>Ga0209893_1000115_pt1 | contig 9372 bp, 18 predicted proteins | sample GWRWT3_25Nov14_FD_187190 | JGI IMG/M metagenome (GOLD analysis project Ga0209893, IMG submission 187190) | Sand microcosm microbial communities from a hyporheic zone in Columbia River, Washington, USA - GW-RW T3_25-Nov-14 (SPAdes) (version 2) | ecosystem: Engineered > Artificial ecosystem > Sand... | reverse complement strand
TAAGTAATATAATTATATCTCATTTTTTTTCTTTTTAACTTCTTCTTTAGTTAGTCCGATGGCCCAACGTAACATATCTAGTAAACATTCTTTACAATTTGATAGTCCGATAGCTTGTTGCGGGAACTCTTCGTTGTAAACTTCAATAACTGGCTGTAATACATCCATTGAGTTTTGAAGATGCTCGTTGTTTGCTACCCACATTCTGAATAGTTCAACGTTTTCTTTAATGTGATTTAAGTTTTCTGTTTTCATTTTAATTGGTTTTTAAGTTTAACTCTTGCATTCTCGTAAGCTTTCTTTAAGCTACTCCGATTTATTTTAGTTCTTTGTTCCATTCTGTATAATGGTTCGATTTGAGCCATTACAAAAACTTCTATATCATGATCTTGATTAAGTAACCCATCAAATATACAATTTTTTATTCGTTCAATATTAATTTCATCAATAGGCAATAACTCCATTGGTTCTTCAGCAAAGTCCCGTATTTCGTAATTAGACATTTCGTGAAGGCTTGAAGTATTCCCATCAATGTGCTGGAGTGTTCGTGTTCGGTTTCTGAATAGATCCCTTAATCGATATAGTCCGAGAATATAAAGTTTACCATCTTTATTATATTTATCTATACTTTCAGGTTTTTCTGCTAATAACTTAAAATAAAGTTCGTGAAGCATATCTTCGGCCAGGTACCGACCATTGTAATACTTTTTACATATTCTTTTATAGTAAGAATAATAGTCCGCGAAGTGTTTATCGATTGTTGTTTTGATTGACAAATGTAATTATATTAAATTTATTTTGCAACTATCAATATTATTTTGTACTTTTGCAATATGAAAGATTTATTATCAGTTAGCGAGTTCGCAACCTTACATTCAGTAAGCCACCAAGCCATTTACTATAAAATAAAAACTAATCAAATAAAATATATTATGATTGGTAAAACAAAATTTATAGAGAAAACATCAAAATATAAACGCAGAGCAAAAAATAATTGTTTGATAATAAGTAAGTTACACAATTAACAAATATTTGTTAATAACTTCCTTTAATCATTTTGCAGATATTAAAAATAATGTTTATTTTTACAGAATATTAATAACTTAAAACAAAAAGAAATCATGAAAAAATTTAAAATTGAATTCCTTGATAGCGATAAATGTATTGCTTTCACAAAATTTACAAAGTGGGAAACCATTGAAGACTGTAGGCTTTATGCTTATGTAGTTATGATGAATAAAGTTAAAACAATACAAACCTTTAACATCACTGCTATATGAATATAGATATTAGAGCATCAAACGTTGTATATATTACAATCGGAGAATACACTTACTATATTGATGATAGTACAGGAGAACAAATAATTGAAGTTTATCCTACTCACGACTTTTAAACCCCTAAAAAAAACAAATCATGAAAATCGAAATCAAATCAACAAAAGAATTTATTGAGGTTGTAGATATCCAACTTCCTAAATTTAGAAAGTCTTTAGTTTTTTATTACAAAATCTTTAGCGAAGATAAATGTATAATGTTAGAAACTGGAACAACCCCCTCAATTAGTGTATGCCCTATATCAAGAGCTTATTATTCCGATACGATACAAGATTGCTCAGAAGCTGATTACATGGCTGTTTATCACGATACTTTAAAAACTATCCTAGATGAAAAACATGAGCTGTAATCAAGTTTGGTGCATGGCCCGATATTGTCATGCTGTTAATTGGTGGCAAAAGAATGGCAGCTTTAATAAAGAATTATACGAACGTTTCTTAGCTATCCGATATGCCGACTGAACCCTTTAGCAGTAAATCAATGATGTATATTGAACTTGACATAGACCAATTAAATAGATTACAAATGTTTAATAATCGCCTTAAATCACATATTGATAACTTACCTAAAAATTCAACTGGCAAACGTGCTAGATACTTTGAACAAGTAAAAGTAATGGAATTATTTATTGAACAAAACTTAAAAAAATTTATATGAAAAAAGAAATAGCAGAATCCTACGAGAAAATATTTAAACTAGAAAGTTTGATATTAGAACAAGCTGCTCAAGGACAAATAACATGCGGACTTGAAATGCAAATGAGAATAGAAACAAGCAATTATTTACGTTTAACCCATTCAATTTTAAAATATGATGTACGACTTAGACCCTGAAGATTACACCAGCGGAAGCTATAACCAATGCTGGCTAACTGAACATTGGTATCCAAATGAGTTATTAGTATTAGATATTAATTACCCTGAGCATCGTTACATATTTAAAGATGAAGCTATTCGATACGTTGAGCTTATATCTAAAGAGAATGATTTTACAGATGAGGAAAAACTAAACTACTTACTTGACATTTTAGAACAAAAAATATAAACCAATAAACCCAAATAAATCATGAGTAAAATTATCGCAGCATCAATCGACTTAACTAAACTAGATAAGTCAAGAATTAAACCAGGTAAAAATGGAGCTGAGTATTATGATATCAGTATCATTTTGAACGACCAACCTAACCAGTATGGACAAGACACCTCCATAACTACAGGACAAACCAAAGAAGAACGAGCTGCCAAAGTAAAAGCAAGCTACATCGGTAACGGAAAAACCGTATACGATTCAAACAACACACCATTCTAAAACCCCAAAAAGAAATCATGAAAACCCCAAACCTCAATTCAAAGTTATTACAATTTCAATCTAAAGTAAATGCTATTAAGAAGGATGGTAAAAATCCACACTTTAAAAGCTCATATACTACTTTAAACGACATCTTAGCAGAAGTTAAGCCATTGCTATCAGAACTTGGTTTAATCATTCTACAGCCAATTAATCATGATCTAGTTACAACTGTTATTACTTGTGCCGAAACAGGAGAATCAGTTAGTAGTTCGATAAGTATGCCTAGCGGTTTAAACCCTCAACAACTTGGTTCTGCTGTTACTTACTTTCGTAGATATAACATTAGTTCGTTATTAGCTTTAGAATCAACTGATGATGATGGGAACGATGCAAGTGTAAAACCTAAGCAAGAAAGTAAACCAATGCTAACTCCCGAAACTTTAAAGAAAATGATTACTGCCATACAGGAAGGTAAGTCCGATAAAGTTAAAGAAGCAATGGAGAACTATACTATTAGCGGTCCACAATCAAACGTTCTTAAACTAGCTTTAATAAATGTTTAACGATTTAAAATTCAGAGCATCGGCTATTGGTCAAATCATGACTAATGGCAGAGCCAAAAACGAGATGGGTGAGACCTGTAAATCGTATTTAAAAAATCTATTCATTGAAAAAACTTATGGTATAAGAAAGGAATTTACTAATAAATATGTTGAGAAGGGATTAGAAGTTGAGGACATTGCAATTAGTACCTATTCAGTTTTTAAAGGTGGTTTTTACACAAAGAACGAACAATGGTATTCAAATGAGTTTTTAAGTGGTACTCCCGACATCGTATCGGACAATGTAATTGATATAAAAAGTAGCTGGGACATTTATACGTTTCCACATTTTGAAACCGAGATACCGACTAAAGGTTATTTTTACCAGTTGCAAGCTTATATGGAATTAACAGGATTAGAAGATGCTTGTTTAGCTTATGTATTAATTGACACCCCTACCCAACTTGTTGAGGATGAAAAAAGAAGGTTAAGTTGGAAGATGGGAATGATTGATAGTGAAAACCCTGAGTACTTATTAGCTGTAGAAGAAATTGAACGCAACCACAGTTACAGTCATATTCCGATAGCCAAACGTATAAAGGAATTTCACATCAAAAAAGATAACCAGGTTATTGAATCCATGTATGCGAGAATAAAAGAATGTAGAACTTATCTAAATAGTTTATAAATGAAAATTAAACTTAAACAATGTAAGCAATGTGGCGAAATGTATAAACCATTCAATACCTTGCAAGTTGTTTGTTCGGCTATCTGCTCAATGGAATTTAACTCAGAAAAGGAAGTGAATAAGAGAGTTAAGCAAATGAAAGTAGATAGCCAAAGTTTAATCCAGTTGCGAAATTTAGCAAGAGTAAGTTTTCAAATATATATTAGACAAAGAGACAAAGACCTACCTTGTATTAGTTGTAATAAGTCCGATGCTAAATGGGATGCTGGTCATTATTTAAAAGCTGAAATTTATACTAAACTAATATTTAACGAAGATAATGTTCACAAACAATGTTCTTATTGCAACCTACAATTAGCAGGTAATCTTATCGAATATCGCAAAGGATTAGTAAAGAGAATAGGAATAAATAGAGTTGAGGATTTGGAAGATATGGCTGATTTGTCACGATCTTATAAATTTACAAAGGAGGAATTAATTACCTTAGCAAAAAATTATAAACTAAAAATAAAAAAATAATGAAAAATTCTTTTGTAAGTAATTTAATTAAATCTTATCTAACTAAGTTCCCAAAGCTTCCATCTTTAACTTTGGCTAAAAAAATCTATGCAGAAAATACCAAACAGTTTGCAGATATTGATGTTGTTAGAAGTTCGATAAGATATTATCGTGGTAAAAAAGGCGAAAAACCTAAATCACAATTAGGTACTAAAGAGTTCTTAGATCAAGAAATTGAGTTTGTAATGCCTGAATCCTATGCAGAAACTTTTGAACCATACGAGATTAGTCAGTCAAGAACCTTAATCATATCGGATTTACATATACCTTACCAGGATAACGATTCAATTCAGAAAGCAATAAATTATGGTAAAGAGAAAAAAGTAAATTGTATTTTAATCAATGGTGATGTTTTAGACTTTGCTGGTATATCGAGACATGAGAAGGACTGGAGACAAAGACAAGTTCATCAAGAGTTTGAAGCTGCACGTATATTTTTGAGTTCGCTACGTGAACACTTCCCAAAAGCTAAAATAGTTTTTAAGTTAGGCAATCACGATGAACGCTGGGAGAAATGGTTATTTTTAAAAGCACCCGAAATATTTGATGATCCTGAGTTTAAATTAGAAAATAGATTAAAATTAGGCGAATTAAAGATTGAAATAGTAAAAGAAAAAAGACCTATTCGTATTGGTAAATTAACTGTATTACATGGACATGAATTATTTGGTGGAAGCGGTGGAGTTAATCCAGCTCGAGGTACGTTTTTAAAAACTTTAGAGAATGTAGTTGTTGGTCACTACCATAAAACAAGTTCTAATACTGAAGCTTCTATGTATGGGGATGTATTCAGCGTTCACTCCGTTGGTTGTTTGTGCGGTAAAACTCCTTACTATATGCCCATCAATAAATGGAATACTGGCTTCGCCTATTGCGAATTAGAAATTAAAACAGGCAATTATACTTTTTACAATTTAAAAATTATTAACGGAAAAATATATTAAAACCTAATTTTAACACATCATTAAAACCTAATTTAAACACTAACTTATGACAGGATTAAGACACGCACTCAAAGAATATTTCATGGTTCATCAGATAGCTGGAAGTAACCCGATATTAGCATTCGATAACTTAAAACAACAATACGTTGTATTTTGGTACTTCAAAAAAAATACTATAATTAATCTTGGATATGAAATAATATTATAGTATATTTGCAATAGTTATGGTTTGTGCGAACCTTTTAATAACTACTTATTTAGCCTATTGCTGGCGGAGCGCACACTCCAAAAGCATTAGGCTTTTTTAATTTAATTATGGCTAAACTAGGTTATACATGGTACCCAAAGGATTGGGGCAATTCAGATAGTGTTTTCGAATTATCTTTAAGTGAACGTGGATTGTATAGAGAATTTATTGATTTTGCAATGTTAAATGATAATAAAACTGAAATAAAAAAAGATGTTTGGCTTCGTAAATTTTCAGTTTCGATAAATGAATTAAATTTGATTTTAGATAAACTATTGCTGTTAAATCTTATTGAAATTAAAGAAAATATATTATTTATTCCAAGTTGCGAAAGTCGTTTAAACTTAGTACGTGGAGGTAGTATTGGAGGTAAAAAAAGTAAGCCTATACCGAAGCCTATAGTGAAGCCTATACCGAAGCCTATAGCGAAGCAAATAGAAATAGAAAGTAAAATAGAAAGAGAAATAGAAACTAAAATAGAAAGTAAAGTAAATATAAATTCAATACAAGAATATTTTAAAGAACTTCCAACATCAACTAATTTTGAATTAATTGCTATTGCTTTAAATATTCCAAAAGATAAATTAACTTTAAAAATTGCAGACTTTAAAAAAACTTCTAAAATTGATTATCTTAACTTTAACGAATTTTGTAACCATTTTAAGAACTGGGCCAATAAAAATAATTCATCTAACCTAAAACTAAAAACTTCATTCAAATGATTCCAGCAAATACAAAATTAGAAGGTCAATTCCTCGGAGGATTATTAATTAATTCAAGTGAATTTAAGTATATTCAGGAACTATTTCACGAAGAACTGTTTTACGATGAAAAAAACCAATTAATTGCTAAAGCTATTTTAAGCTTAAATAACGCATCAAAAACTATCGACCTTATAAATGTATCAAACGAGTTAGAAAGTACGCTTAAAATCAATCCTATTAGCTTTTACGACCTATCTTTGCTTACTAATGATGCTATACTAAATAGGTTCGATGAGAAAATACTTATTTTAAGCGAATTTTACATTAAAAGAAAAATGATGTTTAAGCTTTCAGAACTGTTAGAAAAAACCCAAGAATCAACAAGTGATGTTTTTGAACTTTTAGCAGATAACGAAAAAAATACAAATGAGATATTTAACAAAATTTCTATTAGCAAAACTTTTACAGCTTTGGATTGTGCTATTGAAATGGACCAGCATTTAGTTAAAATAGATAAGTTAGTTGATGGGGAGTTAATCGGTTGTGATACTGGTTTTAGTGAACTTAACAAACTTACTTCGGGTTGGCAAAATAGTGATTTAATTATATTAGCAGCAAGACCTGGAATGGGCAAAACTTCATTAATGCTTAACTTTGTTAATTCGGTTTTAAATCAAAATAAGTCGGTATTAGTATTTAGTTTAGAAATGTCAAAACTTCAACTATATGCAAGGATGTGTTCACAAATAACTAGCATTCCACTTTATAAATTTTTAAAAGAAAAAATGAATCCTTATGAGAAAGAACTTTATAAAAATGAGACTTTTAAGTTATCGAACTCACAATTATTTATTGAAGATAAAAGCGGTATTAGTATAAATTTTATTAAAGTAAAGGCACGAAAGTTAAAAAGAGATAAAGATATTAGCATGATAGTTATTGACTACATTGGACTTATTGACAAAGGTAATAATAACAAAAGTACCAACGATCAAGTTGCTGAAATATCGGGAGCATTAAAAGGATTAGCAAAAGAGTTAAACATACCAATTATTTTATTAAGCCAGTTAAGTAGGGAGGTTGAAAAGCTAAATGATAAACGACCAATGCTATCACATTTAAGGGATTCGGGAGCAATAGAACAGGATGCGGATATGGTTATGTTTATTTATCGACCTGAGTATTATGGTATAATGGATGATGGAGCTGGAAATTCAACTATTGGTAAGGCAGAATTGATTGTTGCTAAACATAGGAATGGAGCATTAAGCGATATAATTGTTAACTTTAACGGCAACTGTACAAACTTTTATTGATATGAATGTATTAAGTTTATTTGATGGAATGAGTTGTGGACAACAAGCTTTAGAACGTGCTGGAATAAAAGTAGATAACTACTATGCATCTGAAATTGATAAATATGCTATTCAAGTTACAATGGCTAATTATCCTAATACAATTCAACTAGGTTCAGTTATTAATGTTGATGGATATTCTTTACCAAAAATAGATTTATTAATAGGTGGCAGTCCTTGTCAAAGTTTTTCATTTGCTGGTAAACGTAAAGGAATGAGTACAAAAGATGAACAAGAAATTCTAACATTAGAACATTATTTACAATTAAAAAATGAAGGATTTGAATTTGAAGGTCAAAGTTATTTGTTTTGGGAATATATGCGATTATTAAATGAAATTAAACCTAAATACTTTTTACTTGAAAATGTTATGATGGGAGAAAAATGGGAGAAAATTTTGAGTAAAGCTATTGGAGTAAATGCCATTGAAATAAATAGTGCATTAGTTAGCGCACAAAATAGAAGGCGATTATACTGGACAAATATTGGTTTAGAACCTAATGGATTATTTGGAGATTTAGAAAGCATTATACTACAACCAAAAGACAAAGGAATTTTATTAAAAGATATATTGCAAGATAATCCAAATGCAAAGTATTATTTAAGTGAAAATCAATATAATAAAACATTAAATAAAACAGGTGTAAATCCAAATATAAATGAAGCTAAAATATTAGATGTTTATAATAATAAAATAAAAGAAGATGGAAAATCAATTACATTAACTGATCCTTGTCATAATAATTTAAGATTAATTGAACCTATTATTATTGATGAAAAATATTACATAAGTGATGCAATGATTAATAGAATAAATAGAAGTAATAATGCTGAAAAATGTTTTACAACAAATGATAAATCTTTATGTTTAGCTGCTAGATATTATAAACAAGGTAGAGACAATCAATATATAGTTCATAATACAATGCCAAGAAGTTCAAAAACTGGAAAAGGTGGAACTGGACCATTAAGTAGAAATGATGGTAAGACTTATTGTTTAGATACAGGTTTTACAAATGCTATTGAAATAATAGGATTAACTGAAGTAAGAACTGATGAAGCAAAAAAAACAAGAAAAGCAACAGGAACTAATCCAAAAAGAGCAAAAGAATTAGTAGAAAGAAATGATGGTAAAACAGGTGCTTTATTAACATCGTTAACAAATGATAATTTAATTAAAATAAATGAACTTGAAATAATAGGTGGCGATTTTAGATATGATGAAGGGTTTAGATGGAGAGAAAATGGAAAAAGTCCAACACTTTGTTTAGGTAGTGAAAATGGATTATCAGGTAATGCACTTGCAAAAATTAATAATTCAAGAATTAGAAGATTAACACCAATAGAATGTGAACGATTACAAACAGTTAAAGACAATTATACTAACTTTGTTTCAGATAGTCAAAGATATAAAATGTTAGGCAATGGCTGGACAATAGATGTAATTGTACATATTTTAAACTATATAATATGAATAAGAAAATTAAAGTTAAATATTTAAAATTAGGTAGAGAGAATATATGGGGACTGGCTCATTGCGGACTTAATCTTATCGAACTTGACATTAGATTGAAAGGTAAAAAGCACTTAGAAATATTAACTCATGAAAGTTTACATATATTACTTCCCGAACTGGAAGAAGAAGATATTGTAAAGCTAAGCGTAATATTAACTAAAACTTTATGGTCGGAAGGATATCGGAAAATA
>Ga0209893_1000108_pt1 | contig 10102 bp, 2 predicted proteins | sample GWRWT3_25Nov14_FD_187190 | JGI IMG/M metagenome (GOLD analysis project Ga0209893, IMG submission 187190) | Sand microcosm microbial communities from a hyporheic zone in Columbia River, Washington, USA - GW-RW T3_25-Nov-14 (SPAdes) (version 2) | ecosystem: Engineered > Artificial ecosystem > Sand... | reverse complement strand
CTAAAATTTGAAGGAAAAACTGAAGTCAAAGTAAAATTACGTAATGAAATTATAAATCATGAATTTTTTGTCATGACATCTAGTTCAGCTCCAGCAAAATGTCTATTGGGTATGGATTTCTTGACTAAAGTTAAATCTGGTATTATTGACCTCGAAACAGGTAATATCGTAATTAAAGATAACAAAAAGGAAACTACTGCAACTCCTACTGATTTATACGAAGTTAGAATTGAACAACCTGTCAAAATAATGGCCTATGCAGAAGCCATATTACCAATAAAAATCGATAAAAAATTAACTGGTGACGTTCTTTTTGAACCAACAGTACTGTTTATGGAAAGACATAATGCTTCAGCATGTTATAGCGTTAGTAACGGACAACAAAATCAAATCCCAATTAGATTAGCTAATCATGGGCCTAACCCAATGACACTACATACAGGTGAAAAAATCGGAACTTTGACCGAAGTCCAAGTAAATGATATTAATGTTAAAAATATGGAAAATGACAATGACACATGTAACGTAAAATACGATCATTTATCATTGGACCATCAAAATAAATTAAAATGTTTATGGAACAAATATAAAAACGCCTTGGCACAAAACGATAGTGATCTTGGCTGTACAACCATAGTCAAACATACTATTCCACTAGAAAACGAAAAACCTATAAAACAAACACCTTATAGAATTCCGCATGCCTTACGAGGAGAATGCTCACAACAGATAAAAACAATGCTGCAAAATAAAGTGATTCGAGCAAGCTCTTCACCCTGGACATCCCCAGTTGTATTAGTAAAGAAGAAAGATGGCAGCATTAGGTTTTGTGTAGATTTTCGAAAAGTCAATGAAGTAACCAGAAAAGATACATACCCATTACCAAGAATTGACGACATGTTTGATAGGTTACATAAAGCAGTTTTATTTACTACACTGGATTTACAAAGCGGGTATTGGCAAATCCAAATTCAGGAGGAAGACAAGGAAAAAACAGCGTTTTCAACGGGCGAAGGGCTTTACGAATTTAACGTAATGCCATTCGGGTTAACAGGAGCACCAGCAACCTTTCAGAGATGCATGAACTATCTATTGATGGACGTAGATCATACCATGGTTTACATAGACGACATTATAATATTTTCCGAAACATTTGAACAACATTTACGAGATATCGAAAAAGTATTAAAGATACTAAGCGAAAATGGATTAAAATTGAAACCAAGTAAATGTGAGTGGATTAAATCTGAAGTAACCTTTTTGGGACATGTAGTTTCGGCTTCAGGAATGAAACCTGATCCAACTAATATAGAGAAAGTTAAAAATTTCCCAGTTCCAACAAACATAAAGGAAATACAACGTTTCATTGGATTAGCAAGTTATTATAGACGATTCATCAAAAATTTCGCATTCATTGCATCACCATTACATAAATTGACAAGAAAAGAATCGGACTTTATATGGTCCGAAATACATCAAAAAGCATTCGATAAATTAAAAGAATTACTAATAACACCACCGATTTTGCGATTTCCAGACATGAGTAAACCATTTATTTTAATGACAGATGCAAGCGGATACGCTTTAGGTGCTGTACTAGGACAGAAAGACGACAATGAGAAAGATCATGCGATAGCATACGCAAGCAGAGGACTTAAACCACATGAGAGAAATTACTCTACAATTGAGAAAGAATTATTAGCAATAGTATTTGGTACTAGACAATTTCGACATTACATATGGTCTAGAAAAGTATTATTACTGACAGATCATCAACCGTTACAATGGTTGAAAGGTCATGCAGACCCAACCAGTAGATTAGTACGATGGATGTTACAGTTACAAGAATTTAATATGGAATTTAAGCATAGACCAGGAAAATCAAATGCAAATGCAGATTGTTTGTCACGAATTGAAGATAATAGTCAAAATAACCATGCTACAGTTTTACTGACGAAAAAAGACGTAATAACAACAGAATTAAGTATTTTTCGAAAATTACCAAATATAGCAAATAATTTAGATATGCGAGGTGAACAAGATAAAGACGCAGAATTAAAGGAAATTGTAAGACGATTAGTCGACACAAAAGAAAAGAAAGCCGGTATAGACATGCAATATGAAATTGTAGACGGTGTGTTAAAATATAATTACGGAGGTACCTATCTGTATGTGGTACCTGAACATCAAAGAAAACTCCTACTAATACAATACCATGATGGTATATTAGGCGGTCATTTATCAACACGAAAAACATTATCACGCTTAAAAAGGAAATACTATTGGCCTAAGATGGCCGAAGATGTTAAAAAGTGGTGCAAGACATGTAAAATATGTTTAACTAGAAGAGATACTAGCAAACCAATAAAAGTCCCATTAAAACCTATTCCTCCACCATTGGCACCGATGGAGATGACTGCTATGGACATTTTAGGACCATTTAAAGAATCAATAGATGGTAATAAATACATATTGGTCTTTAGCGATTATTTTACACGATGGCCAGAGGCATTTGCCATTAAAAATCAAACGGCGGAAGTTATTGCTCAAAAATTTGTAGAAGAAATAGTATTTCGTTATGGAGTGCCTAGAAAGTTATTAACGGACCAAGGTGCAAATTTTACAGGAAATGTACTTAAAGAAATTAATGAATTTTTCAGAATATTAAAATTACAGACGACACCTTATCATCCCCAAACGGACGGTTTGGTTGAAAGATTCAACAGAACACTTGCAAATATGTTATCAACTTATACAAATACAAACCAAACTGACTGGGATAAGTATATTCCGTCGTGTCTATTCGCTTATAGAAATGCGGTACACGCATCGACAAATCAAACGCCCTTTTACTTAATGTATTTACGCGAATCCAATATGCCCATTGATCTGGAATTCCCAGTGCCCACATCTCACTACATGGAATCACCCGATTATGTAACTATAATGCTCGAAAGACTAGGTAAAGTATGGACACAGGCTAGATTACAACTGAAATATCAACAGGAACAGTATAAGGAACAGTACGATAAACAAGCAAAAGAACATATTATTAAACCAGGTGATAAAGTAATGTTATCAACCCCATTGACTACTAAAGGATTATCTAATAAATTAAATAGGCCATTTAAAGGACCGTACAATGTTGCTAATGTAACTGAAACTAACATACAAATATCCAAAAATCGAAATAAAAGTCCGATTACAGTGAGTGCAAATCGTTGTCGCCTGGTCACAGGGGAACCAGTGCCAGTTGAACGATATCCTTTGAGGTCAAGAGAGAAAAGGAATACTAACCTACCAAAAATTACTGTATGTATGATTACATCCAATACTAACTTAATGCATATACTTGTTACATTAAATAATCATTGGTACAAAGCTGTTGTCGATACTGGATCAGTAATATCAGTAGTTAACTCCAATTGTTTAACATTAAATCAATTACGAGAAGTGAGAAAAGTCACGGGAACTTATAATACAGTAGATGGAAGTCACCTGAACATATTAGGTGTTATAGATGTAGTCATTGAATTTTGTGGAGCTAATGTTAATGTAAATTTTGCAGTTTTGTCAAAATGTGTTACGAACGTACTGGTAGGACTTGATGCAATTAGAGAATTTGATAAAGTAAAAATCGATTGGATGAGAAGTGTAACATTTTCCGAGATAACTATGTTAACCCTTGAAAGATTTAGATTATTGGGCATAAACGAAATGCAATTAACAGAGGATAGTAGTAATTGGAAAATCAAATGCAATGATAAACAAATGAGAACTTTAATTGAAGTGGGAATTAAAACATCGGTAATAACATTAAAATTCTTGAACTTTAAACAACAACAAGTGATATTAAGCAAAATAGTTAAGAATATCCCATTTAATCTTGGAACCTATAAAATACCGATACAAATAGAAAGTAGTTATAGTACTACTACTATAGAAATTAACATGGTAGTAATAAGATCAAGTATAATTGACTGCGTTGTTGGACGAGATATGATAAATATGATTGCAAAAATGACTTCGTATAATGATAAAACAACGGAAAATCAAACAATAGAAAGTGATAATATTATAACTATGTTGCAAATTGAAGTACACAATGAAAAAATAACCGAAGATGTTAATCCTTTATCAAAATTGGAAAATAACAATGAAATTAAACCGGTAATGAAAATTGCACCTATTCGAGGAAAACGTAAAAGTCATTTGGACTTTAAGACGAAGGATCCTTTAACTAACCAAATTATGAGTGAAATTGCTAGAATCGGTCATGACTTTGCATATGGAAAGAAACCAGAAGATTTATTTCGTAGAATAGAAAAAGAGATGCCTGTTGTATTCACCTTACAAGATGACGTCGGTGACACACCCCTTAATAATGCATTATTGCAAGGAAACTTAGCATCTGCAGAATATATTTTAGAAATTATTCAACGAGAATGTAGTTGGGCATTAAATCTTTCAAATACCAGTGGACATACTGCGTTGATATTAGCACCTGCATGTGATATTCCTGGAACATTTGTAGTCAAATTACTAGAAGCAGGTTGTAAATTAGAAATTTTGGATTACTGGCATAAATCCGCAATTACTTACGCCATTGAATATCAGAATACCTCAGCACTTGAAGCTATACTTGATTTTGTTCAGAAAAATAATCTAATTCATTTACTCAGAAAGGGAGATAAGATCTGCTTTACATATCTACAATTAGCAGTTATACATAATGACATTAATGCAATAAATCTATTGTTAGATTTAAAGAACAACCAAAATGAATTCATGATCAACATTAACGAAAAATCAGCAGAAGATGATACTGTGTTGCACATTGCAGTCACTCAAAAGGTCGAGTCAAAAATATTAAATATACTCTTAAAAAGAACAGATATTGATATAAATTACAAGAAGAATAGGGTTACGACTTGTTTGCATATAGCATTAGAAAATGATCTGAAAGAAATTGTTAGTTTATTGAAAACACACAATGGGTTAGACAATGATGAAGTGAAAGATGAAACTGAATATTGCAACATTGTAGAAGATGAATTACCATATCCTAATATGGATTACGATTTTGATACGGTTAATCATGTAGAACGTATAATACGATACAGACAGCAGGATATACAGAAGGATGTACGTCTAATCCAGAAATTAGATAAAATTGAGACAAAAATGTCAATTATTATACAACCTGAAAGCCACTTATATGGTAAAATTATGCTAAGAGGACTTTCATTAACACTCATAGTTATGATAATACTAATACTGATCGGAAGGGGAAGTACAAAATGGTTATTGGACCCAATTGAAATTGAAACAATAAAAGCTGAGACACCATTAGAACTTAAAGTTCCAAACATAACACATTATATACTTTCACATTACTTAATAGAAGAAACTTACATCTTGTTCTGTATAGTCTCACTGCCAAATTATTATACTCCATCGGTTATACAAATTCAAATAAAATGTCACAACAGAGAATTCATATTACCTAAAAATCAATGTAGTGGGTGTTTTAATCTTACTGGTGATACTACATATAAACTAATAGTGACAGAATTAGGATTAACAAAAGAACAAAGAACAGTCGAATTACCATTTAAAACAAAAACGAAAGGAAGTATGATTTATCAACTACCAATAAATTTAGTCATAGTATATTCAAACTTCATCATATTTTGTTTTCAAGTACCTAAGGGTATGATTTTTACAGTAAATTGTTGGAATTACACTTTATGGCTAGATACTAAAACATTCTGTAACGTTTGTATTGATGGGGTAGATAGGAGAAAACAGTATGTTTTAGAAAGATATATTCATATTAAAGGCATATCCTATGAGAAAGGTAGCGTAAATATTAGCATGAAAAATATCATTCCAGCATTAGAATGGATTGTAAAAATGCGAAAACATTATCCCTTGATCTATACAACGATAGCACCGACGACTTCTAATTTAGACAAACATTATAATAATGATAGTATAGTACTTAATGTTGTTATGATTAAACCATTAATTGGAAAAATACAATTCATTAAAAAGTCAAATACATCAACAGTCGCTGAAATTCAATGCAAAAATTCTGAAAGGACCCTATGTTTAATTACATTAAAAGATGATGATTTAGAAAAAGTGTGCGATGATTTATTAGAAGGGCATACTTATACAATTGTCATAACCATTCGTAACGAATTTTTAGATCATATAATAAAAGGTAAAAAAGTAAATGTCACCACTTTAATAGAAACCCAATTGATTCCAACACGCCCAGTAATCGAAATTGATTTTTATAATAGTATTACGATTTCACCTAACACCACTAAAAGATTGTCATTGCTGTTCTGGAAATATCCATTCTATAAAAATTTGAATAAAACCAAACCCCATTCCGTGCCAGAAGTAAAATATTTCTTAGGCGATCAAGCCGTTGTAACAACCCTAATAACCCTAACTATTTCTATGGTAATTATAGCAATAACTCTTAGTATGATTATACTAGCAGTTATTACAGAAAGAAATTCAATGCATAATCAAGTTTATAATTTCCATAATAACCCCCCACAGAGTATTTACCTTAATGATATTGAACTGCTGACTAGTACTAATGAGGCTAGTCCAAGTGCCACCAATGGTGTCACTTTTGTGTAAAATGAAATAATAATAAACGAGGCCAATTATATATTATCCTCCTATATATTATTTTACAGTATTGATAAAATTTACCTTCAATTATTTAGCAATTGTGATTCATTAATTGACATCTCACTCAAATCTTTCACTCAATAAAGACATTCTCCTAAATCTCATAAATTGTGACGTTGTGATTATATTTGTGATCCTCTTAGTCTGAAATGACACGAAGAGTCATACCCTATTATCCGAATAAAAATTTTGTGGAAATACAAACACAACGATACCAAGTGTATGCCGAATCCAATTCCTTTTACAGGAACCTCGAACATTTATTTGCGTTTGAGTCACTACCTCAGAATCAATCTCGTAAACAATTTCTCGAAAACCCTAATCGGAAATATTATTCGAATCAGACACAAATTCCTAATATCCTAAAAAGAAATACTTGTACTCGTGCTATGGTAGTTCAACGTATCTGGAATATGAATGAAATAAACTTTGTTAACCTATTGCCTATACCGGTCGTTAGAGGTATTGGGACTATTCTATTGCACATACCCATTGAAGGAGTACAACTAATATTACATGTCGACCAGATTATCGAAACGATACCATTACAAGCACGAAAAACCTATATTCTATTTTTGGAAGAAATTATTCGATTAAAAATTAGTATCCAAACTAATCATGTTCCTTGTATAATTTCTATGGAATTAATACAACTATATCAAGAACATACTTTCCCTTCTGCTGATGCAGTCTTTAAATTACCGATTGACAAAGAATCATGGGATAATCATCTATCATTTACCCTTTCTCCTATTTTCAATGAAGCCACACAATTAATCTTCTTGTCATCAAGATTCGTCCATGAATATGATGGTACACCAAATCTAGCAGATATAACAATTCTTGATCATCTAGGTGTAACAATATTGAAAACATTTGTATGTCCGCGGAAGCAAATTATTCATTATGGAGACTCATCCTTAGGATTGTCATGTTATACTCTCACAAATCAGAAAGATTTATGGGACATCTATCCCAAAATATCCCGTATATTATCGAATAAAATAATAATAGGCGTTCAAGTAGCCAACCAACTCTCAAAGATGCGTATCGATCCATCTACAATACGTGGTATCCGAGATTTATCTACTGCAACGGCTTGTCAAGAATATTTGGGAAAGAGAAAACCATGGCCCATACGAGATTTAGCAATCGCTTGTGGAGAATATCGGAATCTTAAAACAACTTTTGACGAAGCCAGTGTCATTTACTGCGTGTATAAAAAAGTCGAACCAAAATGGAAAGATGATATTGCCCCTTGGGAGAAAGATATGCTCAAAATTCCATGGGAAATAGTAAACAAATTTGCCATGCATTATTTTCCTGTTGTGAACTTGGCAAAAACCCCACAGTCACCAATCATTGAAAAGGAACATATCTCACAGAGTCAAAATACCGAAAGAATAACAGACCCGGAAGTCCTGCCAACTTCTCGAATCACAGATTCAAATGAGAAAACGTCGAAAGATTCGTCAGATGACAGCGGTGACGAGATTTGGTTAGATCCGATGGCGGAAGAAGAATGTGTGTGATACTGATGGACATCTCCTAGTTGACTTAAAGTAGACTAGCTATTAATAAATTATTTTGTCTTTAATACCATTTATCGTGAACAGAAATGTTGAAAACTGATATTCTTATTTATTATATCAATATTTATATTAGCGATGCGGTAGGAGGCGGTACGCCCAAATATGCATCAGGAATCAAAATCATATTTATATTATACAATATCTATATTATCAATGCGGTAGGAGGCGGTACGCCCAAAAAATGCATTATAATTTTTTTTCTCTTCTCCTATTCGTCATATATCATATTTATTAATGATCAACAATAATATTGACATATTTTAAACGATATTTTAATTTTAGATGTCCTCAATGAAACATATGCACAGAGCTTTTGAAGATTTAAAAGAAGAAATAGATAGTAAGATAATGAGCAAAGAATATGAAAATGCATTCCAATATATATATCCATATAAAGATCATGCAGGGAAAACCCATAGTATGTACAGATTAATAAGAAAAGTCATCAAGAAAGAAAGATGCCGATTAATATCAGTTAGTAGAATAGATAGTATGGCTTTGGAGGAAAATCAAATGCCAGCCATGTTAAGATATTCGAACGATGAAAAATCGAAAAGCTTTCTATACGTTCGTAGCGGTGATTACGAATTGCCCTTGTTTAATATGAACGAAAAGGGGACTGCAACCATACATGTTGCCTTCGGAACAATAAAAATCGTATTGCAGGATAAGTTAACACGTAAAGAAAGCACAGTTAGAACGTTTAGATCCATAGTAATTAACGAAGAAAGAAGGAAGAATGCAGCAGTAATGTTATATGTAGCAGGTCCACATGCATGTTTATTAATCGAAAGAGATAAAAATACAAAATGTAAATTAAATTATTGTCTTGGAAAATTGAAAAATCTGAAAATTAGTCTTAAAAGCGGGGACAAAAAACGATCAATTAAAATTCCAATAATAAGACAACAAAATGATGAAGTTGCCTTTATTAAACAAATAGACTTGCTAGTTGAAGACCCTGATGAGTATGATATGAATAACCCTCTAACTAAAATACCTATTTCATATATAAGAAAGAGATTAACTATTGACGAGCTTAGGCAAAGAATATTGTTTTTAGATTGTGAGTTTGTAGGAGGTTATAAGGAGTTAAATAAACAGGGTAAGTGGAAAGGAACATCACTGCTAGCAAGCATTAGTATAATAAGATATAGTGGGGATATAATATTGAATACCAGAGTAACCCCAACTAAGAAAATTAAATCTTATGTAAAGTGGATTACAGGATTTACGCCCCAAGACTTAAGAAATAAGCGGCGAGATATCGAAATAATTAAGGAAGTACAGGATTTAGTACGTGGAAGAATTTTGGTAGGACATGATCTGACATCGGATTTAGAAGTCTTGGAAATAAATAGAAAGAGTTTATTAGGAATTAGGGATCTATCAACTTCCATAGTGTTAAAAGAAAAGATGGACTGCGATAATGATAGACTAAAGTTAGACAATGTTGCCGAAAAATTGCTTGGAAAAACAGTACTGAATGCTCATGGTCAACATTGTGGTCTACGAGATGTGCAGGCTATACGCGAAATTTACATGATGATCGAGACGCAATGGTCCGACACTATACCTATAGATGATGGTGATTATGACGAATACTTTATTTAATTTTTTAGTGATCTTATTACATTATATTTAGTGATCCCATATATTATTGTGAAAATAATATTGTTTTCCATATTATTGTGTTCTATAGAAATATAACAACGTTATATTAATATACTTATCTTCATTTATTTATTTATTGACTAGAAATAATGAAAATATTATCCTTCAGATTATGCTAA
>Ga0209893_1000103_pt1 | contig 10752 bp, 24 predicted proteins | sample GWRWT3_25Nov14_FD_187190 | JGI IMG/M metagenome (GOLD analysis project Ga0209893, IMG submission 187190) | Sand microcosm microbial communities from a hyporheic zone in Columbia River, Washington, USA - GW-RW T3_25-Nov-14 (SPAdes) (version 2) | ecosystem: Engineered > Artificial ecosystem > Sand... | reverse complement strand
AGCGATAGCAGAGCTTGGATGTCCTGCGGTTCAAGGCGTGCGCCAAGGAAGTCACGGTTAACGTAGGAGCTGCCGGCAGCGGTGGCATTGCCGATGAACTGCGCATGAAACTGCAGGCAGTTATCAATGAGGTCCTGCACGTTCTGTGCAATCACCATCATGGTGCTGTCACCCTGGCTACGGTCAAGCCGCTTCGCTTCTGCAGTTTCGGCGCTGAGCTTCTGCCCCAAGACTGCTGACAGCCCTAGTTCGTTGATCTGCCCTGCCAGTTGCTCTAAGCGGCGGAACTGCGCCTCAAAGCTCTTGCCCTGCGGTTCGATGTACTCCGCACGACCATCAGCAGGAAATGCAATCGCCTCACCAGGACCGGCGCTTACTTCCTCTGCAGCAGACGGGAAGCCATAAAACGCCAGCATCGGCACGGCGCTGATGTGCAGTTGGTTGTCTAGGTCTGACTGGATCTGGTAGGTCTTGAGGTTTAGCTCGGCAATGTCCTCAAGCGGCGGGCGCGATTCAAGGAACCCATGCCGCTGGGCGTAAGCAACGCTGAACGGGATCTGGGACAAGCTGGTCCGTCCTTCGTCTACCACGCTGAAATCGCCGGTAGCATTCTGCCGATGCAACTGGTACTCACCAGGCGTTAGCACCCGCACCTGCTGCACTTCTTTCTCGCCGTAGATGCCGTCAGGAATCGTCACAATCTCTGACAACCTGAGCTGCGTCAGGACTTGTTTGCCTTCCTGTTGTTCAGTGCGCCAGCCAAGGATCTGCCGTGGCGTGTACGTCACCCAGTAAGGTCTACCCCCATCAGACGGTGCATCCACCAAGACACCAACGTGCCCATAACGGACCATCTTGCGGGCTGTTTCATAAGTCCAGACGTTGAGGTCATTGCCTTGCAGGTCAACGTCAAACAACTGCTCACGGATGATGTCGGCAGTGTCGTCAAGCCGCACGGGCTTACGGGTTAGCATCCCAGCCATCATGCGCTCAAGGCGCTGATAAAAGGGCGGCACCACGCTACGAGCTAGGCGGTTGTCATAGGACTCGTCCAGCTCGCGTGGTTCCTGCGGCAGGTAACGGCGATGCTTTTTGCGCATCCCGTAAGTGCCCTGCAGTAGATCCTCTATCAATATCCAGTGAGGTTCCTGCGCGAACCATGCCGTGTTCGGATCGGTGACTTGCGTGACAGTCCGCTGAGCTAGCGGGCGGTCGTAAAAGTTGTATCCGCTATACACAGCTTGATACGCGCAGGCTTTGGCTCAGTTTAAGCAGCAGTAAGCGTTACGGATTTGCGACCAATTTTGATCTCAAATTCGTCGCCGGGCTTAAAACCCATCTCCTGCACGTAACCCTCACCGATGGAGAGCTTGCCGTTGAACTGCACCTTGGTCTTATAGGTCAGACTACGACCGCGCTTGCCAGGCACGTTCATCTGCAGCCCCTTGGCTTCAAGGAGCGCCTCATAAAACTGAGTGAAGCATACCTTGTCATTTTTGACGTAACCACATTCACGAACGAGGTCTGATTTATTCAGATCGCTCAGCTCTTTTACTTTGTTGATGAGATCTTGACCGACGAGCATGAGTAGGCTCAAAGGTGGGCATTTGCGACCATAGCTTAAAAAGCCAATATCTGCAACCCAGCCGTCAGTAAAGTCTGATGCCCGTTGACCGTCCAGCGCCTGCGTGCAGCGGATTGAACTCACGCCAGACCAAGTACCCCAAGGCGTCGTTCATGTGGTCAAAGCCTGCATCCTTGTCAGGCTCCCCCTTGTCTGTGTAGCACTGCAGCTCCAAGCACTCGGTCAGTCTCTTGCATTGCGGCGCGACCTGTAACCGGACTTGCCCTTTGCCGTTTTCCAGCAGAGCCTGAACAGCAGCCACCCGATCACGAACGGGAGGATTAGCCCTGGGTGATTGGTTGGACATGCCATAGGACTCAAGGATTGCAATGTCGGTCTGCGTTGCATTGGTGCTGCGATTGCCGCCGCTGGCGTCTGGGTAGATGTAAATACGGCGATCCGCGTATCGACGACGGATCTCGGCAGCCAGCGCGTCGGTGTCATGGGCGCCGGAGATCTCGTCGATGATCAGCAGGCCATTGCCGATGCGAACGCCGATCACTGCACTCATATTGCCGACGTTAAAGTCAATGCCAATGCGGAGCGGTTCGCGGTCAGTATCAGGCAGGTCAGGTTGTACGTGCTTGGTGCGGTCAAAGCGGTCATAAACCTGCCCGGTGGTGAGGTTGACGAACTCACCGTCTAGGTATGCACGCAGCAAGCTGGGGTCGTAGTTGGCTTCAAGACGCTCAATAAAGTCGGGCGGCAGGTGGGGATTATCAGCGGTGCGCATCTTGATCAGATGCCGATCAGGTCTTGCCCTCGCGTCATCACTGCCAAAGGTATTCCACATCCAGCGGAAGCCCTCAGGTGTTGACGCTGCGCCAAACTGCCTCACGTTGCCGGAGCGTAAGCGAGCAAGGATTCTAGGAAATGCCTTGTTAGCAATGCTTGGTATGACAGTATCGATTTCGTCAGCCAAGACCCAGGCAAGGTTCAAGCCGATGATGCGTGACCAGTTCTCAAATGATCGGCACAGGATTTTGGTATCACCGCCTGGCAGGTGCAGCATGTACTCAGGCAACGGAGACGCCCTGAAGGTGTAAGGGATCTCGTATGACTCAAGGAATTGCTCGAAATCGTTCTGCCAGATGTCACGGATCAGTGGTCCGGTTGGTTCCATGACCAGACCGTTGAAGCCTTGATTAGCAGCGGCAAGGGTTACAGCCTTGGCACATAGCGCACGGGTCTTGCCAGCACCGTAACCAGCAGAGATGCCAAGGATCTGAGTGCTGCTGTCGTCTACGAAGGCAAGCTGCCCTGGGTGCAGGTCGTTACGGATGCGCGCAAGAAGCTCTGTGGTGTCCTGCTGCGTAGCTACATCCATGAAGCCCAGCAGTTTGCCGGGCTCACAGATGCCAGTAATCAGGCTCACACTGGGCGGTTGATGACGGTTTTTACCGTGCCATCAGCATTGACCGCGATAACCTTGTGAATGCGTGGTTCGTTGCCCTTGGGCTTGAGCATACGACCCACAGCAGTGACCTCAGGCTTCGTCATCGTCCTCGTCCTCGTTTAGGAGCATATCAAGAGCCAAACGCTGTTGGGTGAATTGAAGGACACCGAGCAAGTCGATGACCGTCAGGTCGCTGTGTTCTTCAATGAGAGAGTCTAGACCTAGCAGGAAGGCTTCCATGGCTAAGGGTATGGTCGGCGTGAGTCTACCTCATGCCGCGTGGTTTGCGGAATCCTTTAGTTGATAAGCCTCTGTTGCCTCTGTCACGCAGCACAGACTGAGCTGCTGCTTTTGGATTTTGATAGAACGACAGTGCCCTTGAACCCATTTTTTTACTGCGTTGTTGCTTTTTGGGATTTCCTATGCGCCTACCAAATTGATCACGGATTGGTTTTTGAGCTAACGCTAGTGCCTTGCCTTGACGACGAGCTGCTCTAGAGGGAGCGGCAAGCCTTGAGGCTGGCGCCCTAAAAGCCGTAGATGTTCGGCTTTGCCCAAAACGACCAACAGTGCTATCTGATATTTCTGGGCGACGTGCGCCTTGATATGTAGCCATTGCCTTTGCCCTTACCTGAGTCGTCCGCCGCGCTTTTTTGTCATCTCCTGGTCTTGACAATGCGCCAGCTCGATTAACTTTGCGCTTGAATGCCTCTCTTCTGTTAACAACGTTGCGAATATCTTTATTTTGACTAATTGTGCCTGATGGTTTTGAACCAACAGCCCTGCGTGCTCTGTCTTTGGTTTGCACCGGGAATTGAGCGCGAATTCCCCTGCGCTGCATTAACATTGTTTGTGTTAAATTGCTTGCCTTGTCAAGTTCTTTGCCTATTGCTTGTCTTGTTTGCAGGGACTTATTACCCTTAAACAAAGAACTTCTAATTCTGTTTTCGCGTTCGTATGCTTGTTCGAATTTCCTTGTTGCCGCCCTAACAGCTTTCTTGGCGGGATTAAGACGTGAGCCCAGTCTTGAGGCAGTTGCGGCAGGCTTGGGTGCTGCTGGTTTGTTCGCCCGGAGCTGCGTTCTAGCTGCGTTATAAGCCTCACGTTGCCCGGGCTTACCAGGACGTGTCAAGCCCATATTCAGCCTTGCCTTGCTGGTTTTGCCAATAGTGCTTTTCAGCGGTGCGCCAGTCAGGCGACCCTGTGACACCATTCCAGCCTTGCTGGTCACCGTTGCCCGCAGGTTGCCTGCTGCAGTTCTGATACGTCCGCCCCTTGCAGTAGCACCACTGCCGCCAACGCTCGTGATGCGTCCAGCATTGTCACGAGTCAGGCGGTTAACGCCACGTTGCACCTGACGAGGAGCTGGGCGGCTTTTGCCACCCCCACCACCACCACCGCTACCTGAGAAGCGGCCACGGCTATCGCGTTTGTAGGTGCGTGCCATTACGCAGTTGATGCACTATGCCGGCAGTGTAACGACTCAGGACATTTCAAACCGAAGGAGTTTGGCTTGTCTGCGATGAGGCTCATGGATTTGCGGCTGCAATAGCCGCTGGCAAATCATTGCGTAGCCAATACGCAAACTCGTCTGCGGTTCGGTCGCCCTTGAGCAGGTTGATTGATTTATGGCACCAAACCAAATTGTCTGGATGGTAGACATTGCTTGGACCAAACACTGTCGCGCGAGACACGGGGATCATGTGATCTAGTCCAGCAGTTGCACCGATTTCAATTTGCAGCCCTGTGTAGTGGCATTTGCCAGTCCATTTAGAAACAATTTGATCGATCCAGGATCGGCGCACTGAAGGCGCAAATTGCTCTACATAGCATGTGCCCCGGGCTTTAGTTGCACCGTTCCGATTGCGTTTACGGTCAAACTTAAAGTTTTCACGAATGACGCTATGCATTTGGCATTGCGCGCATTGCACGCGGCCAATCAAGGCGGGCACTTGCCAGCACTTAGAACAAATGCCCGATGCCTTGAGATCGGCTCGGCGCTTTCTGCGCCATTCAGCTTGCGAAAAACTCACGACATCTCAAACCGAAGGAGTTTGGCTTGTGTCTCTAGTGCTTTGACAGCTAAGCCGAGGTTGCCTTTAGTGCGTGCCTCACGTTCGTAATCTTGAAGGCGAGCAACGGCAGAGGCTAACCATTCAGGGCGTTCTAGGGCAGCGTCTAACTTTTGTAATTCTCTAGCGCGAGCGATGTAATGTTCAGTTTGACGTTCACCAAGTTCCCAATTTTCCGCAGCGTAACGAATAATTTGTGTTCTACTATTTGCACGCAAGAGTAGATCATAGATCGCATTAACGCGATCCTCAGATTCACTCTTGGTGCATTTCTTGCCCATTGGGGACTGGTTTAGGTTTTTTGGATATGGTATTTGATGTTAGCAGATTTATTGTAGAGGGGTTGATTGGCGGAGTTGGTTGATTTTAGGTTCGACGAGGTGGTGCGAGGAAACGGTGCCACAGGTGTTGCCGATGCAGACGCGGACACTGCCGTCATCGAGCGTATGGCAGATCGGCTGGACGGAAGTAGCGGCTGATTCCACCAGTGAGTTCAGACGGTCTCTGGGGGTCATTGGTCTGGTGGTAGAGGGCTGTGAGGTAGTCGTCCCACAGTTTGAGCCAGTGCGCAACGTCTTGGTTGGTGGGGTTACGGCTTGACTTCATTTTGAAGGGAACAGAGGACAGCGGCTGCAATGCATTCGAGGACTGGGCGCGGTGCACTGCCTCTAGCAGCCCTACAAGCGGCTGTAACAGCGTTCTGATAGGCGTGCAGGGAGAAGGGCGCGGCAAGGGCTACAGAGGCGCCAGAGGCCACTGTGGGGTCTCCTAGCGCACGCAGGCGGATGAGCTGCCCGCGTTCGATGTTCAGTTCCTTGGCTTGGCGTAGCAGGTGGTCGTTCTCGTCTTGGGTGAGATAAACCTTGACGGGCAGGCGCTTTTCAGTCAAAAGTCAGTCCTGAACAGGGTTTCCAGGGTATTCGATCGGTGTCGTCAGCGCAAGATGACGTTCAACGATCAACCGAGTCAGCGCAGCATGAAGTCCAGGGTCGTAGCCCGGAATCATTTTTTCGTCGATCCAGTCTTGAAGTTGCAAAAGCACAATGTCGGCTGTGTCGATGACTTCTTCAGCAGCAGTTGCCCAGGCATTAGGAATCAACTGAAGACGTTTGTCAAAGCGGTTTGATGACATAACTCAAAAAGGAAGCGGGGTTTCGTCAGCGGGTACAAAGTCGCGTGGGTTGACCACTTCGACCTTGGGGTCAGCGTCATCGACGGGATCGCGTAGCAGGTTGCGGTACATGCCTGGGTTGATGTGACCGGGCGGTGGTGCGTCAAAGTCCTCTAGCACGCACCGCTTGGCATCGATGAGGCGCTGCAGGAGCTTGCGGGCACCGACAGCGGTGGAGATTGGTTTGAGTGCCATCAGGAAAATGCCTCCTCGCGCTTGCGCTCCTCATCGGCAAACGGATGCAGGACAAATCTGCCAGGGCTGACGCCTTCGATGGCAGGCTTGTGGGTCATGTACCGACCGAACTCGTCGTAGCGCCCCACGCAGTACGGGTAAGCGTTACGCAGTTGGAACTTATCGAGCTTGCGCTGCGCTTCATCAAAGTCGTCAGCGTCAACGGTGCGGAACGCTGGTGCGGTGCCTTCCTTGGCAGCTTTGGGCAGGACGGCAAAAACAAATTGGTTACGGCTCTCTGGGCTGAACAGTTTCATCGGATCACATCGGGGATGTAGTTGGTGGTGTTGAGGGGACGGTCGTTGACCGTGAGGTAACGCTCGTCGCGTAGCCAGCGGAAGCAATCAGGCAAGGGGCTGACGAACGTGCCCGCTGCGAGGTGCTGATGGCTGATCTCAGTTTCCAATGCTTCGAGCAAGCTGGCAACGGTTTCGGTCCGCAGAGTTTTCTGCCACTGCCCAAGGGCTTTGGGCTTGGACTGACTGGCAGCGCGTACAGGGGCTGAAAGGTACGTTTTCCAGAACTGCTCAAAGGCTGGATCGCCTTTGGTTCTACGCCTTGGCACGGGTTGGTCAGACGCTGCTGGAAACTCGTTTTCCAGCTTTACATGGGTTCTTGTTATGGGTTCTTGTTCATGGGTTCTTGTTTGTAGGTCGTTTTCGACCTGGGTACCTAGGTCGTTTTCGACCTGACCCCTAGGTCGTTTTTGACCTGGGTCGTTTTTGACCTTAGGTCGTTTTCGACCTGGGTGGTCTAGGACGACGTGGTACACGGCACTGGTGCCAGGGCGGCGTTCAACCTCCAGCCAGCCGGTTTCTACAAGTGTGCTCAACGACCGCTGAACGACCTTCCGTGAGATACCAGAACGATCTGAGATTGTTTGCAGTGATGCGTAGCAGCCTTTCGGGGAGTTCCAGCCGAACCTGTGTAACCAGAGATAAACAACAATGGCTTTTGAATCGATGCCAGCGTCCATGAGTTTGTATGGGACGGCAGCAAAAGCCGTGGACTTAACCGCAGCGGTCATGTAAGATTTGCCCGTGATTTGTCTACGCCTTGCAGGGTCCTTCACCCCTGCGGGGCGTTTTTCATTGTGGCAGGGAATCTTGGGTCATGGGCACCTCCAGCTCGATCCGTTGCAGCGCTTGGTCTAGGAGCTGATTGACGAAAGATTTCTGTGATTGGTAGGTAGGCATCACAGCCTTAGCGCGGCTGAGGATGGCGTCGTCGATGGCGACGTTGGTGGCTTTGCCGATGGGCATAGAGGTTGCGTTATGCGGGTATCCGGCGTAGATTACCCCGAAATCGACCATTGCGCAACATGCTCGCCCCGGTCCAGGACCTTGAGTTCAACGAGGATTTGCACCGCTATCGGTACAAGGGGCGCTGGCTGCCGTTCAGCGTGTCAAAGGTTGCGAACCGCACCACGCCGGAACAGGAGGCGCAGTTTGAGCGGACCAAGCACATTTGGGCGCCACGCGGCACGACCATCCATTCCTTCTGTGAAGCAATGCTGCTAGGCGAGGAGCTGCAGGAGACTGATTACACGGCATGGACCGATGAGTTGCAGGAGTGCTGGCTGCTGCGTGACTCTGACGCACTGGCTGTTGAGTACAGGCTGTGCGATGCCCGCAAGGGCGTTGGCGGCAGCTTTGACTTCCTGCTGCGGACATCGAACGGCAAGGTCGTACTGGGTGACCTGAAGACGGTTGGCAGCAACTCAGGCGTATCGCAACGCAAGCCCGCCACAGCTCAGCTTGGGGGCTACCTTGCCATGCTGATCGACCATCACCCGATGGTGACGGTGGACTGGTGTTACACGGTGGTGGTCGGTCCTGGGCGCTGTAGGGTAATTCAGAGTGAGCCTGACGAGTGCTTAGGTGCCTGGGTGGATGCTTGGGATGTGTTCAAGCAAGAGGTCTGCCCGTTCTGAGTCGCCGTACCGCGTGACAGTTTTTATGGTGTCACGGGTTGAAATAGGTTGCATCTCCACCTGATCCATGGCATCCTTTGTTTGTCGGGGATGCCCGGCTACCACCAACCACCTGCACAACCCCAATGATCAACCGCATTAACAATGCAATTTGCCTTGTGGTGGTTGCAGCAGTCGTTGCCATGATCGGCATCGAGGCTGCTAACCAGCCCGGCATGACCCACAGCGGCACTCAGTTAGAGATTCGCCGCTGATGTCTGACAGAATCGCCCGCAACTTCGCGCAGTTTGACCGCGAGAACCCAAGCGTCTATGACGGGCTGCGTCGTTTGGCGCTGCAGGTTCGCCGCACAGGGCGGCAACACTACGGCATCAAAGCCTTGTTCGAGGTTCTTCGATATGAATATGCTTTGACCACATTCTCTGATGATGGCCTCAAGCTCAACAACAACTACACCGCTCTTTACGCCCGCAAGTTGATGGAGTGTGAACCAGAGCTGCAAGGCTTCTTTCACCTGCGCGAACGTGCGCCGCGTTTCAGAGCAGACCAGATCGTTTAACCCCGTTCTTACAGCACCGATTCATGACTGCCGACGAAAAACTGTCAAGCCTCCTCAAGGAGATTGAGCAAGACCTAGCAAGCTACCGTTACCCGGTAACTGAACAGAAAGATCTGTTCACATCGCTAGAACTTGACCTGCTTTACGAATTGACTCGTGATGCCCGCAACGCATTGCACGATCCAGAGGATGAGGTACAAGCGGGCAGTTGGGCTGATGCCATTATCAAGCTCGACAACAAACTGACCAAGCTCTTTCGCCAACGCCGCCAATGAAACGACCACTCGTTCGCTCCGTGCCGATGGAATTGATTCTTACGGGTTTCCATTGGGAAACCGTCCGGGAGGAATATTTCCTCAAGTACGGGCAATTTGCAAAAGCCCAAGACTGCAAACACCTACGCGCTTTGTACAAACAACGTCTTTGGGAGGAGTGCGGCATTGAAGTGACGCTATAAGTCGCCGGCAATGATTAAAATCCTTAGACGCTGTTTCTTCCGATTGATGTCCCGCTACGAGTATTTGCCACCTGATGATTGCTTGCCGCGATTCCGTGGCAAGTCCCTCAAGGACTTGGAGCCCGAATGGCAGGTGGCTTACTTGGAATACGTGTTCCTGCTGGATTGCTCTAAGCACTACCAGCTCAAGCCTGGTAAATCGCCAGACTGATAACGAGGCATTGGGTGACTGGTGCAAACTTCGGTCGCTATGGTTGCTGCCTGCGTAGGGGATGCCACTGGTCGGGCTAACTGGTGGAACAACATTCCAAGCGCAAGAAGCCAAGGTTCCCGTCGTGGACGCGGTGTAGTGCCAGCGGTGCGTGACCGTACATTGGCGCCGCGCAAGCAACCTGCCCATGTAAGTCCTCAACCTTTTCAATGGAAAAAGGGTTGCTTTTCGGGCGGTTTTGCCCCATAATACGGAGACGCGGGACAGACCCCTGCAACCCAACGCGCAACTCAACCCATGCTTCCCTTCCAACCCACCGACTGCCCTGAGCTGACCGCCGAGCAAGAAACGGCAATGGCTCAGGACCTTGCAGATCAGTTCAATGCCTACGTCTGCGAGGAGCTTGTTGGCGTCCTAGCTCACCTGGCGCAAGACGTTCTCAAAGACAACTACATCGACCCTGATTCCATGCTGGGTCACGACCTGATCCATGACCTGATCAACCGCATCGTGGTAACCGCCAAATGAAGCACACCGTCCGCCTCCAGCGTGGGCTCTACGTGCTTGTGGATTCCTACGCCAGACCCACCTTTGCTTCACGCATCCGCCAGCACTTCCCCATTGCCCTTTGCCTGACCAGCATCCTCGTTGCAGGAATCACGCTCCAAGTCATTGAGCAACGCACCATCACTGCTTGCCAAACCACCCATCGCGCATCCTTCTAATCATGTCAACCGCACAAGACCTTATTGATCAACTTGTCACCCTGCGTGCAGACAAAGAAGATCTAGAAGCCCGTGAGGCATTCCTGCGTGAGCAGCTTGAAGGTGCCATTGCCTTAGGCGAACTTGACCCCTACCAAATCGATGACAGCACCTACGAGTTCGTGAACGCCAAGTACGTCCGCTGTGAACGCAACAGTTACAAACTCAGCAAGGAAGCCGAACGGGCAATCAGGTCTATTAAAGAACAGGACATCGACGCTGGACTTGCCCAGCGGAACGTGACAATCTACTACCAGCTCCGCATGAACCCTTGAACACCAACGTTACCTTTGTTGTCCATGGCTTGCCGGCCCCACAGGGCTCCAAAACT
>Ga0209893_1000098_pt1 | contig 11518 bp, 3 predicted proteins | sample GWRWT3_25Nov14_FD_187190 | JGI IMG/M metagenome (GOLD analysis project Ga0209893, IMG submission 187190) | Sand microcosm microbial communities from a hyporheic zone in Columbia River, Washington, USA - GW-RW T3_25-Nov-14 (SPAdes) (version 2) | ecosystem: Engineered > Artificial ecosystem > Sand... | reverse complement strand
ATAACGAAAATTCAAATAACAATCCTTATGCTGCATCAATGTCATGGCAAAATCAGATAGATTATGCGTTTAATGCTCAGCAAGCGTTAATGACACAAAATCAACCAATAAATGAATCAGTATTTTCTGCTCAATTACAAGAAGTAATTGATGATGTTATATCTAAAGTAATGAAGGACATAGAAAACTCAAATTCACCTCCGTTAACATTTCTTATGATTAAATCCACTTCAAAAATTACAACCCCTATTGAGGAAATCCTGATTAACGGTATTTTAGTGACAGCAGTAATAGACACAGGCGCACATATAAGTATTTTAGATAAGGCTTTATTAAAAAATACTATAAAAATGGTACCGGCAGTAGAGATACACAGATCTGCAACCGGACATCAACTTGACTTCAAAGGGAAAATTGAAGCAAAAGTGCAAATACGCAACCAATCAATAATTCATAATTTTTTCATAATGGAATCAGATACTGCACCAGCTAAATGTGTATTGGGCATGGATTTTTTAATGAAAATTAAATCAGGTGCTATAGATCTGGAAACCGGAAATATTATTATTAAAAAATCCCCTAAGAGAAAAATACAAAATTTGAATACTACTAAGAGTTATGAGGTTAAAATTGAAGAACCTATAAAAATAATGGCTAATGCAGAAGTAATAATGCCAATTAAAATTGAAAATGAACTAACTGGTAATATATTATTCGAACCAACTGTTTTGTTTTTGGAACGGCATAATGCATCAGCATGCCACAGTATTAGTAGTAGCCAAAATGAAAATATTCCAGTTCGTATGGCTAATCACGGTCACACTTCATTACAATTATATCCAGGTGAAAAAATTGGAACAATAACAGAAATTAATAATGATGACATTGACATAGTCACTAAAGAAATAAGCAAGGAAAACCAAAATTCAAAACTTAATTGCGATCATTTATTACCAAATCAAAAGCACTTATTATATGATTTATTAAATAAATATAAATCGGTTTTAGCACAAAATGACAATGATCTTGGAAATACAACAGTAGTAAAACATACAATACCATTGGAAAGTGATAAACCTATTAAACAAAGACCCTATAGAATTCCATATGCATTAAGAGAAGAATGCACACGACAAGTAAAGTCAATGTTAGAAAATAGGGTAATTCGACCTAGTTCGTCACCATGGACGTCACCCGTAGTGTTAGTAAAGAAAAAAGATGGCAGTATTAGATTTTGTGTTGACTTTAGAAAAGTGAATATTGTAACTAGAAAGGATACGTATCCATTACCCCGAATAGATGATATGTTTGATAAGCTACACAAAGCAGTGGTATTTACTACACTAGACTTACAAAGTGGATATTGGCAGATACAAATTAAAGAAGAAGATAAGGAAAAAACCGCATTTTCAACGGGAGATGGACTTTATGAATTTAACGTTATGCCCTTCGGATTAACAGGTGCACCAGCTACTTTTCAACGTTGTATGAATTATTTATTGATGGATGTTGATCATACTATGGTATATATAGATGATATAATAATTTATTCTGAAACATTTGAACAACATTTATTAGATATAGAAAAGGTATTAAAAATATTAAAAGATAATGGTCTTAAGTTAAAGCCAAGTAAATGTGAATGGGTTAAACCTCAAGTAATCTTTTTAGGACATGTCGTATCGGCAGCAGGTATAAAACCTGATCCGACTAATATAGAAAAAGTTAAAAACTTTCCCATTCCAACTAACATAAAGGAAATACAACGATTTATTGGACTGGCTAGTTATTATAGACGATTCATAAAGGATTTTGCTTTTATCGCATCACCATTACATAAATTAACAAGAAAAGAATCTGATTTTTTATGGTTTGAAACACACCAAAAAGCCTTCGATAAGTTAAAAGAATTACTAATTTCACCACCGATATTAAGATTTCCGGACATGACCAAAATGTTTATATTAATGACTGATGCCAGTGGTTATGCATTGGGTGCAGTTTTGGGACAGAAGGATGAAAATGAAAAAGATCACGCTATTGCATATGCAAGTAGAGGACTAAAACCACATGAAAGGAATTATTCGACTATCGAAAAAGAATTACTCGCCATTGTATTTGGGACTAGACAATTTAGACATTATATTTGGTCAAGAAAAGTATTGCTACTAACGGATCATCAACCGCTACAGTGGCTTAAAGGACATGCCGACCCAACAAGCAGATTGGTACGATGGATGTTACAGCTACAAGAGTTTAATATTGAATTTAAACATAGATCGGGTAGTGCTAATGCAAATGCAGATTGTCTTTCACGTTTAGAAAATATAGATAATAATAAAGAACAAATAACGGTTATGATAACGCAAGAAGATACAACAGCATCAGCATTGACTATTTTTCGAAAATTACCCAATGTGGCTAATAATATGGATTTAAGAAACGAACAGGATAAAGACGTTAAACTTAAAGAAATTGTAAAAAGACTCGTTGAAGATAAGCAAAATAAATCAAGCATAGATAACCAGTATGAAGTTATTGATGGAATCTTAAAATATAATTTCGGAGGAAATTATTTATACGTTGTACCGGAACATCAAAGAAATTTATTATTACTTCAATATCACGATGGCATATTGGGAGGACATCTATCCTCACGTAAAACGTTATCAAGATTGAAACGTAAATATTATTGGTCTAAAATGGCAGAAGACGTAAAGAACTGGTGTAAAAATTGTAAAGTTTGTTTAACTAGGAGAGATACTAGTAAACCAATAAAGGCACCTTTGAAACCTATTCCGCCACCGCTGGCACCGATGGAAATGACAGCCATGGATATTTTAGGACCGTTTAAAGAGACAATAGATGGCAATAAATATATTTTAGTGTTCAGTGATTATTTTACACGATGGCCAGAAGCATTTGCAATTAAAAATCAAACCGCTGAAGTTATCGCACAAAAATTTGTCGAAGAAATAGTTTTTCGATATGGCGTACCAAAAAAGTTATTAACAGACCAGGGAGCAAATTTTACCGGTAATATATTAAAAGAAGTTAATGATTTCTTTCAGGTTATAAAATTACAAACAACACCTTATCATCCACAAACGGATGGGTTAGTGGAAAGATTTAATAGAACGTTAGCCAATATGCTATCCACGTATACTAATTCCAATCAAACGGACTGGGATAAATATATTCCGTCGTGTTTATTTGCATATCGAAATGCGGTTCATGCATCAACTAACCAAACGCCATTTTACATGATGTACCTACGAGAATCAAATATGCCTATTGATTTAAAATTTCCAATACCATCTTCTCACTATATGGAATCACCAGATTATGTAACATTAATGCTAGAAAGACTGCAAAAAGTTTGGACGCAAGCTGGATTACAATTAAAATTTCAGCAAGAGCAGTATAAAGAACAATATGATAAAAATGCAAAAAGTCATGTCATTAAGCCAGGTGATAAAATAATGTTATCTACTCCATTAACTAAAAAAGGTCTTTCGAATAAATTAAATAGACCATTTAAAGGACCATATGATGTCCTTAATGTTACGGACAATAATATACAAATTACAAAAAAACGTAATAAAAGTCCGATAACAGTAAGTGTTAATCGATGTCGACTGGTTCCTAAAATGTCAGATCAAATGGAACGATATCCTTTGAGGTCAAGGATAGAGAAAAATATCTCAATTGAGAATACAATGGTAAGTATGGTTACATCGCAAAATCAACAATTTTTGTATATTCTAGTAACATTTAATGATCAATGGTATAAAGCTATTGTTGACACTGGATCAGTAATATCGATCATAAATTCCGAATGTTTAACTTATAATCAATTAAGTGTAATGAAGAAGGTGACAACACAATATAAAACAGTAGACGGTAGTACTTTAAATATATTAGGCGTTATCAAAGCTACCATATGTTTCTGTGGATCCATATTAGATATTGATTTGTTAGTACTTCCAAAATGCGTAACAAGTATAGTGATAGGAATAGATACGATTAAAGTATTTAATCAAATAAAAGTCGATTGGATGACAACAGTAACCTTTTCGGAAATTAATCTTACATCTCTCGAAAAGTTTGAACTTACTAAGATTAATGAAATGTATCCTTCAGGTAATGATGGTAAATGGAGAATTAAATGCAACGGTAAGTACACAAGAATACTCCTAGAAGTAGGATTGAAAACGTCGATTATTGCCTCGAACGTTTTAACCGACACTCAATGTCAGAGAGTGTTCGGTGGAAGAGATAATCTTCCATATTATCTTGGAACTTATGTCATACCTATTGAAGTTGAAACTAAAAGTTGCATTAAAAAGATAAATCTAGAAATGACTGTGATACGGTCATGCGTAATCGATATAGTCGTGGGAAGAAACTTGATTGATATATTGGCAAAATTTATTACATTTAATAAACTACGTATGGAAAAACATGAAACTACAATTGCAATGAATACGTATGAAGAAGACGAAACAGAAATAACAAATAAGGATAATCCAGCGTTAACACCACAAAAACAGGGAAATAAACACAGTGGAAATGTTAAACCAGTAATTCATGTTGCGCCAATTCAAAAATATACTAATAATTTCAAAGTTAACAAAATGGATAAAGTAACTACTAAAATCATAGCAGAGGTTGCCAGAATTGGACATGATTTTGCATACGGTAAAAAAGCAGAAGGTGTATTTACTAGAATAGAGAAGGAACTACCAATAGTCTTTACATTACAAGATGACGTTGGTGATACACCACTTAACAATGCAATACTGAAAGGGAACTTAGAAGCTGCCGAACATATTTTGGGTATTTTACAACGGGAATGCCAGTGGGCTATTAATATCTCTAATACAAGTGGACATACGGCATTAATATTAGCTCCAGCTTGCGACATTCCTGCAACATTTATAACAAAATTGTTAGAAGCTGGTTGTAAATTAGAAAATTCTGATTATTTTAATAAAACGGCAATTTCATATGCAATTGAATATCATAACACACCAGTGTTAGAAGTCTTTGTAGATTTTATTAGAAAAAATAACTCGTACCATTTGTTACAAAGAATAAATGGTTATGCTTATAGTTATCTACAGATGACGATTATAAATACTTACTTTGATGGCATGAAAATATTATTAGAATTAAAGGACGAACAAAACAAATTTATCACAGATATTAATGAAACGTCAAATGAAGATGATCACGTATTGCATGTAGCTATTGACAGCAATAGTGAAACAAGAATATTAAATTGTTTACTAGAAAGACCAGATATCAATATAAATTATAAAAAACAAAACATTTCAACATGTCTGCATATGGCTATAGAAAAAGGGTTAACAGAGACAATCATATTACTAAAATCATATGGAGCGTTTGATGATAGAGAAGCTCCAGAAAATCAAAATTGCAACTACATAGATGATCACTTACCATACCCAAATTTAAACTACGATTTTATTAATACTAATGATCATTTTGAACGAATAATGAGGTATAAACAAATAAAAAAGCAGTGGATTATATCTGAAATTAGGAAGACAGATATTGAAAACGTGAAAAAATGTACTACTTGGCACCCAATTAAATGTAATTTTTCCATAAAACAAATCACATTACTCATCACAATTATAATATTGGCTTTGCTTGTTGGTAAAGTAATGACACAAGATCATTTGACAGTTTTTAAAGCAAACGTACAAATTTACCCTGAAAGTTCAAATTTAACTTTGGATATTTTTTCACATCTCATAATAGAAGAATTACATGTTCTATTCTGTAGTATTCCTTTGAAAGCACATAAAATTATGATTTCATGTCCTAATGGCGGTGCATTAATAATTTCAATTAACCTTTGTAACGGATGTTTTAATCTTACCGCAGATACGCAATACAAATTTGAAGTAAACGTGTATACAAAAGAAGGAGTTCAACAAAACATCACATACCAGAAAATTAGGACAAGAAAGAGGAAAACTATGATGTATAAACCACCAGTAAATATGGTTGTAATTTACCCTACTTTTATAGTATTTTGCCTAGAAGTATCAAGGAACAACATAATATTTACATTAAAGTGTCAACAATATGATTTGTGGATAGACTATATAACAATATGTAATGTGTGCATTGAATCCGTAAATAGGAATAAAAAGTACATATTGCATAAATATGTCAAGATAAAATACATATCCTATTTAATAGGTAATATTAAGATTGATGTGTCAAAAATATCGGAGTTTAAACATATTATTACAACTGCAACAATCATTACAACAAAACACAAATCTACAACTACACCATACGCTATAACAGAACAACATAATATGGAATTAAATTATTTAAATGACACGATTGATAATAAATTAAATGACACGATAATTTATAAAGATTTAGTTATCATTCCTTTGGTAGAAAAAATTGCATTTCGAAAAAGATCAAACTCAAATGTTATATTCGAAATATATTGTAAAAATGATCAAGAAACTTTATGCTTAATAACTTTGAATAATAATAATTTGAATGATTTCTGTGAAAATTTAAGAAACGAGTACACTTATCAAATAACAGTGATATTATTAACTAATAAAACTGAAGAAAAAGAATTTACTGTAACTACGTTGAAAGGGTCAGAGCCAGAAAAATCAAAAATGCCGTCAACATATTTACCTCTAACTAAAATAAATTTTTCGTTTTTCCCTGTTCATTCAATTTCTAAAAAACAATATATCCCAAAGTATTATTTTCCCATATTTCGAGACTATAATAAGTCCGAGATGGTATTGACCCAAAAACCTTCTGAAAAAGTAAGGGAAATAATCAGCGACGAGATGACGATAATTATAATAGTTATGTGCATGATTATTACGATTGTTATGTTGACAATGGCCATGATAGCAGTGGCTAGGGAGAAAAATACCGTACATCGTCAACTCTATATATCACACCTAGAAAATCAACCCAGTATTCGTCCCCATTCCCTACACCCCCAAGATATTTATCTAAACGATATCAATTTAATCCCAAGTTCCGTTGAAGATAATCCAGGTGTCACTATACGTGGCACTGTAGTATAACGAAATAGTAAAAATTTCGGGGACAATTATATATTATCCTCTATCATTATATGATTATTTATTTATTAATATCTATTTCAGTATAGTAAAGTCATTCAATTCATTCATACTTTAGCAAATCGTATCATTTCTATTGACATTTCATTATAACATTGTGATTTTCTATTGTCATCATGGCACAACGACGAGTTATTCCTAATTTTATGGAAAATAATAAAAACTTTATCATGGATCCCTCGCAATCTCGACGCTATCAAACCTATAATGAGTCCAATACCTTCTATAAAAATATCGAGTATGCATTCTCTAGTGATGCAGTAATCTTAAAGCACTTTCGTAATAACTATATGGAAACCCCCGATAGAAAATATTATCGTAATCAAACCCAAATCCCAAATAACTTAAAAAAGTCTACTTGGTCACGGTCGATGATTATTCAACGAATTTGGAGTAAACAACTGATCTATTTAACCGACTTATTGCCTGACTCTGATAAGACAATTAAAACAATCTTATTCCATGTTCCTAAAAATGGTATGAAATTTGTACTAAAATTAGATCAAGTGACTGAATATGTATATACATTTTCTCGCACGACTTATGTTCTTTTCGCAGAAGAAGTCAAGAATTTGAAAATCGCTATTGAAAGTAAAACAGTACCATTTATAATTGCAATGGAATTAATATTTCAGAATCAAATTAATCCAGTCCCATCGATTGATGCAAGACAAATCTTTCATATTGATAAAGATGATTGGGAAAATCATCGATCATTTACTATTACCCCACATGTTAATGCAAAAGATGTGGTAATTTTGTCAACCCGATTTGTATACGAGTATAATGGAACTCCTCACTTGGCGGAAATTACTATCCTAGATTATCGTGGTATCCCGATAATGAAAACGTATGTCTGTCCCCGAGCACAAATCCTTAATTATGGACGACCATCAGATGGAATAACTTCAGATTTATTAACTGATCAGTGGGACGAATGGGTCATCTATCCAGCAATTTCTCAAAAATTAAGAAATAAAATTATTGTTGGAGTAAAAGTTTCAACCCAAATAACAAAAATGCGTATTGCCCCAAATCTAATCAGAGGAATAAGAGATTTAGCGACAGGACAAGTATTCGAAAATAAATTCCATATACAGAAACAATGGACCATGAACGAATTAGCAAACGCTTATAATGAATATATTGATAAATCTGAGGGTACAAGTGCAGAAGCGAACTTTATTTATAAAATATACTTTAAAGAGGAAGCTAAATGGAAAGATGACATTTTGACTTGGGAAAATGATATGCTGAAAGTACCATGGGAACTAATAACTTCAAGTTCACAAATCTATTCTCCTTTCTATCATCAGACCAGAAAACGAAAATGTTTCAACCAAAGTCTACCGGATGCCGTGAAGACGAGTGTATTATCTAATATAACCAAGCCATGTATATCGACAGAGCCTGCGGCCCAAGAACCGATAGTGGTAATTGACACGGATAAGGCACGAGAAATCGAAGAAACTCAACAAATGGTTGCAACTTCTATAATCGTCCAACAATCCGTAGATATGGATGAAGACAGTGGTAACGAGATTTGGTTAGACCCCATGGGGGAGGAAGTTATATAAATACAATATATCAAAATAAATTATATATATAAATATGTAAATATATTTATTTATACTACGTGTTGTCGAAAGACGGTAGGAGGCCTGCGCCCCAAACACACCCATATTTTATTATATATATTTCGATAAATATGCTTATTTATATTACGTGTTGTCGAAAGACGGTAGGAGGCCTGCGCCCCAAACACACCCATATTTCGTTATATTTTTGATAATATTTTGCTATATTTTTGATAATTATTGTAATATCTATGCTCAATCATAGATTGACATATACTTTAATAACTAATTTATTTTAGATGACAGAAACCTTTCAACATTATGCAATAAAAAATCTAAAAATTGAGATCGCAACCCAAGATGATGAGGTAGATCGAGTGTTCTTTTATTCTTATCCCTACGCCGATCATGTGAAAAAATCGAATGATTTTTACAGAAAAATAAGACAGTTGATTAAAAATGAAAGAGAGTTAACTATATCAGTTAGCAGAGTAGAAAAAATAAAAATTCTTCATAAAGACCTTCCTAGAATAATTACAGATCCTATAAAATACAATAATATACAATTTTATTACGTGAGACAAGGTAACTATGAGTTACCATTGATCAACAGAAATGAAAAGGGTAGTGTAACTATACATGTTGCATATGGGAATGTGAAATTAAAGTGGCAATATGACCAAAAACAAAGAGAGGAAGTCATTAGAGTGTTTAGATCAGTCAGATGTGAAGAAAAAGTACGGAAAGGTGCTGCAGTAATTATTGAAGTAAACGGTCCACATGCTTGCATTTTAATAGAACGAGATCAAATTTTAAATGAAACTTGCCCAAATGTCACATCTACACATAGGCATAAGATAAATAGACTGAGCTGTCAAGTCAAAATTAGTTCAGCAGAAGTGTCATACATAAATGATAATGAATTCGGAAAGTCTGAAGAAACTGATGAATTTGAAATTGAATGCCCATTTGCAAAGACTCCTATATCTTATATACGTAAGAGAATGTTAATGACGGAAGTACAAAGACGAATTGTATTTTTAGATTGTGAATTTGTAGGAGGATATAAAGAGCTTAATGAAAAAGGGAAATGGAAAGCTACAGCTCTGTTAGCTAGTATTTGTATTCTAAATTATGAAGGAAAAATCATTTTAAACACAAGGGTTACTCCAAACAAGAAAATCCGCTCGTATGTCAAATGGATAACGGGATTTACTCCTCAAGACTTACGTAATAAGAGAAAAGATATCGATGTAATAGAAGAAGTACAAAGATTTGTTAAAGGGAAAATATTAGTAGGGCATGATCTAACAGCGGATATGAAAGTTTTGAACATTGATAAAAAGAAATTAATGGGTATTAGGGATTTATCTACCTCATCAATATTAAAAAATAAAATGAACACAGAGAAAATGCGATTAAAGTTGGAAAACGTAGCTCAAGCATTGCTTGGCAGATCAACCAGAGATACGAAAGGATGCCATAATGTCCTCAATGATGTACAGGCCATACGAGATATCTATAAGATGATCGAGACGGAATGGACAGACGACCTCTCATTACGACGGATCTACGATGATTTTGCAGAAGATGAACCGACACCACTCGATATCCCATATTTATATCTATGACTATATGACAATTTATTCTCTAAATGATTTCGATTTAAAAAACATTCTACACGCGATATAAAAGATTCCTGCTATTACAACGATAGTGCTATACGAATATGGATCCCATCTAAAAACAATATTTTGTGATATATTTAACTTCCAAAAAACTATTTTTGTGATCATTATATTCTTTCTGCATGACAACTTGATATTGTGAATGTTATTATGTGAATTGATTTACTTTTATGGGGAAACGTGGCAAATTAAACTAAAAATATAAAATTATTATGTGAACTGATTTACTTTTATGGAGAAATGTGGCAAATTAAATTAATAAGTAAAAAAAAATATATATATTTTGGAACCCTAGGAAAAGACATAATTATTGATCAAATCAAAAATGTTTTAAACATTTATATAACTAAAAAGCCAATAAGAATACTACAAATCTAGTATAAAAATGCACCCCCATAGAAAATTAAAGCATTTCCACCAAAAATTATATTCAAGACAAGTAAATTTTATTAATTAATGGAATACATTCGTTAAAAAAGTTTTTTTTTTAGCATGAATCAAAAAGCAGAAAGCTCTACAATTCAGAGAAATACCTATCGAGAGTGGATCGAGAAAAAGAAAATTTTGTCCCATATGAGAACCCAATTTGAGAAAAAGAGTGAGTCAACATTGACCCTCTTAAAAGAATTACAGAAAGGCGAGTGGTCCTTGGATGAAATAAACGATAGTGGAATACTTGGGAGTGTGAGGAGAATGATAGAGTTCAATCCAGAATCCGAAATTGGGGTTTTATGTACACATATTACAAAGAAATTTCGAGCACAAAAATTAAGGGAGGAAAATCCGGAAAAGTCTAAAAAGAGAGGGTTCCAATTCGAAACTGCTGGAAGCCTTCGACAGGGTGCCGACTTTGACGGACCCGAACTAATATGTATATTGATAGAAGGAATGACAAAGGACGGACAAATTTTCAGTATTCCTTTAAGATCGGAGGCAACGGTTATGAGTGTCTTTCGAAAATTAAATGATACTGTTGGATTGCCTCGAAAGTACTTGAAACTCGAAGTGGACGGATTCGAGATCAAACCAGGAAAAAAACTGAAGGAATTTGGTTTCAAAGCCGGACAGGAATACCGACTGTTTAGAA
>Ga0209893_1000090_pt1 | contig 12920 bp, 2 predicted proteins | sample GWRWT3_25Nov14_FD_187190 | JGI IMG/M metagenome (GOLD analysis project Ga0209893, IMG submission 187190) | Sand microcosm microbial communities from a hyporheic zone in Columbia River, Washington, USA - GW-RW T3_25-Nov-14 (SPAdes) (version 2) | ecosystem: Engineered > Artificial ecosystem > Sand... | reverse complement strand
GATCGTTGTCACCCAATCACACCAGTCCGTCGAGGAACATCGTTGCACCGCCTATCACTTCGTCATTCGCAGCCGCAATCGGTCGTCTTCGTTACTTGTCAAGGGGGATCATAAAAATAAAAATAATTAAAATCATCGCGGTAATTCATGACCAAACCTTTTTACCTTTTTACTTATCACAACATGCTCATGGAACAATTAATAACAATTTTTATTTACACAATAACACAAGCTGTTAATCACAAATAAAGTGTTTATTCGGCATAGGGTGGTGGTGCTGGAACTGGTAGCGGCGGTTGGCCAGGAAAAATGTAAGCTACCATAACTTCATTCATTTTGACTTGCGCCTTATGCCGATTTTTCATTTCTTCAAGACATCCTTGGGTCATTGATCGATCGTTCTCAGCAATATTCAGCCGCTCTTCCAAGGAGGCAATCCGTCGCTCCTGCCTCAATTCGTGTGACCGCATTTTATCGATTTCCTGCCGGGCTCCGTCTGTTTCCCATGTTGACCGTATGGCAGCATCGAGTGTCTCCAGGTATTTCCTCTTCCACTTCCTTGATTCCTGCTTTAATTTATTCATCACCCGCTCTGATTCTACTGGGTTTCTGGCCTTCACTTCTAATTGTTTTTTCAGTTCCAGTATCTCCAATCGTAGTTGCATAATTTCTAAAGACATCTGTAATACAAATTATTTCTTTATTTATCTGTGTACGTTCTGTCAGTATAATTAACTATGAATTATGAATATTTTGTACAAAGGCTAGCCATTCTTTACTTATTCAACTATTTACAAGGGGTTTTCGTTTACTTTAAATGAATTCGACTTTAATATTATCACCAGTTATTTTAATTTTTGCATCTTTGAGAAATTGTACGATTATGGTCTGAGTGTCATTGTGATTTTTCGATAATGTTTCGATGTTGGGTATCGTTTGAGTTTCCATACTTCTTTGTTCACTCATTGTTTGTGTATTCTGATTTCGTTCTTCTACCTCCATGGTTTGAAAACCGAACTCCTGGACGGTACTGTGAATTATTTGTGTTCCCTTCTCCAGTTGTGTTTTTGTTCTAAATACTTCATTGATTTTTTCTGGTACCATTGTTCTTTGTTTTAAAATGTTATTTTCGGCTTGCCCAATTTGTTGTTTTGTTTCTACCTGTATGTTTTTAATTATTTTTGCTTTAATAATCTCGATGTCATCTTCGGGGGCCAAGAGTTCAATACTGTCTTCGCAGTCCATCTCGTCTGAATCCACAATGTCGCACCAGTCCATATTCCTCTTATGATCTTGCCAATTCTTTTCCGTCATTATGTATATATCTCTTACCGCATCGGTGTCTTCTTTGGCCATATGTGGGCCTTGTTGAATTTTTCGTTTTAATATTTTTTCTGCCATTGTACTTAAACCCATTAATTGTGTCTCGCATTGTAGTATGTTGCGTATACTGATTGCGTTAGCCAGATCCCGTATCCCTGCGATTTGATTTTTATCTATTCTCAGTCCTTTTAGTTCCATTCCAAGGTCGCTTCCTATGAGAATCTTTCCTTTTACCAATTCTTGTATTCGCGCCACTATTTCTTCTGAATCTGGTTGACCTCTGAGTTCCTTTTCAGTTAATCCATGGTACCTACTTTCGTAATTCCTGATCTTCTGCCTGGGGTTACATAATGTGTTTAGTATAGTTCGTCCATCGTATCCAAGCATTGTTACTGCAACTGGGGTGTTAGTATTGTTCACTGTCCTGGCGAATTCTGCATCCAAAAATATAATACGTTTATGGATTTCCTGATCTGTATAGTTATTTCTAAGAACGGACTTTCGATGTTTTACCTCTTCCTCCGTGATATCTATATTATATGTTTCTTTCTCGTTGTTTCTCTCGGTCTCCTTTTCCATCTGAATCCGTTCATAGGCGATTAAGGCTTTTCTATCCGTTGTAAATGTTAGATGTAGTCGTTGCAGATCCTGGTTTGACCATATTTGTGTTAAGGGTGTTGGTACTAAACTGTGTCTTGTAGCGCCTGTGTCTCGGTTCCTGCTGTTTTGCCATATTTTGCCGGCTATTAAGTGTATTACCACTGGGGATTTTTCGATTTGAATTTCGTTTGCTAGAATTATCTTTCCTGCTGATATTTCTTGAATGACGAATTGTCTGTTGTTCTCATTGGTCTTTAGGGCATTTGGTATTGCCGATACTATGTCGTACCGTACTTGTTCGCGATGCTGTTGTTTGTAGATATCCTCGACGGTTTCGTAGAATTTTTTATTCGGTTGTTCAAAGTTTCGTAGTTGGTCCATCTATTAAAATCATTTTAACAATAGTTGTTTTTCGTGCTCGTGGAGTAGTTAATCGCAGTGGCGTAAAGGGTGGGGGTGAACAAAAATTTGAGTACGTAAGCAGTCCTTTCGGAGGCTCACAAGTAGCAAAAATTAAATAAAATAATGATGAGCAGTCCTTGCGGGGGCTCGAAAACAGCGAATTAAAAATAATACTTACTTTGTAACAGCTGTCCTACTACCTACTTACCTATATACAAGACCTTTGTAGTCCCAAATGCGCACTGGCTATCGTAACTCGAATTAAAATTTACTACTGATACTTACACTTTATTTACACTCAGTTCTTTACAGTTCACACCATCGTTCCGAGCAGTTCTCTCCCGAGGGTAACTCGAGAGTCTGCTCTCAGGTCCTGCGTTGTAGACCAGCTACGTAAGCTATATATATCATCGATCAATGGTCCTCCCGGATCGTAAAATGGTGCTAGTTGCAATGCGCATAAACTGGGTTCTTGGTGGAAATTTGGTAATGGGCCCAAGGGGGCTTGGTATAATTGATGTGGCTTTTGCTTTTTCCTTGGTTTGAAGTATTTTTCGATTACATAACCGATAATGGCTATAATAACGCAGCCTACTATTCCGGCTATTACTGTGTATACTATCACGTTGGTTAAATTTGGTTCCGAAATGTCTCCATTATTATTTTTCGTGGTCCCTGATATTTTTGTGGCCTCTTCTAAACTGTTAGTTAATGGTTCGCGACTATCGAGCTCTGGTAAAACTTGATAATTTACCCTTTCTATACTGTTGATAATCTTTGGTTCAATCCGTTTGATTTTCTGGGTACGAGGTACGAATGTGGTTCTCAGAGGATCCTTTACTGTTTTCACTGGGAATCCCGAAGAATATGAGATGTTACTTAAGTGGCCATACGCATCGTATTGGAACTTATGTCGGGAGATTTCTATTCTGTAATCAGTACTATCTCGAAGTGTAACGCAGGTTGCTTTTAATTTATTACGCGTCAGACCAACGGTCTGAACGTTACGAGATCCCCTAATACATCTACATTCTACTCCCCATTCTCTTTTAGTGGCCTGCCCAATAAAGGTTATCACGTGCATACCAACCAGAATTCTAACAAAGCTTAACACCATTTGGGTTGCTTCTGGCATTTTTCTCACGGCTCTATCCCACTCGTGTTTCAAACGTTTTTCGTCTTGATGCAAATTCTCCCGTTGAGTTTGTATAGGTATACCTTCCGTGAAATAGGTCTTCAGTTTCGTTATATTGTTTGTTCCAATCGTCTCTATTCTTAAAATGTAATTTTCGAAATAGCTCAATTTATCAAATTTGACTTCCCGTTGATTTCTCTTCATTACCCGGTTTCTTCTTACCGGGTCAGGTAAGTAGGATGGTCCTCGACACATAATGTGTATTTCTTTATCCAATCCTGTCACTCGGAGTAATGTAATCTCGTCATCGGTTACTCTGATTAATAAATTACTATGGTTCGGATAATACTGAACTTCCTGACATGTTACCGCCGTACAAATTGTAAAGAATATTAGACACATCAAATTCCATCTTAGACTATTAATGGCATTTGCATGAGGTGCATTATTCTCTTTATGTTTTTTAGTTTGAGTTTTCACCATTGCTTCCGTAATTCTTGGTTTTGTTCGTGGTCGGAGGGTGTAGTTACGTTGAGGTTCTTCATCCACTGCGGGTTTGCATCGGTCCACATGTACAACACTTACTTTTCCTTTTTTATTATTGAGATCTTTAACTTTCAAATTACTGGGTGTCGCAAATAAAATTGTGTAGGGTCCTTTATATGGTCGTTTAAGTTTTGGTGTCGTCCCTTTCTTTGGAGTTGGCGTGTTTATCATTACAAGGTCTCCTTTTTTAAATGAATGAGCCTTCGTTTTCTTATCGTAGATATCTTTCATACCTTCCTGAGTATATTTCATTTTCAGCCCCGCTCTCGTCCAAGCTGTGTCCAAGTTCTCCAACATAATGGTCTTGTAATCGATTACACTTACAGGTTCTATTTCGGGGTTTCTCCATTCGACATCGGATGGCATTCGGCTGTCTCGTAGATACATTAAATAAAATGGGGTTTCGTTTGTACTTGGGTGTACTGCGTTTCTATAAGCAAATAAACAAGATGGGATGTGATTATCCCAATCAGTTTGTTGTGCGTTAGTGTAGCATGCTAACATTTTTAACAAGGTTTGGTTGAATCTTTCTACCAACCCGTCGGTTTGAGGGTGATATGGTGAAGTATATATTCTGGTTATATTAAAGATTCTCGAGATATCTTCCAGTAAGTTACTCATAAAATTTTTTCCTCTATCCGTTAGTAATTTATTCGGTGGTCCGTAACGGTACACGATTTTTTCCACGAATATTTGTGCCACTGTTTCTGATTTTTGATCAGGCATCGGGTATGCCTCGGGCCATCTTGTAAAATAATCGCAGAATACGAGTATATATTTATTTCCTAGTGTAGTTAAGGGTAGTGGACCTACAATATCCATCGCTGTCTGTTCCATTGGAGCTAGTGCCACTGGCATTGGTGTCAGTGGTATTTTCTTTTGGCGTCCTGTTTCGCGTCTTGTTATACATATCTTACATGATTTACACCAATTTGAGATATCTTCTTCCATTTCGGGCCAAAAATATTTTGTGCGAATTCTTAATTTTGTTTTTCTCGTTGATAGGTGTCCTCCTAATGCTCCATCGTGATATTCCAATAAAATCCCTTCTCGACATTTTTTTGGTAAGACGCATGCTCTCGTTATCTTATCGTCATAGTATAATATGTCATCGTCGACCACGAATTTGTCTTTGTTTTTGTTCCAAAATTTTTGGAGAGCTGCTTGAGGTGTTGCTCCGTTCATATACTTGATAATTTTCTTACAACAGTTATCCGTTTTCTGCATTAGATGCATGTCATTTCCTTTTTTAGTTTCTCGGATTATAGCGAACACTGTACGCCCCAAGTCCTCTTCTTCTTCATCGCCTGACGAATATGAGTATTGTGCTATTTCTAATCGAGATAAACAATCCGCATTTGCGTTAGCCTTACCTTTTTTATATTTAAATTCGATATCGAATTCCTGCAATTGTAACGCCCATCGTATAAGTCGGCTTGAGGTATCCTTGTGTGTCATTAACCACACTAACGGCTTATGATCTGTGTATAGTATGATTTTCTGTCCGAATAAATAGTGCCTAAAATGTTTTGTCGCAAACACAATAGCCAAAGCTTCTTTTTCTATCGTAGAGTAATTCTTTTCGTGAATTTTTAGACTTCTGCTTGCGTAGGCGATGACATGGTCCTTTTCATTCCCATGTTTTTGTCCTAGTATCGCACCTAGTGCAAATCCGCTTGCATCCGTCATTAATATGAAAGGTATTTTCATGTCTGGGTATCTTAATATCGGGGGATCCAGTAATTTATCACGTAATTGTTCAAAGGCACTTTGTTGCTTTGGTGTCCATTCAAAATCTTCGTTCTTCTTGACGAGTGTATTTAATGGCGTAGCAATACCTGCGAAATTTCTTATGAATTTTCTATAATAACCTGCCAAGCCCAAAAATTGTTGGATATTTTTGACGGTCTTTGGTATCGGAAAATTTCGTATTTTTTCTGTATTTGAAGGATCTGGAAAAATACCTTTTGCAGATACCACATGTCCCAGAAATTTTACACTCTTTTTAGCGAATTCGCATTTGGTGGGCTTAACTTTGAGGTTCGCTACTTCCAACCGATCGAAAACATCTGTCAGATCTTTAATATGCTCTTTAAAACTTTTTGAGAATATTATGATATCGTCGATGTATACCATTGCATTGGTTGAATCCATCAGTATGTAGTTCATGCATCTCTGGAACGTTGCTGGCGCTCCTGTCAAGCCAAAAGGAAGTACTTCGAATTCCCATAAATCATTTCCGGTTGAAAACGCTGTTTTTTCTTTATCTCCTTCTTCGACCTCAATTTGCCAATAACCACTTTGTAAGTCGAGTGTTGTGAAAATTGTGGAATCCGCAAGCTTATCGAGCATTTCGTCGATTCTCGGTAACGGGTATGTATCTTTTCTCGTAATGCTGTTTAATTTTCGAAAATCAATGCAGAACCGCATCTTCCCATCCTTCTTTTTCACCATTACCACTGGTGAAGTCCATGGCGACGTGCTTTTTCTTATTATTTTATGTTCCGCCATTTCCTTTATCTGTTGTTTTACTGTATCCTGTAATTTGTATGGAATTCTGTATGGTCTTTGCTTAATTGGGGTTTCGTCCATTAGTGGTAATGTATGTTTTATAAGTGTCGTCTTTCCTAGGTCGAATTCATGTTGTGCGAACACATGTTTATACTCCATCAGCAGTTGTTCTAATTGATCTTTTTCATGTTCTGTTAGATCACTTTGTTCGAGTGATATTTCTCCATAATAGTTCTCTTTTGGTATCTTAACCTGTCTCATTGATCTTATTGTGCTGATATTCCCTATTCTTGTGCCTCTTCGTATTTTCTTCTCTTCAGGTGAAAAGTTTACCATTCGTACCGGGATTTCCTGTTTTTCGATCTCACATATGCATGCAATGGTTGGTAAGTCGTGGTTCTCTATAAATTTTTCAAATGGCTCGAATAATACTTCTCCTTGATGCATTTTATTTATCGATGCTCTTAATACAATTTCTGATCGAGGGGGAATCCATGTGTCTTGTAGTACGTGTACGTTCCCTTTCTTGATAAATTTTGTATCGTCTATTACTAAGGTGGCACTTTGTAGATCGATTCGTAGTCCCTTTAATCTTAGTAATATATCCATTCCTAGGACGCATCCTTGTTTGTATTTGCTAATTATGACGGCTTCGTGGTTTAAATGAATTCCCATGATTTCGAAAGGCAATGACGTTCTTCCTTCCACAAGTAGATCGTTACCTGTAATTGATTTTAATGTTTCAAACATACCTTTCACATTTCCCATTTGTTCTTTCGTACATAATCTTTTATGCACTAGTGTTGTTGTGGCTCCTGTATCAATTAACGCATTGACTTTGTATCCATTTATTCTTACATTAACTGACGGCCTATCACCAAAAGATTCTTGGAAACGCATAAATGCGCATATTTCACCATTTTCGTTGTTTGATATGTTATATAAGGTATCATACTGATCTTCTTGTAATATGACGTTATATGTTTCTTCGTCTTTTCCATCTCTCACTCCTTGTTTTTTAGAACAAACCACCACGTTGGTTTTTTGTCTGTGTTGTTTTCTGTCTGAAAACCTGATGAGTATTCTTCGAAATAACATGAGTATTATAAACCCTATTATGTATGCGGTAAAGATGATTAATAATATTCCTGTAAAACGTATTCTTGTATATGGTACCACCTTCGTTATTGTCATGTTTGTTTGTGTTTCGATTGTGATCGTAGTGTTGTGCTTTATTACACTAGTCAGTTTTCGATTGTTTGTAGTATGTGTTTCTGATGAATCCATTTGCATTCCGTCCTGATTCGTTCTAATTTTTAATCGTTCTGTGCTCAATAGACTTTTATTTGATCTTGTGAAGTGTTCTTCCTTGGTCTTTGCTGGTGGTTTAAATGTATATATTTTGACGTTATATAATGTATCAGGTGACAATGGTTCGCAAAACGTCTCTGTGTCATTGACTTCTAAACTTCCTGATACCATGTAATTTTTTCGTTTACACAAAATCCCAATTCGGTTATTTGACCATATGGTTCTTTTAAAATTGATATAATTTGTCCCGATACTTATTTGTAATTTGTTTTGATTAAGATATTCCGCAGGAGCTACAGGCAGTATTAAAAATAATATCGTCATAAGCATTAGACATATTTTCCATTGTTGATTATATTTGTTTTCAAACCGTCGTCCTTCTATTCCACGTTTTTCTTCGCTTTCTTTAGGAATTCTTCCATACCCGTAATCTACAACTCTTTCCGAAGCTGATTCTGTGAATTTGTACGTTTGTTTTTCCACTGATTCCATTACCGGTGCTATCAAATCCTGTGCTGTATTATCGGCGCTATATGCTTCTATTGGACCGTTTAACAGCCATTTTATTCCTTTTCTTTCCAATTCCATAATGACATTTAAGCCTAAAATGCAGTCAGTGCATCCGTATTCTAGTATTCTAAATATTTTTCGTGCTTCGTGTTTTAAAACGACTATGTCCAATTCTATTATGCCCAATAATTTTACTGATATTCCGTTTATTGTCCTATAGGTCCTTCGTTCTGGTATAATCTGTTGCTTCTGCGTTTCATTTAAATGTTCTACAGTGATCATTGATATAGTTGTCCCAGTATCTAGAAGTGCATGGATTGTTTTCCCATTGACTGTAACGGGCTGGTATATCAATGGTTCTTGTATTTCTAGTGGTTGTTTCTGTGGCTTTTTTGAGTCGGGCGTCAGTTCAGCGATATCTTTTCCTGATTCCGTTTCATTTGATGGTTCCGTCTTTACTCGCTTTCTTGAAAAGAAATAATTTTCCGTTACTCGTGGGTGGATTATCGTTCTAAAGGGGGGTATTCGTTGAATTAATCCATTAATTTGTTCGTGTAATGACTGGTTAGCGATGCTGTGTATTTGGCTTTGGATTGGTGTAGCGATTGTTGCCTGCGGTGCACATATTATTCCAATATTTACGTTTCCTCGTGCTTGCATCCATCTAAGATTTCTTGCTTCTAATTCTGCAATAATGTTCATTCCTAAAATGCACGAAATAAGTGGGTTTTCCGTAATCCGTGCACTTGTGAATATTAACTGGTGCCCTGCCTCGAACTTGATCCATACCCGCTGGTTTAATGATATCGGTTCACCTGTTATGGAAAAATATCGACCTACTACCGTTTCTTTCTGAGACTTCTCGTTTTCTGATAACAGCTTCTCGTTTATTATCGTGATTGGGCATCCCGTATCCCACACCGCCATGAAGTTCTTCCCGTTGATGTTTGCCTTTATTTTTGGTATGGTATCTTCTTCACCAAATATCATAAACAATCCATTATTTTTTCTCCACTCATCTATCTGTTTTTTATGCTCACTTGACTCTGGTCCATAATGCTGTGGGTTATTATTTATGTTCATATGTGATATCTGGGGGTAGTGACTGTGTATGGGAGTCCCACTTTGTAGTAATTTGTCTTTTCTCTCGTAACTTCCTGGTTCGGAAGCGACTGACTTTGTACGTTTGATTTTCTTCTTTTTAAGAGGTTTATCTGGTATTATCGAGTATACTCGATTTTGATGTGTTACATAATTCATTTTTTCTTCGTAGATTTCTTGTGCATACTGTTTTGTTTGCGGTCTTTCGTCGTTCATGCTTTTCCACATGCTCCTATGATGATTTAAAATAATGTGTTTAGCCAAGAATGGAAAAAGTCCGGTAATTAATTTCCAAGTAAAACCTTTTAGCCTATAAATTTGATATGTGGATAATACTTGAGATAAAACTATCTTAATGCACACAATTATACAATATATACCCATCAATCCCGCAAATGCCTGTCCGAATATTAAAAATTTACCCCATATTTTCTTCATCATATTGTGTGTTGCTCGTTTAAAATGATCGGCTGGTAATAGTAATTCAAAATTTGTACCTCCTGGTGATCCTCCTGTAACGGTGTAAACCATTTCTGTCAGTATTCGTGCTCGTTTTTCCGGAAATAATATGAATCTCCTTGCTGCTTCAATATCTTTATCCACATAAATTCCACCTTTTTCTATTCCTTGTAATGGGTCAAATACTTGAGTATGGTTTAGTTTTATTAATTCGAGCTGTTTTGGTGCGGGTACTGGGGTCCTTCCGGGTAATGATATCCATTGTCCTGGTTTAATTTCATACATGGGCGACATGACGTTGGAACAGTTTATTGTTTTTATTCCGAAATTGTCATGAATAATTACACGTGTTACCGGATTTAAATACGCTTCCTTTCCTTTGAAAGTTACTGGTAATTCTGCAGTGCAGACATCCGTATGTCTTAGAGATACTTCAACTTTGCTACATTTGTACGTGTAGAGTACTTCTCCCATGACTCTTGCGAAAGTACCTTCTTCCAATGGCAATAATGGAGTTATTGCGTCTGGATTTGTCATTACTACTGCCAATTTTGTCTTGATAATCTCTCTGTTTAATTTGCAATCGTTAGCGATTGTTTCCTGATAAAATTTTTCCATCTGCATCAGTCCATGATGGTATAAATAATTCATTTTATTATTAAAATAGTGTTGCAATTTTAAATCAGTTTTGTCTATACGTCCCTTTGCATGGAGTAGAATTGTTTTGCTGACATATATTCCATCATAGTCGGTCTTAGTAACAGTTTCAGAACATTTGACCGTATTTTCTTTTAAAATTAATCGCACAGCGTCTGTTGGGTCGACTGTAACCAAAACAGTGGGTGTTTTTGTTCGTGGGATTCGAAAATTTCCATTCTTATGTTCGTTCGTATTTGAATCAGGTTCCGTAAATGATAATCCCGTTAATACTTTAAAACTAAGACTTTTTAGAAACATCATTCGACACTCGTTTGTAGTTACCGTATATACCAATGTTGATTGTCCTGTTGCGCATGAAGGTTCTTTACTAGAACAATATGGTCTGTCCATCATACGTCCATCTTCGTCAAACGCTGTTTTGTATTCTCTAAGTTCGGTTGAATAGTCTTCTATTACAATTGTATATTTATGGAGTACATTTCCAATTTGCCATGGTCCTTCTCCACTACATGCTCCGTTGGCCTGAATTTCTCCGACTCGATTAATTCTTTGATTGATCAAGGTATTTCTTTTTGCAATCACCGAGATATGTTTGTCAATTGTAATTTTTCCCGTTTGAAATGCAAATCTACAATTTTCTGGCGATATATTAACCGGTTCCCATGGTGTCGTGGGTTGTATAATGGAACTCCATGAGTTGTGTCCACAGTTCCATACTGTCGTCGATTTCTTGACTATACACTCACGCACGTCGGTTCTAAGAAAATCAGATTCTTGATATACGTTATATACTGTTGGTCCTGACTCTTTGAATTTATTTGGAAAAGCCTCAGGACACATTTCTGTATCTAATAATGAATAATAGCGGCCAATTTGTGGTGATGTACAGTCATAAGCGATCACCGTTTGTGTCGGGGGTATTCTTAATAGTGTTGTCAGCATAATCATCATAAGTGATGTGATTTTTACGGGTGCTAGACTTGGAAGTCTTTTCTGGAATGTTCTTATCCACGAATTACCTTTTACCGATCGTTTTGGTATCTGCTCATTTTCAGATTCATGTTCACTACTTTCTTCACTTGTCTGTAACTCGTGATTTGTTTTACTCGCTGTGTTTTTAACGATTTGTTTCCAGCCGCCTAAATTATTTATGGCTGTGCCAGCGTATTTATTGATAATTTCTGCAGCGTCTTTTAAAGCTTGTTCTTTGCTTTGTCGACCTCTTTTTTGAGCTTCGATGGCTTCGATTAAATATGTTACTGCCATTGCCAATGTATTGAATGTAATTCCATCTTTCATTAATTCTTTTATGATCATTCCATCGGTGTGAATGTTGATTGATTTGAAAGGTCTTCGTGGAATGGTTTCTCGTATATATTCTATGCAAACGCTGACTTCGTAGTATAATGGCATAATTATTGATTTCATTTTGTTAGAGGGTTGACCATTTCCGGCCCTCAATTTCAATAGATTATCTAAAATATAATACGTTTCATCACCGTGTTCATTTATATGATTTTCGCGTTTCTGGATGAAATTTTTCAATTGTGAGACAACTGTTTTATTTATTTCATGTTTATCGTAATCGTTGTATTTTTCCTTTGATTTGCCATGATGCCGTTTTAATATTTTCTTTTGACTTCCTTCACATATTTTGTGGTTTTTCAACTTTGACTTTTTACCCGTCGTTGACTGTATGTCTTCTGACGTTGTCTGTGTTTGTTCGTCCGAATTACTTGTTTCGTAGGTTTCTGATGTTTCGGTATTTTTTCGATGAGTCCGTTGTAATTGATTTTCGCTGATACCAAATTTTTCAATAACGGGGCTAATTTCGTCGATAATCTTCTTCAGTGAGGGTTTCTTGTCTTGAAGATCTTCGTCATTTTTTCCTTCCGCCTGTTGTTTATCTGAGGTCACTGTTCGTTGTATTTCTTTAACGACACTGTCTACATAATCATTTGAGTTTTGCTCGATAATCTCATTAAGGGTCGACTTATTGTCATTTTCAAGTTGCTCTGAGTTCATTATTTTAGGTGTCTCTTGGTCCTCCTTTGGTGTTTGATCCCGAATAATGTGTGATTCGTTAATCACTTGTGCCTGAATTTCATTTTCTTGTTGTGGTAGACATCCACATTCCATTAAATATTCGTTATCTTCCACATCAAATCCATGTACCGTTATGACTATCATGGCATCCGGTGTGCCAATGGCTGCTAGTAAATCTTTTCGTAGTCTACGTACTTTTGTTTGTCCCATATATTTGAATTGATATGCTCGTGTTTCGCGATGCAGAAGATTAACCGTCATTGATATTTTTTGTTTCGTTGGTGATTTTCTCAATTTATTTCCGTGATTTTTTAAT
>Ga0209893_1000089_pt1 | contig 13087 bp, 9 predicted proteins | sample GWRWT3_25Nov14_FD_187190 | JGI IMG/M metagenome (GOLD analysis project Ga0209893, IMG submission 187190) | Sand microcosm microbial communities from a hyporheic zone in Columbia River, Washington, USA - GW-RW T3_25-Nov-14 (SPAdes) (version 2) | ecosystem: Engineered > Artificial ecosystem > Sand... | reverse complement strand
GCCGGACAGACGCTCGACCATTGTATTTTCATTGCGTGCGCGGGCTGCATTAATCAGCCAGCGGATTGCCAGAGCCTGACGGCGTTCGTTACGCACTTCCACCGGAACCTGGTAGGTGGCGCCGCCAACGCGCCGCGAACGCACTTCAACATTTGGCTTGATGTTTTCAAGCGCATCACGAAACACCTCAACCGGGCTACGGCCGATTTTACGCTCGATAATTTCAAACGCACCATAGGTAATGCTTTCCGCCGTCGACTTCTTGCCCTGATACATCAGCGAGTTCATAAACTTCGTTAGCACGATATCGCCAAATTTGGCGTCGGGAAGGACTTCTCGTTTTTCTGCGCGATGACGACGTGACATATCTGCTATCGATCTCTCTGATACTATTTCGGCCGCTTGGCGCCGTATTTGGAACGGCGTTGACGCCGGTTCTTAACGCCCTGGGTGTCAAGGACACCACGAATGATGTGGTAACGCACACCAGGCAAATCCTTTACGCGACCGCCGCGAAGCATAACAACCGAATGCTCCTGCAGATTATGGCCTTCGCCCGGAATATAGCTGGTAACTTCGAATTTATTGGTCAGGCGCACACGGGCAACCTTACGCAGCGCCGAGTTCGGCTTTTTCGGCGTTGTCGTGTACACGCGCGTACAGACGCCACGCTTTTGCGGACACGCCTCCAGAGCAGGCACCTTGTTCCGTTTAACCGGGGCCTTGCGTGGCTTGCGAACCAATTGGTTGATTGTCGGCATTAAGATCGCTTTCCCATGTCCTAGAGCAACAAAAACAATAACAAAAATCACGAACAGGACAGAGGACGACACTTGCCGTCCCTATCCTGGGGTACTTGCAGAGGAACGGGCTGCTCACCCGCTCATGCGCCAAAACTCTTCTATTTCGCTTTCGGACAGTGTTTAGGTTCCGAAGATTCGGTCCCTACGACCATGGCCTGAAAGTGCGCGGACATTATCCGCGCCTTTATCTTTCGTCAACCCATAACAGGCATTTTTCTTCAACACTGCCTGTTTTTATTTAAGCTTATCTATTCACCCGCTGCCGGAGCCTTGGCGAAGACAGCCTCGGCATCGGCCCGGACCTGGTCGCCAGCGCTGGTAATGGCCCCTTTGACCACTTTCTGCTCGCTCAGGATTTCCTGGTCGCGCTTGACGGCGATAGCCTTCATTTCGTTAATCAGGGCGCCGGTACCCGCCGGAATCAGGCGGCCAACAATGACGTTCTCCTTAAGTCCCGAGAGATAATCGACTTTCCCGGCCACTGCGGCTTCGGTAAGCACGCGAGTCGTTTCCTGAAAGGACGCCGCCGAGATGAACGAGCGGGTTTGCAGGGACGCCTTGGTGATCCCCAGCAGAACCGGAACGGCTTCCGCCGGCTTGCGGCCTTCGGCAACGACTTTCTCGTTGATTTCGTCCATTTCCAGACGATCGATCTGCTCGCCCTTCAGCAGGGTCGTTTCACCTGGATTGGTGACCTCGACCTTTTGCAGCATTTGGCGGACAATCACCTCAATATGCTTGTCGTTGATGGGCACGCCCTGCAGGCGGTAAACTTCCTGGATTTCCTGCACCAGATAGTTAGCCAGCTCCTCTACCCCCAGAATCGCCAGAATGTCGTGCGGGGCCGGGTTGCCATCCAGCAGGAACTCGCCCTTACGGATGAAGTCACCCTCCTGCACGGCCACATGCTTGCCCTTGGGGATCAGATATTCACTGAACACCGAGGGATCATCCGCCGCCTCAATAATGATTCGGCGCTTGTTCTTGTAGTCGCGGCCAAATTTGACGATGCCGTCCATTTCAGCCAGCACCGCATGATCTTTCGGACGCCGGGCCTCGAACAGTTCCGCCACACGGGGCAGACCGCCGGTGATGTCGCGCGTCTTGGCGCTTTCGCGTGGAATACGCGCCAGCACGTCGCCCGCCGCAACCTCGTCGCCATCTTCAACCGACAGAATCGCATCCACCGACAGCAGATAGCGCACATCAAGATCGCCAGTACCCAGCTTGACGGGCATACCATTTTTATCGACCAGCGCCACACCCGGCTTCAGATCGCCGCCCTTGGGCGCAGAGCGCCAATCGACAACGATCTTGTTGGTGATGCCGGTCGCATCATCCACCATGTCGCGCACAGAAATACCATCGACAAGATCGACAAACTTAACCGTGCCGGATTTTTCCGTGATGATCGGCAGCGTATAGGGATCCCATTCGCACAGGCGAAGCCCCTTTGTGACCCTGCCGCCTTCCTTTATCAGAAGGCGCGTACCGTAGGGCACCTTATGCGTCGCGCGCTGACGGCCGTTATCATCGACAATCGCCAGAATGCAGTTGCGGCTTAGCACGACCTGGCGGCCATTGCGATCAGCCACCAGATTCTTGTTTTCAATCTGCAACACGCCTTCATGCGTTGCTTCGATGAAGGATTGTTCGGCCACCTGCGCCGTGCCGCCAATATGGAAGGTGCGCATGGTCAGCTGTGTTCCCGGCTCACCAATCGATTGCGCGGCGATGACGCCCACTGCTTCACCGATATTTACCGGTGTGCCACGGGCCAGGTCACGGCCATAACATCTTGCGCATACCCCAACCTTGGAATCGCATGTCAGCACAGAGCGGATACGTACAGTCTGAATATCCGCTGCCTCGATCAACTCAACCGTTGCTTCGTTAAGCTCCTGCCCAGCCTTGGCCATAACCGCATCGCTTACCGGATGAATGACGTCATCACATATGGTACGGCCAAGGATACGATCCCCAAGCCGCTGTAATATTTCGCCGCCTTCAACAACAGCCGATACGTTCAGGCCGCGCTTTGTGCCGCAATCCTGCTCCTTGATGATGCAATCCTGCGCCACGTCAACCAGACGCCGCGTGAGATAACCGGAGTTGGCGGTTTTCAGCGCCGTATCCGCAAGCCCCTTGCGCGCACCATGCGTTGAGTTGAAATATTCAAGAACGGTAAGGCCTTCCTTGAAGTTCGAGATGATCGGCGTTTCGATGATTTCACCCGACGGTTTCGCCATCAGCCCGCGCATGCCAGCAAGCTGCTTCATCTGCGCGGCGGAGCCGCGCGCGCCGGAATGCGCCATCATATAGATCGAGTTCAGCGGCTTCGGCTTGCCATTCGCATCAACACCGGCATTCGAAATTTCCGCCATCATTTCATCGGCCACCCGGTCGGTGCATTTTGACCAGGCGTCGATGACCTTGTTGTATTTTTCACCCTGGGTGATCAGACCATCCGTATACTGCTGTTCATATTCCTTTGCCAGCGCACGGGTGTCATCAACCATTTTTGTCTTGGCCTTTGGCACCACCATGTCATCCTTGCCGAACGAAATACCAGCCTTGAATGCGTGACGGAATCCAAGCGCCATGATGCGGTCGCAGAACAGCACCGTCTCTTTTTGCCCGGCATGACGATAGACCACGTCGATAACCGTACTGATGTCGCGCTTCGTCAACAGGCGGTTTACAAGACTAAACGGCACCTGCGGATGGCGTGGCAACAGATCGCCCAGCATCATGCGCCCCGGCGTGGTGTCCACACGTTCAACAAACTCTTTACCTTCGGCATCGACACTGATGCGACGCGCCTTGATCGGCGAATGCAGCGTTACTGATTTACTGGCCAGTGCGTGTTCGATCTCGCCCAGATTGGAGAAGATCATGCCTTCGCCCTGTGCGCCGGGACGTTCGATGGTCATGTAATAAAGGCCAAGCACGATATCCTGGCTGGGCACGATGATCGGCTTGCCGTCTGACGGACGCAGAATATTATTCGTCGACATCATCAGGACGCGCGCTTCAAGCTGCGCCTCAAGGCTCAGCGGCACATGCACGGCCATCTGGTCACCGTCAAAGTCGGCATTGAATGCGGCGCACACCAGCGGATGAAGCTGAATTGCCTTGCCTTCGATCAGCACCGGCTCAAACGCCTGAATGCCCAAACGGTGCAGTGTCGGCGCACGGTTCAGCATGACCGGATGTTCGCGGATCACCTGATCAAGCACGTCCCACACTTCAGGGCGTTCTTTTTCCACCAGCTTCTTCGCCTGTTTCACGGTGCTGGAAAGCCCGCGCGCTTCTAGCTGCGAATAGATAAACGGCTTGAACAGTTCAAGCGCCATTTTCTTGGGCAGCCCGCATTGATGCAGTTTCAGTTCGGGCCCCACCACGATCACCGAACGGCCGGAATAATCGACGCGCTTGCCCAGCAGATTCTGACGGAAGCGGCCCTGCTTGCCCTTCAGCATATCGGCAAGCGATTTCAGCGGACGTTTGTTCGCGCCGGTAATAACGCGGCCACGGCGGCCATTATCAAACAGCGCGTCAACCGATTCCTGCAACATGCGTTTTTCGTTACGCACAATGATATCCGGCGCGCGCAGCTCCATCAGCCGCTTCAGGCGGTTGTTACGGTTGATCACCCGGCGGTACAGATCGTTCAGATCCGATGTCGCAAAACGGCCGCCATCCAGCGGCACCAGCGGGCGCAGTTCCGGCGGAATAACCGGTACAACGGTCAGAATCATCCATTCGGGACGATTGTTGGATTCGATGAAGGATTCAACAAGCTTCAACCGCTTGACGATCTTTTTCGGCTTGGCTTCGCCTGTCGCTTCGGACAGTTCAATGCGCAAACGGTCACGCAGGGCAACCAGATCGATTGCCATCAATAATTCACGAATCGCCTCGGCGCCAATACCTACCGTAAATGCATCATCACCATATTCATCCTGCGCACGGCGGAATTCTTCTTCGTTGATAAGCATATTGGGCTTCAGCGGGGTCAGGCCCGGTTCAAGCACGACATACTGCTCAAAATACAATACCCGCTCCAGATCCTTCAGCGTCATATCGAGCATCAGGCCGATACGGCTTGGCAGGGATTTCAGGAACCAGATATGCGCAACCGGCGACGCCAGCTCGATATGGCCCATGCGCTCGCGCCGGACCTTGGACAAGGTCACTTCAACATTGCATTTTTCGCAGATAATGCCCTTGTACTTCATCCGCTTGTATTTGCCGCACAGACATTCATAGTCCTTGATCGGCCCGAAGATGCGGGCGCAGAAAAGACCATCACGCTCCGGCTTGAACGTGCGGTAGTTGATCGTTTCCGGCTTTTTAATTTCACCGAACGACCAGGACAGAATGCGCTCGGGACTGGCCAGTGCGATTTGCAGACGATCAAAGTTCTCTTTTTGCCCTGCGGGGGTGAAGAGATTTACTAGTTCCTGGTTCATCTTTCGATACTCCTTGGCCTTAACTTCAAGGCTTGGAAAATGTTCGTTCACTGACCATTCAAGATATGATCCAGCGCAGCTATTCTTCCTTGGTCAAAAGATTCACGTTCAGCGACAGCGAGCGCATTTCCTTGACCAGCACGTTAAAGGATTCTGGTATGCCGGTTTCAAACGTTTCATCACCGCGCACAATCGATTCATAAACCTTTGTGCGGCCGGCAACGTCGTCTGACTTGACCGTCAGCATTTCCTGCAATGTATAGGCGGCGCCATATGCTTCCAGCGCCCAGACTTCCATTTCACCGAAACGCTGTCCGCCGAATTGCGCCTTGCCGCCGAGAGGCTGCTGCGTAACCAGGCTGTAAGGCCCAATCGATCGCGCATGGATCTTGTCATCGACAAGATGGTGCAGTTTCAGCATATAAATATAGCCGACCGTTACCTTGCGGTCGAACATATCGCCAGACAGACCGTCATACAGCTCGACCTGGCCGGATGCATCCAGCCCCGCCTTGCTTAGCATGTTGACAATGTCAGCCTCGTGCGCGCCATCAAATACCGGCGTTGCAATTGGCACGCCACGGCGCAGATTTTCAGACATTTCCAGAAGCTCCGCGTCTGTCATAACCGCGATATCTTCCTTGTAGATCTTGTCGTCATACGCCACACGCAACGCATCCTTGATCATGCTCATGGAACGCCCGGAATGTACGGCATCAAGCGCCGCGCCAATCTGCTTGCCAAGGCCCGCACAGGCCCAGCCAAGATGGGTTTCCAGAATCTGCCCGACATTCATGCGGCTTGGCACGCCAAGCGGATTAAGCACAACGTCAACATGCGTGCCATCCTCCGTGAACGGCATATCTTCAATGGGTACGATTTTGGAAATCACACCCTTGTTGCCATGACGCCCGGCCATCTTGTCACCCGGCTGAAGCTTGCGCTTCACAGCAACAAAGATTTTGACCATCTTCATCACGCCCGGCGGCAATTCATCGCCGCGTTGCAGTTTCTCAACCTTGTTTTCGAAACGCGCCTGCACGGCGCCTGTCGAATCGTCGAACTGCTTTTTCAGCGTTTCGGCTTCCGACATGGCTTTTTCGTTTTTAAGCGCGATCTGCCACCAGGACTTGCGGGACGGCAGGCCTTCCAGCAGCGCCTCGGTGATCTTGGTGCCGTCGGCCATCCCTTTTGGCCCGCCTGACGCCTGCTTGCCAACAAGCAGTTCACTCAAACGGCCATAAATGTTGCGTTCGAGAATTGCCAGTTCGTCATCACGGTCTTTTGCCAGCGCTTCAATTTCAGCGCGTTCAATGGCCATGGCGCGTTCGTCTTTTTCCACGCCATGACGATTGAACACCCGAACTTCCACGACCGTGCCCGCCACACCCGGCGGCAGCCGAAGCGAAGTATCGCGCACATCAGAAGCTTTTTCGCCGAAGATCGCGCGCAAAAGTTTCTCTTCCGGCGTCATCGGCGATTCGCCCTTGGGCGTTACCTTGCCGACCAGAATATCGCCGGGGTTTACCTCTGCGCCGATATACACGATGCCTGCTTCGTCAAGATCGCGCAGATTTTCTTCGCCCACATTGGGAATGTCGCGGGTGATTTCTTCTGGCCCCAGCTTGGTGTCGCGGGCCATGACTTCGAATTCCTCAATATGGATCGAGGTAAACACGTCGTCGCGCACGATACGTTCAGATATCAGGATCGAGTCTTCGAAATTGTATCCATTCCACGGCATGAACGCGACAAGCACGTTACGCCCCAGCGCCAGTTCGCCAAGTTCCGTAGACGGACCATCGGCGATAATGTCGCCGGCTTCCACCCTGTCACCCACCCTCACCAGCGGCCGCTGCGTGATACAGGTGTTCTGGTTGGAACGCTGGAACTTGCGCAGGTTATAAATGTCCACCACGGAACGTGATGCGTCCACTTCTTCACGGACACGCACAACGATACGTTCTGCATCGACCTGATCAACGACACCCGAACGGCGCGCGCCAATGGCCGCGCCGGAATCATACGCAACCACCGCTTCCATGCCGGTGCCGACCAGCGGCGCCTCAGCCTGCAACAATGGCACCGCCTGACGCTGCATGTTCGATCCCATCAGCGCGCGATTGGCGTCATCGTTTTCCAGAAACGGAATAAGCGCCGAAGCAACCGAAACAAGCTGCTTGGGCGAGACATCCATCAATTCAACATTTGACGGCGCAGTCATGGCGAAATCGCCTGCAATCCGGCATGACACCAGATCGCTGAGCAACTGGCCCTTCGCATCGAACGGCGCGTTGGCCTGCGCGATCGTGAACTTAGCTTCTTCCATCGCCGATAGATAGACAACGTCACTGCTGACCTTGCCATTAGCAACCTTACGGTACGGGGTTTCGATAAACCCGTATTTGTTTACCCGCGCATAAGTCGCCAGGCTGTTGATCAAACCGATATTCGGCCCTTCGGGCGTTTCAATCGGACAGATGCGGCCATAATGGGTAGGATGCACGTCGCGCACTTCAAAGCCCGCACGTTCGCGTGTCAGGCCGCCAGGCCCCAGCGCCGAAAGACGGCGCTTATGGGTAATTTCCGACAGCGGATTGGTTTGATCCATAAACTGGCTAAGCTGTGACGAGCCGAAAAATTCACGGATCGCGGCGGCAACCGGTTTCGCATTGATCAGATCGTGCGGCATGACCGTATCAATTTCAACCGAACTCATCCGCTCCTTGATCGCGCGTTCCATGCGCAGCAGGCCGATGCGGTACTGATTTTCCATCAGCTCGCCAACCGAACGCAGGCGGCGGTTGCCCAGATGATCAATATCGTCGATTTCGCCACGCCCGTCGCGCAATTCGCACAACGTCTTCACAACGGCAAGAATGTCTTCCTTGCGCAGAATGCCAACCGTATCATCGCATTCCAGGCCAAGACGCATATTCATCTTTACACGGCCTACCGCAGAAAGATCATAGCGTTCTGGATCAAAAAACAGCCCGCTGAACAAGCCTTCCGCCGCTTCCAGCGTTGGCGGCTCGCCCGGACGGATCACGCGATAAATGTCAATAAGCGCCTGTTCGCGGGTCTCGCTCTTGTCCATCATCATGGTGTTGCGGATATAGGCGCCTATATTCACCCCATCCACATCCAGTGTCGGAATGCTGGTGATTTTTTCCTCTTCCAGCCTGGCGATAATTTCGGCGGTATATTCTTCGCCCGCTTCAACATAGATTTCGCCGGTGGATTCGTCGATCATATCGCAGGCGGCATAACGGCCGATAATCTCTTCGGCGGTAACCAGAAGCTCCTTTACGCCCTGCTCCTGCAGCTTGCGTCCAATACGCGGCGTAAATTTACGTCCTGCTTCCAGCACGATCTCGCCCGTTTTCGCGTCAATCATATCGTTGCCAGCCGTTGTGCCGCGCAGCTTGTCCGGATTAAACGGAACACACCAGCCGCCCTTTTTGTCGGCTGTGTACACAACGGTCTGGAAGAAATATTCCAGGATTTCATCCTGTGACATACCCAGCGCATAAAGCAGCGTGGTCGCCGGCATTTTGCGGCGCCGGTCAATGCGCACATTGACGATATCTTTAATATCAAATTCAAGGTCCAGCCATGATCCGCGATACGGGATCACGCGCGCCGCAAACAGCAGCTTGCCGCTGGAATGGCTTTTGCCCCGGTCGTGATCAAAGAATACACCTGGCGAACGGTGCATCTGGCTGACAATTACCCGCTCGGTGCCATTGACGACAAAAGTGCCATGATCCGTCATCATGGGCATGTCACCCATATAGACGGCCTGCTCCTTGATGTCCTTCACCGATTTGGCGCCGGTCACTTCATCCACATCAAATACAATGAGACGCAATGTCAGTTTTAACGGCGCTGCATAGGTCATGTCACGCTGCTGACATTCTTCCACGTCATATTTAGGCTGCTCGAACTCGTATTTTACGAATTCAAGTGACGCAGTTTCGGCAAAATCCCTGATCGGAAATACCGATTTGAACACGCCCTGCAGACCGGTGTCGTTACGCTCGGTAACGCCCTTGTCGAACTGCAAAAACTGATTGTAGGAATTCCGCTGAACTTCGATGAGGTTCGGCATCCGCACAACTTCTGGAATGTTGCCAAAGGACTTGCGGATCCGCTTGCGACCAGTAAAAGACTGGGCCATACCTGCTCCTCGCTAAATTTCAATAACCGCCCGGGCGGCGATAGGGCCGTGGCGCACACCTGCGCGCCACGGAATTAGATGCAGTCAGTAAAAAACTATTTTACTTCTACAGTTGCGCCAGCGGCTTCGAGCTGCGCCTTGAGGGCTGCTGCTTCTTCCTTGTTGACGCTACCCTTGACTTCCTTCGGCGCGGCTTCGACCAGATCCTTGGCTTCTTTCAGGCCAAGTCCCGTGATCGTGCGAACTTCCTTGATCACATTGATCTTCTTGTCGCCGGCAGACGCCAGGATAACGCTGAACTCTGTCTGCTCTTCAACAGCAGCAGCAGGTGCAGCGGCAGCCGCAGCCACGGCAACAGGCGCAGCAGCAGACACGCCCCACTTTTCTTCCAGCATCTTTGACAGCGATGCCGCTTCGAGTACCGTCAATGCGGACAGGTCCTCAACGATTTGATCTAAATTTGCCATCTCTATAGTTCCTTCGGTTTGATCGTGTATCGGTAGGTTTGCTTACGCAGCTTCATTTTTGCTCGCATATGCGCTCAGAACTCTTGCCAGCTGGCTTGCTGGTGCAGACAGCACGGTTGCGATGCGTGTCGCAGGCGTGCTGATCATTCCCACCAATCTGGCGCGAATTTCATCAAGCGATGGCATGCTGGCCAGAGTCTCGACGCCTTTTTTGTCGAGAACCGTCAAGCCCATGGCGCCACCCCGGATAACGAACTTGTCGTTAAGCTTGGCGTATTCCATCGCCACTTTCGGGGCCGCAACCGGATCTGCCGAATAGGCAATTACGGTGGGGCCCGTCAGCAGGTCAGAAATACCACTGCACGGCGTGCCATCAAGTGCGCGCTTTGCAAGCCGGTTTTTGATCACTTTTACTCTCGCATTCGCGTCGCCCATGCGCCTGCGAAGATCACTCATCTCGCTGACGCTCATTCCTGAATAATGGGACACCACGACCACACCGGCGTCACTGAAGACGCCGTTGAGATAGGTGATCATTTCCTGCTTTTGCGCTCGGTCCATTGTTGTACTCCTTGTTCCGGCAGGCCGGGCGCACATCTGCCCCGGACCGCCCTCGTTGGACCAACCCCGCCGCCCGGTCAGACCGGGCCCCCACATGAGGTGCGGAGCCGTTGCGCCTGTCCCGGATCAAAACCGATCTTTGCCGCTGTCAGCCATGTTTCCACGCCAACAGCAACCTCTCACGCCTTGCCCCGTCTCATGCGGGCGGTTTTTAAGCTGACCCGCAAGTGGTCAGAACCCGCAATCTCGGACAGGATGTAACCCGCCGCAACGCACAACGCGCCGTAACGGGCTATCCTTCGCACCGCTTGAGACGGTGCGAAACTTTGTTACGAGTTTGAAATACTCGCAAAATCCACTTTCACACCCGGCCCCATGGTGGAGCTAAGCGAGACTTTCTTCACATAGGTGCCCTTGGCGCCCTCCGGCTTTGCGCGCGTTACCGCGCCCACAAAGGCGCGAATATTTGCGCACAAAGCGGCTGAATCAAAACTGGCCTTGCCAACGCCGCCATGAATGATACCGGCCTTTTCCACGCGGAATTCAACCTGACCACTTTTGGTTGCCTTTACCGCCTCGGCAACGTCATTGGTTACGGTGCCCAGCTTTGGATTTGGCATCAGGCCGCGTGGCCCCAGCACTTTGCCCAGACGGCCAACAATCGCCATCATGTCAGGTGTCGCGATGACGCGGTCAAAATTGATTTCGCCCGCCTGCACTTTTTCCATCAGATCTTCGGCACCGACAATATCCGCACCTGCCGCCAGGGCAGCATCAGCTTTATCGCCCCTGGCGAAAACCGCGACACGCACAGTTTTACCGGTGCCATTCGGCAATTGCACGACCCCGCGCACCATCTGGTCCGCATGCCGGGGGTCAACGTTCAAATTCATCGCCACTTCGACGGTTTCATCGAACTTGCCCACACTATGGGTTTTGATCAGGCCGACAGCTTCTTCCAGCCCATAAAAACGGTTGCGGTCAATTGCCACAGACGCTTTCTTTTGACGCTTTGATAATTGGACCATGGTTTAGTCCCTCACTTCCAGACCAAGCGAACGGGCGGAGCCGGCAATAATCCGGGCTCCCGCGTCAAGGTCATTTGCATTCAGATCCTTCGCCTTCTTTTCGGCGATCTCGCGGCATTGCGCCATGGTCACATGGCCCGCAACTGTACGCCCGGCTGCGTTCGATCCCTTGTTGATGCTGGCTGCCTGCTTCAGCATATGCGAAGCGGGTGGCGTCTTGATCACGAAGGTGAACGATTTATCCGCATAGGCCGTAATAATCACCGGCAACGGCGTACCTGGTTCGAAATTCTGCGTCTGCGCATTGAACGCCTTGCAGAACTCCATGATGTTCAGACCGCGCTGACCCAAGGCCGGACCAATAGGCGGCGAGGGATTAGCCTGCGTCGCCTTGCACTGCAATTTAATATAACCTGTAATCTTCTTCGCCATATTGCCCTCAGTTTAGTGACGCCGGTAAAAACGTCTGTCTTGCCCGCCAGAGCTTCGCTCCGGCGAAAGCAGGGGGTTAGTGGTGCGGTTTGTCCCGGCATTTTGAGACGCGCCTCCCACTTGTTTTGGATAGTCTGCAAACCGCACACTGTCCGATCAGTTAAACTTTCTCCACCTGGCCGAATTCAAGCTCAACCGGCGTTGCACGGCCAAAAATTGACACCGCCACCTTGAGCCGCGTCCGGTCCGCATCTACTTCTTCGACCACCCCATTGAACGAGGCAAACGGCCCATCACACACGCGAACCTGCTCGCCAATTTCAAAGCTGATAACGGGCTTCGGCCGTTCAATACCTTCCTGCACCTGATTCATGATGCGGGCGACTTCCACGTCTGGAACCGGGCTTGGCCGGTTACCGCTGCCCAAAAAGCCCGTTACCTTGCCAGTATTTCTGATCAGATGATAGGTTTCGTCGCTCAACTCCATCTTTACCAGCACATAGCCCGGGAAAAACTTACGCTCGGACTGAATTTTCCGCCCGCGCCGCATTTCCACGACTTCTTCGGTTGGCACCAGAATTTCTTCAAACCTGTCTGCCAGCCCCTGCGTTTCCGCCTGCTCCTTAATCGAATCCGCGACCTTCTTTTCGAAGTTCGAATAGGTATGAACGATATACCAGCGCATCACCATATTCTGAACCCTATCCGCCTGCGCCAAGTAAAAATCCAATTCCAAATTGCAGTACGATATCGACAACCGCAAAAAACACCGATGCAAACGCCACCATGATGAATACCATCATCGTCGTGACACCCGTTTCTTTCCTTGTCGGCCAGGTCACCTTGGAGGCTTCCCGGCGCACCTGCTGCACAAATTCGAAAGGTGAGGTTTTCGCCATTACCGTTCCATAAACACTTTCATACTTTCAAAACCCGCTCGCGCTACCATTTGGCAGGAGTGGAGGGACTCGAACCCCCAGCCCCCGGTTTTGGAGACCGGTGCTCTACCAATTGAGCTACACTCCTGTATACGCGCCGGTCAACGCCGTCCTTATTTAATGATTTTTGCGACGACGCCGGCGCCGACGGTGCGGCCGCCTTCGCGGATGGCGAAGCGAAGACCTTCGTCCATGGCGATCGC
>Ga0209893_1000084_pt1 | contig 14647 bp, 9 predicted proteins | sample GWRWT3_25Nov14_FD_187190 | JGI IMG/M metagenome (GOLD analysis project Ga0209893, IMG submission 187190) | Sand microcosm microbial communities from a hyporheic zone in Columbia River, Washington, USA - GW-RW T3_25-Nov-14 (SPAdes) (version 2) | ecosystem: Engineered > Artificial ecosystem > Sand... | reverse complement strand
TCGCTGGCCAAGCTCGACAAGCAGATTGAAGCGCTGCTGGATCGCATCGTCGATGCCTCCAGCGCGTCCGTGGTCAGCGCCGATGAGAAACGCATCGGCGCGCTCGAATCCGAGAAGCTGGTGATCGAGGAAAAGCTCTCATCCGTGGGCAAGCCCGTCCGCACCTTTGAAGAGATGTTCGAACACGCGCTCGCCTTCCTCTCAAACCCTTTGAAACTCTGGCTTTCTGATCGGATCGAGCACAAGCGCACAGCCCTGAAACTGATCTTTTCGGAGCGTTTGGCGTATGACCCGGAATCGGGATTTCGAACACCGAAAATATCCATGCCGTTCAAGCTGTTGGCGGATTATTCCGGCGATAAAAGTAGAATGGCGCACCCGAAGGGATTCGAACCCCTGGCCTCTGCCTTCGGAGGGAGAAAAAACGGCCTCGCCAGGTTTTCTCTTTATACGCCATAGTACGATATCTCACTGATTATAAAGAAACATTTTTATCCTCCTGCCGAATACGGTACGCTACAGCAAGCTGTAATTTTCCGCCAACTGCTTCCGTGGTGCTTCCGCGGAATCAGTCAAAGCGAGCGAGGAGGAAGTGGAAATGGCCAAGCTAAGTAAACGTGTTGTCGATTCAGCTGATGTGCGTATGGCGGACTATTTCATTTGGGACGAAGAACTGTCTGGCTTCGGTTTGCGAGTTTTCGCGTCGGGCAAGCGGAGCTACCTTGTCCAGTACCGCTCAGGCGGTCGAAGCCGTCGCTACACGATCGGCCTGCATGGTGTTTGGACGCCGGAGACGGCGCGCAAGGAAGCCCGGATACTGCTTGGACAGATCGCCCAAGGGGATAACCCCGCAGAACAGCGTCAGCTCGACGTCAAGGCGATTACTGTGAAAGAGCTCTGCGAGCGTTATCTGGAGGATGTAGAAAAGGGGATCATTCTCGGTAAGGGGCGACGCCCAAAGAAAGCATCCACCTTATACACCGACAGGGGCCGCGTGAAACGTCATATCATCCCGTTGCTTGGAACGCGGCGCGTGAAGGACGTCATTTCGTCAGATATCAACCGGTTCATCCGGGATGTGGCGTCCGGAAAAACGAAAGTAGATGTGAAAACCAAATTGTATGGCCGTGCGATCGTGCGTGGCGGGAGCGGAACTGCAAGCCGGACCGTTGGCTTGCTGGGCGGCATCTTCACTTATGCAAAGGAGCATGGGATCATTGATCGAAACCCCGTCCACGGTGTCCGAAAGCCAGCGGATCGGGTAAAAGATCGACGGTTGAGCGAGCGTGAATACCGCTTGCTTGGGCCCATTCTTAAAAAAGCGGCAGAGGACGAACGCTTCACGTCCGCCGTGACGATGATCCACATCCTCGCCCTCACCGGCTGCCGGCGCAGCGAAATCATCGGTCTTCGATGGGATGAAGTCGACACCGAGAACAGTTGTCTCAGACTGGGCGATAGCAAGGAAGGCGCATCCGTCAGACCGGTGGGTCTCGCGGTCCTCGATCTCATCGACGCACTGCGCCCCAATCATCCAGGTGAGTTCGTTTTTCCAGGGACTGTCGACGGGGTGCCGTTTGTCGGCTTTCCGAAGCACTGGAATGCAGTTCTCAAAGGCACCGCATTGCAAGGCATTACGCCGCATGTGTTGCGGCATAGTTTTGCTAGCGTTGCGAACGATCTCGGGTTTACCGAGGCAACCGTCGCTGCATTGATGGGGCATTCGCGCGGAACCGTTACGAGCCGCTACATCCACAGCATTGATGCCGCCTTAGTCGGTGCAGCCGACACGGTGTCTGGTTATATCAACAGATTGTTGGATGGCGTCGAATTCAAGCAGAAATCCTATGCACTGGACCGCGCATCGAGAGAGGCCTCGCTTGAGAAGTTGTATGCTTGATCAAAGAGCCAGGTGTCGAAGAACTGCAATGAGTGACTGGATGATGAATTCAAAGAGGTCGCTTGTGATCGGTGGAACCGGGATTGGGTGAGGTCGGTCGTCGGTGCCTATCTAGCGATGTCGCTTGCCGAGGTGAGAGAAATTTTACATTCATACTGGAAAGGCGCACGGGCATAATGAAGTGAGACAAATTCGTGACGGTGTTGTTAGGCAACAAACGCTACAGATTGGCCGCTTAGGGCACAATGGGTTCTCCGATATTCGATGAAATGTATAGCTGCCGACCCCCGAGCGTGGCAAAGGCGCGCGTCCTGCAAGTCAGCACGATCACCTGCTGCTTTTGCCCCGCTCTGTTTAGAGCGTCGAACATCTGTTCGATCCGATCATCATCCGAGAAGACCAACGCATCATCGAGGATGACTGGCACTGGTTGACTGCGTTCGCAGATCATGGCTCCCATGGCGAGCCGCACGAGCACAGCAATTTGCTCCTGCGTACCGGCGGAGAGGCGTTCAAAAGTCTCGGTAGTCGGGCCGTTCCTTTTGATTCCCGTGATTGCGAACCCATCGCCAAGTTCGAGTTCCGCCGCTGGGAAAACATCATTCAGGAAAGGCTGGAGATGACGGCGCAGTGGCGCGTGAAGCCGGTCGCGCTGTTCTTTATAGCAGTCATCAATGGTCTGCTTCAGCAACTGCAATGTTTCAACGCGCACCATGTGTTTCTCGACCTCACGCTGGGTGAGATCGCGCTCTTGGCGCAATGACTCGACCTTCTCACCAAGGCCGTCGCCACCAGCATTCTGAATCTGCCCCTCAAGATTTGCAATGTCCCTGTCGAGAGTACCGAGCTGGGCATTCTGGCCTTCAAGTGCACTGCGTAGGCGGGCGACACGATTTTCCCGACGTTCCATCTCCTCCTGTGACGGAGCTTTCTGACGCTGTCCTTCAAGGGCGGCAGCCTTGATACGATAATCATCTTGCGCACCCGCGAGTACTGCATTGGCGTCTGCGATCAACCGCTCTCGATCCCCATCGGGAAGGATAGCAAGGTCGCCATTTAAACTTTTTTGGATCTCGGTAAGGCTTCCGCCCAACCTGCCACGGGTAGCGGCGAGGTTTGACAGTATCGCGTTCTGGGCAGCCATCGCGCCATCTAGTGCCTGGCGCTTGCGCCGCGCTGGATCCCTGTTCTGCCGTAAGCCATTCTGGCGATCTGCAATGTCCTCCGCCGTTGGCAAGATTTCAAGCTTCGTCTGCAAGAGCGTTTCCCTGACCAGAGTATCGATCTCTTCGATCTCGGTTTTGATCCGCTCAATCGCCAATGCAGACGACTTATCAGGAATGCCAAGCGCAGTGAATTCGGCCTGAAGACCGCGTGCCTCGGTTTCAAGCGCCTGACGCAGTGCACCTGCGGCGCGGAGTTCACCCACGCTCATTACGCCCGCACGCTCAATCAGTTTCGTGCGCAGCTTCTGCGACCCCAGGCGCTTCTTCTGATCAGCCGCATTCGCTGCCGCTGGGGGAGAGATGGTAATGATCGCTATATCCGCGACCCGGATTGTTAGCCGATCGACGGCCGCCTGCACGACGTTACCGACAAGTGGTGTCGCTCCGATCGTCACATGTCCTGCGCCTCTCGCCCCTAACTCAATCGCAACCTCAGGCGCAGCCGCTTCGATCCGCGCTGTGAGAAGTGATATCTCACGCTCAATGTCATCTAAAGATTTCATCACCGAAGCGGTGGCGTGATTATAGGCGAGACTGGCTGCATTCTTAACAAGTCTCTCTCCAAGCTCTTCCAACAAGTGCTGTTGGCGGATCAGCGGGGTACGGGCGTCTGTACGCGCAACGGCAGTTGCGAGGAGCTGAAGCGTGTGCTCCTGTTCTCCTTCTTGTTCTGCCTGGGCGTCGAGTGCCGCAACTTCGTCGCTTGCGTTACGGATTGTGCCTCGCGCGGCCTGCTCCTGATCATCAAGCGGCGTCAATTCCTCGCGAACCTTAGCGTCGCGCTTGCGATTTTCATCGATCCGTGTACGGCAATCTTGGAGATTGTCGAGGCGCTGCTCCGCACGATCGAGACCAGCCTTACTGAGCCTTTCGGCAATTCCGAACTGTGTTAGCAAAGCCGCTGCTTCATTGCCTGCCTTCAGATCCAGTTGGGCCAACTGTAAATCAGTCGTCATCTTCGTTACGAGAGCGGGATCTGCAAGCCGCGCTCGCTCGTTCCGCTTCGCGCCAAGCTGGACGAGTTGGCTATCGAGAACGGATAGCCGGGCTTCACCATCCGCGAGATCACTTTGCAAGGCATCAAGACGGGACGTGGCTTCTGCTAGCAGACCACCCGCTTTTGGGCGACCGGTATCTGTGACGAGTTGGGCAAGTTCTTCCTTAAGCGACGCCAGAACGGAGCGAGCGCGCTCGCCACCGACCAGGGTTCCCACCTCTTCCTGAATTGCGCTGTTGAGCGTTGTGGTCGCCGCCTCCGATGGCTCAGGAACCCGGAATGATTGCCCTTGACCAACCCACAAAATTCCAAAGGCGGCTTCATCGACTGAGCGGCCACTGCCGGGCGCGACGCCGAGAAGCTCCCAGACCATCTCGTCGGCTTCGCGACCGCGTGCGATCTCGGTGCTGCCGCGCCTCAAACTTGCTGCAGGGCTTTTTATGAACGATTTAGTGATTGTGTAGTCCTGATCTTCGTGCTCGAAACCTAGCGTTACGGTGACGGGCAGTGACACACCATCGGTCGCAAGATTACGGACGATCTCGTTTTTCGTGTTGTGACGCTCGAAAAGACACGAACGGACGGCTCGGAACAGTGTCGATTTGCCGGCTTCGTTGCCCGCCGCAAGAATATTCACGCCCGGGCCAAGGCCGACGATTTCGCTTCGCGTCCCAAACTTTCCAACGCCTTCGACGATAACGCTTGTAATTTTCACAGTGTTCCTTCTCCGCTCCCAGTCGCCATGACGAACAACTGGACCAGCGCTTCTTCAGCGCGCCGCTTCTCGACCAGACCAATGGTGTCGTCGTCTGCCATCGAACGCAATCGGTCTGCGGCGTTGCGCAACACGCCACCAAAATCGATCGCCTCAAGATCAGCAGCAGTTGGGCGGATCAACAGAGCAGATTGATCCGCTTCGAGGTGGAATAAGGCAGCCGTCAGTCCAAGCAGCCTTCGATTGAGCGCGGCGCGACCAGCGAGTGGCAGGGTGCCCTTCAGGAAAATACGCAAAATCGTGGACGATAGATCCGGCAGCGCCCGCAGCCGCGTCTCCAGATCGTCCAGTTCTGTAGGGTCGGCGAGATGCTCTTCACGGGTCAGCCAGCGATAGGTGCCGACGACATGCGGCGTGACCGTAGCCGGTGCGTCAGGCCCTGCAATATCGACGACAAGCGCCTGACCGTATTCTTGACTGCCAGCCCGATCCGGCTCCGGCGTGCCTGCATACCAGACAGCTGGCGCAACTTTCATGGTCCGGTGCCAATCTCCAAGAGCGAGATAGCCGAGGCCTGCACGCCCGGGGCGGCGCGGATCGATTGGATTGTTCGCCTCCCCACCGGCGCCAAATCCGACCACCGAGCCATGTGCAAGACCAATACGGATCAAGCCAGGAGCTGTCTCGGCGCTATCCATCCATTCGGTTAGGTCGCCGACCTCACTCTTGCGGGTGAGCGGCGCTGACAGAAGCGTAGCGTGCTGGTCAAGCGCCACCGGCTCGGCTGTCAGATGCAAATGAACATTCACCGGAGTGCCATTCTCGCGCAGCCGATCCCAAACACCCTTGGGGCGATGGGGGTCGTGATTACCAGGGAGAAGATGCCACGCGACATTGGCAAAACCACGCATTCGTTCGAGCGGCTCAAGCAATGTCCGCGATGTCGGCGCTTCCGAGTCATAGACGTCGCCCGCGACCAGCACATGCGCCGTCCCCTCCCGTTCCGCCAGCTGGCCGATTTTCTCGATTGCCACCAGCCGCGCTTGCCTGAGGACGCTTTCCCGGTCACCAAACTGCTTGAAGGGTTTGCCAATCTGCCAGTCGGCCGTGTGGATGAAGCGCATGCCTCTACTCCTCCCGCTCGTGCGCCGGAGGAACTCCGGACCATTCCTTGGAAATTGCATCCCAATCGACGCCTCGCTCTTCGGCCAACGTCCAGACCTTCCAGAAATCTGGATCTGCCGACTGCGGCCGCTGTGCATCGGGTAATTCATCCACCTCCACGAGAACCGGGATCGGTGCTGCCCAACCCAATAAAACCGCATGCCGCGACGGCAGACTAGGCAACTCGCGCAGCAATCCCCCGACGTTGTCGGGGACCAAACGTCCGACGAGGTTCTGATCGGCATCGTTGACGATACGGTGCAGTAGAAACGTGTTGCACTGGGCTAGCACCGTGGGAGAAAGCTCCGAAGGTCGCTGCGACGAAAGTACTAGGCCAAGCCCAAACTTGCGCCCTTCGCGGGCGATGCGCTCGAACACTTCGCGGCAGAGTTGGGTCGGAGATGAAGCAGGGCCGTCATCGTCCTTACCGCGCCGTACAAATGTGTGCGCTTCCTCAAGAACGAGCACGGTGGGCAAGGTTTGGCCCTCCGGATGACAACGGCGATACCTCTGAAGCGATTCGAATATCAACCGAGCCAACACGGAGACAACAATGTGGACGATCTCAGATGGAACGAGAGACAGGTCGACAACCGCGATCTGGCCGTTGCTTGCGCCATTGTCGCCCACGTAATCCTTTAACCAGGCTTCGAAGGAAGTGGGCGGATCACGCCCAATCACGGTGCCAAGTCGTTGGTCGGCCAGCATCCCGCGAATTCGCAGTCCGAGTGTCGAGATAAACCCCGCAAGGTTTCCCCCTTGCTCGGTTGCCATCCGCTCAAGATGCTCGGCGAGGATGTTAACGTCAAAGAACTGTGGGGCATCCTCGCTGATGGGCGCTGCGTGGCCAATATCCGGTAGCGTCTGAGCCAACGTGTCCAGTGCGCTACGGACTGTCTCTAGCTCGGCAATAGCGAAGTCGTTGAAGTAATTTCCTGATCGCCGACCATCAACAATTCCCGTGGTCGTGGTTGCAATTTTAGCAAGTGCGCCACTCGCTGGCTCCTGAACCTCACCGGCAAACTGGGAACAATCTGAAGCGATCCTTTCAAGGAGCCGCGCACAATTGAATCTCGGTCCCGGATCGCCCGCGAAGGCCTGTGTGCCGGTGTTCAACATCGCCGATATCCGGATCGAATAGGAACCAAGGTAGCGACGGATTATCGCCTCTCTCGGCACACCCTCCGTCTGGCCGGCCTTCAACTCTCGCAGCCCCTGCATCAGCAACGGACGTTGCGCGGCGGGCTGGGCATGAGCGACAGCCGTCCATTCGTGCCCGCTCCAAAGCCACGCAGGGACATCAAGTGGGCGCTCTCCTGGTGCCACGGGCGGAACGCGAAATAACCGCAGATCGTCGCCTCGATCAGCGAAAGCTCTGGCGTATTCGCCGTTGGGATCGAGGACGATGAACCGCGCATTGGGTACGCCGGTCTTACCGGCCTCTTGGATTGCCTTGCTCGCTGCTTCCATCGACCATCGAATTAGGCCGGCCACGGTGCATGATTTGCCGCTCCCGGTGTTTCCCAATACCGCCAGGTGCCGACCGAATAGTTTATCAGGGTCCACCATGATGGCAGCGTTTGAAGCCATCGGAGATGAACCAATTCTAATTCTCTTGTCATCATCGTTAGCGCCGACAATAGCCTCGATCTGGGGGGATGTTGGGATAAGGACCTGATCTCCCACTGACGGGAACGCGACTACGCCGCGAGAGAGCTCGTATTTTATCATGCCTGAAGCACGGTCCCGCCGCGATGTCAGCGTTCCGACAGGGGACAGCGACATTTTGCGAAGCGGGAATGGAAGATCAATCAGGCCGAAGTCTTTGAGTCCAGAGCGCTTCGGATAAGGGGAGCGCTCGATCCCGATCCAGGTGATGTAGGCGACCGTCGCACCAGCTTCATTTGGAATGAGGACGTATCCATTAATGCGCGGAAACCCGGCCGGTACGCCGGTATTCAGCGCCGTCGAGTGCGGAGCGTCCAGCTCCAGAAGAACCTTAATTTCGTCAGGCGCAACCGACTCGACAACGCCGATAACAAGTTCCGACAAACGTTCGATTGGGGTCGTCATGATCGCCTCATACCGGACCGGTTGAGGACGCCGAAGGCGATGTCGGAGGTGGGTCGTCAGGTCTTGAATCGCCCGGACGGTGTTTTAGCAATTCGGTCATTCGGCCAGAAATATAGTCGAGAGCAGGCTTTGGAAGGTAATTCTCGACTAACGTTGCAAGGTCAGCGAAATGCGGACCAATCAACAACGAGACCTGCGCCTCTCTCGTCTTCTCAATGAATACTTTAAGACGTTCATCAGCCGCGTAGGCCATGATCACCAAATGCGTTGACGGAATCGTGAGCATATCGAGGAGCACCCGATTGACGTGGTCGTCGCCGAAGCCATAACCGTAGGTCACGACAACCGCATTGGGTCGACAGGCTGCTGCGGCGAAATCGCGAAAGAGTTCCGCATAGGGATATTGAGTTGTTTCGACATCCTTCGCGGGATTGGGATAAATCATGACCGTATCGATGGGCTTTTTTGGGATGTCGGTATGGTCCGCAGGGGCTCCGAATGGGATGCCCTTGCGGTATATCCGCCGTTCGCCTTTGTCGAAGAACCAGTCAAGTGATCCGTGCAGTTTGGTCAGGCGAATGACACCTTCCATGAACCGGGGTTCTCCCCTAATGCCTGGTGGATTGTAGTGCACATCAACTTCAACGCGAGACGCCCGAAAGACCGGATTCAAAGCGCCGACAAATCTGTCGATGATCCGAAGACCTGCAAAATCACAACCATGTTCGATCAGGCGGTCGTAGTTGATTGTGAAGACGTGCAATCGTTCACGAGACGCAGCTCGACTCGCGAAACTCAGTAAGAATGATTGAAGAACTCCTTGCGCAACTTCCTTCGAAGCCGAGTCCTTTCCAGCGACAATCCCACTTTCTGTCTTCAATAGTGACGTCAGAAAGCTGGATATCTGGGTATCTATGCCATCCTTGAGGGTCTTTTCTGCTTCCTTATCGATTACTCCCAGACCGTCGAGCAGAGCAAGCGCACTTCGAAACTGATCCTCGATATTTGCCGCACCTCTTTTCATAGCAGTTGCTCCGGCCTGTGCATGTGCGTTGATGGCGGTATCGTATGTGGTTCCAAATGTAACCTTGGCCATTCCCGTAGCCTCAACACCTGCAACTACGCCTATTGCAGTGGTGAATCCGCTGCCGAGCAGCAGATTAAGGTGCTCGGCTTGGAAAACTGCGGAGAGCCACGGCTCTATATGCTTTCGAGCATTGTTGATCAAGGTGTCCAAATCGTTGGAATCTGTGGGGAGATCGTCCCAGCCACCCGAATGGCTACCCACGCGGTAGAAGTGCTGCTTTTTATCCATGACTTCCTCCCACAACCGTGATCACGGCCCCCATGTTCACCAATTGAAGCCGTACCGCTCGGGACGGGTAGTTGATCGCCCCACTATGCATCATCGACTGCTGCTCCCAGCTGCCATGGCCCACCTGCTGGCCAAACCTGTTCTTTTTTCGATGCAACGACCAGCGGCATCAGAAAAACTAGCAGATCGGCAATAACCATAGCGAAAGCCTCCGGTGCAGCCGCCATGCGCTCGCGCCCCAAAAAGGTTCGCCATTGGGCCGACCACACCGCTGCGAATTCATCGGTCAGGCCAACCGGCGTATCAAGCGGCAGCGCCGTGCCGCGCCGGTCGAAGGTGCGCTGCACGGCTTCGATCAAAGTGGATTGGCGGAGTTCGAACGTCTGCGCAATCAGCCAGAGATCGTAGAAGTCCTTGAGCCGGCTGTTGGCCATGCCGAGCGTAGTCAGCGCTTCGAACTTTTCCGCCACCACGGTTTCGACGGGATACGCCCTGAGATGCGGTGCGGGGTTGTCCAACAAAGTCGGATAGTCGATCTCCACCGGCGCTGGAGTTATCGTGTCGCCAAAGCCGACATCGACCTGGATCGGAATGTGCGCGCCATCAATCGTCGCAGTCGTGCGCACCCTTACGCCGCCATATTCCATTTCCTCGCGGATCGTCGCGGCCTGTAAACCGCCAACATCGAAGGTCACGCCGTCGTCAGCAACCTGCGTTGCGCAGATGGCGCGGAAGGTATCGGCGATTGCCTCCACGTCATTGTCGCCAAAACCGAGCAGATCAAGATCGCGCGTTGGCCGGAACGGATCGGCGACCCAGGTTACGAACAGCATCGCGCCTTTCAGAATGAAGCGGTCGCGATGCCCGGAAACGCTCAGCCGGTAGAGCAGACGTTCGAGCGCATAGCGCGTCAGCAAAATCTGAAAATCTGACCGCTCGGCGCGCGCCCGCTCAAGCAGGCGTGCCCGCACCGAGGCGCCAATGTTGCGAGGTTCACGCGGCATGGGCTGCCATCGCTTCAACATAGGGGCGCATGACCGGCCAGACCCGTGCTTTTCGCGCGTAGCGCCAGAGTTCATCGGGCGTGCAACGGCGGCGGCGAAGGCCTTCGCGCAGTCCCTCCATCGCCACGTCGAGTCCGACTTTGGCGCGGTAGCGGAAGCAGTCGACGATTGTCCGCGCCGGCTCGGTAACGGGAACCTCGACGCCCTCGATGCGATGCCGCACGACGCCCTCTGTCAGCGCCGGGCCGGTGAAACGCACGAAGCGGATGCGTGGATAGTCGATCTTCGGCCGCCAGGCGGTGCGGTCGATGGCCATCCAGACGGCGGATGGCATCTGTAGCGTCAGCTCGTGGAACTGAAGCGCCGAGGTAAGACAGACAATGCCCTTGGGAACAAGGGCGGCGGCTTCAGCCAGTGTATGGGCAGCATCCACCTGCGTGTCACGAAGCTGGTAGAGGCCACGAGCCGGGCGCACAACGACCGCCTCCCGCACGAGGCGGGCCAGTGTTTCCGGTCCGATTCCTTCGGCCACGAAATCCTTCAGCCTGAGCATTCCCCGGGCTTTCAGGAGATCGAGCGCGCGGCTTCGCTGGGCGCTAGTAGACGGCATTGCGGGTGATGATTCCTCCGCTTTCTCTAAAACTAGCAGAGGTTTTATCACAGGGCAGCCCTCCTGAAAACAGGGAATATTAAGCGGCTACCTGATCGCGATCAGAGGGGGAAAGCCTTCCCCTGCCTGCAACCCGCCAACAGCGGTTTTCCGTCACCCCTGCAAGCGGGGAGACCCCGCAACGCCCCCTGAGAGTGAGAGGAAGACGGGGTTTTTCGTGACGGGTTTGAGGTGAGAGAGAGGCTCTCGCCGGCCCGTCGCGGAGTTCTGCGATGCCATGTTCAGCCACTCGCGTTCGCCCCGGCCAGAACCGGGCGAGCCTTTATACCGAAATCACCAGCAAGATTATCACCGAACTGGAGGCCGGGCGCGTGCCCTGGGTCCAGCCCTGGGGCGGGCCGGATGTCTGCGCTGGGCTGGGCCTGCCCCAGAACGCGGCAACCCAACGCCGCTATTCCGGTATCAACATTCTCATCCTTTGGGGCGCGGTGACCGAACGAGGTTTCTCGTCTCAGAACTGGCTCACCTTCCGCCAGGCGCTCGGTCTCGGCGGCAATGTCCGCAAGGGCGAGCACGGCACGACCGTTGTCTATGCCGACCGCTTCACGCCCGAGGAGGAACGTCAGCGGGCCGAGAGCGACGGCGACGTGCCCTGTGCAATCCCGTTCCTGAAGCGCTTCACCGTCTTCAACACCAACCAATGCGATGGGCTGCCGGAAGAATTCACCACCACTGCGCCTCAGCCTGCGGAAGGCCTGATCCTTCCGCAGGCTGAGGCGCTGATCGCCGCAACCGGTGCCGACTTCCGCATCGGCGGGGCGCGGGCGTTCTACAACTTCACTCACGACTTCGTGCAGGCACCGCCTCCGCAAGCCTATTTCGAGCCGGTAAACTGGCATCGCACCGCGTTTCACGAGCTCGGTCATTGGAGTGGAGCAGCTTCCAGACTCGGGCGCGACCTTTCGGGGTCCTTCGGCTCGAAAAACTATGCGCGCGAGGAACTCGTCGCCGAAATGGCGGGCGCTTTCGTTTGCGCGTCGCTTGGCATCACGCCGACCGTGCGCCACGCCGACTATATCGGTTCCTGGCTCGAAGTGCTGCGCGAGGATGACCGCGCCATTGTCCGCGCCGCCAGCGCCGCCTCGAAGGCAGCCGATTATCTGCTCGCCTTTCAGGCTGGTCATGCCGAACCCGCCGGCGCCGATGCGGCGGCCAGCGGGCGGGAGGCGGCGTGAGGATTGCATGCGTGTTTTCCGAAAGCCGCGTTTCCGCTTTCGCGGCTTCCCGTGTCCACGGCCCCAGGGAGAGTAAGAGGAAGGCGGGTTTTTAGTGACGGGTTTGAAGGTTGAGAGAGAGGCTTTCGACCGCCCGTTATGGAGAAACCGATATGGCTAATACCGTTCAGAAGATACGCTTGAGCTCCTCACGCGATATCCCCTTCAATAAACTGGTGCTGAGCCAGTCCAACGTCCGGCACGTACAGGCCGGAATCTCGATCGAGGAGCTTGCCGAGGACATCGCCCGGCGCACGCTCCTGCAGAGCCTGAATGTACGGCCGGTGCTGGACGCCGAGGGCGCCGAGACCGGCATGTTTGAGGTGCCAGCCGGCGGCCGCCGCTTCCGGGCGCTGGAACTTCTGGTCAAGCAAAAGCGCATGGCCAAAACCCAGCCGGTGCCTTGCGTGGTGCGCGAAGGCGGACTGGCCGAGGAAGACAGCCTGGCCGAGAATGTCCAGCGCGTCGCCCTGCATCCGCTCGATCAGTTTCGCGCATTCCAGGCACTATGTGATAAGGGCCTCAGCGAAGAAGACATTGCGGCCCGTTTCTTTGTGAACCCCACCGTCGTGAAACAGCGGCTGCGCCTTGCGGCCGTCTCGGAAAAGCTTCTCGACGTTTATGCCGGGGATGGCATGACACTCGAACAGCTCATGGCGTTCACGGTCAGCAGCGACCATGCGCGGCAGGAACAGGTGTGGGAGGCGCTCGCCAACTCCTACACAAAAGAGCCTTATCATATCCGCCGCCAGCTCACCGAGGGCGCGGTCCGGCCTGCTGACCGGCGGGCGCAATTCGTTGGCGTCGAAGCCTATGAGCAAGCGGGCGGCGTAGTGCTGCGCGATCTGTTCCAGCACGACGATGGCGGCTGGCTGCAGGACCCGGCTTTGCTCGACCGGATTGTCATTTCCAAACTTCAGGACGAAGCGGAGGCGCTCCGCAGCGAGGGCTGGAAATGGATCGAGGCCGCAGCGGAATTTCCCTACGGGCGCACGGCTGGATTGCGCCGGCTCTCGGGCGAGACTGTCGACTTCACAGACGACGAACAGGCGCGCTTCGATGCTCTGAAGGCCGAGTACGACCGGCTGGAGGAGGAATATTCAGAAGCCGGCGAATTGCCTGACGAGATCGACCAGCGGCTCGGCGAGATCGAGGCGGCTCTGGCGGCCTTCGAGGATCGCCCCGTCATCTACGATTTATCCGAAATCACCCGCGCCGGTGTTTTCGTCAGCATCAACGGCGAGGGTAGGCTGAAAATCGAGCGCGGGTTTGTCCGCCCGGAAGACGACGCGCCGGTCACGGCCGATCCTGATGGCGACAGCGATCATCCAATCGTCGCGGGTTCCGATAGCGCCGTTCAGCGAACGACGATCACCATCTGCGGCGCCCCAGCCCCCGAAACCGGGACAAGTGATGAGGACGACGCCATTCGTCCGCTGTCTGACCGTCTGGTAACGGAGCTTACCGCCCATCGCACCCTGGCGCTGCGCGACGCCCTCGCAAATGAACCGGATACTGCCTTCGTTGCCGTGCTGCACGCGCTCTGCCTTGGCGCCTTCTACAGCCGGGCCTCTAGCACATGCCTGGAGATCACGGCGAAGAGCGCCGGTTTCAGCGTCCAGGCGCCGGGATTGCAGGACAGTGCTTCGGCCAGGGCCATCGACACGCGGCACGAGACCTGGGCCAAGCAGTTGCCTGTGATGCCGGGCGGCTTGTGGGACGCGCTGATGACCCTCGATGGCGGCAGCCGGATGTCGCTCTTCGCCCACTGCGCCTCGCTCACCGTCAATGTCGTGAAGGAACCCTGGAACCGCCGCCCTGGCGCGCTCGATCATGGCGAACGTCTCGCGCAAGCCGTCGCTCTCGACATGGCAGCTGTTGGCTGGCGGCCTACCGTCGATAACTATCTGGGCCGGGTGCCGAAGGCGCGCATTCTCGATGCGGTGCGCGAAGCGAAGGGCGAAGCCTCGGCCCAGCTCATCGGCCATCTGAAAAAGCCGGAGATGGCGAAGGAGGCCGAACGGCTGCTTGATGGCGCGGGCTGGCTGCCGGAGCCGCTGCGCATGATCGAGCTTGGGGCGTCCGCCGAAGAACCGGCAAACGAGACTGAAGCGCTCCCGGCTTTCCTCGCCGATGACGAGGATGGCGATGCCGATCCCGAGGAATCCCAACCGGACGCCGTCGCAGCGGAATGACCACGGCCAGCGGGGCGGCAATCGCCGCCCCGCACTCTTTCACACCAGGCCCGGCCCCTGAGCAAACAGGAATGAGCCGGGCTTTTGCATTTCAGGAGATTTTCGATGGACTGGTACACTTCCTGCTCCTATGAGCCCGATCAGAAGCGCCGCTTCCATGCCGCCGCCCGGACG
>Ga0209893_1000077_pt1 | contig 16509 bp, 15 predicted proteins | sample GWRWT3_25Nov14_FD_187190 | JGI IMG/M metagenome (GOLD analysis project Ga0209893, IMG submission 187190) | Sand microcosm microbial communities from a hyporheic zone in Columbia River, Washington, USA - GW-RW T3_25-Nov-14 (SPAdes) (version 2) | ecosystem: Engineered > Artificial ecosystem > Sand... | reverse complement strand
ATCCAGCAGACTGTCCTCGGTCAGCGTGCCCGGCGTGACCAGCCGCACGACCTCGCGCGCCACCACGGATTTCGCGCCGCGCTTGCGCGCCTCTGCCGGGTCTTCGATCTGTTCGCACACCGCCACCTTGAAACCGCTGGCGGTCAGGCGCGCCAGATAGCCTTCCGAGGCATGCACCGGCACCCCGCACATGGCGATATTTTCGCCCAGATGCTTGCCGCGTTTGGTCAGGGCGATATCCAGCGCGGCGGAGGCCTTGACCGCATCCTCAAAGAACAGTTCGTAAAAATCGCCCATGCGGTAAAACAGCAGATAATCCGGATGCGCCGCCTTGATCGCCAGATATTGGCTCATCATCGGCGTCGTCACCGCCGCCACCGGCGCAAGCGGAAACAAATCCGGCGTTTGCGGCGGGTTCCGGTCAATTTCCGATTCGGTCAGGCTGTCAGGCATTCGACGAAAATAACATAAAATCCAGATAATGCGCGGCTTTTCGGGTGACAGGGGCGCACCCAATCGCCTACAACGAACACTTCGCTCTCTAACCCTGGTAAAACAATGAACAGCCCGAAGCCGCCCGCCGATAAACGCCCGCAATTCACCGATGAAGAAGTGCTGCTATTTCATTCGGAAGGGCGCCCCGGCAAGATCGAAATCATCGCCAGCAAGCCGCTGGCGACCCAGCGCGATCTGTCGCTGGCCTATTCGCCCGGTGTCGCGGTGCCGGTGCGCGCCATCGCGGAAGACCCGTCGCTGGCCTATGAATATACCGCCAAGGGTAATCTGGTTGCGGTGATTTCCAATGGCACCGCCATTCTGGGGCTGGGCGATCTGGGGGCGCTGGCGTCAAAACCCGTCATGGAAGGCAAATCGGTGCTGTTCAAGCGCTTTGCCGATGTGGATTCAATCGATCTGGAACTGGACACCAAAGATGCCGATGAAATGATTGCGGCGATCCGCTATCTGGGGCCAAGCTTTGGCGGCATCAATCTGGAAGACATCAAGGCGCCCGACTGTTTCATCATCGAACAGCGCCTGCGCGAGCTGATGGATATTCCGGTGTTTCACGATGACCAGCATGGCACGGCCATTATTTCTGCGGCGGCGCTGATCAATGCGCTGCATCTGGCGGGAAAGGATATCAAAGACGTCACCATGGTGGTCAATGGCGCGGGCGCGGCGGGCATTGCCTGCATCGAACTGATCAAGGCGATGGGCATGCCGCACAATAATGTCATTCTGTGCGACACCAAGGGGGTCGTCTTTCAGGGCCGCACCGAAGGCATGAACCAGTGGAAATCCGCCCATGCAGTGGTGACCAGGGCGCGCACACTGGAAGAGGCCATGGAAGGCGCGGATATTTTTCTTGGCCTGTCCGCGAAAGGCGCGGTCAACGCAGCAATGGTGCGTTCCATGGCCCCCAACCCGATTATTTTCGCCATGGCCAATCCGGACCCTGAAATTCTGCCCGAAGAAGTCGAGGCCATTCGCGGCGACGCCATCATCGCCACCGGGCGTTCGGATTACCCCAACCAGGTCAATAATGTGTTGGGCTTTCCCTATATTTTCCGGGGCGCGCTGGATGTGCGCGCCAGCACCATCAATGAAGAAATGAAAATTGCCGCCGCCACCGCGCTGGCGGAACTGGCCCGCGAGGATGTGCCCGATGAGGTCGCCGCCGCCTATGCCGGTGAACGTCCAAAATATGGCCGCAAATATATCATCCCGGTGCCGTTTGATCCGCGCCTGATCAGCCATGTGCCGCCCGCCGTCGCCAAAGCGGCGATGGATAGCGGCGTGGCGCGCCGCCCGATTGTCGATATGGACGCCTATAAGCATCAGTTGCGCGCGCGCCTGGACCCCATCGCAGACACGCTGCATCCGGTGTTTGAATATGTGCGCGCCAACCCCAAACGCATTGTGTTCGCCGAGGGCGAGGAAGAACAGGTCATCCGCGCCGCGCTTTCATACCGCAACAGCGGCTATGGCACGCCCATTCTGATCGGGGTGGAGGAACGCATCCGCGCAAGTCTGGCCGCAAGCGGGCTTGACCCCAACGAAGAACTGGAGATTCACAATTCGCGCGAACCCGCGCTGGTCGCCAAATACCGCGACTTTCTGTATGGCCGGTTGCAGCGCAAGGGATTCCTGATCCGCGATTGCACGCGGCTGGTAACCTATGACCGCAATATTTTTGCGGCCGCCATGGTGGCGTGCGGCGATGCGGATTGCATGGTCACCGGCGTGACCCGCAATTCGGCTGTCGCGTTACAGGATGTGCGTCACGCCATTGACACCAAACCCGGCCAGCGCGTGATCGGAGTGAGTTTAATGCTGTCGCGCAAGCATACCGTGTTTGTCGCCGACACCACCGTGCATGAAATGCCCACCGCCATTCAGCTTGCCGACATTGCCGAACAGACCGCGCGTCTGGTGCGGCGCATGGGGCACGAACCGCGCGTGGCGCTGCTGGCGTCCTCCACCTTCGGCAATCCGGCGACCGAACGTTCCGATGCGCAGCGCGAAGCGGTGGCAATCCTCGAAAAGCGCGGCGTGGATTTTGAATTTGACGGCGACATCGCCGCCGATGTGGCGCTGAATATGGATCTGATGAGATTATATCCGTTCTGCCGCCTGACCGGCCCCGCCAATGTGCTTCTCATGCCGGCCGTGCACAGCGCCTCCATCAGTACACGCATGGTACAGGAACTGGGCGGCGGCACGGTCGTCGGCCCGATGATCATCGGCCTGTCCCACCCGGTGCAGATCGCCCATATCGGCGCGAAAGTTTCCGATCTGGTCAACATGGCGGCGCTGGCGGCCTATGATCTGTCGCGGTGATGAATAACGCGCCGCTTGAACGGAAAAGCGCGCCACTTCCGCGGGGTCAATGCCCGGGGCTGGGGCGGGCATTTCGCCGCCTAGGAACAGCCCGAACTGTTCGTCAAGGAAATCCGCGACTGTCTCAGGCAGTGCAGGTAGGGGGGTGAGCGGGTAATGAGTGGGATAAAGGAGTAACATTTCCAAAACAGATCATGTCACGACCTAGTGCCACTTTATGTGACCTCTTAATGTTTTAACTTAATTGGGAACTTATTTTTTTCCCGTCGTCACGCCAACAGATTGGAAACATCCTTTGTCCCAGAATGATTGGTGGAAGGAACAGCACGACGGTCAGTTGCGCGATCAGACTTTTTGGTACATTTGGGAACTAAAACACCTACGCGCAGCCGACCTAATATGGGACGCCTACACCACCGCCCGCTCAAAGTTTCAGGCCGACCCGGATGCGTATCACAATGACCCTGATCTGCCGTTCGTTGACGATTTGGCGCTCACGACAATTGTTTTTTATCATTTGGCCGTTGCCCTTGAACTCGCCTTAAAGGGCCACCTTGTTCAGGCTGACCCAATGATTGTTGAGGGGAAAGATATTTACACGCATAACCTCGAAGACCTTTGCTCGCGCATTCAAATGCCACTTTCAAGCAGCCAAGAGTATCTTGTGAGACAGCTAAGGCACCTGGTCGAATGGCATGGTCGCTATCCCACTCCACCCCTGCGCAGACCCAAGGCATGGCAGAGAGTGCTGGATGCTGAAGGGCGCAACAACATGCCGGGTAGAATCGATCCGGAAGATTATCAAAATGTCAGGGACTTGATTACACTGGCGCATCGGCATGCCCAAAGTCGGCTTCCCGCAGAAAGGGGTGCAGGCGACTGAAAGAACACACAAAAGAATGAGGGGAATAGTAAGGTGCCTTCTAATTACTTCACCTCAACCGCGATGCGGACATTGAGCGCGCGCAGGACGGCGGCGATGGTTTCATAACGGGGTTTTGAACCATGCCGCAGCGGCATATCCAGCATATTACTATTCTTTTCCATTCTCCTGCTTCATTTCCTCGCATCTTGACAGGACTCCCTTTTAGATATACATACACCTGAACGTATATCCATGGAGGCCGTGATGCAGGTTGCGAAATGGGGGAATAGCCTTGCGGTGCGGCTGCCTGCGGCGGTGGTCGAGGCGCTGGGGCTGAAAGAGGGCGATGATATTGAAATTCATGTCGCGGACGCCCGCACCTTTGGGGTGTCGCGCAAGCCCGATTCACAGGAGCTTCTGAAACGCCTGCGCGCCTTCCGGGGCCGCCTTCCCGCCGATTTCAGGTTCGACCGGGAAGAGGCGAATGCCCGGTAGTTTTTTTGATACGAACATTCTTTTGTATCTTGCCGGCCCCGATGCGGCGAAGGCGGACAAGGCGGAAAGCCTGATCGCGGGCGGCGGCGTGATCAGCGTGCAGGTTCTCAACGAAATCGCCAATGTGGCGCGGCGCAAGATGCGGATGTCGTGGGACGAGACCCATGGTTTTTTGTCGCTGGTGCGCGGGCTGCTGCGCGTGGAGCCGATGACGGTTGAAACCCATGATAGCGGCCTTGCCTTGGCCGGACGGTATAATCTTTCGATCTATGACGCGATGATCGCCGCCGCGGCATTGCAGGCCTCATGCGATAATCTGTGGTCGGAAGATATGCAGGATGGCGTTTTGCTGGAGGGGCGGCTGCGCATCACCAATCCCTTCCGTCCCTAAGCCTGTTTCACCGCGCACAGCATGTAATTGACATCCATGTCCGGGCTGAGCGCCCAGCGGCTGGTGAGGATTTGATAGCTGACGCCGGTGCGGCCGGTGACGTGCAGGCCGTGCGCAGCGAGCAGGGCGGATAATTCCCCGGGCGTAATGAATTTGTTCCAGTCATGGGTGCCGCGCGGCAGCCAGCCGAGCACATATTCCGCGCCCAGAACCGCCAACCCATAGGCCTTCAGGGTGCGGTTCAGGGTGGCCAGAATCATGATCCCGCCGGGTTTCAGCAATTGCGCGCAGGCGGCAAGGAACGCGCCCCGGTCGGCCACATGTTCGATCACTTCCAGATTAAGGATAATGTCGAATAGCTCGCCCGCCCCGGCCAGCGCCTCTGCGCTGGCGTGGCGGTAATCAATCGCCAGACCCTGTTCCCGGGCATGGGCGCTGGCGGCGCCGATATTTTCATGGGAGGCGTCAGCCCCGATGACCGTTGCGCCCAGCCGCGCCATCGGTTCGCAGACCAGCCCGCCGCCGCAGCCAATATCCAGCAGGCGCAGGCCGTTCAGGGGGGCAGGCGCGCGTCCGTCGCGCCCAAAATATGTGCAGATCTGGTCACGAATATAGGCAAGCCGGGCCGGATTGAACCTGTGCAGCGGGCCAAACGGGCCGCCCGGATCCCACCAATGCGCCGCCTGGGCGGAAAAACGCGCCACTTCCGCAGGGTCAATGCTCGGGCTGGGGCTCGGGCTGGTCGTCATCAACAAGTAACCGATTGAGAAATATTATAGGCTTGCCCGCCTTGCGCCTTGCAAGTCAATTCAGTATGGATAACCAGCATTTGCGCGGCGGGTTGCCGCGTATCCCTAGCATGGATGAATGGTTGGTGAAATGGCCCGTTTGGTCATGAAATTTGGCGGCACATCGGTGGCGGATCTGGACCGCATCAAACATGTGGCTGTGCGCGTAAAGCGTGAAGTGGATGCAGGTCACCAGGTGGCGGTGGTGGTGTCGGCCATGTCCGGGACGACGAATCAACTGGTGGCCTGGACCAATCAGGCGGCCCGCATGCCGGACAAGCGTGAATATGATGTGGTGGTGGCGACAGGTGAACAGGTGACGGCGGGGCTGCTGGCGCTGGCCTTGCAGGAAACTGGCGTGCCGGCCCGGTCGTGGATGGGCTGGCAATTGCCCCTTGCCACGTCGGATGCGCACGGTTCGGCGCGCATTCTGGATATTGACGCCAGCGTGCTGGAAGCGGGCTTTGCGCGCGGCGAGGTGGCGGTAATTGCGGGCTTTCAGGGCATTGCGCCCGGCGCGCGCGTCTCGACTCTGGGGCGCGGCGGATCGGACACCAGCGCGGTGGCGATTGCAGCCGCCGTCAAGGCGGATCGCTGCGATATCTTTACCGATGTCGATGGGGTCTATACCACCGATCCGCGCATCGTTGCCAAGGCGCGCAAGCTTGATAAGATTACCTATGAGGAAATGCTGGAAATGGCGTCGCTTGGGGCCAAGGTCTTGCAGACCCGCTCGGTTGAATTGGCCATGGTGCATAATGTCCGGGTGCAGGTGCTGTCCAGTTTTGAGGACAGGCCCGGCACCCTGGTTGTCGATGAGGGAGAGATTGTGGAACAGGAAGTTGTCAGCGGTATTGCCTATTCCAAGGACGAGGCGAAAATCACCCTGCTGCGCGTCGCCGACAAACCCGGCGTGGCGGCCAGCATTTTCGGGCCTCTGGCGGACGCAAATATCAATGTGGACATGATCGTTCAGAACGTCTCGGAAGACGGTTCCTCCACCGACATGACCTTTACGGTAGGCCGCGCCGATCTGGACCGGGCGGTGGCCGTGATCGGCGGCTTGCAGAAAGCGCTGAATTATCGTCAATTGCTGAGCGACGCCAATGTGGTGAAGGTGTCGGTCATCGGCGTTGGCATGCGCAGCCATGCGGGGGTTGCGACCCGCATGTTCACGGCGCTGGCGGAAAAGGGCATCAATATTCAGGTGATCTCGACCTCGGAAATTAAAATCAGCGTTCTGATAGCGGCGGATTATACCGAACTGGCGGTGCGCGCCCTGCATACGGCTTTCGGGCTGGATGCGGAGTAGGGGTGGCACGATTTATGCTGGGACATCTTAAGCAGGCTACGCGAAGGGAAACAGGTTAGTGGCGCAGGGCTCCCCAGGAGGTCCGCGTGTACTGCTTCGGCGTCTGCGCGAAATCATGGCGGAGCCGAAGGACACGCAAACCCGACTCGACATGGTTGTGCGCGCTATTGCCGCCAACATGGTGGCCGAGGTGTGCTCGCTATATCTGCTGCGCGCCAATAATCTGCTGGAACTGTTCGCCACCGAAGGCCTGAATCCCACAGCCGTTCACAAAACCCATCTGAAGGTCGGTGAAGGTCTGGTTGGCTTGATTGCGGAAACCGCTGAGTATGTTTCGCTGCCCGACGCCCAGGCGCATCCACATTTTGCATACCGGCCGGAAACCGGTGAAGAAATCTTCAAATCGCTGATGGGCGTGCCGATGCTGCGCGGCGGCCGTGTGATCGGGGTGCTGGTGGTGCAGAACCGCACCATGCGCCATTACGAAGAAGAAGAAGTCGAAAGCCTGCAGACCGTCGCCATGGTGCTGGCGGAAGTGGTGGCGTCCGAAGCGCCGCCAGAAGCAAAAGCGGATGTTGCGGACAGCGCTCCAGGTATCGGCGCGGTGCTGGCCGAAGCGCGCAGTCACCGTTTCCTGGGCCGTGGCCTGGCGGAGGGAATCGCATTCGGCACTGTGGTACTGCATGCGCCGCGTGTGGCGATCACCCATTTCATTGCATCGGACCTGAAGGCGGAACGGGCGTTGCTGGATAAAGCGTTGCAGGCTTTGTTAAGGGAGCTGGAAGTGATGCTGTCCAGCGACAAGCTTTCCCGCGCCGGCGAACATCGCGATGTGCTGGAAGCCTATCAGATGTTCGCCAAGGATCATGGCTGGACGACACGCCTGCGCGAAGCGGTGGAGTCCGGCCTGACAGCCGCCGCCGCCGCCGAACGGGTACAGATGGAAAATCGCGCCCGCATGCAGCGCGTGAGCGATCCCTATCTGCGCGAAAGGCTACAGGATCTGGATGATCTTTCCAACCGGTTGCTGCGCCATCTGACCGGGCAAATTCATGCGCCGGGTACTGCGCAGTTGCCGCACGATACGATTGTCGTCGCGCGCAGCCTGGGGCCCACGGAATTGCTGGATTATGACCGCAGCAAACTTGCGGGCGTGGTGGTGGAGGAAGGCAGCGACACCTCGCATGTGGCGATCGTTGCCCGCGCGCTGGAAATTCCCATGGTGGGGGGGGCGGCGGACATTCTGGACTGGGTGGAACCCGGTGACAGCATCATTCTGGATGGTGAACTGGGTGCGGTCTATGTGCGCCCGACCGATGATGTGGTGGCCGCCTATGCCGAACGCATGGAGGTTCGCGCGCGCAAACAGGCGCAGTTTGATGCACTGCGCGGCGTGCCCGCGGTTACCAGAGATGGCGTGGCGATCAGGCTGGATATTAATGCTGGACTGATTGTGGATCTGCCGCATCTGGATGATACGGGTGCCGATGGCATCGGGTTGTTTCGCACGGAATTGCAGTTTCTGATCTCGGCGCTGTTTCCGCGTTTTGATGCGCAGCGTAACCTGTACGCCCGCGTGCTGGATGTGGCCGGTGACCGCCGGGTGATTTTTCGCACACTGGATGTGGGGGCCGACAAGACCCTGCCCTATCTGCGCCAGCGCGGAGAAGAAAATCCGGCATTGGGCTGGCGCGGCACACGCCTGGCGATGGAACGCCCCAGTCTGTTGAAATATCAGGTGCGCGCGCTGCTTGCGGCGGCGGCGGGACGTAAATTGAATATGATGTTCCCGATGATCAGCGAGATTGATGAATTCAAACAGGCCCGCGCCCTGGTGGACAAGGAAGTGGAACGGATGCACCGTCTGGGGCAGGACTCCCCGGCCAGCCTGCGCATCGGCACAATGCTGGAAGTCCCCGCGCTGGTATGGCAGTTGCCGCATCTTTTGCCGCTGGTTGACTTCATTTCCATTGGATCGAATGATCTGCTTCAGTTTTTCTATGCCTATGACCGTGAAAATCCGAAATTTGCCGGGCGCTATGATCCGCTGGGCGCGCCTTCACTGCAACTAATGCGGTATATTGTGCAACAATGCGATGCGCATGGGGTGCCGGTTGGCATTTGCGGCGAATTGGCCTCAAAGCCACTGGAAGCCATGGCGCTGATCGGCCTGGGCTATCGCGCTCTTTCCATGTCGCCAATGTCGATTGGGCCGGTGAAACTGATGGTAATGAACCTGGATGCCGCCAGGGTAACCGCGCTGATGGATGAAGCGCTTGCCGCCAATCGGGGGGATGTCCGCGCCCGGCTGCAAACATTTGCCACGCAAAATAATATCCCGTATTAGTGGTATATTAACCTTATTCGATTTTGATGGAATCCGGACTATCCTGCATCTTATGATTGCATCTGATTTTGCAGGATCTGCAACGCTTTGGGGGTGTTGACCGATTCAAGAATGCTTCATGGATCGGATGCAGGGCAAGAGGCTGGGCGATGGATGAAGCCGACGAAGTAAGGGATTATACCGGTGTTGGACGCCATTTGCGGGCGGCGCGCGAGGCCGTCGGGCAACAGATTGCAGATGTGGCCAGAGCGTTGCGCATTGGCGCCTATCATCTGGAGGCGCTGGAATCCGGCCGTTATACGGATTTACCGGAAGCCGTATATGTGCATGGTTTCGTGCGGTCCTATGCAGGCTATCTGAAGCTTGATCCCGATGAGATGGTGCGCAGGGTCCGGCTGGAGCTGCTGCCGGCGATCCTGCCCGATGAGCTGCATTTTCCTGCTGCGCCGCAGAATTCACCAGAACCAACCCGTAAATTGCTGCTGCTGGCATTGATCCTGGCCGTGGGTGTGATTGGCTTCTGGTATTTCAACATGCGCTTTGAAGCCGCACCAGAGCCTGCGGCGACAGGATTTCCGCCACAATTACAGACTGATCAACCCGCAATACCACCACCTGCACCGGAAGCAGCCGCGCCTTCTGAAACCACGCCCGAACTGGCCGCAGAAGCGCCGGAAATTCCGCCGGTGGATGAACTGGTCAGCCAAAATCCTGCTGTGGCCCCGCCGCATATGGAAACCGCCCCCAGGGCGGCAGAGGAGGCATCCTCGTCGAACGGGTCCGATGCTATTCTGGCGGAAGAGATCGGCACACCTGAAATTACATCGCAGGCCGCGCTGGCGACGCCTGAACCCTCGCCCCCCTTAAAGGCGGAGCCTGCATCAGAAGCAGCAGCGCCCATTGTCATGCGGGCGTCTTCGGATACCTGGATGCAAATATCGAATGCAAATGGGGCGGTGGTGAAATCCTGGGTCATGCGGGCGGGTGAACAATATGTCCCACCTGCGGATCAGACCGGATTGAAGGTCATGATTGGCAATGCGGGGGCGTTAAGCGTGTTTGTGGATGGCGTGGAATTTCCGCCATTAGGGGCGCAGGGCGCTGTGATCCGCGATCTGCCGCTGGATGCGGCCGGGCTTAAGGCCAGGCTTGGCCGGTAATATTCCGGCCTGTCTGTCTGATCGCTGGCGCTATCTTCCCATGATTGCTATATAGCAGGAACAGCCAGCAGCGAATTACGGGTTATACCAAGCCATGAGTTTACGGCCATACCGCGATATTCAGCGCCGGAAATCGCGCCAGATTTTTGTGGGCAAGGTTCCGGTAGGTGGTGACGCGCCCATTACCGTACAGTCCATGACCAATACCATCACCGGCGACGCCAGGGCGACGCTGGCGCAAATTCAAGCGCTGGAAATGGCGGGTGCGGATATTGTACGGGTGTCGTGCCCGGATGAAGACGCAACGCGCGCCCTGAAAACCATTGTGCGCGAATCCAATGTGCCGATTGTCGCCGACATCCATTTTCATTATCGCCGCGCGATTGAAGCGGCCGAAGCGGGTGCCGCATGCCTGCGCATCAATCCCGGCAATATCGGTTCCAAAGAACGGGTGCGCGAAGTGATTCAGGCGGCGCGCGATCATGGCTGTTCAATACGCATTGGCGTGAACGCCGGATCGCTGGAAAAAAATCTGCTGGAAAAATATGGCGAACCCTGCCCCGAGGCGATGGTGGAAAGCGCCCTGTATCATGCCGGCATTCTGGAAGAACATGATTTCCGCGAATATAAAATCAGCGTCAAGGCGTCGGACGTGTTTCTGGCCGTCGCCGCCTATCAGGGGCTGGCAGAGGCGGGGGATTTTCCGTTGCATCTGGGCATTACCGAGGCAGGCGGATTGATGACCGGATCGGTCAAAAGTTCGATCGGCATGGGCATGCTGTTATGGGCAGGCATCGGCGACACCATCCGCGTGTCGCTGTCCGCCGATCCGGTTGAGGAAATCAAGGTTGGATTTGAGATGCTGAAGGCGCTGGGCCTGCGGCATCGGGGCGTCAATATTATTTCGTGTCCATCCTGTGCGCGCCAGGGCTTTGATGTGGTGAAAACCGTGGCGGCGCTGGAACAGCGGCTGGCGCATATATCGCAGCCGGTTACCCTGTCGATCATGGGCTGTGTCGTGAATGGCCCCGGCGAGGCGCGCGAAACCGATATCGGCTTTACCGGCGGTGGCGCAGGATCGGGCATGGTCTATGTCGCGGGCGTGCCGGATCACAAGATGGAAAATGCGCGCCTGGTCGATCATATTGTCGAACTGGTCGAAGCGAAAGCAGCCAGCATGCAGGCCGCCAAAGCACCCGCGCCAGATTAAATTCAGGTTATAAAAAAGTGTTAATCCCCGAGACGAAACTCAAGGAAGTCGTCACGCGCCATCAGGAATTGGAGGCGCGCATGGCAGGCCAGTTGCCGCCTGAAACCTTTGTGGCGCTGTCACGCGAATATGCGGAACTGTCACCGGTGGTCGAGGGTGTGCGGGCATGGAACATGGCGCGTGATGAGCTGGCGGGGCTGGAAGCGCTGATCGGCGATCCCGCTACGGATACGGAAATGCGCGAGATGGCGCATGACGAACGCACCGATGTGCAGGCGCGCCTGGCGGATCTGGAAAACAAACTGCTGATCCTGCTGGCGCCCAAAGACGAAGCCGATCGCAAAAACGCCATACTGGAAGTGCGCGCCGGCACCGGCGGTGACGAAGCGGCGCTGTTTGCCGGCGATCTGTTCCGCATGTATCAGAATTACGCCGCCGCGCAGGGCTGGAAAGTGGAGGTGCTTTCCGCATCCGAAAGCGAAATGGGCGGATACAAGGAAATCATTGCGTCGGTTTCGGGCCAGAATGTGTTTTCCCGGCTGAAATATGAATCCGGCGTGCACCGTGTGCAGCGCGTACCGGAAACCGAGGCGCAGGGCCGCATTCATACCTCGGCTGCGACCGTTGCCGTGTTGCCCGAAGCGCAGGAAGTTGACATTCATGTGGATGAAAAAGATTTGCGCGTGGACACCTACCGCTCACAGGGCGCTGGCGGCCAGCATGTCAATACGACCGACAGCGCCATTCGCATTACCCATGTGCCGACCGGCGTCGTGGTGCAGTGCCAGGACGAAAAGTCGCAGCACAAAAACCGCGCCAAGGCGATGATGATGTTGCGCGCCAAACTCTATGACAATGAACGCCAGACCCAGGACAAAGCCCGCGCCGCGGATCGCAAAGGCCAGATCGGAAGCGGCGACCGGTCCGAACGCATCCGCACCTATAATTTTCCGCAGGGCCGCGTCACCGATCACCGCATCAATCTGACACTATACAAGCTGGAACGGGTGATCAGTGGCGAAGATCTGAATGATCTGATTGATCCGCTGATTGCCCATGATCAGGCCGAACGCCTGGCCGCGATGGGTGAGGGGGCGTAATAACGCAATCAAAAGGGCGCCCGCCTCTGGAACTTGCTTGACGATAAGTAATCGATCGATTACATTCGGCCCATGTTCTCGATTAAGGTGCTTCCTGAATTCACTGCCTGGCTTGACGGCCTTGCCGATGTGGCGGCGCGCGGCGTAATTGCGGCCAGACTTAAGCGGTTGGAGCGTGGACTAATGGGGGACGTTGAGCCAGTTGGCGAAGGCGTTTCGGAGCTGCGCATACATTTTGGCGCTGGCTGGCGCGTGTATTTCACGCAGCGCGGGGCGCAACTGATTGTACTGCTTGCGGGTGGATCCAAGCGCACGCAGAAGAACGACATAAAGCGCGCCAGAGCACGGGCGGCATTACTGGACTGACCGGAGGAAACAGACATGAACAAACGCATTAAGGCGGCCGATCTGCCTGAGTTCGACGCGACGCCTTACCTCGACAGCGAGGTGGCCATCGCCGCCTATTTGACAGACATTCTGGAAGCGAACGATGCGGCGCTACTGGCGGCAGCGCTGGGCGACATTGCCCGTGCGCGCGGGATGACTGAGATAGCCAAGTCGGCCGGGATCACCCGCGAGGCCCTGTACAAAGCGTTACGGCCAGATAGCGCGCCGCGTTTCGACACGGTTAGCCGTGTCTGTGCCGCGCTCGGTGTGCGCCTGGTGGCGCAAGCCATGCATTCCTGAGGGTTAACCGCTTTGCTACAGAAAATTCAACCCATGCCCGCGATTGGCGATGCGCTTCGCACCGGTGCGGCGCAGTTGCAGGCGGCGGGGGTGGCGCAGGCGCGGCTGGATGCACGGCTTTTATTTTCGGCGGCAACAGGTTTATCCCACGAAGACATTATCCGTGATCCCGATGCCGCATTATGTCCCGAGCATGCGGCGGCCTACGCCGCCATGATCGCGCGACGGGTTGCGCGGGAGCCGGTATCGCGCATTCTGGGGCGCCGCGAATTCTGGAGTCTGGATTTCGAAATCACGCCGGACACACTTGATCCCCGCGCCGATAGCGAAACCCTGATCAGGGCAGCGCTTGAACTGATCGAAGATCACAACCGCCCGCTGCGCATACTGGATATCGGCACGGGCAGTGGATGTCTGCTGCTGGCATTATTATCGGAATTACCCCGCGCGCAGGGCGCGGGCATTGATATTTCTCAGGGCGCGCTGGAAGTGGCGCATCTCAATGCGGTGCGTTTGGGGTTTTCTGAACGTGCGCGCTTTATTGCGTGTGATGTGCGAAGCACCAACTGGATGCATCACATTGGGGGACCATTTGATATTATAATCTCTAATCCGCCCTATATTGAGAATACTGTCATTACGGGCCTGGCTCCGGAAGTGGCCCTGTTCGACCCCTATGCCGCCCTTGCCGGGGGCGAAGATGGCCTTGATTTTTACCGGATGATAACCACTTCGTTGATACATATACTGTGTCCTGACGGTTTGGTGGTTTTTGAAGCCGGGGCCGGGCAGGCAGACGCTGTACGGGCGCTGCTGCATAAGGCCGGGCTGGTAACATTGGACACGCACCCGGATTTGGGTGGCGTTGCCAGAGCCGTAACAGGGCGGTTCGAGGGCTGATCCGTCACACAAGATTAATGTTGGAATCAGGAGCAGAAGCGGCTATTGTCCGCACAGCGATTGAGTATTGAATGCTCTCGCGGTTATCCATTGCTGTCACGGCATCCAAACGGTTCCAGGTCGGACCGGGCCAGCAGGTGGTGCTTTTAACGTCCGCTGGGAAGAAGGAAATTCACTTCCGGGCGGCGTTTCATTCGGGGAACAGGGCTGAAGCCGAAACTTGCTTTGATAGCGTTTGAATGGCTGCCGGCAGCTTCATACAAGCTGTTTGCGGTATTGCTAAAGGGTGCAATCTGGATGGTGGAGGCCGCACAATCAGGATCACACAATCAGGATCAGTGGAGAATTTTTACTAATGATGAGAAGTAAGCGAATGATGCAAGAGTCAGTTCACGCATGAGACCCGTTCAGCAGAGCAACATGAACAAACAACGCTCACGCGGACGGGGGCGCGGTGGAAAACCACATAGTGGCGGCGGCGGAGGCGGAGGGCATATGGGGGCGAACGCCGGTGGCGTCGTAAACCTCAACCGCACCCTCGACAGCAATGGCCCGGATATTAAAATTCGCGGCACCGTCGCGCATATCCTCGAAAAATACCAGAATCTGGCGCGGGACGCCAATTCCCAGGGCGATCATGTAGGCGCCGAAAATTACCTGCAGCATGCGGAACATTATTACCGTCTGCTGGCCGCCGCAAATCAGGCGCAGGCCGCCGCACGCGAACGCGATGCTGTCCGCCATAATGGCAGCCGCCGGTTGGGGCAGCCTGAAAATGGCCAGGAAAGTGGCGAGCCGGGGCAGGAACCATCTTACGAAGGCGTCACCCACGAAGGTTCTGCCGAGGCGTCCTACGAAGAAAATGTGACCAGTTAACCCTGGCCTGCGGGTTAACGGATATTTTATCTGCTGCCCCGGTCTTGCGCCGGGGCCTTTCGCATCCCACATGTCTCTTGCGGTAGGGCGCTTCCTCGAAGGCCGTATCGTTTTGGTGCAATAAGGCGTTGCCGGGCAGCTCTGAACGGGGTGTCCATATTTGCGGCATATTCTGCCGTCATATGTTTGCGGCATATTCTGCCGTCAAGGGCGAACGCGCTTGGGAGATGTCAGATGCAATTTGAAAAATATACGGAACGCTCGCGCAGCTTAATTCAGGCGGGCCAAACCCTGGCCAGCCGTAGCGGCCATGGCCAATATACCCCCGAACATCTGCTGAAGGTTCTGCTGGATGACGCAGATAGCCTTGCGGCGAATTTAATTCGTCAGTCTGGCGGTGATCCAGCGCAGGCGAAGCAGGGCGTCGAACAGGCGCTGGCGAAAATGGCGTCGGCCAGCGGGCCGGGGGCAGGCCAACTGCATCTCAGCCAGCCGCTGGTAAAGCTGTTTGAGCAGGCCGAAGATCTTGCCAAAAAAGCCGGTGACGCCTTTGTCACCGCCGAACGACTTCTGCTGGCCACCGCCCTTGCCAAAGGCAGCGAGGCGGAAAAGATTTTACAGCAGGCGCGCGTGACGCCAGAAAATCTGAACCGCGCCATCAATGAAATGCGCAAGGGCCGCACAGCGGATAATGCGTCAGCGGAAGATACTTTCGAAGCGCTGAAAAAATACGCCCGTGACCTCACACAGGCCGCGCGCGACGGCAAGGTTGATCCGGTGATTGGACGTGACGAAGAAATCCGCCGCACCATTCAGGTGCTGTCGCGGCGCACCAAAAACAATCCCGTGCTGATCGGCGAACCTGGTGTCGGCAAAACCGCCATCATCGAAGGGCTGGCGCAACGCATTGTCAATGGCGATGTACCGGAAAGCCTGAAAAACAAAAAGCTGATGGCGCTGGATATGGGCGCGCTGATCGCGGGCGCGAAATATCGCGGCGAATTTGAAGAACGTCTAAAAGCCGTGTTGCAGGAAGTAACCGCCGCCGCCGGCGAGGTGGTGCTGTTCATTGATGAGATGCACACCATCGTGGGCGCAGGCGCGGCGGAAGGTTCGATGGATGCCTCGAACCTGTTGAAACCCGCTTTGGCGCGCGGCGAACTGCATTGTATTGGCGCGACCACGCTGAACGAGTACCGCAAACATGTGGAAAAAGACGCGGCCCTGGCGCGGCGCTTTCAGCCGGTGTTTGTCAGCGAACCAACCGTCGAAGACACGGTGTCGATCCTGCGCGGGCTGAAGGAAAAATACGAACTGCATCATGGGGTACGCATCAGCGATGCGGCCATTGTGTCGGCGGCGGCGCTGTCGAACCGGTATATTTCGGATCGTTTTCTGCCGGACAAAGCCATTGATCTGGTGGACGAGGCCGCCAGCCGGTTGCGCATGGAAATAGATTCCAAACCCGAAGAACTGGACGAGTTGGACCGGCGCATTCTGCAATTGAAGATCGAGCGCGAGGCCCTGCGCAAGGAAA
>Ga0209893_1000075_pt1 | contig 16645 bp, 4 predicted proteins | sample GWRWT3_25Nov14_FD_187190 | JGI IMG/M metagenome (GOLD analysis project Ga0209893, IMG submission 187190) | Sand microcosm microbial communities from a hyporheic zone in Columbia River, Washington, USA - GW-RW T3_25-Nov-14 (SPAdes) (version 2) | ecosystem: Engineered > Artificial ecosystem > Sand... | reverse complement strand
TTTTTATAAAGGTTAAATTATTTTTTGTTTAATAGAAAAGGAAATACTGTTTGATTTCACTTTTCATTTTTAATTTCAGGATACGGTGATCTCAAAATCTCAGAACCATCATCCTCAATTACAACAATACGGAAAGTAATATTTAAATATTTATATATTTATATATTTTTCTTTATATAGAACCCAAGAACGTCACAGACTCCTCGTTCAAACGGGAATCCCTGCCCTCGCGCAAAACAGTTTTTTAAGTAATAATTTATAAATTTGAAATCCTATAATTATGTAATAATTAGATTCGTTCTCTTTCTCACCTTGCCGGCCTTCATGCCACCAAATTTTGGCTGCAACGACCGCCTCCAAAGATACACCAAATTCATTATTTATGAGATTTTATTAAATGTAATGGACAATTTCCAATGATTAATCAGATACATGGGATCCGCAAGACATAAATGAGTGCTACCGTAATTGTCTTTAGTGTTGTTTAATTTTTCATGACAAATCCCTACGTATTAGGCCTCTCCCGGCTGGGAGGCGAAATGCTGTTTGTTTAATGCCAGTCCCGGCTGGGAGGGGGACCGCTGCCCAATTTTTTGGTTCCATTTTTCTACTTTCCATCTATTTAAACGTCACTACCTAGATGTAACACTCTCCTCAATTTATCTATTTTAACTTTGCGTTTTGTTTAATGAGCAGCAATTTATAATAATAATATTGATTTTTCTTAGATGGGAAACGAAACAATTTTTCTTGAATTGTTAAGATATCTTCGTATAAATTGGTCTCACTAAAATGTTATGGTAATTTATTTGTAAACATTCTAAAAAAATAAAAATGGTTATTGGTAAATGCTATGAACTATATACAGTATATTAATATATATTAATATATTTTAATATATCAATATATTTTTAATCCATCTGTGTATGCATGGCTGTATAATAATTATTATAATTAAATCCGTTGAGATGTAACTTTAAATAGAGGATTTTTCTCCTGGGCAATTGTCTCTGCGCCGTTCAGCTATGCCACTGAGCAACAAACCTCAAACCGTATAAAACACTGCATATTATGTCATACTATTTAATCGACCGATTTATTTTTGCTGACGCAATAATTTCTGCATTTAAAATTTTTAAAAGTATAAAACTTCATTGTAATTGTATTATACATCATTCTATTTTACATCTCTTATATTGTTGAGAAGATCAATAATTGATTATCGAAGAAATATAAATAAATTAGTGTATATATATAATTCATCGAATATTTTTAATTATATTGATTCTAAACTTCAAACTAGTTCATTCTATTTAGGATTTAGAGGAATATAAACCGATAAATTTATGGTTATCGTGTTTATGTGCATTAATAATTTTATTTATTATAATTAAATGCAACACACCCCATCTCCACCATACATCGCAGACATATTACATGTTTCATTTGCTAATGTATATATATATATTTTTTTTTTAATCGCTTGGAATGTGATTTCTTGTTTTTCATTATCTTTATTTAACGATAGATATTACGTGAGATATTAATGAGTGCTATTATAAATATCTTTACGCTGTCTGATTCTTATGACAAATCAATGTTCAATATTCTTGATATAATTATTTTCATTGAAAGAGTCTAATTATCAAAAACATTTATTAATTATTTTTCTATTTCAACGAACTTTTCTTCGACTAATTTTGACAAAAATGTATCTATCTAAAAGTGTCACTAGCAGCATTAAGCATGGCATACTATGGGTGATATTCGCGAATTTGGGCTTTCTCCAGTCTCAATCAATTTATCCTGCTAAAATTCCTTTTATTGATTTCACCACTTTTCCCTGAAATTGATATTTGGGATTTCATGGTTTTATTGTGTGATTTAACTAAAAGGAATTATTAACAGAATACTGGTTGAATTGTTGAATCATTTATTAACTTTATCATGAGAACCACTCAATTTTTTTTTTAAAGTTGTTTTGTTCAGCTTGAGGGTTTTGAACCATGCCCTATACCTAAAAGGTGCCAGTTAAAGGGCTACACTGAGCCCAAGAAGGTGGTATGTCCTCTGTTGAAGAGGCGGGTGGTGCCCAAGAGCCAACCGTCATTGCCACGGCGCATATCGAATTATCGCCGTCTTGTGGCTGACTGCTCCCGTCAGTTCGATGTGCGAGTAGCATCTCCACTTCATGGCACCTTTGAGGCGACTTTAAAAACTAGGAAACATTGAATATTATGTCTTTGAATATAATTAGGGTTTACTTAATACTTTCCTTCTTTATTCATGTTGCGTCTATTTACTGGTTTTATAATAATTTATACAGCTTAACTGCTTCTCTGTGAAGATCAAAAGAATTCATTCAAGCTACCGATAAAATTCTCAAAAATCAATAACCTATTTATATTTACTTAATTAACCATTATTTATATTCTTAAAGCTTCCGGAAGTACATCCTGGAGTGGTCTGCTTAAAGTTTTTGGAAGTAAAGAATTCCAAAAAATTTAACAGGTATGTCTGGGGTTGCGGATGTATTGTGCTCGTAATCCAAAATTAAAATTATTTGATTTTCATCTTTCAAATTCAATATAAATTATTTTGGCGAGCACCATGCGTCTAGTGACCCTGGAGACTCTTAACGTCACCATTCGGCATGCCTCAGGCGGTGAGGAAACTGCCGTTATATATTTTTGTAATTATTTTTCATTGATAATTAAATATTTTTTAACAAACTAAAATAAATTATTTATTTTGTAATAATCACTACATGCTGTTTTTTGCTTAAAGTTTTTATTATTGAATTACTGTGCTGTCCGGACTTTCAGGCGAGTATTCTTTTAGCTTTTCTTTTAGCCTCACAACATGACACAGCTCGTGTATGTAACTCTGCATCCAATGAGTGGACATGTCTTTCATACGGGTTACTTCAACTTGTAGAGCGGCATTTCTTTTCTTGTACATCATTATTTTTTTATTTTGCTCCCATATTCTTGTCATGTACCATGGTTTTAAAATACTTTGACGTGGTCTGACAATGATTGGTTTTTTGATAGTCATTTTCTAAATACGATAAATATCAATAAGATTCAACGATATTATGCAATACTTTATATTTTTTTTAAAAAAATCATTTATCAAACAAATATTAATAATAATTGTTAAATGACAATAATTATGGTGAATATGGGAATATAGTTATGACTCCATCTGGAGAAATTCGGATTGATACCGGTCCATTCAAGTTTATAATAGTGTCATTGTTTTTTGTTTGGGATTCGACTTCCTTAGTTTTTGGGATATTCATATTAGTGTCAATTGATTCTTCTACATGAAGTTCAATTAATGTATCGGGCTGAATTACTGGCAATAAGAATTCATCGGTTAGTGGTTCTTCGAAGACGAACTCATCGGTATTTACCTCGTCTACTATTTTGGATTTATCGGAAATGAGCGAACCCGAGTGATCCTTCCATTCCAATTCAACTTTCTTGTAGATTTTTAGAATTGTTCTAGCGTCTTCTTCCGCAGTATGAAAACTTTCTTGGATGTCTTCGTGAATGATTATATGCGCAATATCTTTTAGCTTCATTAGTTGGTTAATACTTCCAGTCTTGTCACGGATTATTAGTGCGTTAGATAGATCTCTTATACCGCATAACTGATTTACATCGATACCAAGGCTTTGTATATCCCCTTGTAAGTCGCTTCCAACCAAAATTTTGTCTTTCACTAGCATTTGTACTTGACGTTTTATTTGTTCTGAATCCATTTTTCCAATGAGATGTTCCTCTTTTAATCCATGGAATCTAGTCTCGTAGTTACGGATTTTCTGCCGTGGATAAGTAAGTGTGTTTATTATTATATTTGCTTTGTAATCTAGGAGTGTAACGGATACAGGGATGGATTTGTTTTCGGTTGATCGGGCGAATTCGGCATCGAGGATGATTAGACGCGACTGGATCTCGGCGATGGTCAGTGGATTTCGGATGAATGACTTGCGCCATTTCGTGTCTTCTTTGGTAGGTTTGTAGTTGTATATAATTTCATTTAAGGCGGTTAGACTGCCATTTATTTTAATTGGTGTTAAAATATCAAATGCGATAATAGTGGGATATTTATTAGTGGCGATAAGAACTTCATGGTTCTGTAACAGAAGTTTACAGATTTTGTAAGATTTATGTGAATGTAGGATTGAGTTTTCATAAATATATGGTCGGTTAGTGGAGACTATACATTTGCAGGTACCGGATGCAATATGTAATTTTAAATCTGCATTACGATGGATAAAATCGCGAATTTGAATTGAGTGATTTGGTTCAAAGTATCTGATAAGGAACTGTCTCTCGTCTTCACAAGTTTTTAGTTTGTTTGGGATAAAGTTTTGGCTGGGATAAAGTAATTGATTATTTGATTGGTTGAGCATAGCAGTTTTAATTGCATAATAAACATTATGAGCTTGAGTGTCTATTTCAGTCATATCTAAAAGTAGAACAAAATTACATATCAGCTGATCACATAGTGATGGCGAATTAAAAAAAATATACTCTATTAATTTTATTGATTATCTGCGATCATGTAAATATGATGGCGGGTGATTTTATATTATTCGGAATCAGATGGGTCCACACGCCCATAAAATGTATAACGTTGTTTATATTCTATCTCATTTTGTAACTGTATATTAATTTGATTAAATTTATCATTTAAATCAGAATATTGTTTGTAGCATAGAATATTATCTTTTCTCTCTTGTCTATACTTATTTTTCCATCGTCTGGCTTCTTTTATAATACATGTTAATTTATGCTGTTCCTTAACATAATTATCAATAATTTGATTAATTTCCAAATTATTTTTAATTAACTTATCTTTATATTTTATTAAATCTTGTAATTTATGATATATTTTTGTTTGATTTCTTTGATAATGTCTAATTGTTTCGGCACGATATTCAGCATATTCTTTTTGTACTTTCCTGAGTACTTCTTTCACAAGTTTGAGTTCTTTAGATAATTCATCCGATTCAGTTTCTTTATCCAAATACTTAATCTTCCAGTGTTTTGCTTGATTACGAATTTTATCCATTATATTTTTGTCTTTTTCTAGTCGTTTATAATCTTGTAATTGATCTTCCGTCAGTTTTAACCATTTTCTGTACATTATGTTGTATTCATACGTGTAATCATATTTTTCTTTCCAGAAATTAACGTCATCTCTTCTTGTAGGATATAAGATGTCATGATAATATGAAAAATTATTGGCTTCTTCCATCTAAAATAATTATACTTATAAAACAAAGTCTACTTATTAAATATAATATGTCATTAAATTTAATGTTTGTTTAACTACGTGAAATTATTAATACTTATTAAAATTATTAATTTAATACTACTACTGTATGTTACACCATTTATTTACATTCTTTTAGCCGTTTCTTTTAAACGAATGTCGCACATGATGTTGACGGTCCCGCAGGATTGTCATATGGCGTACATTTGAATGTATGCATTGAGTTTCCATTATTACGTTCGTTTTCTAAATTATATTCGATGGCTAATGGATGGTGATCATGGCTATTAATAAGTTCAGGATCCCATTCCCAATTAAAATTTGAATTAAGTAGATCTGGGTTAAATGATGGAGGTGGTGCGAACTGTTTTTTGAAGTCTTGTCGTAAACGACGACGTCTACGGTTTCCTAATATACATTCATATATAGTGCCTATTATTGCGAGTAATGCACTTATACCAATTAGTGTACCGAATATATATAGTAAAATATCTCTACTGTTTGTCAGCTCTATAAATGGGGGTTTAGTTTCATCCAAATCTTCTATATCAGTTAATGTACTTGTTGATTCGGATATCACTGTTGTGATATTTTTAGTAGTCGGGGTGGTGAAGTAGGGTTCGTTTATAGTTGTTTTAATGGATCCTTGTAATGTACGAATGTATATTATTCCAGAACTTTTTACATTAGTGATTTTAAACTGTTTGGGACCATATATTTGACTTGTTCTCTCAATAGTAACTTCATATAAGGTGTTTGTATCTAGATTATCACAGTCAACATGTGCTTGGTTAATTATTATGTGTTGTTGATTAAATCCATGAGGGCTACGACACGAGATTTTTATTGTTAATTCGTTGGGTTCGCGTCGCGTAAAAAATGTAATATCATTAGTTCCGATAAATATGGTTACATTAGAATTTGTCATTACTTCGGGTACCGGTTTACGTTTTAAAAATTTAGTTGTTACTGATAATACCTCTAGTAAGCGTTCGTTCTTATCTTCTTTCTGTGTATGAACGTATATATTCTCCGAAATAACTTTAGTCAAACCTCTACTTTCATCTGTAACGATTGTTTGCATTATCTGTAGTAGTATTTCTTGGTCAAATTTTAAATCATCACAGACGGCATTTTCTTGGTTAGGAAGTAATGTAACTTTTCGATATTCGATTTTACTTGTACAATATATTTCGATACCCAAATCATTTTTTGATCTTCTTTGTATTTCAATTTTATTTCCTCCAATTTTAATATTCAAGTCAGTTAATGGGGCTCGTACCGTTTGTGTCAAGACATTTGGTAACATAACTAGAAATATTAGTATTGTTAGTAATAGTGATATAAAGGAATTTATTCCCTTTTTATTAGCTGGTGATTTTGTTATTGCTGGAATGTTTAAATCTGTTTTTGAAGTTGTTTCTTTTTGTTTATTACGGGGCCTTAAACAATATCTTGGTTTTTCTGGTTCTTCAGGGGCAATTTTGCAACGATTAGCATGAACAATAATTGGTTCGCTACGTTTGCTGCATAAACTTTTTACTTTTAGGTTAACAGGTGTGGTACGCAGTATTTCATAAGGTCCTCTAAATGGTCGTTCAAATTTTGGTGTTAGTCCCTTTTTAGCATAAGGAATACGAACTAAGACTTTATCTCCAATATTAAATGAATGTGGCTTTGCGGTTTTATCGTAATTTGCTTTCATGCCTTCCTGAACGTATTTCATTTTCAGTCCAGCCCGGTCCCATGCTGTGTGTAGTCGATCCATCATTATAGTCTTATAATCGGGTACTTCTAAATATTTAGATGTGGTTAACCACTGTATATCGCTAGGCATATTACTTTCTCGTAGATACATCAAATAAAAAGGTGTTTCACCAGTTGATGGATGTTTTGTATTCCGATACGCAAATAAACATGACGGGATATGTACGTCCCAGTCTGTTTGGTTTGCATTAATGTAACAGCTTATCATTTTTTCTAAAGTTTGATTAAACCGTTCTACCAACCCATCTGTCTGTGGATGGTAAGGGGATGTGTAAATTCTTGTTATTTTAAATATTTTAGAGATTGATTCCATTAATTCACTAAGAAAGTTGGTGCCTCTATCTGTTAAGAGCTTTTTGGGGACTCCGTATCTACAAATGATTTCTTCAACGAATATCTGTGCTATTGTTTCAGCCTTCTGATTTGGCATTGGGAAAGCCTCAGGCCATCTAGTAAAATAATCACAAAATACTAATATATATTTATTTCCTTGTTCAGTCAATGGTAAAGGTCCCATAACATCCATAGCGGTTTGTTCCATGGGTGCGCTTGCAATAGGCATTGGTTGTAATGGAACTTTAGGTCTTTTCCCTGTATCTCTTCGTGATGCGCAAATTTTACATTGTTTACACCACTTTTTAACGTTAGTTTCAATTTCAGGCCAATAATATTTTCGTCTAATATTTTCTAAAGTCTTTTTAGCGGATAGATGTCCTCCTAGTGCGCCATCATGATATTGTAACAAAATACCGGTTCTGAATTGTTCTGGTATGACTAGAGCATCTGGACGATTTTTATCTATATTCATAAAATATAATAAGTCATTGGATATTATATATTTATTTTTGTTTCTTTTCCAATGATTAGCCATTTCATTTGGAGGTTTTGACCCTTTTAGCCATTTTTTAATTTCATTTATATTTGTATCTAATTTCTGAGCAACTTCCATTTCTTCAATTCCTTTTGGCGTTTTATGTATTATTGATAAAATGGATTGATCATTATTATGAATATCGTCATCGTTTCCTATTCTAGAGAGAGAATCAGCATTTGCGTTTGCTTTACCTTCACGATAATTAAATTCGATATCATATTCTTGGAGTTGTAAAGCCCAACGAATTAATCTTCCAGATGTATCCTTATGTGTCATTAACCATATTAATGGCTTATGATCAGTGTATAATTTAATTTTCTGTCCAAATACATAATGTCTAAAATGTTTAATTGCAAATACTATTGCTAAGGCTTCTTTTTCAATGGTCGAATAGTTTTTCTCGTGTGTTTTTAATGCACGACTTGCGTAAGCTATTACGTGATCTTTAGTTTTATTATTTAAATCATCTTTTTGGCCTAATACAGCGCCTAACGCATATCCACTTGCATCTGTCATTAACATAAATGGTTTTGTTAAATCAGGATAACGTAATATTGGTGGATTCATTAGTTTGTTTCGTAAAATTTCAAATGCTATTTGCTGTTCTGTTCCCCAATTGAACGTTTCCGTCTTTTTTATTAACTGGTTTAAAGGTGTAGCAATACTTGCAAAGTTCATTATAAATTTACGGTAATATCCAGCTAATCCCAAAAATTGTTGGATACCTTTAACATTTTTTGGTACAGGGAAATTTTTTATTTTCTCTGTATTTGTAGGATCCGGTCGTATCCCATCTGCTGAAACCACATGACCTAGAAATGTGACACTTTTTTGCGCAAACTCGCACTTTGTAGGTTTAACCTTTAATCCAGCTACCTCAAGTCGTCTAAAAACATCGGTTAAATCTAATAAATGTTCGTCGAATGATTTGGAAAAAATTATTATATCGTCAATATATACCATAGCATGTGTTGCGTCCATAAGGATAAAGTTCATGCACCGTTGAAATGTTGCTGGTGCACCAGTTAATCCAAATGGTAATACGTTAAATTCCCATAGATCATTTCCAGTAGAAAATGCCGTTTTTGGCTTATCTATTTCTTCTACTTCAATTTGCCAGTATCCACTTTGAAGATCCAAAGTTGTGAATATAGTTGCATTGCTTAATTTATCAAGCATTTCATCAATTCTAGGTAGTGGAAATGTGTCTTTTCTTGTCATGCTATTTAATTTTCTATAATCAATACAAAACCTCATTTTACCATCCTTCTTTTTTACCATCACCACCGGTGATGTCCAAGGAGATGTGCTTTCTCTGATTATATTATGTTCTGCCATTTCTTTAACTTGTTGTTTAACAGTGTCTTGTAAACTGTACGGGATGCGATATGGACGTTGTTTAATGGGAGCCTCATTTGTCATTGGGATGCTATGTTTGATAATTGATGTTTGACCAAGATCGAATTCATGTTTAGCAACGACTTTTTGATATTTTTTAAGCAACTGTTTTAATTGTTGTTTTTGACCGTTATCAATATTACTGTTTTCTAGCGTTATTTCTTCATAGCTTTTTGTAGTATTCGGCGTTAATTTTCTAATTTTTTTAATAGGGGATATTGTTCCAATTCTAGTACCCATATATATTGTTTTTTCTTCAGTTGATGGATTTAAAAGACGAATTGGTATTTCATTTATTTCGATGTGACAAATCGCTAATGACATAGGAATATCACTCTTCCAACTAAAAAATTCATTTGGTTCAAATAACACTTCTCCTTCGTGCATTTTATTTACGGTTCCACGTATAAGAGTTTCGGATAGTGGTGGTAACCATGTTTCTTCAGATATCTGCACATCATAACCTTTTATTGCTGCGCCCTCATCGTGTATTAAAGTACCTGAACCTAAGTCGATTTTTACTCCTTTTAATCTAGATAATAAATCCATGCCCAATATACAATCATAGTCATAATCGTTTATTATTTTTGCCTCATGATTTATAATTTTTCCAAGTATTTCAAATTTACAGACTAGGTTACCTAGTATTATTAATGTATGTCCTGTGATAGATTTAATGTTAGGTTCATGGTATTGTAATTTTTGTAATTGACCTAATGAACAACATCTTTTATGTATAAGTGTAGTGGCGGCGCCAGTATCAATAAGTGCATTAATTCTTTTATCATTAATTTTAATTATTATATAGGGTTTCAATGCGTCGTTTCTGTTTATTATTAATACTTCGGATTTTGTATAATTATTATTTGAGCATTCAATACTGGGCGTATATTTTTTGGGTAGGCAGAATCTTACCGTTTTGTTAGGCTTTTTGTGTTTTAATTTATTAATGAATACATTTTTATTAAATTTTTTCCTCACCATTTTTTCTGGTACTATTATTTTTATTTCAATACGTATTTTATCGTAATTTTGTAGTGACCAGTTTAGTCCCTGTGATTCTATTTCCGTAATAACATTCATTCCAATAATACAATTACATAAGCCTTCTTCTAAAATATTAATCTTAGAGAATATTTGTTTTTGGTCAATTTTAATTTCAGACCATATAGTACCATGTATTTTTAGTGCCTCGCCAGTTATAGAGAAGAAATTCTGTGTTTCTATCTCACAAGCATCTAATTGCTTGTCTGTTAAACATTCTTTGTGAATAACTGTTATGGGTGATCCAGTGTCCCATATTGTATTAATTATTTTATTATTTATTTTAATTTTTGTACAAGGGGAAATGTTCTCGGGTCCCAATATAACCAATAATCCATTTTGCCTCTTGTATTCCCTTATTATTTCTTCACGTCTTATTTGCTCCACTTGTTTTGTAGGATATAGAGGCTTAAATTCCTTATTTTCGCAAATCACATTGTCTATAATATAAGATGTAAATGTTTTAGTAGGTTCTACATATTTTGCTACAAATGTTGGTTTTTGTACTGGTCGTTGTTCTTCAATGTCGCAGTTATATGCTGTATTATAAAAAGGTGGTGCTTCTGGTTTCGACATATATCTTAATGGAATTTTATTTGTAAATTGTCTATGGTTAGTATTTTTAGGATCATATATAGGTTGTATCTCTGGATGTTCTTCCTGTTCTTTTTTCATGGTTTTGATTATGTCATACTGGTGATGGAATAAAACATATTTTGCCAAAAACGGAAAACATCCTAAGATTAATTTCCATGTAATGCCCCCTATTTTGTATATGTGGTATGTAGATAATACCTGTGATAAGATAATTTTTAAGCATATGAATATGCAATATACTCCCATGAGACCTGCAAACATTTGACCAAATATAAGGAATTTTCCCCATATTCTCTTCATTGTATTATGAGTTGCACGAGCGAAATGTTCTGGCGATAATAGCAATTCAAAGTTTGTACCTCCCGGGGCATTTCCTTGAAGAGTATACACCATTTCCGTTAATACCCGTTCTCTTTTTTGGGGAAACATAATAAATCTTCGAGCAGCTTCAATGTCTTTAGACGAGTACATACCGTTACTTGAAATAGTTTCTAATGGTTTAAATTTTTCATTATAAATTAATTCGACAAATTCCATATGTTGGGGTGAAGGGACTATTTGTCTGCTAGGTAATGTAATCCAGGTGCCTGATTGTATTTCATACATAGGTGACATATAATTTGAACAATTAATATATTTAATACTGTGAATGTCAGTATTTATAATTCGTGTTATTGGATTAACATAAGCTGGTTTATTATTGTATAATACAGGTAATTCATTGGTGCATCTATTTCTATTGTCACGTATTTTTACAGTTACTCTTTCACATTTGTAAGTGTATAAAACTTCACCCATTACTCTCGCGAATGTTCCTGGTTCAAGAATTAAAGGTGCAATTGAGTCTGGGTTTGTTATTGCAATTGCTAATTTTGTTCTGACTATTTCACGGTTCAATCTACAGTCATTTATGATTGTTTCTTTATATACTTTTTCAAGTTTCATCATTCCATGGTGATATAAGAAGTTCATTTTATTATTAAAATAATGCTGGAGTTTGATGTCAGTTTTTTCAATGTTAACTTTTGCTTCAGTAATCTTTTCAGTTGAGACATATACACCATCGTAATCTGTTATGTTTACGGCTGTTGAACATTTTGTTATTATTCCCTTTAAAACAAACCGCATAGCGTCTTCTGGATCGATAGCGACGAGAACTGTAGGTGTTTCCTTTTTTGGAATATCAGTTTCTTTTGTAGGTGCACTGAATTTTGTTTCAGGTTGTTTCATGCCATTTTCGAAAATGAATCCTTTAAGTTCGTAAAATTGAATGCTTTTAAGGTATGTAAGTCTGCATTCCGCTTTTGGTGGTCTATATACTAATGTTGATTGACCAGTAACACATGTTAAATCTTTAGCTAGACAATATGGTCTATCAACCATAACTCCATTTTCATCGAATATAACCGGATATTCACGTAGTTCAGTTTGATAGTCTTCAACTACAATTGCATTACTATGTCGTATCTTATTAAATGTCCACGAGCCTTGATTATCACAGTGACCATCTGCATAGATTTTTCCTTTTCTATTTATTCTTTCGTTGATTACAACACCTCTTTTTGCTGATATCGTGATACCTTCTTCAATTCGTATTCGTTGTGTTTGAAATGCATCTTCACAATTGTGCATATTTATTATTATTGGCTCAAAAGGCGTTGTTGGTACAAGGATTGATGACCAAGATTGATGACCGCAATTCCATAATGTTATTGATTTCCTAACTATACATTCTTTGACTATTGTCTTAATGAAGTCAGATTCTTGATAAACATTAAATATTATTGGGGGTGATTGTTTAAGATACGTTGGGACTGCTTCAGGGCAAGAGTCAGTATCACGTAATGAATATTTTTTATCACCTAGTTGTAATTTTGAACAATCAAATGCAGTTAGCGAATTTGCAGGAGTGGGCACTTGTATTAAAATTGTTAGTATCATAACAATCAGTGTAACTAGTTGTGAGCGCTTTAGTGATGGTAATTTTCTTCTGAATTTTTCCATCCATGATTCATGGTCATAGTCCCATTGTTCATTATCAATTATGAGTGGTTTAACCCGATTGTTGATGCTGGTTTTGTCTTGTATTTTAATGTCTGATTCCATTTCTTGATTATGATCCAGTCTAATAGATAATTCTTTCCATTCATCGTTTTGTTGTACATATGTGCGTATCAAGTGCTCTGTTGTTTTAATTAATTTATAGAGATTATGCTTTAAATTATTTTTATCCGTATCTAAATGCTCAATAATAAGAATAATATAAGTAATTACTTTTATAATATCGCTATCGGAAATAATTTTTATAGTCATTTTTGTGATAATTTCATTATATAATTTAGTTATTTCGACTATGTTATATAAATTATTATATTTGATATTATTAACAATTTTTTCTACAGAAGACAACATATTATATGTGATTAATTCTATATCTATTTGTAAATGGTTAGTGTTTTTTAAGATATCATTACGTAATTCAAGATATTTTGTCTTGTCAATTGAACGCTTAATCAATAATTCGGATATAATTAAGCACATATAATTGATATTGTCGCTGTCATAATTTGTAGCTATTCTATTTTTGGAACATTTTATTGTTTCATCAAATATATCATTTGAGATATCAATTATTTCTGATTCAATAATAACGTTATCAATTTTATGTGATGACGTTTCTTCATGATTAAAATTTCCACTATTCGTTGCTTGCTTATTTGAATTGTTTCCTTCTTCAATTAGAGATTTCCAGATATTTTCTTCGTTTATTGTCCATTTATCGTTAAATATTTCATCTTCTGGTTCATTTTCATATTGCTCAAAGTCGTTTATTATGTCAGCAGTAATTTGATTTTCCTTTTCTGGGTAACATCCACATTCAATAACATGTTCGTCATCATCCACCTGGTATCCATGAATTGTTAAAATAATTATTGCATTTTCTACATCTAAAATGTTATTTATATGTCGTCTAATAGCTTTAACTTGACTGTGGGGGTTTACATTCATAGTTATTATCATATTGTTTTTATTTGTAATAATTATTCGTAAAGGTATACGCTTTGTGATTTTCGTGACAAAACGTAATAAAAATCCATATCTTTGTAGAATTCCTTTTATAGTTTCACCGTATTGTGTTTGTTCACCAGCCTTATTTAAAAGCAGTGGGATTATATTTGGAAAATCAATATGATCAATAGAAACATCTTCTAATTTTCGAAGAGATTCGGACAGTTCTGCTTCAGTGGCCTGTTTGTTCGTTAGTAGGAAACGAGCTTTTTCCATTATCATATTTTCTTGTTCATCATTTTTATTTCGTTCGGCAGATAAATTACGTATGTCCATCTGTTCATCAATGATATTACTATCATCAGATTTTGTGGGTGTTTCAGAAAATGCAATGTCATCATTTGAGCTGTTAGAAGAACTTTCGGATTTATATTCGCTACTTGAAGAATCACTATCATCTGACTCTGTAAACATGTTCATTTTATTGCTAGCTTTGTTTAGATCCGTATTTTTTTGGTAATAATCGTCAAGACTTGCTTCATTGTCAGATAAATTTTCGTTTCCTAAATCATTAAATTCATAATGGACATTAAATACATTTATATCTGATAATGTATAGCCGACATCTAAAAGATAACCTTCAGATTCTATTTTTAACTCAGTATCATCTCGTATTATGATATGTTCATTATCTGGAATTTGCATTATTTCTAGTATATACTTTCTCAGATCACTAACAGTGGCTGTTTTATCTAACTCAATATAAAAATTCATTTTATTATAAGTAATTATGTGACATTTAATTATTTCCGATATTTTTGTAGATTTTATTGACTTGCTACTATATCGTTTAAATATTGAAAATAATATAGTTCGTATAATAGGATCAGCTCGTCGGTGATGTCTTAGTATTTTAATTAGAGGCTCAATTTCATTGACTTTAAATTTAATATCAGCTAGTTTACGAATTAAATCATGATGTTTTTGTAGATCCATTTCTTTATCTAATTTTACATAAATATCTTTTATAATATTTTGCCTATTTTTACGTGAGGAATATAAAACACCTATATTTTTTTTATTAGGGTTTTTATACATATTTTTAAATCTACCTGATCGGATTTTATCATTGTTTTCTTCCACATCCCATTGTTCGTAACAATTTATATCGTTTGATCGCAAAATTTGTTCCGTTAAATTAATATTCGGAGAATTTTTAGAAAAAGAAACATTTTTAAATGGACTTTGCTCTCGTCTTTGTTGTTTATAGTTATTTTTTGTATAGGAAAAGACAGATTTACGCAATGTTGGACATGATTTAGCAAAATGACCATATTTATTACATTCAAAACATTTAACTTTTCCTTGAAAATTTACATTATCGCGAACTTGTTGTCCATAAGTACTTCTTTCCATTGAGTTACTTCTTGAACCATATTCTCGGTTAGAGTTCCTTTGTCTGCAATTCCGTGCTAAATGACCAATTTTACCGCAATTAAAACATTGAACTCTGCTGCCGGATTGTTCTTGAACTCTATTGAAATTGTTTCTTTGTGGACTTGAATTACGATAACTGTTATATTTTGTCTCATTAAAATTATTATAGCCACTATTATTTCGATAGTGATTATTAAATTTTTTATTGTTGTTTTCAAAGTTTCTGCGTTCCGGTGTTGAATTTCGGCTAAATCTTTCATTACTTGTTGATCTATTTTGGAAGTTTCTGTCCCATTGTCTTTCGTGATTATCATAGTTTCTTTGCATTCTAGAATCTCGATTTTGGTAGTTGTTTCTTGGTTCCTGTTCGTTATCCGAAACCGAATTGTTAGAGTTATTTCTTCTATATATTTGGATACCTTTTAATACGGCAGGTGTTGTTTCGTCCGTGTCGACAAGTCCAATAACCTGATTTTGTGGATCGTATTGTTCGTATAACATGACTTTGGTTAAGGCTTCGTCAATGTTAGTAGGCTCTGTAATCAATATTTGTTTTCGTATTTTTGGGTTAAGACCAGAAAGAAATTGATCCAGAATCATATTACTTTGTTGTTGATCCGGAATACCGATTAGTGCTCTGTCTGCCAATGTTCTGATTGCGTAAGCATAATCAATAGCGTTTTCGCCAGATTTTCTTGCTCTTGTTCGAAAAGCTCGTAATTGTGCTTGTTCTGGATTTCCAATAATGATCTTTCGTTTCATTGTTTCATTAACATGTTCCCAAGTGTCTTTTTCAGCATTTGTCATTCTGGTACATATATTCAACGCGATGCCCTCCAAATGTAGAGGTAATCTCTCGATCATCAACGCATCGGTCCAGCCATAACATTTAGCATGTCGGTAATAATTCGCAAGCCATTCTGAGAGTGTTAGTGCATCTCCGGAATATTTACTAATCGGTAATACTCGAATGTTTTTTACTTCATCCATGTCTGAATCGGAACTTTCGTAATTATCTGAATTATCAGTATCTTCTATATCTGAGTTTAATTGATCAATTTTATCTGTGAATAAATCTCTATACGCTTTTTCTAAATTTTTAGTCCAAACTAAATTATTTGCCACTATATTTATTTAAAATTTTAATTAAAAATATAATATATAACAATATTCTGATTTATAAATTGTTATTTAAACACGAATATATTATTAAATCTTTTGTTGTTTTAA
>Ga0209893_1000074_pt1 | contig 17058 bp, 17 predicted proteins | sample GWRWT3_25Nov14_FD_187190 | JGI IMG/M metagenome (GOLD analysis project Ga0209893, IMG submission 187190) | Sand microcosm microbial communities from a hyporheic zone in Columbia River, Washington, USA - GW-RW T3_25-Nov-14 (SPAdes) (version 2) | ecosystem: Engineered > Artificial ecosystem > Sand... | reverse complement strand
CAGACATTGAAAAGCATCTGGACGCCGGGATCCTCAAGATCAGCCCGCGCCCGGAATCAAGCCGTATAACCGGCGCATCGGTCGACCTGACGCTGAGCGGCAAGTTTCGTATCTTTGATTATCATGCGGCCCCGGTGATTGATCTTGGCGGCCCGCGCGCGGAACTGGACGCCCAGGTGGAACGCATTACCCGCGCCGAGGTGAACCTTGCCGAAGGCGAGGCGTTTTACCTGCACCCCGGCGAGCTGGCGCTGGGCGTGACCATTGAGGAAGTTGAGCTTCCCGATAACATCGCAGGCTGGATCAATGGCCGCTCCAGCCTGGCGCGTTTGGGCCTGATGGTGCATATCACCGCACATGGGGTTGATCCGGGCTTTGCCGGGCCGCTGGTGCTGGAATTTTTCAATGCCGGCAAGGTGTCGCTGGCGCTGCGCCCGGGCATGCGGATTTGTTCGATCAGTTTCGAGCCGCTGTCGGGCCATGCCGTGCGCCCCTATAACAAGCGCAGCGACGCAAAATATCTCCACCAGCAGGGCGCAGCCGGCAGCCGCATCGGCCAGGACTGAATAATTCCAATAATTTCACACTGGAGCATGCCGCGTTTGGCTGGTGTCGCCCCACCCACCCCCGGGACCGGTCCATGGTCGGCCCAGGGACAAGCTCTGTCACCCCGGAACAAGTTCGGGGCGACGGGCTGGGGGCAGGGTGTGCCTCAACCTGAATGCGGTATGCCCTGAAAATAACGTCACTTTATGAATTCCATATTTGCTAATGATTATCATTGACACTTTGCTCCAAGATGATAATCACTCTTATTAGCAAGTTATTAGGAAAAACCCATTTGCGCCAGATTAAGGGGCGGGGGGCGACCGGGCTATAGAAACAAGCGGGGCCAGCACCGGCAATCGCGTGATTAAACCAGGAGGACAGAAATGAAAAATTTTGCGGAAAGAATACGATTTAACGGCCTGATGGCAACCGGCCTGATGATTGCCGGGACACTGGCCGGATCGGCGCTGGCGCAGGACGCCCTGCCCAGCCGCGATGAAATGTGGCGTGTCATCCAGGCGCAACAAAAGGAAATCGACGCCCTGAAGGCGGCGCAATCAGAAACCGGACAGCGGGTGAAGGCGGCTGAAGCCAAGGTTGAAGCCACGGGCGAGGCGGTGGAACAGCAGATGCAAACCGCAAGCAGCGGCCCGGATGGCTGGTGGAAAGACACCAAATTGGGTGGTTATGGTGAGATGCATTATAATGGCGGTCGCAAGGACGAAATTGACTTCCACCGGTTTGTCCTGTTTGTCGAACATCAGTTTACGGATGATATCCGCTTCTTCTCGGAAGTTGAACTTGAACATGCGCTTTCGGGCGAAGGAAAAAAAGGTGAAGTGGAGCTGGAGCAGGCCTATCTCGAATTCGGCCTTGGCGGAAAACAGAAGGCGCAAGCCGGGGTCTTCCTGCTGCCCATCGGCATCCTGAACGAAACCCACGAGCCCCCCACTTTCTACGGCGTGGAGCGAAACGGGGTGGAAACCAACATCATCCCAACTACCTGGTGGGAGGGCGGTGCGCAACTGCTGGGCGAACTGGGCCACGGTTTCAGTTATAATGCAGGTGTGCATTCCGGGCTCGATGTGGCGACGGCGGGGGCCAACGCCTTCCGCCCGCGCAATGGGCGCACCAAGGTGTCAGAAGCCCCCGCCAATGATCCGGCCATGACCGCGCGGTTGCGCTGGAACGGCATGCCGGGGGTGGAACTGGCCGTCAGCGGGCAATATCAGAACGACATCACCCAGAACGCGACGGATGTTGAAGCTTTTCTGGTGGAAACCCACGCGGATATCCGGCGCGGCCCCTGGGGATTGCGCGCGCTCTATGCCCGCTGGGACATTGACGGCGCTGCCGCCAAGGCCCTGGGGCGCGATGAGCAATATGGCTGGTATGCCGAACCTTCCTACCGTTTTGCCGTACCGCTTGGCGAAGTTGGCCTGTTCACACGGTTCAGCAGATGGGACAATAATGCAGGCGACAATCGCGACAGCAAAATCGACCAACTTCAGTTCGGCATGAATTATTGGCCGCATCCCGATGTTGTGCTAAAAGCGGATTATCAGTTTGACAGTGCGTCCGCCAGCACCTCGGAAGATGACCGGTTTAATCTGGGCGTGGGATTCCAGTTTTAATTCGCCATGCAGATTATCCGTTTACACCTTGCCCTGGCCTGTCTGACGGTGGCTTTGCTGGCCATGCCCGCGTGGGGCGAGGTGTATCTGACGCCGGAAAAATTTCTGGCGGACAGTTTTGCGGGCGTCGCGCCGCCGCCGCGCATCGTATGGATCACGGGGGCGCTGGCGGAACAGGCAAAGGCTGTATTGGGACATAAAGCGGGGGCGTTGCGTTTGCGTTATTGGGAAAAGGACGGGCGCAGCGCATGGATATTGGATGAGATCGGCAAGACCGAAGCCATCACTGCGGGCTTCGTGATTGAAGATCAGAAGATCGCCCGGGTGGCGGTGCTGGAATTCCGTGAAAGCCGGGGCGGCGAAGTGCGGCATCCGTTTTTTACCGATCAGTTCATTGGCCTGAGTTTGCGCGAAGATAACCGTCTGAGTGAACCGGTGGATGGCGTCTCTGGTGCCACGCTTTCCGTGCGCGCGGTGGAAAACATGGCCAGACTGGCGCTGGTGCTGGCGCAACATGTTGCGGCGAATGAAAGCCCCGCATCATGAAGGCAGGTCGGCGCGGGTCCGGGCTTTTGCGCTGGCATCGCCGTATCGGGCTTGTGGCGGCGGCGCTGGTCGTCATACTGGCGCTGAGCGGCGTTGCGCTCAACCACACCACAGCACTTGGTCTTGACCGGCAGGCCGTCACCGCGCCATGGCTGCTTGAATGGCTTGGCGCAGAATCGAAAGCAGAGATGCACGGCTATAAAGTTGGCCAGCATCAGGTGACTGTGTTGGAGGACAGGGTGTTTTTTGACGGCGCCATGATTGCACAAAGGCTTGATGGCATTGTTGGCGCGGTGGAAACAGCGAACGCCATTGCGGTGGCCGGACGCACGGAAATCCTGCTGCTTGCAGAGAACGGCGATTTGATCGAACGCATCAGTGCCCTGCCAACACCCATTGCAGGGGTTGGCGTAACACAGGATGGCCGTGTGGCGGTTGCACTGGCGCCGGATCTGGTTTTTTCGGCGGATGAGTCATTGCTGGAATGGCGGCAGGTTCGGGATTCCCGTATTGACTGGGCAACGACAAGCATCATTCCCGCTGCCATCCGCGAACAGATTTTACAGGCCCATCGTGGTGCGGGCATCAGCGCGGAGCGGATATTGCTGGATATGCACAGCGGGCGAATTTTTGGCCGCTATGGCCCGTGGATGATGGATGGCGCGGCGATTTTGCTGCTGCTGCTGGCGGCGACCGGAATTATTGGATGGCTGCGCGGAGGCAGGGGCAATGGGACGAAGGATGCGTGATCCTGCCCCCCGGTTAACGCGCCGCCGTTTTATCAGCATTACCGCGATGCTGGCCGCAGGCGGATTCATGCCGCCCGCATCGCGCGCCGCCTTGCCGCCGGTTATCTGGCGCGGCCGCGCCATGGGCGCGGATGCGCAAATAATCCTCTATCATCCGCAAGCCCGGATAGCGGAGGAATTACTGGCCCGCTGCCAGGCGCTTGTCGCAAGCCTGGAAAATCAGCTTAGCCTGTTTCAGCCGGATTCTGCGCTGTGCCGGTTGAACCGTGATGGCGCGCTGGACGGCGCACCGGGGGCGCTTCTGGATATTCTGCGCATGGCGTCTGATATGCATCAGCAGACGGATGGCGCATTTGACATTTCGGTACAGCCATTATGGAAACTGTATTCAGCGCATTTTGCGCAGCCCAACGCCGATCCATCCGGCCCCCCGGATCTGGAAATTGCAGCGGCCGCGAAATGTGTCGATGCCCGCGCCATACATGTTCAGGAGGATAAGATCCGTTTCACCAGACCCGGCATGGCGATCACCCTGAACGGCATTGCGCAGGGCTATATTACCGATCAGGTGGCGGCCTTGCTGCACGCGGCGGGCATGGAAAGTGTGTTGCTGGACCTTGGCGAATTTCGCGCGCTGGGGCCGCATCCCTCGGGGCGGGCCTGGAAAATCGGCATCCGCGATCCGCAGGCGTCATGGCGGATGCTGGATCGTGTGCCGCTGCGCCAGGGCGCCATCGCCACATCAGGTGGTTACGGCACGCAATTTGACGCAAGCGGGCGCTTTCATCATCTGTTTGATCCCGCCAGCGGCCAGCCCGCGCGGCATTATCGCAGCCTGACAATCCACGGCCCGGATGCGGCGCGCGCCGACGCAGTGTCTACAGGCCTCAGCGCCTTGCCGTTGCCCCAGGCAAAAAAAATGCTGGACAGGTTAGGCCCCGATTGGGGGGGATATTTCGTCACCAGTGATGGCGGCATACATCGCCATCACTGGCCAGCCGGGTAGCGCCTGATTTTGCGCTTATTCGGCCTTATGTCCTTCACCCATCATACCGCCCTTATGCCCATCACCCATCATGCCACCATGATGTTTTTCTTTTGCGGCTTTCATTTCATCCTGGGTCAGCTTGCCATCGCCATTGGCGTCCGCATTTTTGAAATAGGGCGGATCGAATGCCTTGATTTCATCAAGCGCGACCTTGCCATCCTTGTTGGCGTCGAAACGCCCGGCAAAGCCTGAAAAATGCTTGTCCTGTTTGGCGCGCATCATGGCGGTATGATGTTCCGTCAGTTCAGCGGCGGAAATAAAACCGTCTTTATCCGTATCCGCGCTGCCCAGGCGTTGCATGCGAGAGGCCGCCATTTCTTCCTTTGTCAGCGCGCCGTCATTATTGGTGTCGGTATTCTTGAAATAATCTGCGCCCATGCCGCGCGCCTGCACGGTAACGGGCAGCAACGACGTTGCCAGAATCAGCATCGCTGTGATCATCTTTTTCGATCTTGCAGGGTTTACCATTGACTGCTCCTTGGGTTGGTTTCGCGCCGGGTTTATGCACGCTTATTCGTGAACATGGTGCGTTATTGTGACCAAATTGAGATGGTCATGATTTGCCCCTTTTCAAGCGGCCTTCATTTCGCCCATACTCCGGCTGGATTAATCCAGTAACCTGGGGGGTATGATGGACGACAATACGCCATTGGCAAAGGCCTATTCGGGCACGGCAAAAACCCTGCACTGGATCATGGGGGTTCTGGTGCTGCTGATGCTGGCGGGGGCCAGCCAGATGCCGGAAGGCATTGGACCTGAAAAGGTGGAGGCCACGCGCGGCCATACGGGATTTGGCCTTATTCTCGCGGCGGTTGCCCTGGCGGCATTTGCCAACCGGTTGCGCCAGCCGCCGCCTTTGCCGGATAATATTGCAGCCTGGCAGCGTACGCTATCGGCCTGGACCCATCGGGCGCTGTATCTGCTGATTGGGGTTCAGGTAATAGCCGGAATTGGGCTTTCCGCCACTGCGCCCTATATTGTGCGCTCTTTCGGCATTATCCCGCTTTCGGACCTTGCCGCCGACGACAAGGCATGGTTCGGCATATTCCATGAAATGCACGAATTGGGCGCGACCGGGCTGTTCCTTCTGGCCGCCCTGCATATTGGCGCCGCGCTGTATCATCATTTCATCGCCAAAGATGTGGTGTTGCGCCGCATGTGGCCGCGCGCCAAACGGTAAAGGAGAAGCCTATGACTGTCCGTCTGTTTGCCATGACCTGCGGCTGGCTGACGATGCCAGCCAAATTCATTCTTGATGGGATGGCGGGCGAACTGCGTTTGCCAATACCGGGCTATCTGATTGTGCATCCAAAGGGTAAGGCAATCTTTGACAGCGGTCTGCACACAAGCCTTCAGACCAACCCTGCGGAAAGGCTGGGCGCGATGGCCGCCATCACCAAGGTCGAATTCAGGCCGGGCGAAGAATTGCGCGGGCGGCTTGCCACGCTCGATGTTGCGCCGGAAGACATTACGCATCTCATCAATTCACACCTGCATTTTGACCATTCGGGCGGCAATGATCAGATTCCGAATGCGCCGATGGTGGTGCAAAAGCCGGAATGGGAAGCCGCGATGGACCCCGACCTGGCCCACGCCAACGGGTTCGACAAACGTGATTTCGATCTTGGCCAGGATGTGAAGCAGATCAGCGGCGAACATGACCTGTTCGGCGATGGCAGTGTGACGCTGTTCCCGACCTATGGCCACACGCCGGGGCATCAATCAATGAAAGTCAGGCTGGCGCGCGGCGACGTGGTGTTGACCGGCGACGCCTGCTATATGCGCAAGACGCTGGATGATCTGCATCTGCCGCATCGCAATTTTCTGCATGACCGCGAAGGCATGCTGGCCAGCCTGCAAAAATTCCGCGAGCTGCAAAAACGCGGCGCACGGATATTTTACGGCCATGACGCAGATCATTGGGCAAACGTGCCGCAAGCCCCGCTGGAAGTGTTTTAGATCGCCAGATCAGTTGGGCCTGATGGTTATGGAATCGCATACCCACCGCTTGCACCACAATTTATTGCGCCACCAGGCCGCCGTCCACCACCATGGAATGGCCGGTGACGAACGAGGCGTGGTCCGAACATAGCCACACCGCCGCCTCTCCGATTTCTGACGGCCTGCCTAGGCGCCCAACCGGCTCAGCCGCAACAAGCCCCGCGACCATTGCGGGATCGCTTCCGCCCAGACGCCCCACCATAGGCGTGTCGATAAGACCAGGGCACACGCAGTTCACCCGGATGCCCGCCTTGGCATATTCCAGCGCCGCCGTTTTGGTCAGGCCGATCACGCCATGCTTGGAGGCGACATAGGCCCCAAGGCCGGGAAAGCCGACCAGCCCCGCCACCGATGCGGTGTTGACGATGGCCCCGCCGCCGCCCTTCAGCATCGCCGGGATCTGGTATTTCATGCACAGATAGACGCCCTTGAGATTGACGGCGATGATCTTGTCGAATTCATTGGTCGGCATATCCGCGGATGACGCCTGCATGCCTTCGATGCCCGCATTGTTGAACGCCGCATCCAGGCGGCCATGCGCATTCATGGCGCGATCCACCAGGGTTTTGACATCAGTTTCCACTGTCATGTCGGTCCTGACGAACAGGCCCTGATGGCCTTGCTTGTTGATCATCGACAGGGTTTCCTCGCCGCCCCTTTCATTCACGTCAGCGATGATCACGCGCGCCCCTTCGCGGGCGTAAATCTGCGCCGTGGCGCGGCCAATGCCGGATGCGGCGCCTGTGATGATGACGACTTTACCTTCCATAATTCCGGTCATATTATTCTCCTGCTGGTTGGTCAGTTTTATTCGGCTGCCCTGGCTTGCGCCGGGATTGGTTCGCTAGCCAGTACGCCTTTGGTCTGCAAGGCGGCGATGCGATCTTTGGAATAGCCAAGATATTCGCTTAGAACGGGCACATTATGTTCGCCGAGAAATGGCGCCACCAGATCCAGATGCCCGGGAAACGCCGAAAAGCGCAGCGGCATGCCCGGAACCTGAAACCGGCCAAGGCCACGATCCTCAATCCAGCGCACAGTTTCGCGTTCGATCAGATGCGGATGCTGGCAGGCCTGTTCCACCGAAAGGATAGGCGCGACCGGAAGGCGATTTTCCTCCAGAATGCGGATAGATTCCACATCGCTTTCCTGCGCCTGCAGCCAGTCTTCAATAATTTCGATCAGTTCGTGACGATTCTCGGCGCGCCTGCTGTTATCACTATATCTTGGATGATGGATCAGATCAGGCCGGCCAATCACTTCGCAGAATTTCGGCCACATATTCAGTAGCGGCAATATTACAATCGGCATTTCCTTGCCCTGAAAAATTCCCGCAGGCGCGGTTGCATAAAAATGCGAGCCGGAGCGTGTCGGCTTGATCTCGCCCCTGCTTAACGACCAGAGCTGCACATTAGCATCGTGATGATGGAAATAGGTGTCGAGCAGCGACACTTCGACATACTGCCCGCCGCCGCCGCGTTCACGGTGAAGCAATGCAAAACCGATGGCTGCCGCGGCATGCACGCCAGTGCCGATATCGCCCAGCGCCAATTGCGGAAATACCGGCGTCCTGCCCGGTTCGCCGATCATGCTGGTCACGCCAGCATAGGCTTGCCCGATATTGTCGAACCCTGGCAGATGCGCCAGCGGGCCGGTCTGGCCAAAGGCCGAGATTGAACACATGACAAGGTTCGGGTTGATCGCCCTGACCACGTCCCAGCCAAGGCCAATACGGCCAATTACGCCGGGTGCGAAATTTTCAACAAACACATCGCATTTGGCGATCAGCCCTTTCAGGATTTCAAGTCCCTCGGGCGTTTTTGGGTCCAGACAGATGGCCTTCTTGCCGCGATTTTGCTGCACATAATAGGCACTGCGCCCGTCTTTCAGAAACGGGAATTTGCGGCTGGGATCGCCGCCGGGAAATTCGACCTTGATAATTTCGGCGCCCATTTCCACCATCAGGCGCGTTGCTGCGGGCCCGGCCAGAAACTGGGTAATGTCAAGCACACGATAGCCGTCCAGAATATGCTGCATGATGCCCTCCCTGCCAATTGCGTACTGTTATTATGCGAACGCTTAATTAGAGCGTGACAGGCGGGCAAGGATACGTCAAGCCGCGATGGTAATCCCCGGCAGGCTACCCGGTAGAAGGCTGCGGTGTCAGCACACAGGTAGCGGAAGATTTTGCAATCAACTCTTCTTTGTCATTGAACAATTCGCCTTCCAGAAAGCCAATGCTTTTGCCCATGCGCACGACGCGGCCAATCGCTTTATGCGGGCCAGGCAAAGCCGCACGCAAAAAGCTGACCTTGAGTTCGAGCGTCGGTGGGCCCAGCGTCATTTTCGATGCAGCCAGCACCGCATGCGCCATGGCCCCATCCAGCATGGCGGTCACGAATCCACCCTGAATGACGCCCGCCGACTGGCATAAATCTTCTTTGGGATGGAAATGCAGTACCGCTTGGCGTTTTTCCTGGCTGACTGCATGAATATCGCCAGCCAGATAGTGCATGAATTGCAGCTTGCGCATACGCTCGCGCAGCGCCAGCATAATCTCTTCGTCTGTCATGATCTATTGAAATTAAACAATTTTTGTTGAGTGAAGTCGATGCCTACATTTGCTGCTATTTTGGCCGCCAGATTTTCAAAATCAGTATAACAGCTTTTTACGGCTTCACCATGCGCTCCTATAGCGCCATCCGCAGATTTAAGGAAAAAAATAGGTTTGCGCACCTCCATCGCCATCGGCATCAGACTTCGGTAATGCTTGAGCAATGACAGGCAAAATGGATCAACCTCTACAGCAGGCAGAGTCGAACCAATCTTGTCATCCAGCACGGCCTCACGATACACCCCCGGGATACGCTCCATCCACCGCTTATACGCCATTACCGGGCGGTTACTGAGGATACCGTGCTGCATCACAATATAGCCGATTGGCAGCATCGCGCCTTTGGGCATCGACAGACCTTGTGGAGCCTTGCCGAGAAGTCCTTTCCAGACAGTACGCCATTCTCGCAGCGTCGGCCCCAGATTCTTCAGACCCTGAATTGAAAAAAGGTCTGGCGCTAGCGGCAGGCAAACCTTATCGGAAGCAATCAGGGCAGCACGATTGATAGCGCCCAAATTGGGACCAACATCAACCAAAGTGATTTCTGCTCCAAAATCCGCACCACTTTGAATGAGGCGATGAAACGCCGTCATGGTACGAAAAGCGGCCTCATCGTTATTGTGGCAGCGCGGCCAGGCGTCCGAGAGCTTGTCCTCAAATCGCGATAGACCGAGGTCTCCAACGATGAGACGAAGATTTGAAGATATTTCTTCCACATGTGTAATGGCAATGTCGCCTGTGCCACGCAGAATTGGACTAATGGCCCCATAAACAGTTTGGGGGTGTTCACCATCCGGCCAGAGATTTTCCAGGCGCGTTTCGTCCAGAAACATGGCCGTGAGATTAGCCTGCGGGTCAAAATCCACAGCAAGTGTCTTGATCCCGTGGTCTGCAAACATCCAGGCAAGATGATACACAAGCGAAGTTTTACCCACCCCGCCCTTATTGTTAAAAAACGCAATAGTTTTCATGCAGGCTTCCGATAAATTTTGACCAGAACGGAGTCACTGCCGAACTCGAATGCAGCAGGAGGGTTGCCATTTTGGGATAGTAGCTCTTGCGCGCGCCGTACGCCATAACCGAATCTGTTCACAAAACCGAGGGATTTCATGGCTTCGGCAATAACCGGGTTCCGGTAGCTATTATGTGTTGGAAAGTTTTCTGGTGTGGCCTCCCCATATAAGCCGCCCGGATTCTGAATTTCGATATGATCGCTAAAAGCGTAAAAATGAATGGGAGTATTGCTATCATAATTGCGGTGCATCACGGCATTCATAAGTAGTTCGCGCAAAGCCCATTCTGGATAGTCAGGAAATAGTTTTTCTTCCAGTGTACTAACAGCATGCATTGCCGTTTGAATGAGCAGCTTGACGCGGCCCTCCACTTCACGCAACACCGAGTTAATGTCACCTGATATCTCGGCCTGATCCTCAGGAACATCGGTCAGTGAGGTTCCAGGAAATTTGAGGTATTGAACATATGATCCAGGTAAAAAAAAGCGGGGGTTCTTTCCAAACAACAAGATACCCGCGTTACTCGGGCTACCCGCCTTCAGGTCATAAAGTCTGAGGGAAGCCAACTGTAGTTCGATAGATCGTTGATTGGCTGAAATGGTTTCCGCATCGACAGCCTGTCGGCGATACGCATCGAATTGCCCCAGCGCTATATCTTGAATCGTGGCTTCTGAACAGGGGCGCGCATCAAACGAACGCGCCTTCGCAATCCTGCGTTCAGCAAGAACGCGCTCTTCCTGGTCGTTTGCGACGGCTTTTCGTGGGCCGACTCGTATGTAAACGCGCCCCTTATAACGCACCGGGGGAAGATCGGACGGAAACACTTCGATAACCGCCACATCCCCATCGGGGAGAGAAAACTTCGCCACATTCATACGGGGTTGAGGCAAAATATTTCCATCTGATCGAATTCCACCAAGCTTTTGAAGCAATTTATCTGTTGCTGATAGGCCCGAGAGAGTTCCATCGTCATTAACACCGATCAGCAAATAACCGGGCAGGCGATGATCTGGCAAATCATTGGTAAAGGCGCATATTGCTTCAGAAAATTTTTCCACATTATCAATAGAAACAGTGCGCTCAATACGATCTGTTTCCGGTTGTGGTAGCAGTTCTTTCAATTCCGCTTCTGTCAACAAGGGCTTTCTCCAACATAAACCTTTTGTAAATTTAACTTACCCGCGCGCGGCGGCGCCTGCGTCGATGGTGATGACCGTGCCGCTGATATAGCTTGCCCGTTCGGAAGCCAGAAACGCCACCAGATCGGCGACCTCTTCCGGTTTGCCCGCGCGTCCGAATGGCAGCGCCGCCAGCATTTTTTGCCAGGCAGGGGATTCAACGCCACCCGCCATGCCCTGGGCCAGCGCCGTCAGGCGTTCGGTTTCAATCATGCCCGGGTTGACAGCAACGACGCGAATGCCGTCATTGGCGCTGACCGCCCCCATCGCGCGTGTGAACGCCATCAGTGCGGCGTTTCCCGCCCCACCTGCAATATAGGTCGCCGTGGGCCGTTCACCCCCCACGCCAATTACATTGATGATCACCCCGTGCTTGCGGGCCTTCATGAGCGCGTACATTTCACGGCACATATTGATATAGCCGAAGACCTTCAGATCCCATGCCTGACGCCAGCGTTCCTCGTCCACCGCATCAATGGCGCCACCGGGAATGGCACCTGCATTGTTCACCAGAATATCTGCGTCCGTACATGCGGCTACCAGCCGTTTGGCGTTTTTGCCGTCACTCAAATCCATCGGATGGATGGTCACCGAAACCTGATGCCTGGCGCGGATGGCATCGCGCACGACCACCAGATCAGCCTCCGTGCGCGCCGCCAGATGCAGATGGCATCCTTCTTCCGCCAATGTATACGCGATGGCGCGGCCAATGCCCTTTGACGCTCCGGTAATAATGGCTGTTTTGCCCTGAAGATTGAGTTGCATGGGGGGTCCTTCAATTGGTTGATGGTATTCAGTTTAACCTAATCACGGGAAACAGCCAGCCCTGACCAGAATATACCGCGTTAGGCAGGTTGCCCTGAACCACAAAAGCGCCGTAACCATTCCTGAATAAATATTCAAATAATATTTATTATATCCGCCGGGCTGTAATTCTTGAAAATATTTCTAATTGGCGGTCATTACAATGACGTCTCGCGCAATTATATGAGCGCTGATCACAAAACAAGGCCCTTGTAATTTATAATTACATAAAAAAAGATATGTATAATTTCAGAGTCTGTTGATGTTGCAAAAAATTAACCAAATAAAAAAATCTTATAAGCTTTGAAATTACTTATACCGTTTGCATTTTTATAATCTTGCTTTAGGCTGCCCTGTCTTTATTTTGAGGCATTATGTGTTTTGACTTTAGACTGCCTATATCCGGGAAGCAGCCATGGACTTTGATGAGAAAAGCCTGCCCAGGCCCCTGGCGCAGCTCTATGCTTATTGGCAGGCGAAGTGTGGCGACCGGCCAATGCCTTCGCGTGCCGATATTAACCCCGTGGAAATGCAGGCTTTTTTATCGCATACCATGCTGATCGATGTCATCACGGATGACAAAAATGATATACGCTTTCGGACGCGCCTGATCGGCACCCATGTGGTGAATGGCTTTGGCGGCGAATTCACCGGAAAATATCTTGACGAGATTGAGCTTGGCGATCAACGCGACCGCCTGATTGAAGCGTGTCTACATACTGTGCGGGGGAAAAAACCGGCCTATCTTGCTGGTGACCTGGTCCGCCAATCTTCTTCAGAACCTATATCCTATCAGCGTCTGGGCGTTCCACTTTCCACAGACGGAAAAAATGTGAACATGATTTTGGTCGCCGCATCGGTGCAGCGCGGCGCAAACCCATTCTGATCCTCGCAGTTTTATCCGCCTTGACAGGCGGCGTCCCGCAAATTACAAACTGACGCGAATTAGCACTCATCAGCCATGAGTGCTAATCGGCTGTGATCCTCATGGCCCCAGTAATCATTGACATTATGAATTGAGGGAGACTTCGCTGATGGCTTTCAGACCATTGCATGACCGGGTTCTAGTCCGGCCGCTCGACGCAGAAGAAAAAACCAAAGGCGGCATTATCATTCCTGGCACCGCCCAGGAAAAGCCGCAGGAAGGCAAAGTTGTCGCTGTTGGGCCGGGCGCCCGCCGCGAAGATGGCTCGATTGCCAAGCTTGATGTCAAGGTTGGCGATCGTGTGCTGTACGGCAAATGGTCCGGCACCGAGATCAAGATCAAGGGCGAAGAGCTGATGATCATGAAGGAAAGCGACATTATGGGAATTGTGAGCTGATCCCAATATCAGCCGTGCCCGGGTCCCCTGGCGGGCCTGTGCATTTTTCAGCGACAGGTCGATAAACAGAAGGAATTCGCACAATGGCGAAAGATGTAAAGTTTCGCGGTGACGCCCGCGACCGGATGCTCCGGGGCGTTGATATCCTTGCCAATGCGGTAAAGGTCACGCTGGGCCCCAAAGGCCGAAATGTTGTGATTGACAAATCCTATGGCGCACCGCGCATCACCAAAGACGGTGTGACGGTTGCCAAGGAAATCGAACTGGCCGACAAGTTCGAAAATATGGGCGCGCAAATGCTGCGCGAAGTTGCGTCAAAAACCAATGATGTGGCTGGTGACGGCACAACAACGGCCACCGTGCTTGCACAGGCGATTGTGCGCGAAGGCGCCAAATCTGTCGCCGCCGGCATGAACCCGATGGATCTTAAGCGCGGCATCGACATGGCTGTTGCTGCGGTAGTTGAAAATATTCTCAAGAGCTCCAAGAAGATTAAATCTTCCGAAGAAGTTGCACAGGTCGGCACCATTTCCGCCAACGGCGAATCCGAGATTGGCAAAATGATCGCCAAGGCAATGGACAAGGTCGGCCAGGAAGGTGTCATCACTGTTGAAGAAGCCAAAGGCCTGGTAACTGAACTGGATGTCGTGGAAGGCATGCAGTTTGATCGCGGCTATCTGTCGCCCTATTTCATCACCAATGCGGACAAGATGAATGTGGTTCTCGACAATCCGCTGATCCTGATCAATGAAGCAAAACTGTCCAGCCTGCAGCCCATGCTGCCGGTGCTTGAGGCCGTTGTGCAATCCGGCCGTCCGCTGCTGATCATTGCGGAAGATGTGGAAGGCGAAGCCCTTGCCACGCTGGTGGTCAACAAACTGCGTGGCGGCCTGAAGGTCGCAGCCGTCAAGGCGCCGGGTTTTGGTGATCGCAGAAAGGCCATGCTGGAAGATATTGCCGTGCTTACCGGCGGCACCGTGATTTCCGAAGATCTGGGCATCAAGCTTGAAAGCGTTACGCTTGCGATGCTTGGCACTGCCAAGAAAATCATGATCGACAAGGACAACACCACGATCGTCAACGGTGCAGGCAAGAAAAAAGACATTGAAGCGCGTTGCAATCAGATCCGTGCGCAGGTCGAGGAAACCACGTCGGATTACGACAGGGAAAAACTGCAGGAACGTCTGGCCAAACTGGCTGGCGGTGTTGCAATCATCCGCGTCGGCGGGGCAACCGAAGTTGAAGTGAAAGAACGCAAGGACCGCGTGGACGATTCCCTCAGCGCAACCCGCGCCGCAGTGGAAGAAGGCATCGTGGTTGGCGGTGGCGCCGCGCTGGTATATTCCATACGTGCCCTTGATGCGCTCAAACCCACCAATGATGACATGAAGGCCGGGATCGCAATCGTTCGCAAATCCCTGCAGGCGCCCGCACGGCAGATCGCCGAAAATGCCGGTGTCGATGGCTCGATCATTGTCGGCAAGCTGATGGAGTCGAAAGACAAAAACATTGGCTACGACGCACAAACCGAAAAGTTCGTCGATATGTTCAAAGCGGGCATCATCGACCCGACCAAAGTCGTGCGTACCGCGTTACAGGATGCGGCTTCCGTCGCTGGCCTGCTGATCATGACCGAAGCCATGGTCGCCGATAAGCCTGAAAAGGGTGACGGCGGCGGAATGGGTGGCATGGGCGGAATGGGTGGCATGGGTGGCATGGGCGGAATGGGCGGCGGCATGATGGACGGCATGATGTAAGCCGTCCCCCTTTCTTTCCCAGGATTGAAGAAAAGGGCTGTGGGTAACCGCAGCCCTTTTTGCATTTCAAAACGGATGGTACGCAAAAAAGATGATGCCGGTCCCCAATGGCGGGGGCGAATCGCCATTAGAGACCGGCAGACTACTGGCAGGATGGGGATTACTGCCAGCATTCCCCGGACTGCCCCAGGCGGAACAGTCCGTGAAAATTTAAAATAAAATCAGTTGCTTGGTAGAAATTTCATCACGCAGTTTACCCCTATAACGTGCAATATTAGTATATTGCAATCAATAGGAATGTGAATTAATATTTCTCTTACCAATAAGAGCAAGGCGCGCTGAATCTCGTAAACATAGAAGATCAACATGTTAATCTCTTGCGGCTGAACAGCAGGAAAGGCATTGAAATGAGCCAGTCGACGTCAACAATGAGACCCAAATCCGAAGCTGACTACAGGGTGCTGAAACAGGCCAGCAAGAGGCTTATCAAGGCGTGCGGAGGGCTTGAAGCCGCATCCATGGTGACGCGGGTGGGGCATAGCGAGCTGGCGCGGTATTATGACCCGTCGGAAAGGTTGTTCATGCCCATTGACGTGGCTGCGGATCTTGAATCCATTGCGGGTAACGCAGTTCTTAGCCAGAGCCTGGCAAACATGCAGGGATTTGCCCTAATTCCGATAGAACCACAGGGCACGATGGGGCAAACCCATCACTGGACAGTACTTCTTGCCCAACTGGGTGAGGAAACCGCCGCAACAATGCGGCAGATTGGGGCGGCGCTGACGGATCATGGCACATTCACTGCCCAGTCCATCAACAATTACCAGTTGACCCGGCATTTCGACAATCTGATCCAGGCGGCGATGCAGTTAAAGGCATCCATCGCGCAGCGCCAGGAGCGCAGCACCCAATCCAGGAACAATCCGGTTTATATTAACGCAGGGCTGATCCGGTAAAACTGTAAGATTCATGTAATTCCGTCAGCGAATTACATGACCTGTACAGCCATGAGGAAGCGGGGATGGCTGATCCAACCTAAGGAACCTCTGAAGTCGTCATGTCCTGGCAAAGCAGGCAAGGGCACGCCCCTGTCTGAACTCCTGTGCGCCCAAAAATCACACGCATCCCGAACGGTTCAAGGCTTATACCAACGGCCCTATGCCCTGACCTGTCATCCTGAACGAAGCGAAGGATCCCCCCGAAACGGATGGGGATTCTTCGCTTCGCTCAGAATGACACAACGGGTCTGTTCATCGGGCCGTTGGTATTATTCATCCCTGACATGATTGGGACAGCACAATCGGGCCATCTGTCTGACCACAAACATCAATGACCCCATCTGTTGCATTTTTACAATTTTAGGCAAAATTCTCTGATTACAGATTATCGTTAGTAAATTTACTAACTAATTTTATTGACAGCAAGCCTACGTCTTCATAGTTTGCGGCAAGGTCAGATTAGCGACGCGGCCTGTGCGGTTCGGACACAGACGGGTGTTGATTTGGCAATAGGGGGCCGCCGTTATCGCGCCCTGTCTGGTTTGTAAAAGCGGTTGGCGGGTTGGGGCTTGGTTCGTTATGGCAAATGGCGGCGCTAAAGAGCGTGACGTGCATATTGCTGATCACATTGCTGACAAGGACGTTAGCAGGACTCCCTCATTTCGCAGATCACAATGGCGTCAGACGCTGAAGAAGCGTCCGGCAAGGAAATTTGACGGTGAATGTCAAAATGAGGTTTGCAAGATTTTCTGATCAACCTTTGATCGCGTGCCTTGCAGACACGGCGTGGACTCCGCGCCGTTACAGCGTAGCGCCGTCTTGGCGGCGCCATGCCTCAATAACTT
>Ga0209893_1000070_pt1 | contig 17901 bp, 16 predicted proteins | sample GWRWT3_25Nov14_FD_187190 | JGI IMG/M metagenome (GOLD analysis project Ga0209893, IMG submission 187190) | Sand microcosm microbial communities from a hyporheic zone in Columbia River, Washington, USA - GW-RW T3_25-Nov-14 (SPAdes) (version 2) | ecosystem: Engineered > Artificial ecosystem > Sand... | reverse complement strand
CCGCGCCGCGCAGTGTGGAAACCGCGATGGCGGCTGTGCCCGATGTGGCGCAGGCGGTGGCGTTGTTGCCGCTGTTGCGCGCCGCCACGGGCGATCAGCTGACAGGTTTTGAACTGCTGCCGCGCATTGGAATGGAATTTGTGCTGCGCCATATTCCGGGCATGCGCGATCCGTTTGCCAAGGCCCATCCCTGGTATGTGCTGATTGAAATATCATCCGGGTACGAAGCATCCGCCACCCGCGCCATGCTGGAGGCAGCCCTTGCCAGCGCTAGCGATGCGGGGCTGGTTGTGGATGCGGTGCTTGCGGAAAATGTCTCACAGGCCAAGGCGCTGTGGGCATTGCGTGAAAATCTTTCCGATGTGCAGAAGCTGGAAGGCGCCAGCATCAAGCATGATGTTTCCGTGCCGGTTTCCGCCATCGCCGAATTCATCACCCGCGCCAGTGCGGCAGTGACGAAAGTGCTGCCCGGTATTCGCCCGGTGCCGTTCGGGCATATGGGCGATGGCAATGTGCATTTCAATCTGAGCCAGCCATTGGGCATGGACGCCGCCGCCTATCTGGCGCGATGGGATGAATTCAACAAAATCGTGCATGATATTGTGGCGGATATGGGGGGCAGCATCAGTGCCGAACACGGCCTGGGCCGCATGAAGCGCGAGGAAATCACGCGCTATAAAAGCGCAGTTGAAATGGACCTGATGCGCGCCGTCAAACATGCGCTTGATCCCAGGGGCATTATGAACCCCGGCAAGCTGGTTTAGGCCATGCCTTTGACCTGGACGAAGAACCGGCTGCTGGGGCGCGGCGCCATCCTGTTCCACCGTCTGGGATGGACGGCATCCACGGCCAGCGCTCCCAGGCCAGATAGATCAATACGCCATAGACAAATTCCAGAATGATGGGGTTTGAAGTCAAAGTTTGAACCGTTATATGCGCCAATCGCACTTCAAAAACACCAGCATCGTATCGCCATAGATGCGCCGGTCCAGTTCCGTATAACCGGCATGGTCTGGTAAAGTTTCGTCGCTGGCCAGTTCAATGACCAGTATCGCCTCCGGGTTCAGCCAGTCGCCTTCACGCAAGCCATGCAACGCCGGGACGATCAGACCTGAATGATAGGGCGGATCAAGAAACACCAGATCGAAGGGGCCGCCGCAATTGCTTTCCATCGGGCCAAGGTTGGTGGCGTCGCGGCGGTACAGTTTTGTGGCCCCCGCCGCCTGCAATTTTTCGATATTTTCCCGGATGGCGGCGCGCGCGTCTGCTGCATTGTCCACAAACAGCACACGGCTGGCGCCGCGCGACAGCGCCTCCAGCCCCAGCGCACCACTACCTGCAAACAGGTCCAGAACCCGCACACCCTGGGGCAGGGGGGCGTCGCGGTTTTGCTCCAACCCATGTGCCAGAATATTGAACAGCGCCTCGCGGGTGCGCTCCGATGTTGGGCGTGTGGTGCGCCCGCCGGGGGCCACCAGCGCGCGGCCACGATGCACGCCGCCGATAATCCTCATTTTTTCTTCACACCGCGTTTTTTTGGCGGGGTCGCCTTGGCCCAACCGGTTTTGTCCTGAAACACGCCCAACTGCTCCATCACCTTGATGGTGGCAATTTCATCCACTGCGCCGATCTTCAGATCGCCCAGTTGAAATGGCCCATAGGAAACGCGGATCAGCCGGTTGACCTGCATGCCCAGATGCAGCAGCACCTTGCGCACTTCGCGGTTCTTGCCTTCGCGCAAGGCCACGCTCAGCCAGCTATTATCGCCCTGTTCGCGCTCCAGTTCCGCCTTGATGGGGCCGTAATGCTGGCCCTCCACGGTAACGCCGCGCATCAGGCGTTCCAGCGCGCCCGGATCGGGCCTGCCAAACACCCGCACCCGGTAACGCCGGGTCAGCGCCGTGGCGGGCAATTCCAGCCTGCGCGCCAGTTCGCCATCATTGGTCAGCAGCAGCAGCCCCTCTGAATTGAAATCCAGACGGCCAACACTCATTACCCGGGGCAGCGTCTTGGGCAGGGCCTCAAACACTGTCGGACGGCCTTGCGGATCCTTGTTGGTGGTCACCACACCGCGCGGCTTGTGGTATCGCCACATGCGCGGCATTTCCGCCTGCGGGATGGGCTGGCCATCGACGCGGATATCCTGGCTGGCCGAGACATTAACAGCAGGCGAGAGCAGTATTTCACCATCCACGCTGACCCGGCCCTGGGTGATCAGCGCCTCGGCCTCGCGCCGCGAACATATGCCCGCGCGCGCCAGTATCTTGGCGATGCGGCCTTCACTGGCCGCTATTTCAGGTTTTTCTTTCATGGCGACTGTTTAGCAGCATATTGTCCCATCCATGAGCAATAATTACATGCAATTGGCCCTGAATGAGGCCGAGGCGGCGGCGGCCCTGGGCGAGGTGCCGGTGGGGGCGGTGGTGGTTGATCCGGCATCGGGCGATGTGCTGGCCCGGGCCGGAAATCGTACCCTGACAGAAAACGACCCGACGGCGCATGCCGAGATGCTGGTTATCCGGGCTGTGGCGGCGCTGACTAAAAATCAGCGTCTCACGGGCCTTGATCTGTATGTGACGCTGGAACCCTGCGCAATGTGTGCGGCGGCGATCAGCTTTGCCCGCATCCGGCGGCTTTATTACGGGGCGGACGATGAAAAGGGCGGCGGCGTTGCCCATGGACCCCGCTTTTTCAGCCAGCCCACCTGCCATCATGCACCGGAAATTTATGGTGGTATCGACGCCATTCGCGCGCAAGGGCTTTTACGTGCTTTCTTCGCCGCAAGGCGCTAAAGTGCACTATCGCAATTAGACAAAACAGGGGAGCCCCAGGAATGGATTTCGAACATAGTGAACGCACCAAGGGATTTATCGAAAAGCTGCAAAAATTCATGGATGATTACATCTATCCGAACGAGCAGACATTTGCAGATCAGATGGAGGCCTTCGGCGTCAACCGCTGGCAGACGCCGCAGATTATCGAAGACCTGAAGGTCAAGGCAAAGGCGCAGGGCCTGTGGAACCTGTTCCTGCCGGAAAGCGGCCATGGCCCCGGGCTGACCAATCTTGAATATGCGCCGCTGTGCGAAATCATGGGCCGGGTCAGCTGGGCGCCGGAAGTGTTCAACTGCGCCGCCCCCGACACTGGCAATATGGAAGTGCTGGAACGTTATGGCGCCCCATGGATGAAGGAAAAATTCCTGAAGCCATTGCTGGCGGGCGAAATCCGTTCGGTGTTCTGCATGACCGAGCCTGATGTCGCATCATCGGACGCCACCAATATCAGTACACGCATTACCCGTGATGGCGATCATTATGTGATCAACGGCACCAAATGGTGGTCATCGGGGGCGCTCGACCCGCGCTGCAAGATGTTCATCGTGATGGGCAAGACCAGCACCGAGGGCAGCCGCCACACCCAGCAATCGCAAATTCTGGTGGAGCCACATTACCCCGGCGTGAAGATCAAACGTAATCTGCCGGTGTTCGGTTATGACGATGCGCCCCATGGCCATGCGGAAATTCAGTTCGAAAATGTGCGCGTGCCCGCCGAAAACATCATTCTTGGCGAAGGGCGCGGCTTTGAAATCGCACAGGGCCGCCTGGGGCCGGGACGCATTCATCACTGCATGCGCATTATCGGCGTGGCGGAACGCGCGCTCGAAAAAATGTGCCAGCGCCTGCTGTCGCGCGAGGCGTTCGGCAAACCCATCGCCGAACATTCGGTGTGGGAACAGCGCATTGGCGAGGCGCGCACCAATATCGAAATGTGCCGTCTGCTGACCATGAAGGCCGCGTGGATGATGGATGTCGCCGGCAACAAGGTGGCGCGCACCGAAATCGCCATGATCAAGGTGGCCGCGCCCAACATGGCGCTGAAAATCATCGATGACGCCATCCAGGCCTTCGGCGCCTGCGGCGTCACCACCGACAGCGGCCTGGCGCGCGCCTATGCCAGTGTGCGTACGCTCCGCATCGCCGACGGCCCGGACGAAGTGCACAACCGCACCATCGCCCGGCTGGAATATGGCAAACATTCGCCTGCGTTAAAGGCGAAACAGGCGGCGCGGTAGAGGAATTGCGTCTGCGGCCCGTCTCATATCATGAGGCGGGCCACGGATGAACAGCGCAAAAATTAAAGGGTAGCGTCCCCTTTATATCCCTTTATCCGTATGGCTCAGGCCATGCCGCCGACAAAGCCCTCGGTTTTATCATCATGAATGAGCGCGATGCGCACCGGGCCGCGGCAGAACCGGCTGGCGCAACACAGGCGGCGCTCGACTTCGTCCAGCCAGGCGTGGCGCATGCCGGGCCGGGCCAGCAGTTGCGCCGCCTGCTCATAATGCGTGAGGCCACATTTTTTGCACGTCGCCTCGATGCGGCAGCCGGCCTCAAGGTCGGAAAGCCTCAGATCCGTTTTCCAGTTCACCAGAAATCCTCCGCGCTGGAGCATTTGCAGCCGCAGCGGAATACCAAATTCCGCGAAGGCGTCCGCAAATGCGGATAAATTAAACACGCGCCCATTGCGCCGGTCCAGTTCACCAGAAATCCTCCGCGCGCGGAATGCGCGTATAGCTGATCTTGCCGCCGGCATAACCGCCCGGCGGCGGCGTCCAGGGCCCAAGGCTGACCAGGGTGCGGCCATGCTTGCGGTTGAGCGTATCAATGGCCGCCGTCGCGCGTTCCCAGCGCCGCCGCGTGCGGTCGTCATCCAGCAGCAGGTCAAGTTGGCGTTCATTGGCGGGGGTGAGGTCCAGCAGGGTGACGCCCAGCCGGATGACGCGCTCGTTGCGCGGCAGATGGCGGCGCGCGAGGGTCCACAGGCCCTCCAACGCCGACAGCACCGCCTGGTCATCCTGCGCCGCGCGTAGCGGGGCCGCGCGCGTCCATGACCCGTCGCGGATTTGCAGCCACAGCCACAAGCCATCGGCGTTCCAGCCGTCGCGCCGCATGCGCCGCGCCGCCTTGACCAGCAGCAGGCGTGAGGCGTCGCGCGCATGGTCCAGGGTGCGGTGCCCCGGCGGCAACACCCGGCCATGGCCATACATGCCGCGTTTCGATGGCTGCGCCTGCAAATCATAGCCATGCAGCGCATACCACAGCCGCTCGCCGGTGACATTGCCCCACAATTTGCGCATCTGTTTGGGCTGGGTGGCCAGTAGCCCGGCCATATCGGTAATGCCCGCGCGCAGCAGACGGCGCGCCATGCGCCCGCCAATGCCGGGCACGTCCGATGGCTGCAACGCCAGCAGCGGGCCGGGCATATCCTCGGGCCGCCACACCATGTTGCCATTGGGCTTGCCCGCCTTGCAGGCCATCTTGGCCAGTTGCCGGTTGGCTCCGAAACCGATCGAGCAGTTGATATAGGGGCCGATATTATCGGCCAGGCGCTGTTTGATGCGCAGGCCCAGGCGTTGCGGATCGGCGCGGTCGGCGCCCTCCACCCGGCAGGTCAGCTCGTCGATGGATTTGATCGCATCAATGGGAATGATCGCGGAAATTTCCGAGATCAGCGCATTATGGGCGCGGCGGTACAGATCGGGCGATTGCGGCACCAGAATAATATCCGGGCAGCACGCCCGCGCCTCGGCAATGCTCATGACGTTCTTGACGCCTTGCTGCTTGGCCTCACGCGAACAGGCGATGACACAAGTGTGCTCGGCCTCCGCGAACGGCGTCACGCCCACCGGCCGGCCGCGCAGGCGCGGGTGCGCCTGCTGCTCGACCGAGGCGAAGAAGCCGTCAAAATCCAGATAAAGCCGCTCGATCTGCGTTGGCCGCCGCATATTCCCTGCTCCCTGATGACTGGGGTAGCAACTAGAACATAACAGGAACATTAAAGTCAAGGGGGAAATTGGTAAAGGGGGTAAAGGGGACAGGGGTAAAGGGGACGCTACCCTTTTTAGCAGGGGTAAAGAGGGGTAAAGGGGACGCTACCCTTTTTTGAAAAGTCTAGGGCATACCGCATTTAGGTTGAGGCACAGGCTGCCCCCAGCCTGTCACCCCGGATTTATTCCGGGGTCCATGTGCTTGCCCTCGGGCCGGCAAAGCCGGTCCCGGGGGAGCCACAAGCAAAGACCTGCGTTTGGAACCCTGGACCCCGCACCAAGTGCCCCCGGGACCAGCCTTTGGCTGGCCCGAGGACAAGCTCAGTGACACTGTGGGTGGGGCGACTCCAGCTAAATGCGGCATGCTTTAATGGAGTCAGACCCCTTTATTGCCGGACATGTTGCGCCGGTGTGTGTTTTCCTTCTCCCCTTGTGGGAGAAGGTCAGGATGAGAGGACGAGGGGTATGCGCATTTAAACGCATAAAAAACTTTTACACATGGCCCCCTCACCCCGGCCCTCTCCCACAGGGGGAGAGGGAGAAGGGATTAAAGAGGATGCCTCCCTTTTTTGCAGTGGGGTCAAAGGGGAGGTTACACTTTAACTCTTATAAAATGGGACGTTACCCTTTATTGTCAAACTTCTACTTCGTCATCGCGAGCCGCGCAGCGGCGTGGCGATCCAGAGCCCCGTGTAAAAACCTGTGTTTGTGATTCTGGATTGCCGCGGCGCGATGCGCCTCGCAATGACGCTGCGGGCGGGCGACTCAACCGGATTAAAACAGCCTTAAGAAATCAATGTCCCCGCGCCATGTTCGGTGAACAGTTCCAGCAGCACGGCATGTTCGACGCGGCCATCCAGGATCACCACGCCGCCCACGCCTGCGGCCAGCGCCTCCAGGCAGGTTTCCACTTTCGGAATCATGCCGCCCGCAATCGCGCCGCTTTTGATCATGGCGATAGCGCGCTCTTTGCTCAGATGCGGGATCACCTCGCCATTTTCATCCTGCACGCCCGCCACATCGGTGAGCATCAGCAGGCGCATAGCGCCCACAGCGCCCGCAATGGCGCCTGCCGCCGTGTCGGCATTGATATTATAGGTTTCGCCCGCCGCGCCAATGCCGATGGGCGCCACCACCGGGATCAGGTCGGAGGCGGAAATGGTGTGCAGCACATCCGGGTTAATCGCCGTGGGTTCGCCGACAAAGCCAAGCTCCAGCACCCGCTCAATATTGGATTGCGGGTCGCGGGTGGTGCGTTGCAGCTTGCGCGCCTGGATCAGATTGGCGTCCTTGCCGGAAAGGCCAATCGCCTTGCCGCCCGCATTATTGATCGCGGATACGATCTGTTTGTTGATCGATCCGGCCAGCACCATTTCCACCACCTCGACGGTTTTGCTGTCCGTTACCCGCAGACCATCAATAAAATTGCTCTTGATGCCCAGCCGGTCGAGCATCTGGCCGATCTGCGGCCCGCCGCCATGCACCACGATGGGCTTCACCCCAACCTGCTTGATCAGCACAATGTCGCGGGCAAAGCGCTGGGCGATATGGTCTTCACCCATGGCGTGGCCGCCATATTTGATCAGCACGGTTTTCCCCGCATAGCGCAGAATATAGGGCAGCGCCTCGGACAGCGTCTGCGCCGCCTGATGCCAATCCCGGTGTAACGCCTTATCCTTGCCCATATGCCTGTCTCACACGCTGCCTTAGCCGCCTTGTATCAGACACAGTAATATGTGGCGCGGGGGCATTTTGAAAGCCACAATATCAGGCAATGGCGGATTTGTTTTGAATGGCCGGAAAATGGGGCTGGTCCGCCTCACTTCTTCTCCGCCAGTTCCCCCAGCGCGGCGCGCAGTTCGGCGATGCCGTCGCCTTTTTCGCTTGAGGTGACATGCACATGCGGATGCGCCGCCACATGCGCGCGCAGGATCGTCTGTGTACGTTCCAGGCATTTAGCCAGATCGGCGGCTTTCACCTTGTCCGCCTTGGTCAGGACGATCTGATAGGAAACCGCCGCCGCGTCGAGCATTTTCATCACGCCAATGTCGGATTCCTTAATGCCGTGGCGGGCGTCGATCAGCACACAGGCGCGGCGCAGGCTGGGCCGCCCGCGCAGATAGGTGTTTACCAGCCGGGTCCAGACTTCCACCTGGGCCTTGGGCACGCGGGCATAGCCATAGCCGGGTAAATCCGCCAGCATCAGGCGGCCCGCCAGATTGAAGAAATTGATCTCGCGGGTGCGGCCCGGGGTGTTGGATGTGCGCGCCAGGGTCTTGCGGTTGGTCAGTGCATTGATCAGGCTGGATTTGCCCACATTGGAACGTCCGGCAAAGGCAATTTCCGGCAGGTCTGTGTCCGGCATCTGGTCTATCGCCACCACACCCCGCAGAAATTCACATTCGCCCGCGAACAGAACCCGCCCTGCCTCGATCACGGCAGGATCAAATTCCGGCGTTTGATTTGCCGTAAATACCGGCTCCGTCACCAACGGAAGCTGACCTCCGCGCCTTCGCGTTTCATAATGATGGCCTGCTGAATAATTGACAGCACATTATTGACCGTCCAGTAAATCACCAGACCTGCCGGGAACGTACCCAGCAGGAAGGTGAAAAATACCGGCATCCACATGAAGACTTTTTCCTGCACCGGATCGGTGGGCGCAGGGTTAAGCCGTTGCTGCATCCACATGCTGACGCCCATCAGAATTGGCCACAGGCCGATCATCAGAAAGCCGGGAGGCGACCAGGGTATAAGTCCGAACAGATTAAACAGGCTGGTGGGATCGGGCGCCGCCAGATCGTTGATCCAGCCAAAAAATGGCGCATGACGCATCTCGATAGTGACGAACAGCACTTTGTAGAGCGCAAAAAACACCGGTATCTGCACCAGCATCGGCAGGCAGCCCGACAGCGGATTGGCCTTTTCGCGCTTGTACAGATCCATCATTTCCTGCTGCTGGCGCATTTTGTCTTCGGGAAATTTTTCCCGGATTTCCAGCATCAGCGGCTGCAGCTTTTTCATCTTGCTCATGGCGACATAGGATTTGTTCGCCAGCGGAAAGAACGCCGCTTTGACCACAACGGTCAGCAATATGATGGCGATGCCGAAATTTCCCGTCAGCACATAAAACCAGTCAATCAGCACAAACAGCGGCTTGGTCAGGAAATAGAACCAGCCCCAGTCAATGGCGCGGTCGAACAGCGTGACTGAATATTTATCCGCATACGCATCAATCAGGCTGACCTTCTTGGCGCCTGCAAACAGGCGGCTGGTGACCTCTGCACTTTGACCTGGTGCTATCGTCACGGCTGCGCGCAGATAATCCGCCTGATAACGGTCGCGGCCACCCATCGGGTTATAGGAAAAGCTGCCGGAAAAATCCGCTGCCTGATCGGGGATCAGTGATACCAGCCAGTATTTGTCGGTGATGCCCAGCCACCCGCCCGTGCTCTGGATTTTGGCGGCCGGGGTTTCGCGGATATTTTCATACGTGATTTCATTCAGCGCGCCGCCCAGCACCCCAAGCAGACCTTCATGCAGGATGAAATAGCCCGAAACTGTTGGCGTGTAATGACGCGACACCAGGCCGTAGGGCATCAGGCTCACAGGGGCCGCGCCGGAATTTTCCACCTTCTCGGTGATGGTGAAAAGATAATGTTCATCCACCTCGTAGGTGCGCATGAATTTCAGGCCTGCGCCATTATCCCATTGCAGGGTGACAGGGTTGCCGGGACGCAATATCTGCTTACTGTCGCCCGACCACACCGTCTGATGGTTGGGCAGCGGAATTTTGCCGCCGTCAGCGGCGACAAAGCCATATTCCGCATAATAGGGTTCCGGCGTTCCGGCCGGTGACAGCAGTATGATTTCGGCGCTATCCTTTGATACGGTTTCACGATAGGTGGCCAGCGTCAGATCATCCAGCCGTCCACCCTGAAGGGAAATGGATCCATGCACCTGTCCATTATCAATACGGATGCGGGGCGTGCGCGCCAGCATTTCTGCACGGCTGGCGATCGCTGCGCCAGCAATCTCTGATCCTGGACCGCCCTTTATAAGGGCAGGAACAGCGTCTGGTTGCGGAATCGTGGAAACGTCCGCAGGCGCACCGGCTTGCGGGGCTGGCGCCTGTTGCGCTGTGGCCTGCTGTTGCTCCTGTTCTGCTTCCATGCGGGGGCGGTCGACAAAATAAAACCAGCCGAACAGCACCAGCATCGACAGGCTGAAGGCCAAAATCAAATTGCGGTTTTCTTCGGTCATCTGTTTTTGTTCACTGTCTTTTGTTCGTGATGGATGCGCATCAGCGCTTTTTGCAAATCTTCACACAGCGCGTCGAATTTGCGCGCCTGTGTCGTCATCCGGCCAACCAGCACATAATCAAAACCCGCCCGTCCATATTTTGGCAGCAACGCATCCGCCGCCGCGCGCAGCCGCCGTTTGGTGCGGTTACGCACCACCGCATTACCGATTTTTTTGGTGGCGGTAAAACCGATGCGGCATGGGGCGTCAGCCGGGTCATCTTCCACCCCGGAACGCCGGCAGGCTTGCAGGATAAAACCCGGCATCGCGACCTTTACCCCTTTTGCCACCCGCAGAAATTGCGGCCTTTTTTTCAGGCGTTCAGTTCGCTTGGCGGCGGATTTGGCCATTGGTACTGGCGCTATGATATGTTCCATTGCGCCAATCGGGCGCAACGATCAAAATACTAGGCCGAAAGTTTTTTGCGGCCATGGGCGCGGCGGCGGTTGATCACCAACCGGCCCGACTTGGTCGCCATACGGGAGCGAAAGCCATGGCGGCGGGCGCGGACAAGCCGGCTAGGCTGATAAGTACGTTTCACGGGAGTTCTCCGTCAGATTCTGGTATGAGGCCCATAATGCTTCAGCCGGGCCATTAATTGGATGCGGTTGTATAGAAAACCAGAGACCACAAGTCAATGAAAAGGGCTGGGAAAAGGGCTGGGAAAAAAGCTTGTTCGTGAAATATGTAACAATCAGGGTCTAATTCCGAATAATCTCGTACGGGTCCGGTTTCCCCCCATTCAGAGGAAAATATGTCTCAGGATAATCCGATAGCGCCCGATTCAACTGGATTTTCGCTAACCCGGCTATGGCCGGTGGCGCTATTATTGGCGGGATTGGCCGCTTTTTTTGCCTTTGATCTGGATAAATATCTCAGTTTCGAAGCCTTGCGGGATAATCGCGCGTTCCTGACCGAATGGACCGCGGCCCATCAGAAGCTGGCTATATTGATCTATGCGGGCATTTATATCGCCGTTGTGACCTTTTCCCTGCCTGGCGGGGCGGTTATGACGATCAGCGGCGGGTTTCTGTTTGGACCTATTATTGGCGCATCTGTAACGGTAATTGCTGCGACCATCGGCGCGACATTATTGTTTATTGCCGCCAGGACGGCGCTTGGGGATGTTTTGCGCGCCAAGGCCGGACCGGCAATCCGCAATATGGAAGCAGGTTTCCGGGAGAATGAGCTGAGCTATATGTTCGTGCTGCGGCTGGTGCCGTTGTTTCCGTTTTTTGTGGTTAATCTGGCCCCGGCCTTTCTGGGGGTCAGCTTGCGCACCTATGTGATTGCCACATTGTTTGGCATTATTCCCGGCACCTTTGTGTATGCGTTGGTCGGTAATGGCCTGGGGGTGGTATTCGATGCAGGCGGCACGCCGGATGTTGGCATTATTTTCAAGCCCGGGATTTTATTTCCGATCCTTGGGCTGGCATTGCTGGCGCTTATCCCGGTGATTTACAAGCGCATGCGGGGGATAAAATCTTGAGCCGACATCTCACCACCGATATATGCGTCATCGGCGCGGGTTCGGGCGGCCTGTCGGTGGCGGCGGGGGCGGCGCAATTGGGTGCGCCCACGGTGCTGATCGAAAAAGCCAGGATGGGTGGCGACTGCCTGAACACGGGCTGCGTGCCGTCCAAGGCGCTGCTGGCGGCCGCCAAGGCGGTGCAATCCATGCGCACCGCAGGCAAGTTCGGTGTGACGGCCACGGGGATTGCCGTTGATTTTGCAAAAACCATGGATCATGTGCATGGCGTCATTGCCGCCATCGCGCCCAATGATTCCGTCGAACGCTTCACCGGCCTCGGCTGCCATGTCATTCAGGCGCCTGCGCGTTTCATCAGCCCGTTCGAAGTTGAAGCAGGCGGCGTCCACATCCGTGCGCGGCGTTTTGTGATTGCCACCGGATCGCATGCGGCCATTCCGCCAATAGCGGGGCTTGATAAGGTTCCCTATCTGACCAATGAAACGATTTTTGAAAATCGTACGTGTCCGGAACATCTGATCATTCTGGGCGCTGGGCCGATCGGCATGGAAATGGGGCAGGCGTACCGCCGTTTGGGCGCCAGGGTAACGATCATTCAGCGTTCACGCGCCATGGCCAGAGAGGATCCCGAACTTGCCGCTATTGCCATTGCCGCCCTGCGCAGCGAAGGCGTCGTCATTCTGGAAAATACGGATGCCGTATCCGTTACCCGCGAAAGCAATGGCGCGATAGATGTCGTATTTAAAGATAAATCGGGCGAGCAACGCATCAGCGGCTCGCATCTTCTGGTCGCTACCGGCCGCCGGCCGAATATGGCGGGGCTTGATCTGGAAGCGGCGAATATTTCATACAGCCATGCCGGGATTAAAACCGATGCCGGCCTGCGCACCAGTAACCGCCGCGTTTACGCCATTGGCGATGTCACGGGCGGACCGCAATTCACCCATGTTGCGGGCTATCATGCGGGGCTTGTCATTCGCAGCGCGCTGTTCCGCGCGCCGGCAAATTTTGATCACAGTGCGGTCCCGCGCGTGACCTATACCGACCCGGAAGTGGCGCAGGTTGGGATGACCGAAGCCGGCGCGGTGAAGGCCAATATTCCGCATCGTGTCCTGCATTGGCGCTTTGAGGAAAACGACCGCGCGCAGGCCGAACGGCGCACGGAAGGACTGGCGAAAATCATTACCGGCAAAGGTGGGGCCATACTGGGCGCAGGCATTGTGGGCGTAAATGCGGGCGAACTGTTGCAGCCCTGGATTCTGGCGATGACCCGCAAACAGAAGATCGGCGCCATGACCGGCATCATCGCCCCCTATCCGACATTGGGCGAAATCAACAAACGTATCGCCGGCAGCTATTACACACCAACCCTGTTCAGTCCGCGCACCCGCATGATTGTCAGCCTGCTGCGTAAATTTGGATAGGGTCATTCTGGCGTTTTCGTCCTATAATCCCCTTAAAATAATACAAATCCAGGGGAAACAAATGCCTGAACACCAGTCCATACTCAGCGGTATCAGGGTGCTGGAAATCGCCACCTTTGTGTTTGGCCCCGGCGCCACGGTCATCATGGCGGATTTTGGCGCGGATGTGATCAAGATCGAAGCGCCGGGTATTGGCGATCCGTACCGCTATGTGCACAAATCGCCGCCTTTCGTGGCGCATGATTTCGCCTATTTCTGGCAGCAGGATAATCGCAACAAACGCTCTGTCGCGCTGGACATGAAACACCCTGAGGGCCGCGAAATATTAATGCAACTGGTGCGGCAGGCCGATGTGCTGGTCACGAATTTTCCGCCCAATGTGCTGGCGCGGTTGAAAATCCGCTATGAGGATCTGAAGCCGGAGAATGAAAAACTGATCTATGCGCAGATTACCGGCTATGGCGAAAGCGGCCCGGACGCCAACAAGCCCGGCTATGACGCTACCGCTTATTGGGCGCGCACCGGCCTGATGGATATGGTGCGCACGGCGGAAAGCGACCCCGCATTGTCTACCCCGGCCATGGGTGATAATCCCAGCGCCATGACCATGTTTGCAGGCGTCATGACGGCGCTCTATCAGCGCGAACGCACCGGCAGGGGCAGCAAGGTGTCCAGCAGCCTGATGGCCAATGGCCTGTGGGCAGCGTCGGGTCCAATGTGCGGTCTTCTTGCCGGCGCGCCCCCCATGACGCGATCCAGTTGCCGTATGCCGCGCAATGCGCTGCTCAACCATTATCAAACACGCGATGAACGCTGGCTGCTTTTGATAATATTGCAGGAAGAAAAGAACTGGCCGCCCTTTGCCGCCGCCATTGATCGCGAAGATTTATTGCGCGATGCCCGCTTTTCCGAAAAAGAAGCGCGTCACGCCAATGCGCTGGAGCTGGCGAAAATTATTGATCCCATTTTCAAGTCGCAGGATTACGCTTTCTGGGAAAAGCGGCTGAACGAATACACGGTCACTTTCAGCCTGGTGCAGACATTTGAAGAAGCCGCCAGCGACCCGCAGGCGCTGTTGAATGGCATGATCGTGGACGTGGAAGGCCACACTTATGGCCGGGGCCAGGCCATAAGCACCCCCTTCTGGGTGCAGGGATCAGACAAAGTCCCCGCCAAAATCGGCCCGGAACTGGGCGCCAACGGGCCGGAAGTGCTGCGTGAACTGGGATATGATGAGGCCGCCATTAAGCGGATGATCGGCGATGGCGTAATCGCTGTGTGAGGGAGGTATCAAACCTCCCCCTAAATCAGCCCGCCCACAGGCGATGACGGATCGGCATACAGCTTTTTTGGCATCCGCCCGGCCAGATAGGCCTCGCGCCCGGCGATAACGGCATGCTTCATGGCGTTGGCCATGCGGATCGGGTCTTTGGCCTCGGCGATGGCGGTGTTCATCAATACGCCGTCACAGCCCAGTTCCATGGCGATGGCGGCGTCCGATGCTGTGCCCACGCCTGCGTCCACGATCACCGGCACTTTGCATTGCTCGATAATCAGGCGGATATTGACCGGGTTCTGAATACCCAGACCCGAGCCAATCGGCGCCGCCAGCGGCATGATCGCGGCGCAGCCCAGATCTTCCAGCTTGCGCGCGGCGATGGGGTCGTCCGAGCAATAGACCATCACCTGAAATCCCTCGCTGATCAGCACCTTGGCGGCGATCAGGGTTTCCTGCATTTCGGGGTACAGCGTCTTCTGATCGCCCAGAACCTCAAGCTTCACCAGATCCCAGCCGCCCGCTTCGCGCGCCAGCCGCAATGTGCGCAGTGCATCGTCGGCGGTGTAACAGCCCGCCGTATTGGGCAGATAGACATATTTTTTCGGATCAAGAAAATCCACCAGCATGGGCTGATTGGGATCGCTGATATTCACCCGGCGCACGGCGACCGTCACCATTTCCACCCCCGCGGCGGCGGCGGCGGCGGCGTTTTGCGCATAATCCTTGTATTTACCGGTGCCGGTAATCAGGCGCGATGTGAAGGTGCGTCCGGCAATGACCAGCGGTTTATCTTCCACAATATTTCCTCCACCAATAAAATGCACAATTTCCAGTTTGTCGCCGTCGCCGACCAGAACGGTTTCGTAAATGGAGCGCGGCACGATTTCGCGGTTGCGCTCGACTGCAATTTTGCGCGGATCAAGCGACAATGCGCGCAGCAGTGCATCCACACTCATGGGACCGGAAAAGCCCCGGCTTTCACCATTAATCGTAACTTGCATACTATCCGTATTTATCCAGGTGGCGGGGCATGCAGCATACTAAAACTGCGGTCTTCACGCCACTGGCAAATAACGCACATGCAGTTCGGGCGTAATCACTACCAGATGGTTTTTTGGCACCGGCGTCCAGTCGTCGCGATTATCCGTCAGCGGCTCAGAGGCGATAATCACGGCATGGGCGCGGCGATTGGTGGGGCGCATGCGATATTCCCCATTCGTCAATTCAAACCGGTCGCCAGAACTGACATAAAGCGTCAGCGGATCAGAATCACTCACCGCCACATATTTGGATGCAATCACCGTTTGCCCGTCGGTCAGGGCGAAATTACAGCGCGACGAATCCGTAACCCCTGCCTCGCGCAACCAGGCTTCGATCTGGCGGATGGTGAAATTCATCGCTTCGGCAAGATCATCGACCGTATAATCATCCAGATGCGGTAGCAGGCGGTTTAAAAATACCGCAAAGGCGTGCTCGGAATCGGTGGTGCCATCAATAATACTGTAGACATGATCATCGAGCGAAGCGCGCAGCCGCCGCTTGATCCTGGCAAAACCATTGATTGAGCCGTTATGCATCCATAAAAACCGGTCATACTGGAACGGATGGCAGTTCGCCTCGCTGACCGACAAGCCGGGGGTCGCCGCCCGCACATGGGCGAAAAAACAGGTGGAGCGGATTTTGTCCGCCAGCCGGTGCAGATTGCGGTTGCTCCAGGCCGGCTGCACGCTGGTGAATACGCAGGGCGTCTGATCGACCTCGGGCACATACCAGCCCACCCCGAAGCCGTCGCCATTCAGGGGTTCATGATGTTCGCGGGCCTTGAAGCTTTGCTGAATCAGCGACTGCGCGGACCTGGTCAACAAGTCCGACATGAACATTTCGCGCCCCTTATACACCAGAAACCTGCACATTCACCGGGCTTCCCTCAACCTGCACCGAATCTTGCAGTTATATCTTAATAGCCTATTGCAAGGATGAAAAAAGCATTCAAGATTGGCTGAATCAGTATCAGCCTTATGGAGATGGCGGCATGGGACAAAGCAGGACAATTTCGGGACTGTTGGGCGCCTTGTCGCGGCGCCAGTTCATGCAGGGCGCGGCGGCAGCGGTGGGTGTCAGCATCACGGCCATGCCGGAATTTGCAGTTGCCGCCGGGGAAAAGCTGGTCAATTTCTATAATTGGGACACCTATATCGGCGAAACGACACTGGCTGATTTCACAAAGGCGACGGGTATTGCAATCAAAATGGACCTGTTTGCCGATAATGACGAACTGTTCGCCAAGCTGCGATCAGGAAATCCGGGATATGATGTGATTGTGCCAAGCAGCAACTGGGTTTCGCGGATGAGTCTGGCCGGCATGCTGGAGCCGCTGGATCACAGCCTGATACCCAATATCAAACATATTGCCCCCCGCTTTATGCGCAATGCCGGTTTTGATCCGGGACGAAAATATAGTCTGCCCTATATGTGGGGCACGATTGGAATCGGATATCGCAAATCTAAATTTTCCGAGCCACCCGCAAGCTGGAAATGGGTGTATGACAGCGGCAAATATTCCGGTCGTTTGGCGCTGATGTCGGAAGGCGATGTTCTGTTGGGCATGGCCCTGAAATATCTGGGCTATTCTCTCAATACGCTGGATGACAGACAATTGGCCGAAGCCGAGGCGCTGATTATCAAACAAAAACCGCATATAAAGGCGTTCGCCGAAGATAATGGCCAGGATTTGCTGGCGTCCGGAGAAGTGGATCTGGTGATGGAATGGAATGGCGACATTGCCCAGCTCATGGCCGAGGACGGCGATATTGGCTATGTGGTGCCGGAAGAAGGCGGGCTGTTGTGGGAGGACACGCTGGCGATCCCAAAAGGCGCGCCGCATTTGGAAAATGCCCATGCCTTCATCAACTTTATTCATGATCCGGATGTGAATGCGGGTATCGCCACGACCGTTCAGTTTGCCACACCCAACCAGGCGGCGCTTGCCAAAATGGATAAGGCTTACACGGAAAATACAGCAATTTTTGCACCGGAATCCATTCTGGAAAAATCAGAAATTCTGAACTATCTGGGCGAAGAGGCCATTGCCAAACGTCAGGAAGCCTGCACACGGATTTTTGCCGCCTGATGGAGCCGTGGCGTAAATCACCTTTTGTTTTTCTGGTAAGCTTTCTGCCGCCCGCGCTGTGGCTGGCGGTGTTTTTCGTGGCGCCCCTGTCGCTGTTGTGGCTTTTCAGTTTTGGTGACAAGTCAGGCATTACTGACATTGAGCTTAAATGGACCCTGACGAATTACGCCCGTGCGCTGGATCCGCTTTATCTTGGCGTAGTGCTCAAATCCCTCTGGATTGCGGGCGCCACGACCGCGATCTGTATTATGATCGGGTTGCCCGTGGCGCTGGTGATCAGTTTTGCCCCGGCCCGGGTTCAGCCGTGGTTGCTGTTGCTGATTATCCTGCCTTTCTGGACAAATCTGCTGATCCGCACTTATGCGTTAATTGCGGTTTTGCGCGGCAATGGACATGTGAATTCCGTTCTTGAATGGCTATGGCATATTGGGGATGGCATTCTGGGGATGG
>Ga0209893_1000068_pt1 | contig 18081 bp, 13 predicted proteins | sample GWRWT3_25Nov14_FD_187190 | JGI IMG/M metagenome (GOLD analysis project Ga0209893, IMG submission 187190) | Sand microcosm microbial communities from a hyporheic zone in Columbia River, Washington, USA - GW-RW T3_25-Nov-14 (SPAdes) (version 2) | ecosystem: Engineered > Artificial ecosystem > Sand... | reverse complement strand
TGGCGGGAATCTGCGTGGTTTGCTCGGTAATCTCCTGCGCGTAGTCGGCAACGGATGAATAGACGCCGCAATAGCGGTCTTCCATCGCGTCGCGGGCCTCGTCCACGCTGCCAAAATACTTTACCAGCTTCCCGGCAATCGCGCCGTGTTCCTCGATGAACGCCGCCAATCCGGCGACTTCGGCAATGCCTGAGTATTCCTCAATGCGCGCGCCTTCAAAGCCTTCATAGTCATGGATCGCGTGTTCCTCTGCGCCGGGGATCGGGGACGCTTTCAGCATTTCGCGGATGCCGTGCCATATGTGCTGCTCGCCTTGCGTGGCGTCGATCCAGCGCCCATGCAGGATGCCGTTATTGTAAGCGGCCAGACAGGCCACATAGATTTTGATGGATGCAGATTCGTCCGTCATTGGAGGGTTTCCTTTCGTAGGAAATGGGTTGCTCATGCAACCCTGCCTCGTGGCGAACAGGCGGTGTGCAAGTGTGAAGAAGAATCTGCGGCGGGCGCACGGAACGCCAGCGCAGGAGCCTCGGGAACCGATGATTGTTCTTCACGCGCGCTGAGGGCGCAGCCCTAAGTCTTACTTTTGACGGCGAATAAGTCCGCATACAGGCGTTGAATTGTCTCGGCCTCATCGTCCGTTAAGGCGGAAAACTCATTCTGTCTGGCGCGGCGCGAAAGCACGCCGCCATTTTGATTCAGGAAGCGGAACAGAAGGTCAGCAATGCGATCCGGCATATCGACAACCAGTGATAGCTTGCCTCGGAACGCATCGTAACGGCGCAGGAACTCCGCTTCTTCCGGCAAATCATGCTCAATCGTCTTTTGGACGCATTCGAACAGGAACTCGGCATGAGCCGTGGCATCGAAGAACCGGTAAAAATCGCCGGTATCATTCAGGACGCGGACATTGCCGCTTTCCGTGGGTTGCCATTCGATCAGTGGCAACAGGCGGGAGGAGTAATCCTCCAAGACCCTGCGATAATCGTCGATGCGCTCCAGAATGGCGGCGGAAACTGGAAATACGACCCCCGGCGGATTGAAGCCCTGTTCAGCCAGAACATGGTGCATGAGGTAACGGTGAAGCCGTCCGTTTCCATCCTCGAACGGGTGAATGTAAACAAATCCAAAGGCCAGCGCCGCCGCTGCAAGAACCGGATCAAGCTGCGGCGTGACCATCCGGTCGAACGCTGTCAAACCTGCAATCAGCGCGCCCAAGTCTTCGTGGCGCGCGCTGATATGATCCGGGATCGGCATCTGGCTGTCACGATCATGCTCACCGATAAAACCGCCTTCGGTGCGCAGTCCAAGATGCACAAACCGCGCATCGCCAATGACAATCCGCTGCAAGCGCAATAGCTCGTCCAAGTCGATGGGCTGTTTGCCGGACTCGCCGATGGCGCGGCCCCATCGCTGGATACGATCCTGCGGCGGACTCTCGCCTTCAATGGCGAAGCTCGACTTTGAGTCCTTGAGGAGAAGAAAGACCGCAGTTCGGGCAAGCAGATCGCGCGGGACCGCTGCAACCGCATTCTGTGCGCGCTCGCGCAGATTCATCGCCAAAAAGCGTTCCAGCAATTCTGTGCGGTAAATAAGCGGGCAGAAGTCAGGCGTTCCGGGCAAATTGTCTTTGACACGATGGCGCGAAGAAGTCTTGCCGCTCGCCGCGTATTGCAGCTTTGGATCGACGACTTCTGCATAAACTCCGCGAACTGCGTCGGGCAGATCAAGACGTGATCCCGTCAACCATTCGTACAGGAACCAAATCCTGCGCGCGTAGCTGCCGGTCGGCGCTGCCTTAACGATGGTCTCAATCGCGCCTGCGCCGGTTGCGAGGAACAGACGTTTGAGGACGGCCAGATCAACCCCTTCGTGCTTGAGCGCGAAAATGAGATGGGCTTCCAGAGACGCCTCAGGGGCATGGCGTGGAGTATAGATGCGCCAGCTCTCGGCTTCCGTAAGCCGATGGCGCTCGCCTATTGCGCTCAACGTGCGCGGCAGGGGGACATTCAGGCCATAGGCGTGAATAAGCGCTGCATATCCGGCTGGCGTGGCTCTTTCAGGCAGCCTGCGCTCCTGAAAAACCGTAACTGGCCCTGAAAAACGATTCTGTGCGTCCATGTCCGTGCCAAAGTCGTTCCTGCCCGTGCAAAATAGAGCCAGAACGCCACTCTGCGTGAAAAACGATAACTTACTGTGAAAAATGATAACACAGAACGATTTTCATGAAAAACGATATTTTTGGCCGGATTTCCATGAAAATGAGTGTCGGGATGGCCAGAATGGCTCCGGCTGCCGCCCGCCCCCCCCACGTTGCAGGCCGCCCCTGAACTCAGCGGCCTAAGGGGGGCAGGGAAAATGCGCAACGGAAAGGTGAAAATGGGGCTGATGGCCGCTGTTGGCGCGGCCATGCTCTGGCTGTGCCTTGCCGTACCGGCGCTGGCCGGGCCGCTGGAAGATGGGGCTGCCGCTTATGAACGGAAAGATTACGCGACCGCATTGCGGCTTTGGCGTCCCCTCGCCGGGCAGGGACATGCCAGGGCGCAATTTCATCTTGGCGGCATGTATGACATTGGCCAAGGTGTACCACAGGATGATGCGCAGGCGGTGGCAAGGTACCGCAAGACCGTCGATCAGGGACATGCGGACGCGCAAAATAATCTTGGCTTCATGTATGGCGCTGGCCAGGGCGTACCGCAGGATTTTGTGCAGGCGTATTTATGGTCCAATCTGGCGGCTGCCGCGCTGCCGGATGGAGATGACCGCAAACGGGCCGTGAATGGTCGCGACATGGTCGCCGCCAGAATGACCCCGGCGCAGCTTGCCGAGGCGCAGAGACTGGCGCGGGAGTGGAAACCGGAATGACGCGCGCAATGACGAAAGGCTGTCCGTCATCGCGAGCGGCGAAGCCGCGTGGCGATCCAGGAGCCAAAATCCGGGACTTTTCCCTGTGGTTCTGGATTGCTTCGCTTCGCTCGCAATGACGAGGAAGAATATGACCGAAGCTAAAATCATCTTGCGTCAGGCTAATAATCCGGAATCTCAATTTCATATGCGGAACGGAGAAAGAAAATGAAAGCGGCATGGATGATCATATTGCTCATGGCAATGGCCATGCCGGCGATGGCGCAGGGCTACACCGTCCGTGACGCATCGGGGATATGAATCAACCGCCATCGCCTTTCTGCGCGCGCATTAATTTCTCTACCGTTTTGGCCAGCAGGGCGGTGATGTCGATGGCGTTGCTCATATGCGCGACGGTATTGCAGGTAACGATTTTCTGAACACCGGCGGCGCATAGCTCTTCATAGGCCTTGTCGGCAAACAGGCCATGGACCCCCGCGACAATAATGTCCGTCTCCCCCGCCGCCTGGAGCCTGCGGGTTGTTTCAATCAATGTCTGCGCCGTTGAAATTATATCATCGACCAGCACTGGCGTCCGGCCCCGCCAGGGGCGCGTATCCGGCGCCGATACTTCGACTTCGCGGTCGCCATGGCGGTGTTTTTCCAGCACGATATAGGGTGCTTCGGCGGCGCGCGCCACTTCGGCCACCCATTGCGCGCTTTCGCTGTCGGGCCCGACAATCAGCGGGGCGGGTACATTGTCACGCACCCATGCGGCGATGGCCGCGCCCGCGTGTACGGCTAAGGCCGGTATCGTATATATTTCTGGCAGGCCTTTGTGGCGATGCAGGTGCGGGTCCACCGTCACCAACCAGTCGAAATGCCGCCCCAAAGCGCTAGCGAAATAGGTGGATGTGATCCCCTCGCCAGGTTTGAACCTTGTGTCCTGCCGCATATAGGCAAGATAGGGACAGATCAGCCCAACCGAACGCGCCCCCAGATCCTTCGCGGTCTCCGCAAGAAAAATCAATGGCAGAAACTTCGCATCCGGCCGGTCGAGGCTGCATAGCAAGATGACGTCTCGCTCCTGCACATCGGCGCTGATCCGCACATATGTTTCGCCATCGGGAAAGTGGCGCATTTCGGGAAGGGTGTATTCCGCAGAAAGCGCCTCCGCCAGGCTGACGCCAATCGCTTCATTTCCGGGATAGGCCAGCAGCAGCGGCTTCATGCATCGGCCTCCAGCCTGATTACGCCGGGATGATTGCGGACATATTCAAGCGCATAGGCCAGTTCGCCGCGGGATTCTGCATGCACCGTAAACAATGGCATGCCTTTTTCTACCTGTGTGCCAAGCGGCGTGTGAAATTCAAGCCCAGCCGCTTTCGCGCCGGGTGCGCCGGCCAGCTTGGCAATTTTCGCCAGAACGCGGTTGTCGATGTGCACCACCGAACCCGCATGCGCCGCCAGAATGGGATGGGCGTGCAAAGCCCGCGGCGGTTCACGCAGCCCGCCCTGTGCCTGGCAGATCGCCTCGAACTTGCGCCAAGCGCCGCCATCGTCCAATGCCGCGTTGGCCTTCGCCAGTGCATCCCGGGCGGAATATTGCAAGACCATCTCCAGCAGGCTTGCGGCCAGATGCACCGCGCGTTCGCGTAAATCCTGGGGCGCGGATGGATCATTGCGCAGCACCGCCAGCACATCATACGCCTCAAGGGCGGGGCCGATACCGCGGCCAACCGGCTGGCTGCCATCCGTCAACATTACGCGCACATGCAGGCCCATGGTCTCCGCTACGCCGCGCAGAGCGCTGGTGAGATGATGCGCGTCCGTTGGGCTTCTGAGTTTCGCTGTTGGCCCGACCGGCAGATCAAGCACCACATGGGTGGCGCCTGCGGCAATCTTCTTGGACAAAACCGAAGCTACAAGCTGGCCTTCACTGTCAACATCAAGCAGGCGTTCCACCCGGATTAAAATATCATCGGCCGGGCTAAGATCAACCGCCCCGCCCCAGACGATGCATCCGCCTTCCTGTTCGACCACACGGCGCATGGCCGCCACATCCAGATCAACCGGGGTAAGCGTCTCCATGGTGTCCGCCGTTCCAGCCGGCGAAGTAATCGCGCGCGAAGAGGTTTTTGGTATGGTCAGCCCACAGGCGGCGGCGATGGCCACCACAATGGGCGTGGTGCGGTTGCCGGGCAGTCCGCCGATGCAGTGTTTGTCGGCAATCGGCTGGCGCCCCCAATCCAGTTGGCTTCCTGTCGTCACCATCGCTTTGGTCAGGGCCACCATCTCGTTGCGGTCAAGGGCGCGGCCTGAGCAGGCGGTGATAAAGGCTGACAAATGCACGTCCGCATAGCGGCCAGCGACGATGTCCTCGATGATGCGCTGCGCCGAGCGCGTCGTAAGGCGTTGCCCATAAATCTTGCCGCGCATCAGGCTTAACGATTCAACCAGCGGCGGATGGACAAAAGACACCTCGCCGCCTTCCGCTGCGCCCAGCAACCGCCAAGCGCTTTCGGACAGGCCGGCTTCGCCATGCTCAAGCAGATCGCCTGTAATAATACCCAATGTCGCGATGATGCTTTGGCCGTTGGCGGTAACCTGAATGCGCGCTTGCGCGGTAAACCCTTCAGAGCGGCAGATATGGCAATCGGCCCGCATATACACGACAAGTTCCTGATGCGTGTCGATGCCAAGACGGCGCAAGCGTAAAGTATGTGGCCGCGTATCTTCTGGAAGGTTGTGCGGATTTATCATGATAGTGCTCAATGTCCTTCCAGTATGGCGCGTTCCATATGCTCAGGCACATGGGTCATCCATTTAAGCTGCTCCTCGATGGCATGGCGCAGGGCGTCGGACGCCACCGGTTCGCCATGCGTAATGAATGTCATGCGCGGTGGTTTTTCGAAATGCCTGAGCCAAGCCAGAATTTCCGTGCGGTCGGCATGGGCTGAAAGCATCCTCAGATTGTCCACCTCGGCCTTTACGGGCACATAGGCGCCATGGATTTTGACAGCTTCCGCGCCCGCCACCATAGCGGCGCCTCTGGTGCCCGCCGCCTGATAGCCCGCGAAAAGGATCGTGTTGCGCGCATCAGGCGCAAAAGCCTTGAGGTGGTGCAGCACACGGCCCCCCGTCGCCATGCCGCTGGCGGACAGAATAACTTTTGGCATTCTGTCCCGGTCAAGGTTTTTGGACTCTTCCGCATCCCTTACATAATGCGCCACATCACAGGTCCGGCGGCACTGTTCCTGTGATAACCGGTGATCCTCAAAGCGATCGCAAAATACATCGCTGGCGTTCACCGCCATGGGGCTGTCGAGATAGACCGGCAGATCAGGAATGCGCCCCGCGCGCTTAAGCTGGTCCAGATGGTACATGAGCATCTGCGCGCGCCCCACGGCGAAGGATGGGATCAGCACTATGCCGCCACGCTGCGCCGTCCGGGTGATCACCTCCGCCAGCGCATCCTGCGGATCGGACGGCTCGTGCGACCGGTCGCCATAGGTTGATTCAACCACCAGATAATCCGCCTGCCGCATGGGCGTTGGATCATGCATGACCGGGTCGTCTGATCTTCCAAGATCGCCGGAAAACACCAGTCTGGTTTTTCCGATGGTGATTTCCACAATCGATGCGCCGAGAATATGCCCCGCCCGGTGAAACTGGACGTGTATCTCCGGGGCAACCTCAAAGCGTTCATTAAAGTTTTTTGGGGCGATCCGTTCAAGACAGGTCCGGGCGTCTTTCTCCGTATATAGCGGAAATGCCGGTTTGTGCCTGGAGAAGCCATGCCGGTTGGCGAATTCGGCGTCACGTTCCTGCAGAAACCCGCTGTCCGGCAGCAGGATTGCGCAAAGATCCCGGGTGCCCGGCGTGCAATAAACCGGACCTCGGAAGCCGTTTTTGACAAGCAGCGGCAGATAGCCCGAATGATCGAGATGCGCATGGGTCAAAACCACCGCATCTATCTGCGCAGGGTCTATGGGAAACCGGGCCCAGTTGCGCAACCGTAATTGCTTGAGCCCCTGAAACAGACCGCAATCAATCAGGATTTTCCGCTTGCCGCTCTCAAGCAGATATTTCGACCCGGTGACCGTTCCAACCCCGCCGAGAAAACGCAGGCTTGTCATAGCGCCAGACTCACCCGTTTGAGCGGCGCCGAATTGGCTATGACGGAAAGCGAACTCAGCGCCATCGCCGCCGCCGCAAGCCGCAACACATCGGCTTCATTTTGCCCGCCAAACGGCACGATATCGGTAGTTTGCGGCGCGCCCCGCGTCAGGGTTCCGGTCTTGTCGAACACAATCATGTTCAAATTACGCGCCCGCTCCAGCACCTCGGCGCCAGCGCCATGATGCGCGTGTGCTTGTGCATGCTGCGTCATTGGCATGTTCCTTTTGCAGTCTTCCATCAGTTGCGTGATTAGACAGCAACTTTCATGCTTGGATGTTGAGCCAGGTCAAATCCCCAGGAAAATTTTTGGGCCAGCCTACAGATTCAAACAACGAGCCATTTGCAGTATATACCCCTATAAGGTATCTTTCAAGCATGGATATTAAAACCAAGAAAAGCTGCCTGAACCGCCTCGCCCGGATCGAGGGGCAGGTGCGCGGCGTGCGCAATATGGTTGAGCAGGACCGCTATTGCATCGACATATTGAGCCAGATCAATGCCGCGCGCGCCGCCCTTGATAAAGTGGAACAGGAAGTGCTGCGCGAACATTTGCAGAGTTGTGTCACCCACGCCTTTCACAACGGATCGCTTAAGGAACGCAGCCAAAAGATCGACGAATTGATCAAGGTACTGGACAGTCAACGCCGCTAGGCGGGAGGGCAAGTGAACCATGCGGAAGGCCTGCAAATTAGTGCTTACAAAACTCTTTATACTGCTTACCGGTTCCGGCGCCTTTGCGGGAACCTATGATTTGACCATCGATGAAATGCGCGCGGGCTATGACAGGGGTGAACGCCTGACCATGGTAGTCAACGGGCAAATACCCGGACCAACCCTGCGCTTTACCGAGGGCGGGGACGCGACCATAAATGTCACCAACAAAATGAACACATGTAACCCGCGCAGATGAAATCGCCATTCGCCCGGGTTGGGCCCATGCCTGGATTAACCCGTCAAACCAAACGGGTTGTCCTGGAACTTATACTGGCCGCTACGCTCCGAACGGCTGCCGCCGGGCATATCGAGCGACGCCATGATGGCGATCATGTCGGGGGAGAGGATTTGAGCGTTATGGCCCAAACCGGCTAGGCTGTTGCCGCCGGAGGGCGAATAGCCCGGCGTATAACCGGCGGGATAATCCCGCGCAGGAGGATTTGGCGTATTCGCCGCATATACCGGCCCCGGCGTCACCGACGGCGCGGTGCCCTTGTTGCTGGTCAGAAACTCCGTTACTTCCGCAACCGTGCGCGCCCGGCCTTTTTCATAGAAAATCCCGTGATTGGCCCGCGCCGCCGATGGAAACAGGTTGGCGGCATTGGCGGATGGGCTCTGTTCCGCCGCCGTAATTAACCTGGCCGCGCCGCTGGCGCCCAGCACATGGGCGGCGTAAAGTTCGCCCCCGTCAACGCTCCGGTCCAGCTTTTTTTCCAGCACCTTGCGATTATCATTGGTCAATTCCCCGGCCATCAGGGCCGACAGTTTTACATCCTTGCGCAGGGCAAGAATTTCCTGCCTCTGGGCCACATCCGGCACGATATACCGGCCTCTGGAATCCTGAAAAATCTTCGCGGCCTGCTCCCCAAGGCCATGCTCGGCCCCATGTTGCTTAACCATTCCCAGCCAGGTCTGTTCAATGAACTGAAACATGCCCGAAGCGCTGCTGGTGCTGGCTTTTGCCTGTGAATTCAAGGAACTTTCACGCATCGCCGTGTTAATCAGATGATCGAATCCAGTACCCGTCCTGACGCTGGCTTCCTGCAGCATCTGGGTAATTCCCGCATGGCGGGCCGGGTTCAGGCTGGTAATTGGATATGGCATAGGGTTCTCCTTACCCCCATATGCTAGCAATCCATGTGCCAATATCCGGCCTATTATGATAGTATTGCAGAAACGCTCAAATGTTCTTATTTTGTTCGTAACGATTCACATCTGATCAGGCTAGCCCTTTATCCATGCATAAATTCATTTCCGTCCGTGGCGCGCGCGAGCACAATCTGGCAAACATCAATGTGGACCTGCCGCGCGATTCCCTGATCGTCATCACCGGTCTTTCCGGCTCCGGAAAGAGCTCTCTGGCGTTTGACACCATCTATGCCGAGGGCCAGCGGCGTTATGTGGAAAGCCTGTCGGCCTATGCGCGGCAATTTCTGGAAATGATGCAAAAGCCCGATGTCGATCATATTGACGGGCTAAGCCCCGCCATTTCCATCGAACAGAAAACCACCTCGCGCAATCCGCGCTCCACGGTCGGCACGGTGACGGAAATCTACGACTATATGCGGCTGCTGTTTGCGCGCGTTGGCGTGCCCTATTCGCCCGCCACGGGTCTGCCCATCGAAAGCCAGACCGTCAGCCAGATGGTGGATAAACTCACTGCCCTGCCCGAAGGCACGCGGCTGTTTCTGCTGGCCCCGTTGGTGCGCGGGCGCAAGGGCGAATACCGCAAGGAACTGGCCGATCTGATGAAGCGCGGCTTTCAGAGGGTCAAGATCGACGGCGCCTATTATGAAATTGAGGCGGCGCCCGAACTGAACAAAAAGATCAAGCATGACATTGATGTGGTGGTGGACCGCATCGTCATCCGCCCGGATATGCAAAGCCGCCTGGCCGACAGTTTCGAGACGGCGCTGGGATTAGGCGATGGCCTTGCCATAGCGGAGATGGCGGACAAGGACGCGGAGCGGATTATCTTTTCCGCCAAATTCGCCTGCCCGGTTTCAGGATTTACCATTACAGAAATCGAACCGCGTCTGTTTTCGTTCAACAATCCGTTTGGCGCCTGCCCCGCCTGTGACGGGCTGGGCACCGAAATGGTGATCGATCCCGAACTGATCATACCCGATGATTCGCTCAGCCTGCGCAATGGCGCGGTGGCGCCGTGGGCGCGTTCTTCATCCGCCTTTTATCTGCAAACCCTGGACAGCCTGGCCCGGCATTTAAAAATTTCCATGACCCTGCCCTGGAAAGAAATTCCCAAACCCGCGCGCGATGTGATTTTGTACGGCTCGGGCGAAGAGATCATCAAAATGTCCTATATGGATGGCGACCGGAAATATCAGGTCGCCAAACCGTTCGAAGGCGTCATCACAAATCTGGAACGCCGCTACCGCGAAACCGACAGCAACTGGACCCGCGACGAGGTCGAAAAATATCAGCGCATCACCAACTGCGATATATGCAATGGCAACCGGCTGAAACCCGAAGCACTGGCGGTAAAGCTTAATGGTCTGCACATTTCGCAGGTCACAGAAATGTCAATCCGCAAGGCCAAGGCGTGGTTCGACGCCTTACCCGAAACCCTGACCGCGCAACAGTGCGAAATCGCCGCGCGCATATTAAAGGAAATCAATGAACGGCTGGGCTTTCTCAATGATGTGGGGCTGGAATATCTGACGCTGGCGCGCAATTCCGGCACGCTGTCCGGCGGGGAATCACAACGCATCCGGTTGGCCTCGCAAATCGGTTCGGGGCTGACCGGGGTCCTCTATGTGCTGGATGAACCCTCTATCGGCCTGCACCAGCGCGACAATGCGCGCCTGCTGGTGACGCTGAAAAATCTGCGCGATCTCGGCAATACGGTGATCGTGGTGGAGCATGATGATGAGGCCATCCGCTGCGCCGATTATGTGGTGGATATGGGGCCGGGCGCGGGCGTGCATGGCGGCCATATTGTGGCGCAGGGCGTACCGCAGAAAATCATGGATAATCCCAACAGCCTGACCGGGCAGTATCTTACCGGCGCGCGGCAAATTCCGGTTCCCGAAACCCCCCGACCGGCGCACCCCAAACGCATGCTGAGCATCATCGGCGCCAGCGCCAATAATCTGAAAAATGTCGATGCGCATATTCCACTTGGCACATTCACCTGCATTACCGGCGTATCGGGTGGCGGCAAATCCACGCTGATTATCGAAACCCTGTACAAGGCGGCGGCGCGCAAACTGAACGGCGCGCGCGAACTGGCGGGCGCGCACAAGCGCATCGACGGGCTGGAACTGCTCGACAAGGTGATTGATATAGACCAGTCGCCGATCGGCCGCACGCCCCGCTCCAACCCCGCCACCTATACCGGTGCGTTTTCGCCGATCCGCGACTGGTTCGCCGGATTGCCCGAAGCCAATACGCGCGGGTACAAGGCCGGGCGGTTTTCCTTCAACGTCAAGGGTGGCCGCTGCGAGGCCTGTCAGGGCGACGGGGTGATCAAGATCGAGATGCACTTTCTGCCCGATGTGTATGTGCAGTGCGATATCTGCAAGGGGCGGCGCTATAACCGCGAAACGCTGGAAATCACTTTCCGTGATAAAAGCATCGCCGATGTGCTGGACATGACCGTCGATGCCGCGGCGGAATTTTTCAGGGCCGTGCCATCGATCCGCGACAAACTTGTAACACTGCAACGTGTCGGCCTGGGCTATATCAAGGTCGGCCAACAGGCGACGACGCTTTCCGGCGGCGAAGCGCAGCGCGTCAAACTGGCCAAGGAACTGGCGCGCCGCGCCACCGGGCGCACGCTATATATTCTGGATGAACCCACCACGGGCCTGCATTTCGAGGACGTGAAAAAACTGCTGGAGGTGTTGCAGGAACTGGTGGACGCCGGAAACACCATGGTGGTGATCGAACATAATCTGGAAGTCATCAAAACCGCCGACTGGATCATCGATCTCGGCCCCGAAGGCGGCGACGGCGGCGGACGCATCGTCGCCGAAGGAACCCCCTCGCAAATCGCGGCGGCCGAGGAAAGCTATACCGGACAATTCCTGAAACAGATCGTCAAACCTGCTATCATGCCCGCCAAAGCCCGCCGCAGGGCTGGTCAATCGAGGTGAATATGAAACGCTCTTATCTAACCGCTGGCGGCGTGGTTCTCGTGATAGGGGCGTGGATGCTGTCCGGGCAATTTGGCGATCATGCGCCGGAGGCCCATAATGCCGAGCCAGCGAAAGCCGCAACCCGTGTTGCCGTGCGTGGCGAAACCATCACCGCGCAGATGCGCCAGGGCGAGGCTGTCATTCGCGGCCGCACCGAGGCCAATCGCAATGTGGAGCTGCGCACCCGCGTACAAGGGCATGTGCGCGCCCTGCCCTTCGCAAAAGGTTCACAGGTAAAAGAAGGCGATCTGATCTGTAAACTGACTGTCGATGCGCGCGGCGCCAACTCGGACGAGGCCCGCGCCATGGTCGCCAGCCGCAGGCTGGACTATACCGCCGCCACAGAACTGGCGCGCAAGGGACATCGTTCGCCCAGCCAGGTGGCCGCCGCAAAAGCCGCGCTGGACGCGGCGCAGGCGGCCCTGAAACGCGCCGAAATCGCCATGTCGGACATCAGCGTCACGGCCCCCTTTGACGGCGTGGTTGAGGCGTTGCCGGTTGAAATCGGCGATTTCCTGAATGAGGGCGGCGTCTGCGCCCGGATCGTGGATAGCGACCCGATGCTGCTGATCGGCCAGGTGCCGGAACGCGATGTGAGCGCATTCCGGGTGGGCGACACCGGGGCTGCGCAACTGATCACGGGAGAAACCGTGCAGGGCGTGGTGCGCTTTGTCGCCGCCACCGCCGATCCCGCCACCCGCACCTTTCGCATTGAACTGGAAACCGCCAATCCCGAAAATATACTACGCGACGGGATCACCGCTGATATTCGCATCCGCACCGCGCAGGTCCAGGCGCATTTCATCACGCCCGCCATTCTGACGCTGAATGATGCAGGTATTATCGGTGTGCGCATCGTGGATGAACAGAGCCGCGCCCGGTTTATGCCGGTTACGATCATCGCCAATATGTCTGATGGCGTCTGGATTACCGGGCTGCCCAAAATTGTCAATGTCATTACCGTCGGCCAGGAATATGTTTCGGATGGGGTGCTGGTGGACGTGACCCATAAAACACCGCCCGTCCCGAGAGGTGAATCGTGACGGGAATGCTGGATAATCTCATTGCGCGGCAGCGGATGATCCTGACCATTCTCGTGGCGATGCTGCTGGCCGGGCTATATTCCTATCTCACGGTTCCCAAGGAAGCCGACCCGGACGTGCCCATTCCATTTGTGTTTGTCTCTGCGCCGCATCCCGGTATTTCTCCCGAGGATGCGGAGCGGCTGCTGGTCAAGCCCATGGAGGCCAGGCTGCGCAGTGTTGAGGGCCTGAAAGAAATGCGCTCGGTCGCGGCCCAGGACCATGCCGGATTTTATCTCGAATTCGATGTGAATTTTGATCAGCAAAAAGCCCTGATCGACGTGCGCGAACAGGTTGATCTCGCCAGGGCCGACCTGCCCGATGACACCGAAGACCCGACTGTCCTTGAATTTAACGCCAGCCTGTTTCCGATCATCACCGTCACCCTGTCTGGTGATGCGCCCGAACGCACCCTGCTGCGCCATGCGCGCATTCTGCAGGACGCCATCGAAGCCATTCCATCCGTCCTGAAGGCCGAGCTTGGCGGGCATCGCGAGGAACTGCTGGAGGTGGTGGTCGATCCGTCCAAACTGGAATCCTATAATATTGCGCCAAAGGAATTGCTGGATGCGGTGACCCTGAATAACCGCATGATCGCGGCGGGCGTGCTGGATACCGGACAGGGGCGGTTCGCGGTCAAGGTGCCGGGGCTATTTGAAACCGCCACGGATGTTTTTGGGCTTCCGGTACGGGTTGTTGGCGATGGCGCCGTCACCCTTGGGGATCTGACCGATATCAGGCGCACCTTCAAGGACCGCTACACCTATGCAAGGCTGAACGGCAAACCATCGGTTTCAATTACGGTTTCCAAGCGCCTTGGCTATAATATTCTCGACACTACCCGGACCATCCGCGCCGTTGTCGAGGAACAGCGCAAACTGCTTCCGTCCAGTATCCAGCTATCCGTTGCACAGGACGACTCACGCTGGATACTCAGCATGCTGGCCAGCCTTGAAGCCGCAGTGCTGACCGCCGTGGCGCTGGTGATGGTCGTGGTGCTGTCAGCGCTTGGATTGCGATCAGCCCTGCTGGTTGGCATTGCGATTCCGGCGTCCTATCTGATCGGATTCATGCTGTTTGGGCTGACCGGGCTGACCATCAACATGATGGTGATGTTTGGCCTGATCCTTTCCGTCGGCATGCTGGTCGATGACACCATCATTGTCGTGGAATATGCGGACCGCCAGATGATCGAGGGGGCCCCGCGCGCGCAGGCCTATATTGCCGCTGCGCGGCGCATGTTTTGGCCCATCGTTTCATCCACCGCGACCACCCTGGTGGCGTTTTTACCGATGCTGTTCTGGCCGGATGTGACCGGAAAATTCATGCGTTACCTGCCGCTGACCATGATTTTCGTGATGTCCGCATCGCTGCTGGTGGCGATTGTTTTTGTTCCCGCCCTGGGGGCCATATTCGGCAAGCCCAGCACGGACGATGTGGAAACCCTGAAATCGGTCAAGGCTTCCGAACAGGGTGATCTGCGCGAGTTGACCGGGTTCACCGGTATGTATGCGCGCCTGATCGCACGGTTGCTGCACCATCCGTTAAAAGTGATCGGGGCCGCCGCCGCCGCCCTTATCATCGTAAGCGTCGCCTATGTCAATTTTGGCAAGGGGATGGAGTTCTTTACCGATACGGAATCGGACGGCGCCATTATCCATGTGGCGGCGCGGGGAAATTTATCCGCCCGGGAAATGCGGGATCTGGTCATTGAGGTTGAGCGCCAGGTGCTAGAGGTGAAGGATATTCGCACCGTGTTTACCCATACCGGGCGCAACACCGGCGGCAACCGCGAAGGCGCGCCGCGCGACAGTATCGGAACCATCCGCATCGAGCTTGCCGACTGGAGCGAACGCGCGCGCGGCATGAATGCGATACTGGCGGAAATTCGCGAACGCACCCGGAATATCCCCGGCATCCGCGTACAATTGCGCAAACGCGAAGGCGGCCCGCCGGTCACCAAGGACATCATTCTGGAAATATCTTCGCACAACAAAGAAAAACTCAACGCGGCACTTCCCCGCATCGCCGGTTTCATGCGCAACGATATGTCAGGGTTAATAGACATTGAAGACAGCCGTCCGCTACCTGGCATCGAATGGCACGTTAAAGTTGACCGCACACAGGCGGGGCGTTTTGGCGCAGATATCACCAATATCGGCGTCATGGTGCTAATGATTACGGATGGTGTGGAAATTGGTGACTACCGGCCCGATGATTCAGAAGACGAAGTGGAAATCCGCGTACGCTATCCGTTCGCCGATCGCAATATCGATCAGCTTGACCGGTTGCGGGTGCGCACCCGCGACGGACTGATTCCGGTTTCCAACTTCATTACCCGCACCGCGCAGCCCAGCACCGGCACGATTGAGCGGATCGACGGGAATAACATCATGACGATCAGCGCCGATACGGCGGATGGGGTTCTGGCCAGCGAAAAGGTAAGCGAAATTTCACAATGGCTGAAAAGCGCAGGCCTTGATTCTGACATCAAGCTGCGCTTTCGCGGCGCCGACGAAAAACAGCGCGAGGCGCGCGATTTTCTGATTGTGGCTTTTTCGGCGGCGCTGTTTCTGATCGCGATCATTCTGATTGCCCAGTTCAACAGTTTTTATCATTCCGCGCTGATCCTTTCCGCCGTGGTCATGTCCACGGTCGGGGTGTTTCTGGGTCTGCTCATCACCGGGCAGACCTTCAGCGTCATCATGACCGGCACCGGCATTGTCGCGCTGACCGGCATTGTGGTGAAGAACAATATAATTCTGATCGACACCTATCAGCAGCTTGTTCGTGAAGGCTTTCCGCTTCATGACGCCATTGTGCGCACCGGAGCGCAGCGCCTGCGGCCGGTGATGCTGACTACGTTCACCACCATTGCCGGCCTGCTGCCCATGATGCTGAAGATTGAGTTTGATTTTATTAACCGTGAAATTTTATATGGCTCGCCTTCCGCATCCTGGTGGGTGCAGATGGCGACCGCCGTGGTGTTCGGCCTCAGTTTCGCCACGCTATTGACCCTGTTGGTGACGCCTTGCGCGCTGGCGCTGCCTGACTCGTTGCGGGAAAGCTGGAGCAATTTTCGCAAACACAGATTTTATACAGCGGTGCGTGCCTGGCCGCTTGTCCGGCGGCAGACGAAATAACGCATGGAAGCGCTGGCATCTTCTTTTTCATCCATTCATACCTCAACCCATTTGCGGGAGGTAATTATTTTCCTGCTGTCGGCGGTGCTTGTAGTGCCCATTTTCCGGCGCCTGAAAACAAGCCCGGTTCTTGGTTATCTGTTGGTTGGCGCCATCATCGGCCCGTTCGGATTGAAAGCCATATCCGATGTGGAGGGCGCGCGCCTGCTGGGTGAATTTGGCGTCATCTTCCTGCTGTTCACCATCGGCCTGGATTTATCGCTGGAACGCCTGGGCGGCATGTCGCGTCTTATTTTTGGGCTGGGCGGGGCGCAAGTGGTTATCACCGGCTTAACCATAGGCGCCATTGCATGGGCATGGGGAAATTCGCCCGAGGCGGCGATCATTCTTGGCGTCTGTCTGGCGCTTTCATCCACGGCCATCATCACCCAGCTTCTGATCGAAAATGACGAATTTTCATCGCCCTTTGGCCGCACGGTATTTGCCGTGCTGCTGTTGCAGGATTTGGCGGTCGTGCCCCTGCTGGTATCGGTAAAAGCGCTCAGCACCGGCGTTGAGCCGGTACCGGTTGATCTTGTATTCTCCCTGTTCAAATCCATTGCAATGGTTGTGATCATTATCATTATCGGGCGGTTAACCCTGCGACCGCTGTTTCGCATGGTCGCGGGCGCGCACAGCCCGGAACTGCTGATGGCCATGACATTGCTGGCGATACTGGCAACCGCCATCGGCACCGAACTGGTTGGCCTGTCGATGGCGCTGGGGGCGTTTCTTGCAGGCATGCTGCTGGCGGAAACCGAGTTTCGCCATCAGGTCGAATCCGACATTCAGCCCTTCAAGGGATTGCTGCTCGGCCTGTTTTTTATCGGTGTCGGCATGGGCATTGATCTCAGCGCGGTGCTGGACCGGGCCTTGCTCATCGGTGCGTCCGTACTTGGATTAATTTTTATTAAGGTTACGATTTTCCTGTGCCTGGGGCATCTGTTCCGCCTGCCCAGACCGGTTAGTTTGCGGGGCGCGTTATTGCTGGGCCCGGGTGGGGAATTTGCGCTGCTGGTGATTGGCACAACCATGGCCACCGGCGTGCTTGCCCCTGACATCGGGCAGTTCATGATGATTGTCGCCGCCTTATCGATGGCGGTAACGCCGCTGATGATGCCCTTTGGTCAGTGGCTTGTACGCAAATGGCAGGGACGAATCGAAAAAACCTATGTCGCATTTCCCGCCGCCGCCAGTCACGATCTGCACGGCCATGTCATCATTGCGGGGTTTGGCCGGGTGGGGCAGACCATCGCAGCGATCCTGACAACGCAAAAAGTGCCTTATGTGGCGCTGGATCTTAATCCCCCCGCCACAAGCGCGCGCCAGCAGGCCGGCCAGCCCATCTATTATGGCGATGTCGAACGCACCGAAGTGCTGGAACAGGTGAGCATCGCCAGGGCAGCCGCATTGGTGCTGACGATCGATACGCCACAAACAGCCAAAAGGGCATTGGCGGCGATCCGCGCCCGCTGGCCGGATATTCCGGTATTCGTGCGCGCGCATGACGCTACGCATATACGGCAACTGGAAATTCTGGGCGCGACCGGCGTGGTGCCGGAAACATTGGAGGCCAGCCTCGCACTGGCCGGGCAGGTGCTGAACGGCATCGGTACGCCTATGGACGCGGTTAATATTTTAATAAGCCGAATCCGTGACGAACATTACGCTGACATCGAATCCATCGGCGCTCCCCGGCGCGATACGTAAAACACAAAAGAAAGGGGCAAGCCGAAGCCTGCCCCCCAGTTGCACAAGGCAACGTGTTATTAACGGAACAGCGCCAGCAGGACTGACGGGCCCTGATTGGCAATGGTAATGGCCTGGGTAGACAGCTGCTGCTGCGCCTGTAACGCCTGCAACTTGCTGCTCGCCTTGGCCAGATCCGCATCCACAAGGGCGCCAAGACCCTTTTCCGTC
>Ga0209893_1000067_pt1 | contig 18671 bp, 20 predicted proteins | sample GWRWT3_25Nov14_FD_187190 | JGI IMG/M metagenome (GOLD analysis project Ga0209893, IMG submission 187190) | Sand microcosm microbial communities from a hyporheic zone in Columbia River, Washington, USA - GW-RW T3_25-Nov-14 (SPAdes) (version 2) | ecosystem: Engineered > Artificial ecosystem > Sand... | reverse complement strand
AAATATGATAAGAAATTTTAAAATAATTATATAAAATCCTTACCAGAAATTTTTATTTGTTCTGCTCTTTTTGCTCTGCTTAATGCTGTATATTTACATTTTTTACTCATAAAATTAAAATCATAAATTGTAAAATTTTCGCTTATTGTTTCGCCTTGACTTTTATGAGTTGTAGAACAATAATTTAAATAAAAATATTTTTGTAAATCTTTAATTTCTATATCTATTTTATGTTTAAATATCTCACCATTTTCATCTGGTCTTTCACTTGATAAATATAAAAAATTGTCGTCATAATTTTCTAATATAAATTTTTCATTATTAATTATTAAATCACCATTTAATACTGTTTTAGATGCTATTAAAGGTAATCCAGAATATAAATAAATATCTTGTGTTTTATCATCGTTTTCATCTGCTTTTATTAAAATAGAATTATTATTTTTTAATTTATTATTCCAGTAAGAATTTATTATTTTTCTGGTTTTGTTAAAATAACAAATATTTATTTTAGTTTCATTATTATTTTTAAAATCTTTAATATTAATATTTTCTACATCTTCTAAAATTTTACTTAAATTTTCATCATATCTTTTTTTAACTGTTAAATTAATTTTATTATAATTAGATAAATATTTTACGATTGATGAATTAAAATAATCTCTTTCTATTCCGTCATCTTCAATTGGTGGGAGTTGTTTTTCATCACCAACTAATAAAAAATTTATCTTTGTTTCTTCTTTTAATAATAAAAGTAATTTCCATAATTCTTTATTAATCATACTTATTTCATCAATAATAATTAAATCTAAATTCATATTTTTAATTTTTTCAATTGTTTTTCTTGGTATTTTTCCATCTTTATTTAACTTTAAAAATCTATGAATAGTTTGTCCTCTAATATTTAAAGCGGATTTATTAGTTGGTGTTATTTTAACTACTTTTTCTTTACCTAAAATTTCTGTTATTTTATGGATTACATAACTTTTACCAGTTCCAGCATCACCAGTTAATAAACAACCTTTTTTATTAGTAGTTATATTTAAAATTCTTTTATAATTATCACTATCATTAATATATTCGTATTCTCTGTAATCTCTTTCTACATTAAAAATTAAATTATTTTTCATTTCATAATGTTTAATATCTGGTATTGATGATAATCTATAATCTCCCCATTTATCACCAATTTCTAATTTATTTTTTGGATTTCTTATAATAGCACAATCAACCTTACGCCCTATTAATTCTCCATCTACCTTTTTTATCATATCATATAATTTTATATTAGATTGGTCTAAAATTTGTATATACATAGGAATATTAATATCATATAATTTAACATCTTTATTATAACCATAAATATAATAATCTGTATTATCAATTTTATTAATAAATGGTAATATTTCTTTATCTTGATTTTTATAATTATTTAATGTTATATATATTTGTTCTAAACTTTTATTTATATTTGCTTTTGTATAAGTCATTTTATTTTTTCCTAACATACCAGAAATACAGTTAATCATTAATTTATATAATTCTTTTTCATTATTAGTAATTTTTAAAATTTCATCAATAATATCAACAAATAAATTTTTAGATTGTGATTTATTAGGATATAAAACATATTTAATTTTAAATTTTATATTTTCTTCAATTCCTTTTTTTACTATTGCTGATGAATATATATTATTACCTTTAAATAATAATTTATCATCTGTTTCTATATAATAAAGACCTAATTTTATTTCATCTTCTTCTATCCAATCTTCCCAATCATTATTTATATCTAATAATATCCATTCTTCTAATGGATTATATAAGATTGATGAATAACATTTATTAATATCATAAGCGATTAAATTATCTTTATCATTAATATCTTTAATTAATCCATTAAATGTTCTATTTTTTTTCGCTTGTAATAATTGATTATAAATATTAATATTAGGTGTTGATTTATTAATTTTATCTTTAATAATAATTGCTATTATTTCATTTATTGATTGACCTTTATAATCTAAACCCATATTTAAAACAATTTTATTTATTTCTTCTACATCATCACTAAATAAATATTTAATATCATTTAATTTTATTGATGTTATTTTACCATTATACATATCTATTTTAGGAATTTTTTGTTTTTCTTTCATTAATTCGCCTAATTTTATTATTGAATTTTCATTTTTTTTTAATGTTATTATTTCTTCTTCTTTTTTTTTTATTTCTTCTTCTTTTTTTTCATCTTGATATAAATTAGAATAAATATTTAAACCTACTTTTAAATTTATTAATGTTCTTCTTTTCTTTTCTGGAATTGGATAAAAATGATTATTTAAAATTTTAAACATCATACAAGGATAATTATTTTTTTTATCTGGATAATAATGATGAAATAAATTTTCATTTTCATCATAAGCATATAATGGTATTTTATATATTTCACAAAAATTTTTAATTTGGTAAGTATTAACACCATTTATTAAAGCATCTTCATCATCAAATACTAATAATAAATTATCATCATTACATGCTAATTTTAAACCTTTTAATTCACCATATCTATATTTAATATAATCAAAAACACAACGCCCCTTTTTAGTATCCCAATCTTGATTATCATAATCTTCTAAATTATATGTTGTAGCATCTCTCATAGATATTGATGAATAATTACTACTACCACTTACAACTCCTCCACTATTTGTTCCATTTCCTGATAGTTTTGTTTTTATACTTGGTTCTCCTTCATCACTATTAGCATCTATATATTGTGCTATTTCTTGTTCTAATTGTATAATATCACTTCTTTTTATTTTAAATTCATAATTCATTTGTAAAGTTTTTTCATAATTAAATATTTTTCTTTCTTTATCTTTATTAGATGTCTTATTTAGAATAATAATATTACTTTTAAAATTATTTTTATTAATTAATTTATATTCTTGGTATGGATTATTATCAATTTCATATATTCCTTTTTTTTCATATTCATTTTTTATATCATCTAATATATTTTCTCTTCCAATAAATTGGTCTGGATAATAATAATAATATGTTTTTTTATAAGTTCCAACATAATTTACATATGTATTTTCTTCTTTTCTATTTTCCTTTGCGATTGCTATTTCATTAAAAATATAATCTTCTTTTTCAGCGAAAGAAAGGTTTTTAAATTCTTTTGTTCTAAAATCAGGCAACCCTTCTGGATTATAAAACTTTAATAATTTTCTTTGTGAGGATGTAATTTTAAATTTAGGTTCTTTTGGTGGGATATAGTCCCTTAAATCAAGGGTTCTTTTAGGGATGTTTTTACTTCCTTTGGGTCTTCCTGTTTTATTCATTGTTCTATATTTAGCGAAGAAAATAATTATTATTGATTTTTCTATTTTTCTATAAAAACGATGATATGGACTTTATAAAAAATCTTCAATATGGACTTCATAATTATCATCACTTTCATTATTCTTTTCTTCTTCTTTTATCTTTCTGGGTCTTCCTCTTGGTCGTTTTGGTTTATTTTCTTTTTCTTGTTTTTTTAGATAATATTTTTTACATATTTCAACTCTTTTTTTTTTATATTCTTCATCATTCTTATTTCGTTCTAATATTTCTTCTTTATGTAATTGATAGCGTAATTTGCCTTTTTCAATTTGTGCCTTTTTATATTCTTCGTCCGTTTCATAACGATTTTTTAAGTATTTTAAAACAATAGGTTTAGATTTTAACTGTTTTTCTATATTTTCCATTTATATATAGAAAAGAAAAAAAATAAATTTATTTATACATAAAAACTAATTCTACGCCATTATTAAGATTTTTAGTAAAGAATTTATAATCCTTTATTTGTTCCTTAATTCTAAACCGATGAATATTAGTAGTATCTCTATTATGAATATATTTATAATTGTGAGTATCTAACCATTTTTTAGCGTTATTTAAACTAAATTTAGATTTAGGAAATAGAATAGCGTGTAATATATTCCTCTTTCCTTCGTCTTCCTTCAATGGTTTCAATCGTATCGGCATTTGTTATAATTCTACTTTTATTATACATATTTTTAAAATATTCTATTATCATATCTCCTAAATATCTAAGAAATTTATCTATCATTTCTATACTAATTGATACATATTATTTTTAGGTATTATTTTATGTTTATGGTTTTCTGGTAGAGATTGATGTTGAACATTAAAATAACCATAATCTTTATAACCATAATATGAATTTAAAAATGCGTCATTAATTCCTATGGCATCGTGTTCTGTTTGTATTGGTTTTTGCGAACCTTCATATAATGATTTAGATTTATAAACAATATTTGGAGCAATTGTAGCGGTCATATTTATATCATCTTTATAATAACGAAAAGGAGGATTTATATGACTATTTTCATAAGCATTTAATTTATTTTCATTATCATTTTGGAATTTTCTTTTATCAATATTATCTAAAAAACTTTTACTTAAATCTAATGGAGTATGTGAAAACCTCGCGTTCATTTCTAATTATTAATAAGAATAAAATCTTATCTATAATTATAAAATGGTTTTTGGAAAACATCTAATTATAGATGCTAATTTATGTTGCGAAGAAAATATTAAAAATCTTGAAAAGATTAAAGCATTTATAGATGATTTATGCGAAATTGGAAAGATGGAAAAAAAGGGAGATTTAATTGTTGAAGTCTTCCCTGAAAATAAATATAATATTGATAATGATTTAGTAGGATTTTCAATAGTTCAAATAATATCATTATCAAATATAACACTTCATATTAATTTTATAAGTAGAACTATTTATATGGATTTTTTTACTTGTGGAGCATTAAAGACCGATTTAATAGGAGTTTTATTTAATAATTATTTTAATCCTAAACAATTAAAAAAAATAATTCTTCAACGAGACGCAACTAATCCAAAATTACCATTTATTATTTAACGCATTCTTCGTCGTATTTTTTGGTTGCTTCTACCTAAATAACGAATTTCGCTATTACTTAATCCTAATTGTTTTTTTAATCCATTATCATTTTTTTTCATTGGATTAACTGACATCATACTCATTTTTTCTTGAACACTATTCATTTCTATTCTATTTTAACATAAGATTTTTTTTATTAAACATCAAATTCATTAATAAAAATCTTATATCTTCTAAATATGATGTATCTGGTTGTATTTCTTCTTTATTAAATATTACAAATTTTAGTGTTAAAAAATAATCATCAGTTGTTGTTAAAATTTCTCCTTTCTCATTATATAAATGTAAATCAATTGTGTTTATTTGCCGATTACTAATATTAAATGAATAATTATCACTTTTATCATTTTTATAAGATATTAAATGAAATGGAGGAATATCTTGTTTATCTAACATAAATAAAATAGATGAATTAGACATTTCTTTATTATTAATATTGTCCTCTTGATTATCTTCAAAAAATAAATTATTACTCTTAATAATGATATGTGAATAATTAGTAAGATTTATATATGAACCTTCGTGAAATACATCATTATCTAATAATAAATTTTGTGATAATCCTAAATATTTAGATGCTGAATTTGGTATAATCATAAAATATTGAGATGGATTAGTGCTTATATTAATATTTTTAAATTTAAATGAATTTCTTTCTTTTACATATTCAACTGAAATTAATCCAGATAAAATATAATTTAAATAATTCATTAATGTTAAATATGAATAATTACCATCAGGAATTTGAAATGTATTTATACTTGTTGTTATATCTACATTAGTAGGATAATGTGATATATATGCTAAATTAAAACTTATATTTCTTAAATTATAATCAGTATTCATCATAGAAAAATCTATGACGCTTACATTTACACCTTGATTTCTATTAAGAATTATAGGATTATTTAAAATTACATTAAAATCATATATCTTTTCATTAGAACTTCTATTTTTACTACTTATATATAAATAATGACTTTTAGAATTCATCCTGTTCTATTTTTAAAGAGATACAAAAATTCATAGTATTTGGAATACCAGCATAAGGATTATTTAAATCATCGCTTACAATTAATTTTAATTGATTAATTGTTTGTCTTATTAATGGTATATCATTTTCTTCATATAAATTACGAGTATTATTAAAAGTAGTTGAAATAATTGTAGGTATTCCTCCATCATTTCCAATATATTTATTATTATTTGTTAATAATCCATCTAATTTAAAAGTAATTATATTATCTCCATGTCCTAATCCTGAATGACATATATTAGCAACCTTTAAATTTGCTTTATTTTTAATTATTATTGGTGGCGTTTCAATATAAATTGAATATATGCGACCTGTTGTTATTGTTGGTGGTGATGTTCCCCAATCTACACCAGAAAATTCACCATTATTATTATATAAGGCGATTTTACTATTTATAAATATATTTATTATATCTTTAACCATTTATTATTATCTATTTAATGGTTATAAAAAAATTAAACTTTAATTTTAACTTCTTTATCATATTCAATAACTTGCGAATAATCAATTGGTTTTAATAGTCCCTTTTCTTCATTAATTTGGCGTTCTACACATAATTCAATTAAATCATCTGGCATATCATACATTGTTTTTGCTTCTTTTAAATAATATTTAAATTTAATTATATCATCATCATTCCAATAGTTAGGATATATATAATCTTTTTTAGAACTATTAAACATCTCTTTATTTATTTATGAGAAATTTTTTTTATATAATTCTTTTAATTTGTCTTTTGTTAAATTTAATTGATTTTTATTTTTAAATTGTCCAGTAGAATATAAATCATTTATCATTTGTTTTCTTGTTATTTTTTTATTTAATTCAAATAATTCTGGTTTTTTTTCTGGTTTTTTATCTTCTATCATTGGTATTTTTTTTGCTTTTTTTTCTGGTTTTTTATCTTCTATCATTAGAATAGTATCTGCCATAGAAAGATTATCATCAAATAAATCATTTGTCATTTCTATATCCGTATTAATTGTTGGCGTTAGGTCATCATATTTAACTGTTGAAGCATAATCAAATAAATCAGTTCTAATATCATTATTCATATCTTTTTCTAATTGTGATTTTTTCTTCATTTCTTCCTCTCGTTTTATTTTTAAATCTTCAATGAAATTAAAATCATCTTTCTGTTTATTAATATCTTCTGTTCGCATTCTTTCAGCGACATAATTCGCTTCATCTAAAATTGGTTGTTGATAAGTCATATATTGATAATATTTTTGTAATTCTGTCGGTTCTGTTGGTAATTTCTTTTTATATTTATCAATCATTGGTTTATAATCTCGTTGTTTCTTTAATAAATTATAATCGCTAATATCTCCGTTATTTAATGGGTTTCTATACATTTTTAATAATATCTACTAAATAATTAGAAAATTAAATGAATAATCTTTATTATGATTATATAGGGGCAAAAGGTAATTATGAAATTATTGATTATATTGATAATACTTCTAATATCCTTGATACTAAAATAAATAATTTAGATATTAAATATAATAATTTAATTAATACATCAAATACAATTGATTATGTTGATGGTTCTTTAATTAATGTTAATAATACATATATTTATAATAATAATCAATATGGCGAAATAAGATTTAAAACACAAATTAATGATAATCATTATGTAAAAGTTGGAAGAGATGGTAAATTATATTTATGGATTACATATAATATTATAAGACCTGAAATTTTAGAGGGTTGGTATGAAGTAAGTGATATATTAGCAGATTATTTTTTTAATTTAGCAATTATTAATTTTACATTAACAGGATATGGTGGAGATTTAGCATATTTACAACAACAAATAACAACAATTAATATACAAATATTATCAATTACAGATGCTATATATATTCATACAGTCCAAATAAATAAATTAATAGAATTACAAGAGGCATCATTAGTAGATGAATTATTAAACTCAACTGTTTTAGACCCATTAACAATATATCAACAAATAACAGCAAGAGGTATTAATTCAATTTCAAGAATAAGCACCAGCACAGCATCATTAATAGGATTAGGGGGATTAGGATTATTGGGATGGATAGCATCAGGAACATATGGTTATTATTCGCAATTATTAGAAGAAAAAAGAGAAAAATTATTAAGATTAAATAATATTTATGGTGAATTATTAACAAATTCAGGAACAACAAATTTAAATATTCCTGATGTTAATAATCCTGGAAAAACACTAAAAGAAAGTTTATATCAATATATATATAATACTTTATCTACTTTAAATAATGATGTAATATTATATGAAACAAATAAAATAAATTCATTAGGTTTTATTAATACTAATATTACAACAGCACAAACAATACAAAAAATAAATACAAATGAAATAACTTTAAATGGAGAAAATTTAATAACCAAATTGGGAAATTATCTATTAAAAGAAGGTGGAACTATGACTGGACGAATAAATATGAATACTGGTTTATATGGAATTCCTACCCCTGTTTATTCAACTGGTGATAGGATTACATTAAATCCATCTTCTTCTCCTTCCACTTATCCTTATTCAATTGGTATTGATACTAATAATTTTTGGTGTTGTGTTCCTAATGGTGCGTCTTATAATTGGTATGTTGATAATGTTTCTAAATTATCATTATCATCAACATCTTTAACAGTTAATAATAATATTAATATTACATCAAGCGGAACGAATAAATTAATTTTTGATAATGTATTTAATAATAACAAAATTCAATTAAATAGCACTAATGGAATAGGTGTTGATACATCTGGTATTATTATTTGTTCTTCTGGTGCTGTTAGGTTTGCTAATTCAACAGGTTCAATTATTAATGCGACCATTACACCAGCAGGTGATTTCACTTTTTTAGGAACTGTTTATTCTGGTGCTGTTTCAACAAGTGGTTCAATTGTAGCATCAAGTTTAGCATTAGGAACAACAGGTGATATTACAACAGTAAGAAACATAACAGCATCAGGTTTAGTAAAAGCGAATTCTTTTACAGAAAATAATATTTCATTAGCATCTAAATATTTAAAATTAGATGGAAATAATGCGATGGCATTAAACGCAAATATCGCATTATCAGGCACAGGAGGATTTATTGGTGATGGTTCTGGATTAACTGGTCTTAATTATAATAATATTGCTTATAATGCTTTATCATTTCAAACTCCTTTATCTAAAAATGCCCTAAATCAGGTAAGTATTGATTTAAGCACTTATTCTCCTACAAGTGTTAATGATACACGATATTTAAGATTAAATGGCGCGAATGATATGGCGAATACATTAAATATACGAATATTAAATCAATACGCGATTGATATTCAAACAACTGACAGCACTGCTCCTAATTGTATAGCATTTAAAAATAATACTACTTCATATGGTTTTATTGGTCTTCCAGGAACTACTTATTCAGGTAATTATGCCAATAATTTATTCTTACAATCAACCAACGCTATTATTTTTAATAGTGGAAGCATAACATCAACCGGAACGCCAAGAATGATTATTATGACAGGTGGAAATATTGGTATAGGAACTACAAATGCTCTCCAAAAATTTCACATTCAAGGAGGAGCAACAACAGCAATGATAAGAATTGAAACAAATACAGATGCTGAAAATCAAACGACAGGGATTGAATTCGGCATTCCATCTTTTACATCAATTAAATCTGCCAAAATAACCTCGACATCCCTTACAGGTAATAAAAGTGATTTAAAATTTTATACTCGTAATGGAACTGCTGTTGATGCTTTTAATTTTATGACATTGTCATCTGGTGGGGATTTAGTAATAGGAGGTGTTAATGGTGTTAATTTAGCAACAACAGAAAACAGAATAACAACTGGTGGTTCTACTTTATGCGGTGTTTTTGGTGGTGATACTTTATTAAGTAGTTATTGGGGTGTTGCTGTTAATTTAAATTTTGGAGGCTTTGGCGATGGTGGGGGTAGTGCTGGTAATACAAAAATTCCAGGGACTTCATCATTTACAATTAATACAAGAACTAGCGGACTTTCAAGCGGTTTTGATAAAACTTTATTTACTGTTAGAAATTCTGGTAATGTTGGTATTGGAACTACTGACCCACAAAATAAACTACAAGTTGAAAACGGAAATTTTAGGGTATATAATGGAGCAGGGCAAATAAGAGGGGTTTCATCTTATGCCAATATCGCCACAAGTATGGCAACAGGTAGTTTAACAATTGGAGATACATCTAAAAATTTCGGTGGTAGTTCTGGTTGGAATGCTAATACTGCGGGACTACTTATGGAATGCGATAATAATACGGAAATAGCAGTCCACGACAATGCGACGCGTATCGCTTCATTTATGTATTATGCTGGTGGTGGAACAAATCAATTTTATATCGGTCGTGATATGGGATGGGGAGCAATATCACAGGTTAATTTTTATGGTAATATCCAGATTGCTAATTCATTAACAAATAAATTAATTTTTGATGATTTCACAAATACCACAAAAATACAATTATTTACTGGTTATAGTTTTGGTATTAATGCTTCCACATTAAGATATGATAGTGCTGGTGTTCATAAGTTTAATACGAATAATAACCAAACTTTTATCATTGATGCTGATGGAAACACGAGAGCAACAGGAAATATGGTAGCGTCAGGAAATAGCACAGCAAATCGTTATTATTGCTCCGCTTCTACTTTGCTTTTTACAAGTATATTAGCACAAGGTAATACTTATTATGGTTGGTTTCTTGGATTAAATGGTTATTGGTATACAGGATATTCATATTTAACCATTTCAGCATCCGTTAATATGGCAGGTTCTGGAAATATTTTTTGTTGGAATGGTAGGGTTTATTTAAGTGCTTCTGGTGGATTATTAACAAATGGCGGAGTTTTACAAATTACAACTGATTATAGAAACCCTGTCTCCGGTGATAATGCTATAAATGTTGAAGAAAGATGGGATAATTGGGGAAATAATTTTTTACGATTTTATGGAACTAATTTAAATGCTGGTGTTTTGACAATTAAAGTCTATGGTTAAAATAAAGATGGATGAGACAATTATTTATGAACCTAATCTAATATTATTAAGAAGCACAAGAGACCAATTATTAGACAAAAGCGATAAATACTTATTACCAGACTTTCCAATAACTCACGAGAATTTAATAAAAATTAAAGAATACCGCCAACAATTACGAGATTTCAGCAATAACAATTTTATTATTCCGGACTTTCCTTTTTAAGATTTTTTTTTCTCATTTCTAAATAGATTATTAGAGAAGATGGAGGACATTGAAAATGAAATACAAAAAATAGAGTATGAAATAGAAATATTAAATAGAAATAATGATGAAGAAACACAAACAATTAAAGAAGAAGAAGAAGAACCAAAAAAGAAAAATAAAAGAGGACAAACACGCGAAAGAATGATGGAATTACATAGAATTCGTAGCGAAAAAGCACAACAACGACGACAAGAAAAAGAAGAATTAAAATTAAAAGAACAAGAAGTAAATAAAATTAAAAAGGAAAAGATTGATTATGAATATGAAGAAGCACAGAAACTAAAAGAAGCATTAGAAGCAAAAAAACAAAAGAAACCAGAAGAAATAATTAAATATGAAAAAGAAAAAGAAGTAAAACAATTATATAAAACTGCTTCTCGTGATATTCTTAAAGAAAAGTATTTAGAAGAAGCAAAAAGACGAGTAATGCTTGATTTATTTTCATAATTATTAATAGAAATAAAATGAATATTAACGAAATTGAGATAAATAGTTTTAAAAATAAAATATCTAATTCTAAATTAGATTACCCCAAGAGCGATAATGATGATTTATTTAATCTATTTTTTAATTTTATGGGAGTTGCTTCTCGCGGTGGTGGAAAAACTTATTCTACTGTAAAAATTATAAAAGAATATGAAAATTCTAAAATGATTTCAGGACAGGGAGAACATAAAATAAGAACTATCTTAATTTCTCCTACTTATGATGCTAATAAAAATCTTTGGGGTAATTTAAAATCATTAAATGAAAATGATATTTATGAGGAATATAGCGAAGCAATTTTAAAAAATATTATTGATGATATTAAACAGATAATAGATGAAGTTGATATTTATAATAAGTATGTTTATTATTATGATTTAATTGATAAAACTCCAAAAAATGAAATTCAAGCATTATTAAAATCTAATCCTGAAATATCATTTATTTTAAAAAAATTTAATTATGAAAGTCCGGTAAAAGTTAAGAAATATTTTAGATATACAACAAAACCAATAACATTTTTAATTTTAGATGATATAATGGGGTCTTCCGCTCTTAATCGTAAAAGCGAAAATCTCTTAAAATATTGGTTAATTAAAAATCGTCATATATTCACAAGTTTTTTTATTTTAGTCCAATCAATGAAATCAGTCCCCAAAGATATGCGTCTTAATTGTAATCTCTTTTTTTTAGGAAAGTTCAGTAATAAAAAAGCAATTCTTGAAGATTTATATCAAGAAGTTTCATCAATTTTAACGGAGGTTCAATTTGAAAATTTATATGATAAGGCAATTAATGATAATCAACACGGAGCATTAATTATAGATTTAACAGGTTCTAAAAAAAGATTTTATAATAATCTTGAAAAAGAACTTATTATATAAAAAATTATTTTCTTATCATAAATTAGAATAATTTTAATGGAGCAAATTCAAGGATTTCCCAAGAACTTGGCATATAACCTTAAACGCTTACAATCAACAATTATAAAAACACGCATATCACAACCGTTTGATAAAACTGAATATCTTGCTAATGAAAGAGCAATTGTTAATTTTCCTAATCGTATGTTTGATTGTCGTTCTGTTTCTCTTACTGCTAAATGTGTTTCTGGAACTAATTGTCATTTTAGTCGTGGTGGATTAAATACCTTAATAGAAAATTTACAAATTACATTAAATTCAAGACCAATTCAATCTACTCAATATTATAACCTGATATTCCAGACATTAGCAGATGTTTCTGGGTATTATTCACCAGAACAAGAAGGAAAACGCATATATGAAAATTTTAATCCTTCTGTAAGTTATGATAAGGAAATTGGAGAAGGAACTACAACAATTGCTTTAAATACTACAAGCACTACTGCTGAAACTAAATATTTTACAGTTAATAATTTTATTGGATTTTTTTCTTGTAGTGCTTCTACATTAGACCTAAATAATCTTGGAAATTTACAATTAATTTTAACAATGGCACCTGATACAGTTCAATGGATAGGACAATCAACAACTGCTGGTGCTCCAAATGCTATTAATTCATATAAAGTTCAAAATTTAACATTATGGATGGACGCTATAACTTTTACCTCCTCATTATATCAAGATTTAATCAAATCACAACTTGAAGGAAATGGTCTTAATATTGCTTATAATGATTATTTAGTTTCTGTTAATTCTATTCAAACAAAATCTTCATCTGGTTTTACTGCTAATGCTCAATTTAATACTAATTCATTAGATGCTTGTTATGCTATTTTTAGACCTGAATTATATGCTAATATTAATCCTTTAATTCTTGGTGATGCTACTATAAATGCTACATCAGGAGCAAATGTAAAGGGATGTTCTAAATCTTTTGAACAAGTAATAGCAGACCCAGTAACAAACGCAGGACAGAATGGTGCGTTTAATCAATCAAGATACTTCCAAAGAGATGGTGCTGGTATTACTAGTTCATCCTGGTATGTAAATTCGCAACCATTAGTAATAAATGACACCAATATTGCTATCTGGAATAATTTACTAAACACGCTTGATTATGCTAATATTGATATTGCGAGTGGTGGATTTCATAAAGGAGCATTATCAACACATCATTATAATAAGTTCTATTTTGTTGATGCTATAAGTTTAGAAAATATATCCGGAGATGGTAATAATTGGGTCTCAGGATTGTCATCTAGTGGAACTGTTTTAAATATTTCATATACAGCAAAATTTGATACAGTTGCTACAAAAGTTTATCCTTATATAATTGGTAAAGTTTCCAAAGTAATGAATGTTAAAATAGGGCGAAATATTGATATAATGGAATAAAAACCTTACCAGAATTTTTTTATTAATTTAATTAAATTATTTTTATATTTTTATTTAATAGAATAAAATGAGTGATATTAAAATTTATAAATCATATATTGTAAAACAATTAAAACAAATATTAAAAGAATTTTTAATAGAGAAAGAAATTAAACCAGATTTTCGCATAACTAAATTAAAAAAAGCAGAAGTCATAAGCAAATTAATAGAAAATAATTATGATATTAATAATCTTCCTGAACGAATACAATCATTAAGAAGTAAAACAGTTAAAACAACAGTTAAACAATATACAGACGAAGAACAAGAACAATTTTTAAATAAAGGTTATGAAGTAATTGACCCATTAAAAGCAAAAGGAGAATATTTTAATATTAAAACAGGACAAAGAGAATTAGTTAAATTATTAGCACATCAAGAAAAGTTTTTAAGAAAATTTTTTTTATCTGGTGTATCTGGTTCTATTGTATTTCACGGTGTAGGCACTGGAAAATCTTTAACTGCTTCTGTCGCTACTCATTATTATTTATCATTAAATCCTAATGGAAATGTGGTGTTTATTTCTCCTCCTGCTTTAATTCTTAATTTCGTAAATGCTTTAAGACAATATGGATTAGATGAAAAAGATAAACGCATTTCTTATTATACTTTTGAAAAATTCACACGAAATCCAAATATAAGTAAAGATAAACCAACATTATTTATTATAGATGAAGCTCATTTATTAAGAACTGAAATAAAAACATCTACACAAACAAATGAAGAAAATGAAAAATCTATATTTGTAGAACAAAATAAACGAGGTTATGCTATATTGGAAGCAATTAAAAAAACTGATAAATGTATATTATTAACAGGAACACCATTTATAAATAAAATTTATGATATTGAAAATCTATTATCTATGGTAGTTAAAAAAGACCCATTAGACCCTGAAATTTTCGCACAAATGATTACAAATACAGAAAATCGTTTAGATTATTTTAAATATAAAATTAGTCATTATGAAAATAAGGCTGGTAGTGAATTTTTCCCTGAAAAAATTGAAAAATATGTTCCTTTTATTATGAATGAAGAACAATTAAAAAGATATGAAGATTTTGAAAGAGGTAATATAGATGTTTTAACAAATCCAGATTTAGAAAATATAAATTTTGAAGGAGCAAAAGATGATAAAAGTTTTACAAGTTTTCATAATGGAACTCGTCAATATTCTAATGTTCTTAATTATAAAAAAATAGCATTCATAATTGATAGAATTAAAAAAAAAGAAACAACAGGAAAATTTATTATTTATACAACTTTTATTGATAATGGTTTAAGAATTATAAGAGAATATTTAGATAAAAATGATATTAGTTATGCTATTATTAGTGGTAATGAAAATATAAAACAAAAAGAAGAAAGCAAAAATAAATATAATTCAGGTCAGGTTGATGTTTTATTAATAACCAAAGCAGGAACAGAAGGAATTGACACAATCGCAACAGAAGCAATTTTTATTTATGAAGGTAGTAGTTGGAATGAACCATTAGTGGAACAAGCGGTCGCTCGTGCTATTCGTTTTAAGTCTCATTATCATTTACCAAAAGAACAACAAAAGGTTTTTGTTTATCGTTTATTAGTAATTAAAGATAGTGATAAAGAAGTTATAGATAAAGTTAATAATAATGATATTTATAGTTATAGAACAGAATTAAAAAAATATAGAGATATTGATGATAAAATTAAAAAGAGTAAAGCAGAAATAACAAAAGAAACTAATAAAATAGATTTTGAAAAAGAAGAATATAAAAAATTATCACCAGAAGAAAAGAAACAATATTTAGAAAAGGTTAAATATGAGCGTTATAAGGTCAATAAAGATATTAATGATTTATTTAAAAAAATGCCAAGTGTTGAAGCAAAATTAACTATTATGAGTTTAGCAAAAAAGGAACAAGTTTTAGAATTTATTAATGAATTAGATACACACATTCAACAATTAGAAGATTACCAAACACCATTTGAAAAAGATATATCATTAAAAAAATTAGATGGTATGACTGAAAAAGAAATTTTGGATTTACAAAGAAAATATATAAACGAACAAAAAGAGAATATTTTTAAATTAGTATCAAGCGATAAATTACAAAAATTATTAAGTGATTATGAAAGACGAAATAATTTATTTGATTTAAAAATGGATGTAGCACGACGACTACAAGCATATTTTACACCTGATAAAGTAATTAAACAAATGCTTGAATATTCTAAAAAAATTAATGAATTTAAAAAATTAGATATTTTAGAACCTACGGCAGGAATTGGAAATATTCCAGTTTATATAATGAAAAATTTTAAGGGAGATTATAAAATTAATATGGTTGAAATTGATGATAGAAATAGAACTGTTTTAGAAGATTTGGTAAAAACAGCACCTGATATATTAAATCTTTATAATGAAAGTAAAAACTTTTTAAGATTTATTAATCCTATTCAATATGATTTTATTATTATGAACCCTCCTTTTCATTTAAGAAAATCATCATTTACATATCTTAATAGAGATTATTATGATATTGATTTTGTTAAAAGGGCGTTTTATATGCTTAAAAAAGGCGGTGAATTAGTAGCATTAGTAAGTGAAGTAAAAGAAAGTAATAAAAAATGGTTAAAAGAAAATGGAGCAGATATAATTAATATTAATGTTAAAAATTGGACTGATACAAGCAAAAAAACAAAAGAAGAAAAAAAGGCAACAACAATTGCTAATATTAATTTATCTATTATTATAATGAATAAGAAAAATGATATAGGATTAAAAGAAATGAATATGGAAATAGACCCAGATTTATCACCATTAGAAGAAAAAAAGGCGATTGATTATAATGATGGGGTTGGAGCAATCGCAAAAGAAAATAAAAAGGAATTACCACAAGAAATAAAGGATGCTATTGAATATATGAAAAAACCATTTACAGAAGTAAGAAGAGAAACAAAATTAAGAAGTAATGATAAAATAATTGAATATTTTAAAATAAATACTCTTAAAGATTATAAGAAATTTCAGGAAGATTATCCAAATATAACATTACAAAATTTACCTTTTTTACAAGAAAAACCACAAAAAAAAGAAGAAAAATATTTAATTGTTGATGATAAAAAATATAAAGAAATAATTGCTGGATGGTTATATGAAAATGAAAATGGTAAAAAATATGAAAAAATTAATATTGGTTCTTCTGGTAAATTTGAAATGAGACCAGCAAGAATATAATTATTTACGCTTCTTTTTATAAAATTTTCTTAATACATTTAATTCCCAAAATAAATTTTGTATCTTATCATAATTTTCTTCTTTTTTTGCTTGTTGTAATTTTAAACAATATTCTTTTTCAACTTCTTCTATTGTTTTCATTATTCTATATTTAGCGGAGAAAATAATTATTTTATTTTTCTATACATTCATTACATAATTTTTTACCTTTTTTAAAATCAAAGTATTCATTACATTTTTTACATATACGAATAGGATAAATTTTTTTATCATCATCTTTTAAACAATAAATATTACTTTTTAGATGATAATATATACCACCTTTATCAAAATTTATCATTTTACATTCATCTTCACTAATAATTATATTATCCATTATATATATATATATATTAAATTATTTTATGTATTTTAAACCACCAATACGAATAATATATTTCCCAAGATATGAATACACCTAAAAAGAATTTATAAAAAATTTCTTGTTTCATCCTTATTATATTCTTATATTAATAGAAGATGTTTTATTATCCATATCCAGCAAATAATGGGAAACATAAATATTATATAATTGTTCCTCCAAATAGAAAAGTATTTTTTGGTTTATATGGAGCGAGTGATTACACAATCCATAAGGATAATGAAAGAAAATTAAGATATATTAAGAGGCATCAAGAGCGTGAAAATTGGGGTAAATCTGGAATAAATACCGCTGGGTTCTGGTCTCGTTGGTTATTATGGAATTTATCAACTATTGAGGCAAGTTATAGAGATATAAAAAAAAGATTTCTTTAATCATTATAAATATTAAAAATATTATTTTGTTCATCATCTTCATCAATAAATTTACACGGTTTATTATTATTTTTTTTATAACAATCAATACATATTGTTCTTCTTGGGATATATTCAATTACTTTTTTACAATCTTGACAATTGCGGACACTTAATACTTTTGGAATATATTTTTTTGTATTTTCTATTTGATAAACTTCTTTTTTATTTTGTTTTACAATTTGATTTTTTCTTTCCATATCTATTTTTTATAAAGATTTTATTTTTTTTATTAAAAATTTCTGGTAAGGATTTTATATAATTATTTTAAAATTTCTTATCATATTTTTCAATTATTTTTATAAATTATTTTTAGATGTTAAAATTTCTGGTGGGAAATTTAAAAATAATTTTATGAAATCACACCACAAGAAGATTTGTGAGCGTTTCAATGTGAAGGCGAAAAAGAATTTTTCGCGATACGGTGCGGTTAGGAATGTATCCTTTTTTT
>Ga0209893_1000066_pt1 | contig 18734 bp, 16 predicted proteins | sample GWRWT3_25Nov14_FD_187190 | JGI IMG/M metagenome (GOLD analysis project Ga0209893, IMG submission 187190) | Sand microcosm microbial communities from a hyporheic zone in Columbia River, Washington, USA - GW-RW T3_25-Nov-14 (SPAdes) (version 2) | ecosystem: Engineered > Artificial ecosystem > Sand... | reverse complement strand
ATAGAAGAAGCGCTCAGTTCGTGCAGTATCTTCGGCTGGCGGCAAATAGAGGAAGGTGAGGAAGTAGCTCGACTCGAAGTGGACGCCTTCTTCCTCGAATTCGGCTTTGCGCTCGGTATCGAGCAGCGCTGACGCCGCCTCCGGAAAGTTGCCCGCCGGATAGGCGCCAACCGGATGGCGCTGCGCTTCAACAAACACCGCCCATCCGGATCCGAGACGGCGAAACGCATTGTTGATGCGGCCAGCGACCGCCACCAGTTCGGCGGGCACGGCGCTATCGAGGTCCGGTCCGCGAAAGCGCGCGGTGCGCTGGAACGAGCCATCCTTGTTGAGAACGACGCCGCCGCCAACCAGAGCTGCCCAGGGCAGGAAGTCGGCGAGGCGATTTGCCGGACGGCGGTATTCGGAAAGGTTCATCATCGGGCGGCCTCAGACGGACAGATGGCCGGGAATGCGCAGATGTCTACGCACCACGTCGACAAACAGCGGATCGCGCCTGGCGGCCCAGACCGCCGCGAAATGCCCGATGCCCCAGATGACGATCCCAACCAGCCAGAGCCGCAGGCCAAGCCCGACCGCCGCCGCCAGGGTGCCGTTGGCGATGGCGACCGCACGCGGCGCGCCACCCAGCAGGATCGGCTCGATCAGCGCACGGTGGACGGGGGCGGCGAAGCCCGGAATGTAAATGCCGGTCTCCATCAGACGAGGACTCCGCCACCGAAGGAAAAGAACGACAGGAAAAAGCTCGATGCGGCAAACGCGATGGAGAGGCCAAAGACGATCTGGACCATTTTGCGGCCGCCGCCAGACGTATCTCCAAAGGCCAGGGTCAGGCCGGTGACAATGATGATCATCACGGCGATGATCTTGGCGACCGGGCCTTCGATGGATTCGAGGATCGAGAGCAGCGGCGCTTCCCATGGCATGGAAGAACCGGCGGCATAGGCGGCGGGCGAAAGCGATAGTGCGACGAAGGTTGCGGTAATGGCCGTGGCGATGTGACGGTGGATGCGTGCGGCGTGGCGAATCATGGCTGGTCTCCGGGGTGGCAGAGGGTTGCTGGGGAAAGGGTGTAGTCGCCCGCCGGGCCGAGCCCTTCGACGCTGGCGAGTTCAGTTAGACGGCGCGCAGAACCGCGCCCGTCCAGGACCGCGACGAGGTTGATGGTCTCGGCGATCAGGGCGCGCGGAACGGTGACGACGGCTTCCTGGATCAGCTGCTCAAGCCGGTGCAGCGCGCCGAGCGCGCTGCCCGCATGGATGGTGCCGACGCCGCCCGGATGGCCGGTGCCCCAGGCTTTTATGAGGTCGAGCGCCTCGGCGCCACGCACCTCGCCGATGGGAATGCGGTCGGGACGCAGGCGAAGGCTGGAGCGGACAAGATCGGACAGCGAGGCGACGCCGTCCACGGTGCGCAGCGCCACGAGGTTCGGCGCCGCGCATTGCAGCTCGCGCGTATCCTCGATCAGCACCACGCGGTCATTGGTCTTGGCGACTTCGGCCAGCAAAGCATTGGTGAGCGTGGTCTTGCCGGTCGAGGTGCCGCCGGCGATGAGGATGTTGCGGCGCGACACCACAGCCAACCGCAGCACCGCAGCCTGTGACTCCGTCATGATTCCAGCCGTCACGTAATCATCAAGCGCGAACACGGCGACGGCGGGCTTGCGGATCGCGAAGGCGGGCGCCGTCACGACCGGCGGCAGAAGCCCCTCGAACCGCTCCCCCGTCTCGGGGAGTTCCGCCGAGACGCGTGGGGCGCCAGCATGGACCTCGGCCCCTACATGATGGGCGACGAGCCGGATAATGCGCTCGCCATCGGCTGGCGACAGGCGCTCGCCCGTATCGGACAAGCCTTCAGACAGCCGGTCGATCCAGAGCCGACCGTCCGGGTTGAGCATCACCTCGACGGTTTGCGGGTCTTCCAGAAACCTGGCGATCGCAGGGCCAAGCGCAGTGCGCAACATGCGCGCACCGCGTGAAACCACCTCCGATTGCCGATGAGAAACCGCCACTCTCGTCCCCGTCTGTTGAGGCCACTAGATATGCGGCCCTTTTGTCGAGGATGATTAGAAGAGGCAGCAATGGGGCTAGCGCAACAAGTTCAAGGGCGTAGTAGTGTGCTAGGGCAGAAAGACAGGTGAACGGCGGAACGGCAGCAGCTCAATAAGCACGATCAATGCGTTAAATTATAAACTAGCTCAACACTCCAATGGCTTCGGCTTGAACGAGTTCGCCGAGTTCCTCGGGTTCCGCCCGCCTATTGGAGCGCGTTGGGCGTGAGCACGATCACGGCATGCGAAACAGCCAGGGCGAACTGGTGCGCGATATGATGGAATGGTTCGCCGACCGCGAGGGCTTCCCGACGAGCGCACGGTGCAGTGAAAGATGTCGGCGATCTGGAAGGAGATGAAGTCGGATGTGCACAATTGAGGGTTACGTTCAGCCGTCAAAACAGCGATCGACTCGTGGCATCTCCTTAAATCCAGAATGATAAAAGGATTTTAGACTGTAACGGGGATATCAATGACGGGCCTGAGCTGTTCAAGTTGCGTTGCGTACTTGCGAACCACCTGATCATAAAGGTCTGTGAGCTTTTTTGCATGGACGGTGATGACGAGCGCGTATGAGAGTTCGTGATCCGGTGCGAAATTGCGACCTTCTAGACGCGCATTGTAGTGGATGTCGAAGACAGGGTTACTTAGGCTCCGACCTCGGAATGATGATGACGCATGAAGGCAATTTTCCCATTTCCAAGAGTCGCGGCGAAGATCATCCTCTGAAAGGCCGCTCTGCGCTTTCCCAAAATAACTTTTTGTATCGGCGTGGACCTTATTAATATCTTTGCGTTTGCCATCGTGTGGTCGGAACGCGATTTCAAGCCCTGCGCGCGTATAGTTGCCTGGGTGGTGTGGATCGACGGCTGTAGCGTAGCAAAGAGTCGCCTTGATCCGAACTGTTCCGGGTATGGCCGTTGAAGGAAAAGGGATTGGGGCTCGAATATACCGCGCTGGGGAAATTGTGCCCTGATAGACGACACGAACAGTGTCATCGTCGCAGACAAGAATGCTTTCAAGCGTCGATGCAAGTCGGCCACGTCCAATTTCCTCGGCGGGGAGATCCGACGTCTCTGCTGAGTGTATTAGTAGTGCCCGGATTGCAAGTGTTCCAAGATTCGGCCCGATATGAGCTCGGATACCAGCTGCCATTCGGAGAACCGACGGTGCTGCAAAAGACGTTCCTCCGGTAGTATCCAGTGTCAGCTTATCGGTGTGGCTCACGACTAAAAATGGGCGTTGAAGTGAGCCACCAAAGGCGACGATATCGGGCTTGATGAGCCCTGGGCTTCGTCCGGGACCAACAGAGCTGTAGGCGGCTCTCTGCCACGGGGTGTCAGGGGAGTCGCAGGCGCCAATCGCGAGTGCGTTGACGGAATCTGCCGGAACTTGGATGCGATTTAGACCAAGAATTGCGTCGCCTTCGCCGTCATTCCCAACGGCTATTGCTGCAAGCGTAGTGCCGCGTGAGAATCTCTCATCAAGAACAGCCGTCCAAGCATGAACATCGTCGTCTTCAATCGGAAGATTTGGACCGAGGCTTATGTTCACAAAATCATAATGGTTTGACGAGAGTACCTTTTCGATCCGCTCAAGTACCTCAAAAAGTTCGTTAGGGCCCTGCCCGGGCGCATTGTCCAAAACTCGGTAGTGATCAATAGGTGCATACGGTCGGGGAAGTGGCTTCGTTGGATCAATGTGACCGAAAAGGAACGCCGAAGTAACGTGTGTCCCATGCTGAAGGTATTCGTCTTCTAGTTTCCCGATCCCGGTCGTATCGATTGGCCGAGCCCAAGCGGTTAGGGCATGATTATCCGGAAGGCCACAATCGAAAATCGCCGCACGAATGTTGGAATCTAGCACAGGTTCGGTCGGGAGAATTAGGTTCTGCGTCGGGATGCCACTCGTCCGAATAGTGGGACGAAGCATTCTAAGTTTTGGCATCTGACGGAGTGCGCGGACGGGCGTGAATGTGGCGATGCTTTCGGCTAGTTCCGCTGGTGCGTTAAGCTCAACGAAGCAGAGTCCGCCGGCGTAAAAGCGCCGTGTGAGGGGAACGTCAAGGCCGAGGCCCTTGAGGTACGAGCGAAACATCGGCAGAAGGCGATTCTCACCGGAGAGGGCGTCTGTATGGATGACAACCTCAAAGACTGTTTGGCCCCGCTGCGGGATGTCTCCCTTGATTTTGTCCGAGACAGATGGTGCGGCAACTTCTTCAATTGTCGTGAGATCTTGAGCCTGTTTGGACGCGGGTAGCCAAGTCGGAAGAGCACGCTTCCAGTTCCGGAACGCGTCGCGGGAGCCCATCACAAAGAACTCCGTCGTCACAGTTGCTTCCGGGACGCGTCCGCGAGAGCGCTTTTCAGGTGTAATCCGTTTTGGTCGGCTGCCTACGGGTTCAAGTCCGACCGAAGTGAAAAGATCATCTGGGTAATACGATTTTGCGATGTACTCAGGGTTCAGCGTAACCGTGACCACTGCTTTGTCATCGGGGCAGGCATCGGGTGGAAGTCTGTCAATGGCGGCTACAACTCCAGCGATCCGAGGGGTAAGCCTAATTCGGGCCTCATCAAAAGAATATGGATGATGCTTCGGACCGCCGCCGCGAACACCGACCACGTCTTCGATTAGGCGCTCGCCTTTTCCAAGAAGAAAGTTGCGCTTTGTCATTCTGCTGGGATCGCCCGCTTGCCGTTGGACTTGTCGCCGCGAGTGCGCCATCTGATCGTGTCACGTGAGACGCCAGTCAGTTGGTGTGCGGCGCGTTGAGAAACGATGCCCGTATCAACGAGCGCTGTTGCCAGATTTATTCGATCGGCCTTTGACAGTGAGTCCGATCGGACAAGTGTCGCAAACTGTGCGTTCAATGGAGCGCCTGTGATCGCTGCTGCTCGCCTTTGTGCAGCGATTTCGCTTTCAATGTCGCTAAAGGATCGGCCCCGAAAGGTGATCGCAAGAATGTCCGACCATGCCTCTGCATTCGGCAAATATCGGGCAAGAAGTGCTACCACAAACGTCTTGATAGTCTCATCATCGGGGAGCGGAAAATCGACTTTGGTTTCGAAGCGCCGCCAAATCGCAGGGTCGAGAAGGTCGGGGTGATTTGTGGCTGCGACAAGCAATCCAGAAGACGGCCAATCGTCAATTTGCTGGATCAGGACTGTTACCAAGCGCTTTAGTTCGCCTATCTCGCCCCGATCATCGCGACGTTTGGCGATCGCGTCGAGTTCATCGAGAAGAAGAACGCAGTCGACTGATTTAGCATAATCGAGGACGTGCCGCAGGTTTGCGCCGGTGCGGCCAAGATAACTGCTCATCACGGCCGCAAGGTCTAAAATGATAAGCGGACGACCGAGTTCACGGGCTAACCACCGGGCGGCCATGGTCTTGCCGACACCGGGCGGGCCAACGAACAGCGCCGTTTTGGTCGGTTCCAGCCCGACGGCATGGAGCGGTTCCGGATCTCGCCGTTCGCGCCGCAGAAGCTCTAAAGATTTAGCAACTGACGGCGCGAGTACCGGCTCGTGATCGAGGAACGGCGTTGGTTCAACGCGAAAAAGATGAAGCCGCGAGTCGACATCGACTGGCATCGGCGTCTCCGCCTGTCGCCGTAGGGGCGACGCGCGAGTCGGAGCCTCTCGCAGAAGGTTGGTGATCGCATCCGCAAGATCTGGAGCCAGCATGCGGTGACGCTTCGCGGCCCGATGAAGGAGTACTTGAACGTCCTGCGCCCGTCCAGAGAGGGCAATTCGAGCCAGTTGGACGAAGTCAGATTCGAGGTTTTTTGATTCTTTTGACATGGCCCGCCGAGCGTGAGGATGAGTTTGGGAGAAGCTATAGGATGGTGGACTAATTTGCAATAAGAATCTCTATAAGTAGTCCATATGGTATAAAATACATTGAAAATCAATTGTCTAAAAGCGGCCTAATGTGGCCGGTGAGTGGTCGCAACCATTTAGGCGTGGTTTGGTCAGCGTTTAGTCAAGCAGCTTACCGATCATCGGTAGGCTCATGCTGCCTGAGGTCATCTGTGACGTTAAGGTGTGGCGCGGATCGTGGACGCTGACGGCGGGCAAATCGGCCTTCGCCCGGACATCTTCCCAGAACCGCGTGACATCCTGAAGCGGCTTGCCTTCCGCATCGCCGGGGAACACCCATTCGCAATCTTCAGGCACCCCCACCCGGATCGGTAGCCGTGCTCAAGCCTTACAACCACTTAGCTTTCCTTCGGCGAATCGTCCTCGCCTTCCGGTGGCATTTTGCCCCCAACATCGTCCGGTATCTCGTGCAGCAGGCTCTGCCCCTTCTGTAACCGCCGCCCCAATGCCTCGATGAATCCTTCATAGCGCTCGCGGCCCTTCACTTGGGCTGCGGCTTGCGCGTCGCTTGGCAGCGGCGGCGTGATGGTCAGCCAGAAGCGGACGAACAGCGCCAGCGTCTCGGTGGAGATGCCGGTATTGCGCTCCAACCGCTGAACCTGCTGGGACAGACGATCCAGACGGCGGGTGAACGCGGCATCAAAGCGGTCGGCGGCATCGGGCGACAGAAATGAAGCTACCGCCGCCTCGACGATCGCCGAACGCGACAGCCCCTTGCGGTCAGCGAGATCAACGATCTGCTTCAGCATCTCGGGCGGAAAATAGACATTCATCCGGTCACGCATGGTGGTTCCTTACATCTCGATGCCGTCGCCGGGATCCATGGATACCTGACGGGCGACGCCGCGCGCCTGGCGCACAATATCCTCCGGCTCGTCGTCGATCATGGCGAACTCCTCATGCGGGCGTGGATCGGTGGTTTCCCTGACGATCGCTACATGATCGGGAAGTTCCGGCTCCCGGCGCAGACCGCTATTGGCGGCGTCCTGCCCGGCCTTCTCGATTTCGGCTAGCAACTCCGCCGAAGGTTTTTGCGGAATGATTGTTGCCCAACTGCCGGGCCTGGACGCCGCCTGTTTTATCACAAGGCTCGGCGGCGGCAGAAGCCGCCCGGTAAATCGCTTGTCCTCGAAATAGCGGGCCTTCTTCGCCCGGATCGGCGGCACACCCGCGACCATGATGATCTCGTCGGCGGGCGGGAGCTGCATCACCTCACCCGGCGTCAGCAGCGGCCGCGCCGTCTCCGAACGGGAAACCATCAGATGCCCAAGCCAGGGCGACAGCCGGTGGCCCGCATAGTTCTTCATCGCCCGCATCTCGGTCGCGGTGCCCAGCGCGTCCGACACGCGCTTGGCGGTACGCTCGTCATTGGTGGCGAAGCTCACCCGCACATGGCAATTATCGAGGATCGAATTGTTGGCGCCATAGGCTTTCTCGATCTGATTGAGCGACTGCGCGATCAAAAAGGCTTTAAGCCCGTAGCCCGCCATGAAGGCGAGCGCGGACTCGAAAAAATCCAGCCGGCCGAGTGCGGGAAACTCGTCGAGCATCAAGAGCACCCGATGCCGCCGGTTCCTGGCGTGCAGGTCTTCGGTCAGCCGCCGTCCGATCTGGTTTAGCACCAGCCGGATCAGCGGCTTGGTGCGGCTGATGTCCGACGGCGGCACCACCAAATAGAGCGTCGCTGGCCGGTCCCCATCGATCAGGTCGGTGATGCGCCAGTCGCAGCGCTTTGTCACCTGGGCGACGACGGGATCACGATAGAGGCCGAGAAACGACATGGCGGTCGAGAGCACGCCCGAGCGTTCATTGTCGGACTTGTTCAGCAACTCGCGCGCGGTCGACGCCACGACCGGATGCGGCCCGCCCGGCCCAAGGTGCGGCGTCGTCATCATCGCCTGCAGGGTAGTTTCGATCGGACGCTTGGGATCGGAGAGAAAACCGGCCACACCGGCCAGCGTCTTGTCTTCCTCCGCATAAAGAACATGCAGGATCGCCCCGACCAGCAATGAATGGCTGGTCTTCTCCCAATGGTTTCGCCGGTCCAGCGAACCTTCCGGGTCGACCAGCACGTCGGCGACGTTCTGCACGTCCCGGACTTCCCATTCGCCGCGCCGGACTTCCAGCAGCGGATTATAGGCGGTTGACGCGGCGTTGGTCGGATCGAACAGCAGCACCCGGCCATGCCGGGCGCGGAAACCAGAAGTCAGTTCCCAGTTCTCGCCCTTGATATCGTGCACGATGGCCGAGCCGGGCCAGCTCAGCAACGACGGGACCACCAGGCCGACGCCCTTGCCCGAACGGGTCGGTGCGAAACACAGCACATGCTCCGGGCCGTCATGGCGCAGATAGTCCCTTCCCAGCTTGCCCAGCACCACGCCGTCCGGGCCGAGCAGCCCGGCGCCCTTCACCTCGGCAATCGTCGCCCAGCGCGCCGAGCCATAGGTTTCGGCATTCCTGGCTTCGCGCGCACGCCAGACAGACATGCCGATGGCGACGGCAATCGAGATGAAGCCGCCAGACGCGGCGATGCAGGCGCCTTGCACGAAGACGTGTGGCGCATAGGCATCAAAGAAATACCACCACCAGAAGAACGCCGGTGGGTAATAGACTGGTATCCCCGCAAGCTCGAACCACGGCGCGCCAAGCTGCGGCTGAAAGCCGAGTTGCCAAGCCGTCCATTGGGTAGCACCCCACGTCGTGCAAAGCACGATCAGACAGACGACAATGATCTGGCCCCAGAGGATTTTAGTTGCGGACAAGCCTTGGTTTCCTCAACAGCAAATACCGTAGAGGTCGGGGCCAACCACCTATGTTTTCAAGAAGGTAAATGCGGGAGAGAATAATCGGCGGTCTTAGCGCATGATTGCAGGTAGGTTCGCATCTCACATTCTGATCCAAAACCGCTAATGGCTGCGATCTTCTCATGCGTTATCAAAGATTGTTCAGTGATCGTTGCCTACAACAGATGATGTGAGATTTCCTCTACCTGCTATCTATCACAACAGCTAAACTCGCCTAGGTGGAAGTGGATGATTGGTGTGCCGTTGTCACTCGAGGTGCCCCTTTCGCTTGGAGGATCCCGTTATCAACGCCGGAAGCGCGGCGTCCAGCGCTCGATCATGTCTTCGTCATCTTCATCCTCATCCGGCTCATATTCCTGGCCAATGGTGGAGGAGGCGAGGATAGTGAGAGCCTTTCCATATTGTCCAAGGCCAATGGATTCTTCTGATACTTCGGCGCGGGTAGTGCCGCCCAGCCAGTCCCGTACATCAACGGCATCGACGATGCGGTCACCGGCCAGCACGCGGTCGGGCTGGGCGGTAAGGCGGGCGGTCGCAGTTCCGGTCGGAAGCGGTGATCCCTTACGAAGCCAGTCGAGTTTTGGTAGCGTCTTCATGGCATCAGACAGGAAGCAATAGTCAATCTTGTCGCCTGTGCTCATTATGACAACGACCGCCGCATCAGTCAGTTCGGCGAATCGAATAGCCGTCGCCGTAAGTGAGGTCAGGCAGAGATTAGCCATAGCCTCGATAGCGGCTAGACTAGGGTCATACTTGTCCATAGCATTCCGGAAAGGAATTTCCGGCATCAATAGTCCCGTTGCGAAATGATCGGCTTCCAACTCATAAGGGTCCGCGGTGATGAAGCCCGCCCGGGAAACATGGGTGCCATCTTTAAGGACCTGATCAACATGGCCGGGTAGGAAATAGTGCCCGAGTTCATGGCTGACGCTAAATCGCTGAAAACCTTGGCTCGGGATATGTGTCGTGTAAATGATGCCGAAACTGTTGCCATGCCGTAGCAACATTCCTGACACCCCGTCGGTTTTTTCTAGCTTGCCCTCAACTATGATATCGCGGCTTTCAGCGATGGCGAAAGGGTCAACAGGCAGGGTCGTTATACCTTCTTCCTTCAGGAACACCTCGGCTGTCTGGCGCGCCATCTTTAGGCTGAACACCTTGCTCATGGAGCATTGTCTTTCTTTTTGCTATTGCGCTGTGCCAGCATCTTAAGAAAGTCCTTGGCAATATCCCGATCATTGCCGGACAGCTTGCCGATGTCCCTGAACAACGGGTCGCCTGCTTCGGCAAGCCCGGGGGCATCGACGCGGCCCAGAAGAAAGTCGGTCGTCATTTCGAGGGTATTTGCTAGTCGCCGCAGTGTATCGAATGATGGTTTTCGGGCCCCTGCCTCAAAATGAGCTATAGAACTTGCCGGCATTCTCGCCTTTTTGGCCAGGTCTCCTTGACTCCAGCCTCTTAAATCCCGGGCTTTACGCAATCGCGTCTGGAAGATTTCAGAAGGGGTGGCATTTTCGACCATGTCTACTCCGACAGATTTATATTGACGAGTTATAATATAACAGATAGACATATATTGCATGTCTGATTCGACAAGTGCAAGAGAAACGTTACTGCGCGTATCGTCGACATGAGGCGGGCAAATAACAGCGAGGAAAAGACCAGAATGTCAGACCAATACCCGTTCAACCATACCGATACTCTTGATGAGGTTCTCCTTGACGTGGCGACACTGATAGAGCTGAGTCCGCACGATCGCCGGGTCGCTGAGAGCAGGTACAGGCGTTTGAAAACGCATCTTGAACGCGAAAAGAGCCCGCTCGCAGTCTATCTCGCTGATGGGCGGAGTCTGATCTACGCGCAGGGATCAATAGCAACCAGCACCACTATTATCAGCGGCACGGAGGACGACCGTTTCGACGTTGATGCCATAGTCGAAATCGATGTTCCTTCTGGCTGGGACAACACTCAGGCTCTCGATCTTCTTGAGGAGAGCCTCCAGGGTTTTCCTGGCGTCATCGGAATCGAGCGTTGCACCCGATGTGTGCAACTGCAGTTCCCTTTTATGCATATGGATGTGACGATCCTTGACAGGCGCGAACGGATCACCATTGATCGCGCGGGCGATATTTTCCATTCGCCGGATCGTGGACTGGCAACGCGGGTACCGTCCAACCCATGGGGTTTTACAAATTGGTTCCGGTCGCAGGTCGGTGTTGGGCAAGCTCTCTTTGCCGAGTCCATCCGCCGCCACCGCGACACCGTTTCGAAAAACCGCCTGCGGTATCTCGACGAGGACGAGCGGATGGTTGTGGCAAAGGCCGATCAGCATGATCTGCCGCCCGCTATCCCGAGCGCCATTGATGCACAGGAGGCAGTTGCGCTGAAACTACTCAAAAGGTTCGTGAACCTGCGTTATGAAGAAGCGTCCCTGCCACGCCCGCCATCGATCTACCTGACCAAACGTGCAGGCAATGTCGTATATGTAGAACAGGGGCTTGCGGCGCAACTGTTCATGCTTGCGGATTTGACTGCGAAACTTCTCCGCCAGCATATTGCGGACGGGACTCGCCCTCAGGAGGAAAACCCGTCCTATCCGCCCGACCTCATCAACGACCGGTGGCCCCGCGATGGTGCCCTAGGCGTCAGCGACATGAAAACATTTGCGGAAGAACTTGAATTTCTGTCTGAGCGCCTGAACCAAATGGCGGTGGTCCCGCTCTCCGAGATTTCCAAAGCCATTGATGAGCTGTTCGGAGAACGGATTGGCAAAGAACAGCGGCAAGTTCTTGCAGAACGATATGACAGGCGAAGTAGCCCAGCTGCCGTGCTTTCGGAGCCGCGTACAGGATCGATTTATGCGCCTGCGATCGTTGTTGCCCCAGAGCGCAAGCAAGCAGTTCCCCGCCACAATTTTCATCCCTTGATCCTGGACAGTGAGGATGACGAATAGCGGCCCCAAGCGGCGTTCGTCCGACGCGCAACTAAAGGCGATGACCGATAAATGGCCGGATTTCACAGGCAGAAAACTGCCCGATGGCACGCTCATCTTGTGTGGGCCGCTGAAGCCCAAAGCGCAGCTTTATACTGTGTACATCTTCTGGAAACCGGAGGCTATGTCTTTACCATATGTGATTGTTGACGATCCTCCGCTTCAGCCGCGGCCAGGTGGCACATTTGCGGAAATACCGCACTTGATCTTCTATGAGGAGAAGCCCGAACAATCTGGGCTTTGCCTTTTCGATCCCGCAGGCATGGAATGGTCCGCTTCCGACTTGATCGCAGCCACGACAGTTTATTGGACCGCCGAATGGCTTGCCTACTACGAGCTGTGGCACATGACGGGGGAATGGCTAGCCCCCAGTGTCGGCTATGAGAGCGTTGCGCAAATGAACGCGGCTGAGTCTCGGACTATAAAAGAACTGTTGGTCGATGTTCACTGATCGACGAGGCAACAGTCTAGCGACGCAGCGGGTGAGGCAGCCATGGCCAAAAGAGAAGATATTCAAAATTCTTTCCTTAGACGGCGGAGGTATCAAGGGGATTTACACTGCCGAAATATTGCGCCGGTGCGAGGAGTCGTTCGGTAAAGGCGAGTCGTTCGCACGTTATTTCGACATGATCTCGGGGACGTCAACCGGCGGCATTATCTCGCTCGGGCTTGGGCTCGGCATCCCGACCACCGACATAACAGCGTTCTACCGCGATGATGGCCGCCGTATCTTTCCGCCGCTACCTGTGCGTCTGCCGGGGAGGGCCCGAAGGTTCTGGAATTGGTTGCACGGCCCGAAGCTTATGCATGAAGAACTTGAAACCGCCCTCAAGAGCCGGTTCGGGGGGCATCTGCTGGGCCATTCCATGACAAGGCTTGTCATTCCCGCATTCATGATGCCGAAAACGGAAATCGCCGTTTTTAAGACCGATCACCACGAGGATTTCAGGAATGATCACCTGACTCCGATGTGGAAGGTAGCGCGGGCGACTTCGGCGGCACCGACATATCTGAAAGGCCTTGAGCATGAAGAGAGCGGGCGTATCTTCATCGATGGAGGTGTCTGGGCAAACAATCCGGTCATGGTCGCGCTGGTGGATGCGCTTTCCGCTTACGATCTGGCGTTCAATCAGATCGAGATTTTTAGCATTGGAACCGGCAACTCACCATTCGAGCTTCGAAAGCCTGATGTGTTCCGGGGACTGGTTGCATGGAGGGAAGCTATCAAGGCGGCGATGTTCCTGACGACCGACAATGCAACGGCGCAGGCGAAGCTCCTGCTGGGCCCTGACCAATGCTTCCGGCTTGAACCATCGGGCGAATACGCTAGCATTGAGATGGATGACTATGACCGAGCATTTGCACTGCTGCCTGATCTCGCTGCAAGGGACTTCGATAAAAACCGCGAAATTATAGCGCGCTTTTTTGCGGATACTGTCAGCCCCCGCGAGCGTCACCATGCGGCAGGCTGATTCAACCGGTTTATACTGGCTTGCCGGGCGGGTGCCGCGACTCATCAGCAGCTGCCGATGCGTACTAACGATTGCTTCCTGGAAGTAAACAGGCGGCAGTCAAGATAGGACTTGATGACAGATCATGGCACATCTAGGCCTTTCGCACCCACTCGCTTTCAGAGGTCCAACCCCCGCTTCCGTCCAAAGCCCCACTCGATGCCGCCGCCATCCCTGGCGATGCCGGTTACGTGCCGGCCAAGCTGCTTCTCCAGAGACGGCGACCAGGGCACGAGCTGGAAGCCGAGGCCCCCATCAGTTCCAAGACTTTCGATCATGGCGAAGCGGCCGGAGGTGAGCGTCAGACGTTGGCGGTACTTCCCGGCGATATGCTCGCCGGTAGCGGCCTTCATGTGCGGCAGTCCGGTCTCGGTCGAAAGCTTTGCCCCGACCGCATTCAGTTCGCGCTGCCGCAGCGTGTTGAGTAAATCGCGCTGCAGGATGACCCGTTGTCCCTGTCGGCGCGCAAGCCCTTCGTCAGCCAGGTGCCCGGCGCGCGCGGTCAGCGCGTCGCGGACTTCCCGCCCGAAGCCGCCCATGGAAAGCGGCATGGGTTCTCGCTCCACCAGCCGGTGATCGAGCCAGGTCGCGCCGGGTGCTGTGGCCTGGGCGTTGAGATCTAAGTCCGAGCGATTGGCGAGCACTAACGTTGGCGGCTCACCATCGGCGCCGCCAAAGCGGCGCACTTCGACGATGCCACCAAGGGGTGGCGAGTGCTCGAAGGCTTCGACGCTGCGGAAACGGACATGGTGCGCCCGCCCGTCCGTGCCATCGATCACGGCATAGGCTTCGCCGGTCAGCTCGTCATGCAGACCTTTGTCCACCAGACGGCCGATGACTCGCCGCGCTGACGCGCTGGCGCAGCGGGCCGGTGACGCAGCCGCGCCGGTCTCGATCACATAGTCACCGATGCCCCGGTCATGGCCCCGCTCAGTGAAGGCGCGGTGCATGGTTTTGATGATGTCGCCGCGCATGCCGAGATCGCGCAAGGATAGCTCCGCCTCCAGGCCGACCATCCATTCTCCGGGGTCAACTGAGGTGGCGAGCCCCATGCGCTCCAGCTTCTGCAAACGGCCGATCATCAGCCGGCGCATTTCGGTATCACCAGCATCATGGGGCTCAGGCCGCAAGTCGATATACCCGGTCTCGTCTGCTACGATGCGGATCTCCATATCAAGGCGCGTCCAGCGCTCAGCACTCACCTCCCGTTCCAGGGCCGAACGCACTTCATGCGCCGGCTTGGGACCGAGTTCGATTGCGGCCAGTTCTTCGGCGCGCGAGCGCATGCCACGGCTGATATAGTCGCGCGAGATTACCAGGTCTTTGCCGTCCTGATCGACGCCGCGCACCAGCAGATGGACGTGCGGATTATCGGTGTTCCAGTGATCAACGGCGACCCAATCTAATTTCGTGCCGAGGTCCACCTCCATCTGTATCGCAAGGTCGCGTGTGAAAGCCTTGAGGTCAGTCATGTCCCCAGCGTCTTCCGGTGAGACGATGAACCGGAAATGATGCCGGTCATCCTGGGAGCGCTCGGCGAAGGCGGCGTCATCGGCGCGGTCCGTACCGGCGTCGAACATGCGCGCCATTTCACCGTCGCGGGTGACGCCCTCGCGCTTCAAATAGGACAGGTGCGCCGAAAGCGGCGCCGAGCGGAAGGCGCGGCCCTGATGGCGCGCGATCCGCGCCTTCACCACGACGCGGCGGCTCGTGCTGAACAGGCGGTTGCGGCTGAAGGTGATCCGCCCGCGCCCGAAGGTCGAGCGGCCGAAGCCGGGCGCGCGCTTGCCGCTGCCACTCGAAGGCGCAGCAGTATGTCCGGCCTTCTTCGCAGCGCGCAGCACTTGGTTGATGAAGCTCTTGGGCCTGCCGCCACTCTTGTTGCGGATACGCCCTGGCCGGATTCGGAAGTCACTATCGTCACCGCTCATCGGCGCCAGTCCGATGGGTGAAATGGACGGACGGTGCCGTAAAGAGCTTTGAAATCATTAGCCTTCTGCCTTGGAGCGGCACGCGACCCGACCATCCGGCACGGAGAAAGACAAGCTATGTCAATGGCTTGGATGGCGACCGGAGAGCCGCTTTTATCTAGCCATCCTATAGTCGTCCCTCCCTGGCCCGCTCGTCCCCCCACCTGACATGCGATGGCCCAGGACAGACGTAAGCGTCCGGTTCTGACCCATCGGTAAGGGGGTGCAATGCCGGTCCATATGGGGTTCTTTCGTGCATGGGAGAATCTCCGGTGGTATCGAAACATTTCCAGAACAAGGCGCGGCGTGCGTACTGGTCGGTGCATGTGGAAGCATGGCAGCGGAGCGGGCTGTCGCGGCGTGGGTATTGCCGTCAGAATGGTGTTGCCGATCACACTTTCAAGCGTTGGGTTGCCGTTCTCGTGGACGCAAAAGCCTTGCAAATCCAACGCGAACTGGACGCCGAAGTGCGGCGAAAGCGGCGTGAGCGTAGGCGCAAAGGGCCGTCGCATAACAAGCGCAGTCAGGCCGTTCAGGCGTTCTGGGCGATGCATATCGAAGCGATGATCTGGAGCGGATTGAGCATCCGGGAATATGCGGCCGGGCTCCATCTGTCGCCGTACAGCCTGCGCAAATGGCGTGACCGGATTGAGGATGGCGAGGCCGATCCTGACTGGCGGGCGCTGCTTCATCCGAGCGCCCGCCCGAAATTAAGCACTGGTGTTAGCAGCGCTGCTAAGGAGCCTGGCATCAAAAGCGGCTTGACAGATGCATCTATGGCGCACGGCGAACATGTTGGCCGACGCCGTTTCACTGACCAAGAAAAGCGCGCCATTGTAGAAGAGTCCGAGCTTCCCGGCAGTACCGCCGCCGAGGTCTGCCGCCGCCACGGGATCGTCACCAGCATGTTGTTCCGCTGGCGGGTCCAGCTCGGATATCGCAAAGAGAAGGTGAAGCTTGCGACTGTCCGAGCTTCCGCTGCAAGCAGCGCCGATGCGCTGGTGCTGCATGATCTGCTGCCGGCGCCTGATGGAATGGCGGCGTTCGAACTACCTGGCGGACAGCGCGTCTTTGCGCCAGCCGGTGCTGATCCGGAGGCGGTGCGGCGGTATGTTGTGGAACGGGAGACGGCGTCATGATGATCGTGCCCGCTGGCGTCAAGGTGCATCTGGCGTTGGGTTATACCGATATGAGGAAGGGCATGGACGGGCTGGCGATGCTGGTCCAGGACGCGCTGAACAAGGATCCATTCTCGGGCCACCTTTTTGCTTTCCGGGGCAAGCGCGCATCGACATTGAAGATCCTGTTCTGGGACGGGAATGGACTGTGCCTGTTCACCAAACGCATTGACCGGGGCGGCTTCGTCTGGCCCCGCATGGTTGATCCTGGCGGTACGGTAACGCTGTCGCCAGCGCAGTTGGCGATGCTGATCGAGGGCATCGATTGGCGCTCGCCGGAGCGTGTCTGGAGACCTGCCAGGGCAGGATGAAATTGCACCCAAAGCTACAAAAAAGCGCATAAAATCAACGAAAAACCTTGGTCTGACGCGCTGTCTGAAGTAGAATCGGACATGCGGTTCAATCTCGACAATCTGCCCTCTGATACAGCGCTTCTGCATCGCCTGGTGCGCGACATGGCCGCCGCCGCCCTGAGCCGCGAGGACGAGATCGAACGCCTCCAGCAGATCATCAAACAGCTTCAGCGCGCGCAATACGGACGCCGTTCGGAGCGGCTTGATCCGGATCAGTTCGCACTCGCGCTGGAAGACCTGGACGCGGATATTGCGCGCATCCGCGAGCCCCGGCCGCTCGTCACAAAGGCTGAAACCAGCACGCCGCGCCGCAAGCCGCTGCCCGATGATCTGGAGCGCGAAGACGTGCTGATCGATGTGGATGGCGAGGCCTGTGCGGGCTGTGGCGGCGCGCTGCATCCCATTGGCGAGAGCGTCAGCGAGATGCTCGATTGGGCGCCGGCAACCCTGCGTGTGCGGCGCATCCGCCGTCCCAAATACGCCTGCCGAACCTGCGAAACGGTTGTTCAGGCGCAAGCCCCCGAGCGCGTAATCGCCGGTGGACTGGCGACACCGGCGCTGCTCGCGCAGGTTCTGGTCAGCAAATATTGCGATCATCTGCCGCTCTACCGGCAATCCAGAATCTTCGCCCGGCACGGCATGGAACTTGACCGCTCGACGCTTGCCGGATGGGTTGGCGGCGCATGCTGGTGGCTTGATGCGCTGCACGAACGGCTTGGGAAAAACATCTTTGCATCTGATCATCTGTTCGCTGACGATACGCCGATCCCGGTGCTTGATCCGGGACGCGGGCGCACGAAGACCGGACGGCTGTGGGTGTACGCGCGGGACCAGCGGGCATGGGCTGGCCCCGCGCCGCCTGCTGCGGTGTATTTTTACGAACCGGATCGCCGCGCCGAACGGCCAGCGGCCCATCTGCAGAACTTCAAGGGTGTTCTGCATGTCGATGGCTATGCCGGGTTCGAGCGGCTGACCGGTCGCGGCGACATTGTGCTCGCTGCATGCTGGGCGCATACACGGCGCAAATTTTACGAGATCGCCGAGGCTGACAAGGCCCCCATCGCCATCGAAGCGGTGCAACGCATCGCCGAAATCTATGCGGTCGAGGCCAAGCTGCGCGGCCAGCCGCCGGCGCATCGGCTGGCCTGGCGCCGTGCGCTGTCGCGCCCGCTGGTGCTGGAGTTGCGGATCTGGCTGCAGACCCAACTGCCCAAACTCGCCAGCCGCAGCCGTCTTGCTGACGCCATCCGCTATGCGCTGGCGCGCTGGGACGGGCTCAGCCGGTTCCTTGATGATGGCCGCATCGAGCTTGACACCAATCCCGTTGAACGCGCCATCCGGCCCGTCGCCCTTGGCCGCAAAAACCATCTGTTCGCTGGCTCCGACGGCGGCGGCGCGCGCTGGGCGACGGTCTGCTCGCTGATCGAAACCGCCCGCCTCAACCACGTCGAGCCGCACGCCTATCTGCACGACGTGCTGCAAAGGATGATCGACGGGTACCCCATCAACCGCCTCGACGAACTGCTGCCGTGGGCCTGGAAACCGCAGAGTCATGTCAAGTCCTGACCAACGTGCAACAACCGGACGCATACGGACAGACTGCGAAGGAGTGCGATCCAGTTCATTGCGGCGTCGAAGAGACGCCACGCCGCATGAACAGACCGTCCGATTGCGGCGTGATGGCCGAAAGATAGCCGACGGAATGGTTTGCCGATCTGCGCTCAGTCTGCACACTGAGCGATGGTTGCTGGTCACCGCGTGTGTTGTCGGCCCGCGCGATAAAAATCGGCGCGCGGGTCCATGACTGCGGATCGGCGGCTGCAACGATGGCGCCATCCGCACGTTCACCGCTAACCAACGGCGCAAGTGAGACAACAAAGGCTTGCGTCTCGGCGGGCAGTTCCCAGCCTGTCGCCAAGTGCTCCTCGTACCGTCCTGGACCGGCATTGTAGGCGGCAAGGAAGCCGGGCGAGCCAAAGCGGTCGTGCATCTCAC
>Ga0209893_1000062_pt1 | contig 20064 bp, 19 predicted proteins | sample GWRWT3_25Nov14_FD_187190 | JGI IMG/M metagenome (GOLD analysis project Ga0209893, IMG submission 187190) | Sand microcosm microbial communities from a hyporheic zone in Columbia River, Washington, USA - GW-RW T3_25-Nov-14 (SPAdes) (version 2) | ecosystem: Engineered > Artificial ecosystem > Sand... | reverse complement strand
GCCCTGGCGTTTTTGTCCAAAGTGCGGCTGTCATCCAGCAGGGTTTCATGATCGCCGACCTGGATCAGCATGGGCGGCAGCCCGCGCAAATCCGCAAACAGCGGGGACGCCAGCGGGGTTTTCGCGTCCTTGCCATTCAGATACAGCGCGGCCATGGCCAACAGGCCGACTTTCTGCACCATCGGATCCTGCGCTGCGCGCGTCGTCATGGTTTCGGAATTGCCGGTTAAATCCGTCCACGGACTAAGCATCGCCACCACTTTTGGCAACGCCACGTTCGCGTCACGCAACGCAACCAATGTCGCCAGCGTCAGCCCGCCGCCCGCGCTATCACCGGAAATGGCGAGCTTTGCAGGGGACAGGCCCTGCGCCAGCAGCCAGCGATATGCTTTCACCGCGTCATCGACGGCGGCGGGAAACGGGTTTTCCGGCGCCATGCGGTAATCAATCACCAGAACCCGCGCACGGCTTGTTTCCGACAACTTGCCCGCCAGCGAACGGTGCGTGACGGGTGAGCCGATCACATAACCGCCGCCATGCAGATATAAAATGGCGTGATCGGCGCGCGCATTCGGGGCTTCCACCCATTCCGCCGGAATGCCATCCACCTTGACAGGTGTGATGCTGGTATTAGGCGGCGTTGGCATCATGCCCATGGAGGCTTCGAATGAGGCGCGCTGTTCCTGGATCGTGGCGTTGGGATTGGCGACGATACCGCGGATCATGTCCACGACCATCTTCAGTTCATTTCCGGCCATGTAATTTTCCTTCTGTGATAAGTTTGTACACGGACATTAAATCACATGCCCCATTTGCCGCGCAGATATTCGCCGATGCGTTCAATGCCCTGTTTGCCTTCATCCAGCATCGGATGAAAGGCATGCCAGACATGAATCATTTTGGGCCAAACCTCCAGCGTACTGTCGACGCCACAGGCCTTGGCCTTATCGTGCAGACGGATGGAATCATCCAGCAGCACCTCTGCGTCGCCTACATGAATGAGCAGCGGCGGCAGGCCGGTCAGATCGGCGAAATTGGGCGAGGCGTGGGGATGCACCACATTGGCGCCCTGCAGATAGAGGTTCGACATACCGCTCAGCCCATCGTCGCCGCCGATCATCGGATCGGCCTCGGCGCGGGTTTTATAGCTGGGATTGGTGCAGGTCAGGTCCGACCAGGGGCTGATCAGAACGCCAGCACCCGGCAGCGGTGATTTTTCATCGCGCAACGCCACCAATGTCGCCGCCGTCAGGCCGCCGCCCGCGCTGTCACCGCCAATGGCGGTCTTTGCGGGCGCATAACCCTGGGCCAGCAGATATTTGAACCCGGCCACGCCGTCTTCGACCGCGGCGGGAAATTTATTTTCAGGCGCCAGCCGGTAATCAAGCAGAAGCACCGCAGCCTTTGAGGCGCGGGAAATTTCCCCCGCCAGCGAACGGTGGGTGTTGAGCGAACCCATCACATAGCCGCCGCCATGCAGGTAAAGGATTGCATAACCGTCTTTCACGCCCGGCGCCCTGATCCATTCGGCATCACGTCCGGCGACGGTCAGTTTTTCCACTTTCACATCGTCTGCAACGGGGAATGAGGTTTTCTCCATTCCTGCGCGGCGCTGCGCCATGGTGACCTTGCCGCCGACCAGGCCCCCGCCAGAGGCCTCGGCATTTCTGCGCATAATGCTGACCAGTTTCTCGATTGGCATCGCCATCGGTTATTCCCTCCCTGTTGGTATTTTTTTCTTCTCCTATCTTTGACCAGACAAGGGCGTATATGCAACAGTGATCTGTTGAAGCAGCAGATAGGGATCAGGCAAAATATGGCGATTTACCGGTTGGGCAATTATGCCCTGGAAACGCAGAGCGAGGATTTCTGGGTTGCGCCCAGTGCGACACTGGTGGGCAGGGTTGTATTGAAAAACAATGCCAGCGTGTGGTTTGGCGCGGTATTGCGCGGCGATAATGAACCCATCACCATCGGTGAAAACTCCAATGTACAGGACAATGCGGTGCTGCATACGGGCATGGGCGACCCCTGTATTGTCGGGCGCAATGTCACCGTGGGGCATATGGCGATGCTGCATGGCTGCATCATTGGCGATAATTGTCTGATTGGAATGGGCAGCATCATACTTGATGGGGCGAAGATCGGAAATAACTGCCTGATTGGTTCCAGGGCGCTTATTGGTCCGGGTAAGGAAATTCCGGATAATTCCGTTGTGCTGGGCGCGCCAGGCAAGGTGGTGCGCCAGGTAACGCCCGCAGATATGGAAGCATTTGATCGCTCCGCCGTGGGCTATGTCGAAAACTGGCGGCGCTTCAAGGTGGGGCTGGCGCCCGACGAACGTCATCGCTAAACTGGATTCACAAAAATAAACCTCACAGGGAGAACCCAATGACAACTTACGAATTCTGCAAGGTCGAACGCGAAGGCAAGCTGACCATCGTCACCATGAACCGTCCGGATGTGATGAATTCGCTGCATCCGCCGGCGAATTTCGAACTGGAAAAGGTCTTTAATGATTTTTCCAATGACCCCTCGCAATGGGTGGCGATCCTGACCGGCGCCGGGGACCGCGCCTTCAGCGCTGGCAATGATCTGAAATTCACGGCTTCCGGCGGCAAGATGGAAATTCCGGCCACCGGTTTTGCCGGGCTGACCGCGCGCTATCACATGAACAAGCCGCTGATCGCGGCGGTCAACGGCGTGGCGATGGGCGGCGGCATGGAAATCGCGCTGGCCTGCGACATTATCATTGCCTCGGACAAGGCGCGTTTCGCGCTGCCGGAACCCAAAGTCGGCCTGGCCGCAGGCGCGGGCGGCGTACACCGTCTGCCCCGTCAGATCGGTCTGAAACACGCCATGGGCATGATCCTGACCGGTCGGCATGTTTCTGCCGAAGAAGGCTATCGTCTTGGTTTCATCAATGAAGTTGTGCCGCATGCCGATGTCATGTCCGCCGCCAGACGCTGGGCCGCCGAAATCATGGAATGTTCGCCCATGTCGGTGCGCGCCTCCAAGGAAATGTCGATGCAGGGCCTGGCCGCGGGCGGCATCGAGGCGGCCTGCAATGGCAGATATGAGGGCATGAGCGCGCTTGCCAAAAGCAAGGATTTTGTCGAAGGCCCCCGCGCCTTCGCCGAAAAGCGCAAACCCAACTGGGCCGATTCGTAAGACTGGATCGGGGGGCGGGCATTGCCCATGACGGAGGGATGCCAGGGCGGATATGACGCACGATCTCTGGATATTGTTCTGGGCCGGTCTTCTGGGCCTTGTGCATCTTTCTGTTGCGAGCTTCGCCTTCAAGGCACAGGTGGGCAACGCCTATTCTGTCGGCGCACGTGATGAAAACATACAGCCAACCGGGATTGCGGCCCGGTTGCACCGCGCGCAATGGAACTTTCTGGAAACCTTTCCGGTCTTTGCGGCGCTGGTGCTGATCGCGCATGTGTCGGGCGAGGCCGGATATTGGAGCCTGCTCGGCGGCCGGATTTATCTTGCCGGCCGTATTCTGTTTCTGCCTTTGTACGCGCTGGGAATTCCCTGGCTGCGCACCTTTTCGTGGAACATCGCCACAATCGGGCTGGTGATGGTGGGGGCTGAAATTCTGGCGTGAAGCATGCTGTTACGGCATTGCTTCCAATGCCCCTTTCTGCGGCGCTGATTTTCTTCTCGCAATCGTGCGTTTGATTTCGTCGCCGGATTGCTCTGTCGCAAGATCAAGCTCATAGCTTTTTTGCAGGTTCAACCAGAATGCGGCTTCCACGCCCAGCCATTGTTCCAGCCGCAGGGCGGTGTCGGCGGTGATCGCCCGTTGGCCTGAAACAATCTGGTAAATCCGGTTTGAGGGAACAAGCAACGCGCGCGCCAGTCCAGCCGGCGTCCTTGCAAGTCCGGCCAGTTCATCGGCCAGTATCCGGCCCGGATGGATCGGATAGATGGGACGTTTCTTGCGCATCGGTTTGCCTCGTTTAATCCGGATGATTTTGGGTTGAAGCATAAGCATAACATATTCGTCTTTGCGAGGAGCGAAGCGACGCGGCAATCCAGAACCACAAATACAGGCTTTTCCATTAGACTCTGGATCGCCGCGCCGCTGCGCGGCTCGCGATGACGGAGGAAATTTTACCGGTTCAGTTAATCACGGAATGACTCTGGCTTGGTGATAGCCGGTAATTTAAATGTTGAATGGCCGTGTTGCGGCGTTGAGCGCGGCCTTTCATACACCCGCTTTGTCATTACCCGGCTTGACCGGGTAATCCAGCTCACACGGTAAAGCCCCGGTTAATGTCGCTGGATTGCCCGGTCAAGCCGGGCAATGACAGAAATTTTATTTCTCGTCAGAGGTCAAATGGTTCCGGCAGGGTCAGGCCCTCCGGCAGGCTAAATGGGGGTTTGCCAGGAAGATAGCGAATTGAGCTAAACTGCTTTTGGGTCAGGCCCTGTACGCCTTGCAACCTTGTATGGCTCATATATGCCATGTCTATTTCGGCCAAAGCTAAATCCGCCCCAAAAAGGTTGGCATTGCTCATATCTGCCCCAATCAGTTTTGACCCGCACAATTTTGCCTCACTCATGTTTGCGCTAACAAAAACTGCGCCAAATGCTGTTGAAAAGCTCAAATTAGCCTCGCTTAGGTTTGCCCCACTCATGTCCGCCACATAAAGATTAGCATTGCTTAGGTCGGCTCCACTCAGGTCTGCCCTGCTCATGTTTGCCTGAAACATCATCGCACCACTCAAGCTCGCTCCTCTTAGGTCTGCTCCTCTCAAGTCTACGGTGCCGAGGTCCGACGCACTTAGATCCACTTGAAACAAATTTGTCCCTCTTAGGTTCGCGCCATTTAGATGCGATCTACTTAGATTTGTCTGTTCGAGATGCATTGCGCTTAAATTAATACCCTGGGCATCTAAGCCACGTAGGTTAGTGTGGCGCAAATCAATATAAAGGCGCATCGGATCGGGTATTTTTCCTTTTTCCGGCAGCAGGCGGCAAATCACACTCAAAGCTGCCCCAATGTCTATCGCCGGTCGGGTATCCTCACGGACTTTTTCTGCCTCCAACTCAGCACCGACTAACTGCTTGCCATTGCTATCAAGTGGCGGCCAAGGAGCATGTTCACGAATGTATGCTGCCAGAGTTTCCAGAATTGAATAGCGATCGCGTGGGCTGTCTGAGGCGATGCGTTCCAGCGCGTAGATCGCGCCCAGCCGCACGGCGCGTTGTTCATGCCCCAGTTGTTCCACCGCTTTGGTGAACCGTTCTGTGACCTGACTGTCAATGGCGGTTTGGGTCATCTGCAACTGGGTGCTGGTGCGAAACCCGGCAAGCACGAAGCCGACAATGGCGGCGAGTACGCCTAGCCAGCCTCCAATGGCGAAGATCAGATTACGCGCGCCCTCACTATCCCGGTCCCAAAAAGATAAATTATCAATCCGCAGATGCCCCTGTTCGGGAGGATGGCGTTGATAGTGGGAGCCGATCAGATCATACAGATATTGCGAAATCAGCAAATATAAGCCTATCGCCAGGATGGCCGATATCCACACACGGTGTCTGAATATCCATTTACCTGCCGCTGCCGTTATGGGTACAAGATACTTCCTGCCAATGTCTTGCCCCGCCCCCTGCAATCTCCCGCGCATCCTCTCAAGCCAGTGCTTCACACCCATCCCCCTCTACCTGCTCCCATGTACCGCCACCATTCAGCCATCTATCCCGCCCAAACACAATGGCGCAACACTTCCGCAAATCCCCTGTTCCCGTCCCGCGCCCTATGCTAGTTTCACTTATTGATAATCTGTCGGGAGTTTTGAGATGAAATTCACCTGGTTCAACCTGATGCCCTGGCCCTATCTGCCGGATGATTTCCGCAAGAAAAACCGCTCTGTATGGGTCGATATTGACAGCACCCTGTATGATCCGGTGCGCGGGCATGATGTCTATAATGATTATCTCGATCTGCTCGAATATGCCGATCAGCTCGGCTTTGATGGCGTGGGCGTTAACGAGCATCATCAGAACGCCTATGGCATGATGCCGTCGCCCAATATCATGGCGGCCGCATTGACCCGCCGAACGAAGAATGCGGCGATTGTGGTGCTGGGCAATTCCATCGCGCTGTATAATCCGCCGGTGCGGGTGGCCGAGGAATTCGCCATGCTGGATGTGATGTGTGGTGGGCGGCTGGTGGCGGGTTTTCCTGTCGGCACATCCATGGACACCAATTACTGTTATGGCCAGATACCCGCACTGACGCGCGAAAAATATCTCGAAGCCCATGATCTGATCATGCGCGCCTGGAAGGAAGACAAGCCCTTTGCCTTTAACGGCCGCTACAACAAATTGGGCCATGTCAATATCTGGCCCAAACCCATTCAGAATCCGCCGCCCATTCATATTCCCGGCGGCGGCTCGGTCGAGACCTATGATTTCTGTCTCGACAATACCTATTCCTATTCTTACCTGAGCTTCACCGGCTATATCCGCGCCAAGGCGCTGATGCAGGGTTATTGGGACCGGCTGACCGAACGCAATGAACCCGATGAATCCCCCTATCGCGCCGGATTTGCCCAGACCATTGTCGTGGGCGAAACCGACAAGGAAGCCGAAGATCTGTACAGGGAGCATATTGACTATTTCTATAATCGCTGCCTGCATGTGCATGCGGGCTTTGCCGATGCGCCAGGCTATCGCACCATCAAGACCATCCAGACCGGCGCCCTGTCGCAATATGCGCCGAACATGGGCGATCTATCCAATCTGAGCTGGAAACAGTTGCTGGATGATGGCTATGTGGTGGCCGGAAGCCCGGATACGGTGCGTGAAAAGCTGGAACATCTGGCGAAATCGTTGCGGGTTGGAAATCTGTTCTGTCTGATGCATGTGGGCGATATGCCAAAAGACAAATGCATGCATTCCAGCAAGCTGTTCGCCGAAAAAGTCATGCCGAAAATGCGCAATATTTTCCCGGAATATGACAATGACACGCGCTTCTGGGCGCAACCGCTGGCCAAACGCGCAACGCCCGCGCCGGTGGATGCGGCGTTGAAAACACGTATTACAGTGCCGGGAGAATAGACCATGAATTTGCGTAAAATCAAAACCCGGCACACCGAAACCCATGTGCTGGAAGGCGGTTCCGGCCCCGATCTGCTGTTCCTGCACGGGGCGGGCGGCATTACCCTGGAAGATCCGTTTCTGAATGCGCTGGCCGCGAAATATCATGTTTATGCGCCATTGCTGCCGGGTTATGGGGCATCCGATGAATGCACCGAAATCCGCGATATGCTGGATGTTACCCTGCATAGCTGGGATGTCGCCGGGGCGCTGGGTCTGAAAAAGCCGATCCTGGCCGGGCATTCAATGGGGGGCATGATTGCGGCTGAAATGGCGGCGATTGCGCCCAATGATGTGGACAGGCTGTGCCTGATCTGTCCCGCTGGGCTATGGCTGGACGATCATCCGATCCCGGATCTGTTTGCCATGCTGCCTTATGAACTGCCAGCCTATCTGTTTCATGATGCAGTTGCCGGTGGCAAAATGATGACGGCGGGCATGGATTTTTCCAATCTCGACTTCCTCAAGGCGTTTCTGATTCAGAATGCGCGGCAAATGGGCATGGCGGGCAAGCTGCTGTTCCCGATTCCGGACCGGGGTTTGCGCGAGCGGCTCTATCGCATCAAGGCGCGCACCATTCTGATCTGGGGCGATAGCGATAAATTGATCGTGCCGCGTTACGCGCAGGAGTTCAAAAAGCTGATCGCCAATTGCGAACTGGTCAGCATTGCCGAGGCCGGGCATCTGGTACCCATCGAACAAACGGCGCAAACTGTGGCGGCGATCGGAAGACTGGCGTAAACACTTCAAAAACAGGGACAGGCCCGCGCGTTTGTCCCTGTTTTGTTCGCAAACGGGTCTGATTATTTACGCATAAGTAAACTTTCGCGGCTAAGCTCCGTTTGAGGATGGAGCCATGATCGAGAGACTGATAGCACTTGCCAAAGACAAAAGGCCCGCTGCCCGGCGCGCCTTGTCATTGGGTATTGTTGAGCTTTGCCATGGCCCCGGCTTGCAGATGGGCCCGCAGGATAAAGAAATTGCGGGGCAGATTATCGTCCGCCTGATTTTCGAATTTGAATCTGATCTGCGTGCCCAAATCGCGGACAGGCTGGCGGCATCCGTTCAAGCCCCCAAAGCACTCATTCGCGCCCTGGCCGAAGATGAAGTCATTGTTGCTGAAGCGGTCATCACGCAAAGTCCGCTGCTGGATAATGACGATCTTATCGCCATTATAAATACCAAAACGCGCGAACATCGCCTGCTGATTGCTGCGCGCCCGCACATCAGCACCGAGGTTGGCGACGCGCTGCTAAAACCCGGCGAGCCGGAAGTGCTGGCGGCGCTTCTCAATAACCAGACGGCGGCGATTTCCCAGGCGGCGATGGAATATGCCGTGGAAGAAAGTAAATCACGCACAAATCTGCAAGGGCCGCTGGTTAGCCGTGCAGATCTGCCGCCAAAACTTGCTGCGTCGATGGCTGCATTTGTGTCCAGCGAACTGAAGCGCATGCTCGCGGCGAAATTCCCGCACGATCAGGAAATCGTAAGTCAGGCTGTGCAGGAAATTGGTGCGAACAAGTCCGCTGCACCGGCCGGGTCCGAGCAGGGCTTGAGCGCCAAAGCAGCGGCCCTGATTGAACGGCTGCATGCAAATGGTGAGTTGAACATTACCCGCGTGATTTCATTTTTGCGGGAAAAGCGACTGCCCCTGTTTTTTGCGGGCATGGCTGCGCTTACCAAACTTGATGTGCAAAGTCTGATTCATTTCGCCTTTGAGGGCGAAGCGCAGGGGTTGGCGGTTATATGCCGCGCGGCGGGTGCAGATCGCGGCCAGTTTGTGGCTGTTGTATTGCTGCTGGCGCTGGCGCGTAATGGCCATGCAATTCCAGCCAACAAGCTTCAGGCGATCTGCCGCCTGTTTGATTCACTTTCCGAGAAGCGCGCGCTTGAAGTGGTTGAGGACTGGCGTACCGGATTGCATAATCCGGAACGTAAAGCCGCGGCTGGTTAGCAGGCTATCTTTTATCGCCGGTCAGAAAGGGCCGCCAGCGTGCCGCCGCTATAGGGCGCCTTTACGACCGCTACAATCAGATCAATGATATTGCACACAAAACTTTCCGGTGGCGCCGAGATGGTGGCGTAATCATCTTCGGTCAGGCGCACTTCGCCGCGCGTCATCTGTTGCCAGTTGGCCAGCCAGTGAAACACACTTGTCGCAACCAGCCCGACCCGCTGCACCGCCGCATCTCGCGGCATTTGCGGCATCTGTTTCATGGCCATGGTTGCAAGGCGCCGCGCCGACGATGTGTGTTCGCGCCAAACGGCATCGCTGACGCGGATTTTAGGATCACTGTAGAGCAATGCAAAAAACCGGATAAAATCCGTGCCGCCGGGATTGTTCTGCATATGCTCGAAAAATGGCAATACCGCCGCCTGCGCCAGCCTGTAGATATCGGTTTCTTGCATGGGCTGTGAAATGGCGTCCAGCATGGCATGACGCCGCGCGTTAATCCCCGCAAAACGGTCAATGAAAATGGCCTCGACCAGCCCTTCCTTTGATCCAAAATGATAGAGTAAGGACGAGGTGTTGCGCTGGCCCGCAGTGCGATTGATCTGACGAACGGTAACGGCGTCCAGCCCGTGACGGGAGAATAATTGCTCGCCAGCATCCATCAGGCGCGCCTTTGTGTCGCGCCGTTCGGAAATATCTTCCTTTGTCTGGCGAGGCATCCTGCCCCCTGTCTGTTACTGAAAAACCGGCCCGGCGCCGGGAATCAGCGCAGCATCCGACCTGCTTTTAAGTGATTTTGCGGTATTTTCCAATGCATAGGCAGTATTAATTTTACAGGATCACTTGGATTGTGCGCCGCTTCGGGCTAATGAAGGGAACCCGCATTATTTCAGGAATGTCAGATGAGTGCAGATATATATCATGACGCGGAAGACCCGCAAATTACCCAGATTCGTCAATCAGTTATCGCTTTGTGCAGTAATTTTCCCGGCGAATATTGGCGTGAAATGGATCAGAAGCGCGAATATCCGACGGCCTTCGTCAAGGCGCTGACCGAGGCGGGCTTCCTGGCCGTGCTGATTCCCGAAGAATATGGCGGCAGCGGCCTGGGCCTGACGGCGGCGGCGGCGGTGCTGGAGGAAATTCAGCGTTCCGGCTGCAATGGCGCCGCATGTCATGCCCAGATGTATATCATGGGCACGATCTTGCGCCATGGCAGTCCCGCGCAAAAGGCGCAATGGTTGCCGCGCATTGCGTCAGGTGAACTGCGCTTGCAGGCGTTTGGCGTGTCGGAACCCTCCAACGGCACAGATACACTCAGCCTGAAGACCCGCGCGGTGCGTCAGGGGGATCATTATATTGTCAACGGGCAAAAAATCTGGACCTCACGCGCGGAACATTCCGATCTGATGCTGCTGCTGGCGCGCACAACGCCAAAGGAAGAGGCCAAATCCCGCAGCCACGGCCTGTCGGTGTTTGTCGTCGATATGCAAAAGGCGGTGGGCAATGGCATGACCATCAAACCCATCCGCACCATGGTCAATCATTCCACCACCCAGGTATTTTTTGACGATCTGAAAGTGCCAGCCGAAAATCTGCTGGGCGAAGAAGGGCAGGGCTTCAAATATATTCTGACCGGGATGAATGCCGAACGTGTGCTGATCGGGGCCGAAACCATTGGCGATGCGCGCTGGTTCATTAAAAAGGCGGTCGATTACGCCAATGAGCGCAATGTTTTTGGCCGCCCCATTTCAACGAACCAGGGAATCCAGTTTCCTATCGCCAAAGCCTATGCACAGACAGAGGCCGCCAATCTGATGGTGCAAAAAGCCGCACGGCTTTATGAGCAGGGCAAGGATATCGGCGCTGAAGCCAATATGGCGAAGATGCTGGCGGCCGAGGCGTCCTGGGCTGCGGCGGATATGTGCCTGCAAACCCATGGCGGTTACGGCTTTGCCGAGGAATATGATGTGGAGCGCAAATTCCGCGAAACAAGGCTCTATCAAATTGCGCCGATCTCGACCAATCTCATACTTTCCTATCTGGCCGAGCATGTGCTGGGCATGCCGCGTTCCTATTAATGTGAAGCTTTGATTATCTGCGATGCTGTGGTAACGGAATTGAATGAAGGTTCGCGAACTTATTCGGCTGGTTGAAGCCGATGGCTGGTTTTTGGTGCGCACAAAAGGCAGCCATCGTCAATTTCATCACAGGGCAAAGAAGGGAACCGTTACTATAGCAGGCAGTTTGAGTCTGGACATCCCGCCGGGAACGCTAAGTAATGTGCTTAAGCAGGCAGGCCTGAAGAATCAGGAGTGAATTCAGATGAAGTATCTCGTTGTTCTTGAAAAAGGCCCTTCCTCGTTTGGCGCTCATGTTCCTGATCTTCCCGGCTGCATAGCCGTTGGGCAATCTAAATCAGAAGTATTGAAGCTGATTCAGGAAGCCATCGAGTTTCATATTGAGGGGCTGAAGCTTGAAGGGCAGCCCATTCCATCGCCTGCATCGACCAGCGAATTAGTTGAGATAGAAACAATATAATTGGGCACATCATGCGCCGCGCGCTTGAAGATATATTGGTTATATCCCTGGGGCAGGCGGTGGCTGCGCCCTATGCGACGCAGCGGCTGGCGGATGGCGGCGCGCGGGTCATCAAGGTGGAGCGCGCCGAAGGCGATTTCGCGCGGCACTATGATACGGTTGCAAAAGGCGAGTGCAGTTTTTTTGTCTGGCTGAATCGCGGCGCGGAATCTGTTGTGCTGGATTTGAAAAATCCCGATGATCGGGCGCTGGTAAGACGCATGCTGGCAAAGGCCGATGTGTTTATCCAGAATTTTGCGCCAGGCAGCCTGGACCGCCTGGGACTTTCCTCAAGCACATTGCGCGCGGAATTTCCACGGCTCATCACCTGTGACATCAGCGGCTATGGTGATGAAGGCCCGTACCGGAACATGAAGGCCTATGATCTGCTGATCCAGGCGGAAAGCGGGTTGGCGTCACTGACCGGCAGCCCGCAGGAGGCGGGCCGCGTCGGCGTTTCGATCTGCGATCTGACGGCGGGCATGAACGCCCATGCGGCCATTCTGGAAGCCCTGATATTGCGTGGCCGCACCGGGCAGGGCAGCGCCATTCATGTATCGTTATTTGACGGCCTGGCGGACATGATGAATACGGCCTTGATGCAGCAGCGCTATACAGGCAGGGCGCCTGCGCGCATTGGCTTTGGGCATTCCCAGGTGGTGCCGTATGGGTTGTTCAAAACCGCGGATGGTGAAATTGTCATCGCCATACAGAATGCGCGCGAGTGGGAAAATTTCTGCGTTGCAGTTTTGCAGCGCCCCCAAATCGCCGCGCATCCTGATTATGCCAGCAATGAGGCGCGCGCCCATAACCGTGCGGCGCTATATCAAATTATTGACGAAGTTTTCGGCGCGCTTACGCTTGCTGCGCTGTCCATGCGGCTTGAAGCGGCGAATATTGCTTTCGGTCGGCTGAATATGGTTGCCGATCTGCTGAGCCATCCGCAGTTGCGCACCATGTTGCAGGCAACGCCATCGGGGGATGTGGAAGTGATTGCGCCCGCAATCCGCATTGCCGGGCCATCCACGCCGCCGCGCCCCACACCCGCACTGGGGCAGCATACGACCGCAATCCGGCGGGAGTTTGCCTAGCGCATTTTGCGAACGGATTGAAGCGTATCACACACCCTCATTGTCATTGCCCGGTTTAGCCGGGCAACCCACCCCCCAAAACCCAGGCCATTGGATGCGGCATGGATTACCCGGACAAGCCGGGTAATGACAGTGTGGGGTTAAAGGCGCTTCAATAGGATCAGAAAATTGCCTGGAATGGTGGCAACAAAAAAGGCCGGTCTGTTTCGAGACCGGCCTGTAATTTTAGTCAGGCAGTTCAGCCCAGCGCGATATAGGTCGCCTTCATCTGGGTGAATTTGTCGAGCGCATGCAGCGAGCCGTCGCGGCCAATGCCGGATTGCTTGTAACCGCCGAACGGCATGGTCAGGCCGCCGCCATTGGTGTTATTGATGTTGACCGAACCGGCGCGGATTTTGCGGGCCATCTTGTGCGCCTTGGTCAGATCATTGGTCCACAGGTTTGCATACAGGCCATAGATCGAATCATTGGCGATTTTCAGGGCTTCTTCCGTGTCCTTGAAGGTCAGGGTTGACAGCACGGGGCCAAAGATTTCCTCCTGCGCGATCTTCATATCGTTCTTCACATTGTCGAAGATGGTCGGTTCGATATATTCGCCGCCGGTGTTCTGGCGCACCTGCTTGCCGCCCATCACCAGCTTTGCGCCTTCCTTCTGACCGGCTTCGATATAGCCCATCACGCGCTTGGTCTGTGACTTGTCGACCATCGTGCCCATCATGGTTTTGGGGTCCAGCGGATCGCCCGGCTGCATGAACTGGCCAACGGCTTTCACCTTTTCCAGGAACTCATCCTTGATGCCTTCTTCGACCAGCAGGCGCGAGCTGGCCAGACAGACCTGACCGGAATTGAAGAAGATCGCCATGCCGGCGGCCTGTGCGGCGGCGTCCAGATTGGGCGCGTCCTTCATGATGATGTTGGGGGATTTTCCGCCGCATTCCAGCCAGATCGCCTTCATGTTGGACTTGCCGGAATATTGCAGGAAATATTTACCCACTTCGGTCGAACCCGTGAACGAGATTACATCCACATCCATATGCATGCCCAGGGCCTGACCGGCGGTTTCGCCATAACCCGGCAGCACGTTCAGCACGCCTTCTGGAATGCCCGCTTCCATCGCCAGTTCGGCCAGGCGGATCCCGGTCAGCGGGGATTGTTCAGCAGGCTTCAGAATGACACTGTTGCCGGTCGCCAGCATGGGCGCCAGTTTCCATGCAGACATCATCAGCGGGAAATTCCACGGCACCACGGCGCCGATCACGCCAACCGGTTCGCGGGTGATCATGCCAAGACCGGCGGGGCCGGTCGGCGCGATTTCGTCATAAATCTTGTCAATGGCTTCGCCATACCACTGAAAATTATTGGCGACGCCAGCCATATCGATATTTTTGGCCATCATCACCGGCTTGCCCATATCAAGGGTTTCCAGCAAGGCCAGTTCTTCGGCATTTTCCCGGACCAGCGCGGCCAGTTTCAGCAATACCGCCTTGCGATGGGCAGGGGCAGCCTCAGACCATTTGCCGGCCTCAAATGCCCTCCGTGCGGACTTGACGGCAATATCCACATCTTCCTTGTCGCATTCGGCAATCTTGGCCAAAACGCGCCCGTCAATGGGGCTGACGGTTTCGAAGGTTTTTCCGGAAACTGCATCCACATATTTGCCATCGATAAACGCCTGATTGCGATAGCTCAGCCCATCACGCATTTTCTGCCAGTCTTCGAGTGTCTTTGCGGCCATGATTTTCTCCGTCTTCCCTGGGGGTTGTTAACGATAAAAAGGGATCATCCTTCACTGCGATCCGATTGCGTCAGACACTATCAAACCCCGGCTTTCCCGGCTAGCGCAATTTAGAAGGTTTCCTGATCAGACTGAAGCGCCCGGCCTTCCTGCAGCAGGTTACTGATCACCTTGCTCCGCGCTCCGCCCACGGATTCCCCTTCGCCAGCACCTGGTGGCGAAGGGCTGGTGCACGGCAAGAGAGCGGGTCTGATCCGCTCAGAGAGAAAATGCTCTGGCCGTCAGTGCGAGCGCACAACACAACCCGGGCGGGCGCCGGTGTCCACGCCGTTGCGCTGAATGGCCTGACCGGACACCAGGGTGGCCACATAACCATCGGCGCGTTGCATCAGGCGCTTGCCATTTGCGGGCAGGTCGCACACCACTTCCGGCGCCAGGATTTTCAGGCGGTCCAGATCGATCAGATTGATGTCGGCCCGCTGTCCGGGCGCCAGAACGCCGCGATCCATGATGCCATTGCTGCGCGCGGTTTCGCGGGTCTGCTTTTGCACCACCCATTCCAGCGGCAGGCGGCCATGTTTGCGGTCCCGCGCCCAATGGGTCAGCATGAAGGTGGGTACACCCGCATCGACAATCAGGCTGCAATGCGCGCCGCCATCGCTGCCGCCCAGCAGGGATAATGGATGCATCAGCATCTCGCGGGTCATGTCCAGATTGCCATCCCCATAGCCCGCCGCCGCATAGAACAAAAACGCCTGGCCATTATCCTCCAGCATAAGGTCATAGGCGACCTCGGTTGGTTTGCGCCCCGTGCGTTCGGCAATCGCGGTCAGGCTTTGGCCTGGATCGGGTTCATAATTGGGCACGGCGCCCAGCGCATAGGTCAGCTTCCACGGATTGGCGAAAAGCTGTGACCATGCGGTGATCGCCGGGTCTTTGTCGGCCAGAATGCGCGCCTTCACCTCGGGCTTGCGCAGCATCGCCAGACGCTCCGGCTGCGACAGTTTCTTCAGTGCGATAAAGCTTGGGAAGCGCGCAAACGGGTTTTCGCTTTCGAAACTGAACAGCATGCCGACAGGCCGGCCAGAAATTTGCGGCATAAGCTGCGCGCCTTCCCGGTTGGCCTCTTCCGCCATTGCAAAAGCCTTGAGCGAGGAAGAAGTGGTCAGGAATGTCAGGGGCCGGCCAGATGCGATTGACAAACGTTTCATCAGATCCATTTCGGATGAAAACGGGATGACGTCGGATTTCACGACGCCGCTTGGAATGACTTCAATGATCCCCTTGCCGGATGCGCCGATCGCGCGCGCAATCGCCATCAGTTCGGCTTCCTTGGCGAAGGTGCCGGGAATGGGAACGCCCCTTGGCGTCAGGTGGATGCCCGTGCGCGATGTCGAAAAGCCCAGCGCGCCCGCCTCCATCGCCTCGCGCATAAGCGTGGCCATGCGCGCCGTTTCCTCGGTGCTGGGGTCCACATCCTCGGCCCCGCGTTCGCCCATCACATAGGTGCGTAACGCGCAGTGCCCGACATAGGCGCCGATATTGACGGCGCGCGGCATACGGTCCAGCGCATCCAGATATTCGGGAAAGCTTTCCCATTGCCAGTCCATCCCCGCCTTCATGGATGCCGCCGGGATGTCCTCGACGGACTCCATCAACTCAATCATCCAGTCGCGATTGGCGGGCTTGACCGGGGCGAAGCCGACGCCGCAATTGCCCATCACCGCCGTCGTCACCCCGTTCCAGCCCGACGGCGTCAGCAGCGGATCCCAGGTCGCCTGTCCGTCATAATGCGTATGAATATCCACCCAGCCCGGCGTCACCAGCAGCCCATCGGCATTGATGGTTTCGCGCGCACTGCCCGATAGCTGCCCGACCTCGGTAATCACCCCGTCCTTGATGGCAATATCGCCGGTAAACCGCGCGCTCCCTGTTCCGTCAACAATGGTTCCGCCCTTGATGATCAGATCATGCATGCCGTTTCCCTCCACATTTTGCGGCCGGGATTATTGGCTTCCCGGACATTTCTTTTAATTCAGCTTAAACAATATCAGCCGGGAAGGAAGCAAAAGCTTAATATTCAGGCGGGGGAAAGACTTGCGCGGGCGGGGTGTGGGCTGCCGGGAAAATTCATAACGGGTCATCCTGTTTTCCTCCGAAACCTGGAAGGGTGCAAAACCAACAAGAGGGGTCACAACAAGAGGGGTCACACAACAAGAGGGGTCAGGTCTTGACATGACAGTATTTGCGGGCTAATCTTCATCCATGTCCCGTCCGCTCCGGCTCGAATATTCAGGCGCTGTTTATCATCTTACTGCGCGCGGCAATGCGCGGCAGGCGATTTTTCTGGATAATGCGGACAGGGAGATGTTTCTGGCCTGCCTTGGCGGGGTGGTGGCACGGTTTGGCTGGCTGTGCCACGCTTTTTGCCTGATGGACAATCATTATCATCTTCTGGTCGAAACCCCCGAGGCCAATCTGTCGCGGGGCATGCGGCAACTGAACGGGGTCTATACCCAGCGGTTTAACCGCCGCCATCAGCGGGCCGGGCATGTGTTTCAGGGGCGCTTCAAGGCCATTGTGGTGGAGCGCGACAGCCATCTGCTCGAATTGTGCCGCTATGTGGTGCTGAACCCGGTGCGGGCTGGCATGGTGAAGCAGGCCGCGCGGTATAAATGGAGTTCCTGTCCGGCTACACTGGGCATGGCGCCGTGTCCGGACTGGCTCAGCACCGACTGGCTGCTGGCGCAGTTCGGCAAGCGGCGGTCGGTGGCGCGCGCAAAATATGCGGATTTTGTTGTGCAGGGCATGGCGCAGCCCTCGCCCTGGGCCGGGTTGCAAGGGCAGGTGCTGCTGGGCTCCGAGCGCTTTGCAGAGCAAATGCGCCCCCTGCTGGAAGGCGCGGATGCACTGAAAGAAGTGCCCCGCATGCAGCGCCAGTTGCTGCGGCCCAGCCTGAAAGTGCTGTTCGCCGGGCGGGTGCGCGGCGATAAAATTTTGCGCGACGCGGCGATACGAAAGGCGCTGGAATACGGCTATAGCATGGCGGCCATCGCAGAGCATGCCGGGCTGCACTATTCAACCGTCAGCAAGATCATTAAAGGCGAACGCTGAAACTGTCATGTCAAGACCTGACCCCTAGGATGCGCTGACCCCTAGGATGCGAGGATGTGCTGTGACCCCGAGGATGTGTGTGTGACCCCGAGGACTGACCGGAAGCATGGAAAAGACGGCGCTTGCAGTACCGACGCGGTGACCTTACCCTGAGGGTTACAGCTTCACGCTTACCAACGGAGTTCAGCCCAACGGAGTTCAGCAATGACAAGTACGCCAACTTACATCCCGCCCAAGGTCTGGAAATGGGATGCCGCAAGCGGCGGGCGGTTTGCCAACATTAATCGCCCCATAGCAGGTGCGACCCACGAAAAGGATCTGCCGGTCGGCAAACATCCGCTTCAGCTTTATTCACTGGGCACACCCAATGGCGTCAAGGTCACGGTGATGCTGGAAGAGCTACTGGCGCTTGGGCATGGCGGGGCGGAATATGACGCCTGGCTGATCAATATCGGCGAAGGCAATCAGTTCGGCAGCGGCTTCGTCGCCGTTAATCCAAATTCCAAGATTCCGGCGCTGATGGATCGCAGCACGCCGAAGCCGACCCGGGTTTTTGAGTCGGGTGCCATTCTGCTGTACCTTGCCGAAAAATTCGGCGCGTTCCTGCCACAGGATCCGGGCCTGCGCGCGGAATGCTATTCCTGGCTGTTCTGGCAGATGGGCAGCGCGCCCTATCTCGGTGGCGGCTTTGGGCATTTCTACGCCTATGCGCCGGAGAAGTATGAATATGCGATCAACCGCTTCACGATGGAGGTCAAACGCCAGCTTGATGTGCTGGATCGCCATCTGGCGGACAGGCAATATTTCTGCGGCGATGTTTACACAATCGCAGATATGGCCATCTGGCCCTGGTATGGCGCGCTGGTCAAGGGCACGCTGTATGAGGCAGGCGAATTTCTTGATGTGGGCATTTACAAAAATGTTATCCGCTGGACAGATGCCGTGGCGTTGCGCCCGGCCGTTAAGCGCGGGCGCATCGTGAACCGCACCTGGGGCGCGCCGGAAAGCCAGCTTCCAGAACGCCACGACGCCAGCGATTTCAAGAGCAAGACCTGAATATAATACCAACGCCCCCTGATGCGGCGACATTCTTCGTGCATGTCATTCTTCGTGCATGTTATTGCGGCGAAGTGTAAAGTTGCGCCAACGATGTAATTGGAGATTTCGATGAAGGTTGGATTATTACAGTTTTTCTCCTGGACGGGACGTGTGCCGGTCGCCAGTGTCTATGACCGCGCCATGGATCGTGTGGATCGCATGGAAGACAGCGATTTCGATTGCATCTGGCTGGCCGAACATCATTTTACGGATTACAGCGTCTGCCCTTCGGTGACATTGATGGGCACGCATATTGCGGGGCGGACAAAGCGCCTGCGGATCGGCACGGCGGTCACGCTCAACGCCTACTATCATCCTCTCAGACTGGCCGAAGAACTCAACATGCTCGACATATTCTCCAAGGGCCGCCTCAATTGGGGGTCGGGCCGGGGCTTCGATCCGGTCGAGTTCAAGCTGTTTGGGGTGACGCCCGACGACGTGTATGACCGCTTTCGCGAGACTGCGGATATCGTCCAGAAATCCTGGGCAAACGAGCGCTTCTCCCATCACGGAAAATATTACAATTACGACAATGTGCTGGTGCTGCCGCGTCCCTATCAGGATCCGCATCCCCCGATCTATCTGGCCGCTGATTCGCCCGATTCCATTCGTAAGGCCGGGGCCGATGGCTATACCATCATGCTGGGCCCGCACGCCTCAAATGCCGACTGCAAATATAAGCGTACACTCTATCAGGAAGTGATGGAGGCGAACGGCCATGTGGTTGGAAATCGCGACCTGCCCATGGTGCGTTACGTTGCGCTGGGCGAAACCCGTGCCGAGGCGGAAGCGGTGGCGCGTGCCAGTTCCGGCTGGACCGTCGGCGCCTATGCAAACGCGGATAAGACCGCGCATCTCAGATCCTCATCCGCTGACATTCTGGTTGACCCGAAGGTGGACCCGGTCGAGCGTTATCTCAATGACGTTGCGATTGTCGGCACCGCACCCGAAGTGGTGGACCGCCTCAAACAACTGGAAGCCGAGATCCCCATGAACTATCTGATGCTCGCGCCAATGAGCAACGATTCATTCTTGAGGTTCACGAAGGACGTGCTGCCAAAGCTCGTATAGGGCGGGTTTTTCAGCGACCTGCTGAAATCACAAAACATAACTCCAGGCATTATAATACCGTCGCCTGCACCACGGCCTTCATGCGCTCGATCAGTGAATATTCGTCCGTGGTGAAATCCGCATCGATCCACCATTCCTCGACCTCGCGCAAAACGGCTCCGATCTGCGGGCCTTCCGGAACGCCCGCCAGCCTTACGTGATGCCCGTCCAGCGGCAATACCGGCGGTTTCCAGCTATCGATCATGGGAAGCAGGGCGCGCCATTGCACCGCATTATGATTGCGCTTCACATCGCCCGCCCAGCGC
>Ga0209893_1000060_pt1 | contig 21020 bp, 23 predicted proteins | sample GWRWT3_25Nov14_FD_187190 | JGI IMG/M metagenome (GOLD analysis project Ga0209893, IMG submission 187190) | Sand microcosm microbial communities from a hyporheic zone in Columbia River, Washington, USA - GW-RW T3_25-Nov-14 (SPAdes) (version 2) | ecosystem: Engineered > Artificial ecosystem > Sand... | reverse complement strand
GATGGACCCGCACACACCCGCCAGGGCAAAGGCCGTGCTACTGGCCGCATTGGCCTATTTCGTGATGCCGGCAGACATGGTTCCGGATTTTATTGTGGGGTTCGGATTCACGGACGATCTGACGGTTCTGTTAACCGCCATCACAATTGTGCAGGGAAATATAACCGGGACGCATCGGGAAAGCGCTACGCAGCATCTCAATCGCCTAAAGGGTGATTCTGTATAGGCGCAGCTTTCGTTTGTGTGTGTGCAACATTTACCGAAGCGCCAGTGATCACCGCCGCGCCGCCATCGCCCATCCCCCCAGACATAAGATAGCCAGCCGCGTTGATAACAGCATCCATATTGCACCACGGGCAACGACCGACTGATACCAACGGCCCTATGCCCTGACCTGTCATCCTGAGCGAAGCGAAGAATCCCCATCCATTTCGGGGAGATCCTTCGCTTCGCTCAGAATGACACAACGCGTCTGTTCATCGGGCCGTTGGTATGACTTGCCCACAGAATATTTCCGCGTGTCAGAATCGTCGTTTGCAACGGTCTTTTCTTGATGAAAGTCAAATTCATTAGATGCACGCTGCTATAGTATAAAAATCATGCATATATCCTGGCTTTGCGGCCTTTCCGTCTGGTTAAAAAACTGGAAACAAAGCAATGCCCCTGTGACCCCCATCACTGGTGATAATTCCAAAAAAATCTAACTTCAAAACGTGATGTTAACGTTCTTATGGCCACAATCCAGCACAGGGCAAATAAAGGGTTCAGAAGATGGCCGCACCGGTAGATATTTCGGAAACGCGCAACAGATCGCAGATTGCGCAGCGCGTTCCGAAAATGGCGAACGAAGGCGTTGTCGTTTTCATACTGCCTTCCGATTTGCCGGTCAGCCTTTCACCGCATGATATCGCCATATTGCGCGATGCTTTCACACAGCAACAACCGCACGGCCTATGGTGCGGCTTTACGCTGCTGGGCGACGAACGTGACGCCGTAACCGGTGACCCGCTGCGCGCGTCGCGTGTTGTGCTGTTCACATTCGGAACACGCCAGCCCTATTTCAATCTCATGCGCTGGCTGGACGGACGTTATGTGCTTGCAGATCGCGCCGGGCATGTGCTGCGCCAGTCGACCGATCTGCGGCAATTGCTGTCGGTATTCGAATTAAATCTGCCGACCCTGCATTAATTCTGCATGGGCCTGTCCGGGGCAGCCCAGTTCAGTTGCCTGTGCAACTGCGCCACTGGCCCTACTACCATCATTGTTGGCGGCTGTAGCTGCACTTCCCGCGCCTTGGCGGCGCAATGCGCGAGGTCCGTCAGGACCACCTGCTGCTGATCCGTGGTCGCCCTGGAAACCAGCGCCACGGCTTCGTCCCCTGGCCGCCCTGCCGCCATCAAATGCCCCGAAATCACATCCAGTTGACGCAGTGCCATATAGATCACAATGACCGGTGACCCTTTGGCAATGGCCTGCCAGTCGACGGCGGGAACCTCGCCATCCGAATCATGGCCCGTCACGAATGTAACGGCGGAATTCATGGTACGATAGGTCGCCGGTATGCCCGCATAGGCCAGCCCGCCAATGCCCGCAGAAATTCCAGGAACGATACGAAAGCGAATACCATTCTGCGCAAGGCTCAAGGCTTCTTCGCCGCCCCGTCCAAACACGAACGGATCGCCCCCTTTCAGGCGCAACACCCGCTGGCCCGCTTTGGCCAATGCAACCAGCCTGCTGGAAATATCCGGCTGACTGGTGGAAGGCCGTCCGCCCCGCTTGCCTGCATAGATCAGATTTGCGTCCGCGCGCGCCAGTTTCAGAATATCCGCATTCACCAGCGCGTCATAGACGATCACATCCGCATGGCGCAGCGCATGGTGCGCCAGCAGGGTCAGCAGTCCGGGATCACCCGGCCCGGCCCCAACCAGCCACACCGTACCGGGAAGAAATTCGGGCATTTCAAACTCTGGCGCATCAGCCATTGATCACTGTTCCTGCAACATGCGTTTCCATAATCCGCCCGGCAAAGCTGTCGATGATCAGGGGGTGGTTATTCAAATGGGACGCCTTGACAAATTGCGTCGCCGGATAACGCGCCGCAATGGCGTCTGTATCGTCATATATGCGCTTTACCAGCATTCCGGTGAACAGAAAATAGGGCAGTACGACAACCCGTTGAAAAGACCGCGCCGCCATCTGTTCCAGCGCATCCGGCACAGATGGCGATGCAATCCCGGCATAGGCCGTTTCAACATGGGCGAATTTCATTTCTGCCTGTATCAGATGGGCGATCGTTTCCATGCTGACAAGGACTTGCGGGTCTGAAGCGCCACGCCCGGCAACCAGCAGCGCAGTTGTTGCCAACGCAATGGAGCCAGACACGTCACGCAGCCTCGCGCAGGCGGCCTGCACGAAATTGGCATCCACATCAAATGCCCGCCCATAGCGAAGCTGTATGTCCGGGAATTGCGCCACAAAGTTTTTCAGAATGGATGGAATGTCCTGCATGGCGTGCCCGCCGCTGAACAGGGTTCCCGGTATTACCAATATGCTGGCGCAGCCTGCCCGGCGCAGTTTTTCCAGCCCATCCTGAATGGTGGGCGATGCAAATTCCAGGAAACCGGATTCCACCGGATATTCCGGCAGACGCGCCGCCACGCTGCTTGCCAGCGCCATGAACTCATGCACAGTACCGGCCTCCCGGCCGCCATGGCCGCAAATCATGACGCCCGTGCGCCCGGTCAATTTATTATCGCCGCAGAACGGTGCGGCATTCCGCCTGACGGTGCTCCCATTCTTTACGCTCCAGCTCCGGGATATTCTCGACAGAGCATGGATACCCGATACACAGATATGCAACAAGTTTCCAGTCGCCGGGCGTTTCAAGAATGCGACTGATTTCGTCCGGCTCCAAAATCGACACCCAGCCCACGCCCAGCCCATAAGCCCGCGCTGCAAGCCATAGCGTATGCACGGCGGTGACCGTTGAATAGCGAAGCATTTCAGGCATGGTTTTGCATCCCAAACGGTGGCCCTGCCCGGTTTTTTCATCGGCAAACACCGCCAGATGCACGGGGGCCTGTTGCAATCCGGCAAGTTTCAGCCCTGCATAGAGCGCCGCCCGTTCGCCTTTGTAATCGGCGAGCGCCTCGGCATTGGCGCGGATGAAATTCGCGATCACTGCATCACGGCGCGCGGGGGTGTCAACGCGGACAAACCGCCAGGGCTGGCTATTGCCGACCGATGGCGCAAAATAGGTCAAATCCATCAGCCGCCCAAATAGCTGCTCGCTGACCGGATCAGGAAGGAAATGCCGCTCATCGCGCCGCCACAGCACGAGTTTTTCAAACTCAGCCTGAAAATCGGCGTCAAAATCAGGAACAGCGCCTGCCGCCAGCCAAGCCGGATTATCGAACACGTTCACCTTCCTTAACAAAACAGATTTCCGCTGATCGAGCCCCTGATTGGTCTCAGTAAATATTGGTATGGTTACTAAATCATTGCCATGCGTTAGACTGAACAAATAAGGCAGCGAACAGCACAAAGAAAGGCGATTGATGTTCGGCAGGCATATCACACTCTTTCGTCTATATGGCTTTGAGGTAAAGCTGGACGCAAGCTGGGTTTTGTTAGCGTCACTGGTTACCTGGTCGCTGGCGACGGGCTATTTTCCCGCCATCATTCCAGGCCGCGCCGATAGCGTATATTGGAGCATCAGCGTGCTGGGCGCAGGCGGTCTGTTTGCTTCGATCATTTTCCATGAAATGTGCCATTCCCTGGTGGCGCGGGCCTATGGCCTGCCCATAAATGGCATCACCTTGTTCATTTTTGGCGGCGTGGCCGAGATGGAAGATGAACCGCAAAGCGCCAAGATCGAGTTTCTGATGGCGATTGCGGGGCCGATTTCCAGCTATCTGCTGGCTTTTGGATTTTTCATTGCCGCCACCATTGCCGGGCCGGAGGATAGCCCGACGCCGTTTAGTGCGCTGCTATTCTATCTCGCCATGATCAACACCATGCTGGCGACATTCAATCTTATTCCTGCATTTCCTCTGGATGGCGGGCGGGTATTGCGCGCAGCACTGTGGCAATGGAAAGGCAATATGCGCTGGGCGACGCGGCATGCGTCACAAATTGGCGCGGCCTTCGGGATTGGCTTTATTGTGCTGGGCGTGCTCAAGGTTTTACAGGGCGATATTGTTGGCGGTCTGTGGATCGCGGTGATTGGATTGTTCCTCAACAGCGCCGCCGGTTCGTCCTATACGCAGTTGCGCACCCGCCAGGCCCTGGAAGGCCAGCCTGTGCATCGCTTTATGAGCCGTAATCCGGTTAGCGTGCCACCACATCTAAGCCTACGCGAACTGGTGGATGATTATGTCTATGTCCATGGTTATGACATGTTTCCTGTTGTTGAAGAAAATCGCCTGCTGGGCGCGGTTGGTTTGAGCCAGATCAAACATGTTCCCCAATTACAATGGCACACTGTTCAAGTTCGCGAAATCATGTCGCCCTGCTCGCCAGACAATGTGATCGATGTGAACGCCGATGCCGTGTGGGCAATTTCCCTCATGCAGCGAAGCGGTAACAGCCGTCTGCTGGTTGTTGACGGGGGGCGCCTTGCCGGTGTCGTCGCGCTGAAGGATATATTGCGCTTGCTGGCCCTGAAACTGGATTTGGAAACACTGGAGTAAACAGATGAAGATCAAGCATAAAAAAACCTGGGTCGTGGTAGCCGATGGGGCGCATGCGCGCATTTTTCTGAACGAAGGCCCCGGCACAGGCCTCGTCCCCACCCTTGATCATGATCTAATCGGCAACAGGCTGCAAAGCCATGAAATCGGCAGCGACCGCCCAGGCGTCAGTTTCAGCACTGCGGGTCCCGGACGCCGCGCCATGGCACCGCCCACAGACCCGCACGAACACGCCAAGCATGAATTTATCAAGCAGGTGGCGAAGGCCATCAAGGAGGGATTGAATGCGCAAGCTTTTGAGCAGTTGATTCTGGTGGCGCCGCCAAAAGCGCTGGGCGATCTGCGCGCCGACATTGATCCGCAGGCTGCAAAGTTGGTCAAGGCCGAACTGCACAAGGATCTCACCCACCTGACGCCATATCAGTTGGGCGAACATCTTCAGGATGTGCTCAAAGTCTAGAGCATACCGCATTTAGGTTGAGGCACACCCTGCCCCCAGCCTGTCACCCCGCACTTGGTGCGGGGTGACACTGTGGGTGGGGCGACTCCAGCTAAATGCGGCATGCTCTAATGCACCATCATCACGGCAAGCTTCGCGTTATAAATCACATAGCGCGTAGCCCCGCCGAGGATCAGTTCGCGGATGCGGCTGTGGCCATAGGCGCCCATCACAAGCAAGTCCGCCCCCAGGTCTTTCGCCGTCGCCAGAATGACCTGGCCAACCGGCGCGCTGCCCAACGGCACCTGTTTGGCGCGCACGGTGATGCCGTGGCAGCTTAAATAAGATTGCAGGGCATCCATGGCAAAGGCGTCCATCTCGCGGTTTTGCGCGGTGACGACAGTTACCTCGGCTGCTTCTTCCAGCAGCGGCAAGGCGCCGGATAATGCGCGTGCGGCCTCTGGACCACTGTCCCACGCGACCATCACCTTTTTGCCGATTTGCAGATTGCTCTCGACCGGGATCAGCAGGCATGGGCGCTGCGCCTCCATCAGGGTCGGCTCAATTTCATAGGCAAAATCCGATACCGGGAACATTGTCATGTCCGCCAGCCGCGCCGCGACCGCTGTGCGCTCGGCCGGGTCGCCCATGGTCTCGGTAAAGGTTGCGGTCGGTTTGTTTTTGCCCGGCTGAACCACGGATTCCTCAATGCCAGATTCTTTCAGCGCATTGAGAAATGCCTCTTTGGCGCGCCCGCACTGGCGTTTGTTTGCCTCGCTGACGGCATTGACCAGTTCGGTCGCAATCTGCCCGGTCAAAGCCTCGCCCGCGATGGGAAGCGCATCGGTTGGATTACGGTTCACGAACAGGCACTCGACATGCGAAGCGTAACGCTTGGCGGTGTTCAGCCCGATGCGCAGGACGCGCTGGTCTGAATCAGCACCTGTTAGCGGGATTAATATCTTTCCGAGTCTCATGGGCTTTCTCCTTCTAGTGCGCAACACTTGAGGTTAGAGATATTTCACTAGGGACAACAATACCTTGATGTGGATCAACAAGTCACCAGATCATTCAGGCGGACCTATCCCTTGCCGCAGCCCGATTTATACCGTTACACTCCTGCCATTGGCCCATCAGACGCAGTTAACAGAATTGGGATCGTTTTTTACCGGATAATAAAACCACAAATACGGGAGGAAATGAGATGGCGGATGTAGCGGTAAAACCAGGGGCGCTGGATGGCGTGCGGGTTCTGGATTTCACATCCTATATTGCAGGCCCTTACGCCACCCGGCTGATGGCCGATCTGGGGGCCGAGGTCATCAAGCTGGAGCCGCCCGGCGGTGATCTGGTGCGGACCACCGTACCACGCCGCAAGGGCAAGAGCACAAATTTTGCCCAGCTTAATGCAGGCAAAAAAAGCATTTCCATTGATATGACCACGCCAGAAGGCCTTGATCTGGTTTTCAGGCTGATCGAAAAATGCGATGTGGTGTTTGAAAACAACCGCCCTGGCATAATGAAAAAATATGGGCTTGATTACGATGCCGTGCGGGCGCGCAAGCCAGACATTATCTATGCCTCGGTATGTGGTTTTGGACAATCCGGCCCATCGGCGGGACTGGCCGCCTATGCCCCGATCATTCACGCGGCAAGCGGGTGGGAGCTTGCAAAAATGGCTGTGGAACCCGCCCTGAAAAAACCCATGCGCGCCAATGACGCCACAGCGGATTATATGAGCGCCACCCACGCCATGGCCGCAATGACCGCAGCGCTGTTCCGGCGCGAACGCACCGGTGAGGGCGAGCGCATCGACATCGCCATGCTGGATGTGATGCACAATGTGCTGGGCTTTGAATATCAGGAAGCCCAGTTTCCAATGAAATATGGCTCGCCCGTCAATATCCCGATCAAGGCGAAAGAAGGGTTTTTCATGATCGCCCCGATCACTCCAAAAAATCTGACCGATTTGCTGGCGGCCATCGGCAAGCCGGAATGGGTGGATAGATTTCCGCTGAACACCACAAAACATTTCGAGGCGTGGGAAGATCTGATGGCGGCGGTAGAGGACTGGGCAAAGGATTATACGGCCGAAGAGGCCGAAAAAATCATCAGCGATGGCGGCAGTCCAGTGACCCGCTACCTGACCATGGAAGAGAGCATGAACCTGCCCCAGGTCGCGGCGCGCGGATCACAGGTCACCGTCAATGATGGCCGGGGCGATATAAAAATGCCCAACACGCCACTGCGCACCCTGCATGCAGATAGCCGCCTGCGCCCGCTGATCTCCGAATATGGTCAGCATAATGATGAAATTCTGGGCGGTCTGATCGGCCTGACGCCAGACGAGCTGGCCCGCCTGCGCGCCGCCAAGGTGGTGCAGGGGGCGTAAGCTGTTAAGCAGTCCGCAGAAAAACAGGCTCTTATCCCGCAACGCCCAGAAAACGCAGGGCGTTGCCGCCCAGCATACCGGGAAGCTCGGCCTCGGTCACACCGCTTTCGCGCAGAAATTCACCGGGCTTTGTCTGGCGGATCGGGAACGGATCATCTGTGCCGATCATCAGCCGGTCTGCGCCGAACAGTTCCCTGATGGCGCGCAGCAGGGCCGGTTCATAGACCAGCGTGTCATAATAAAATTTGCGCGCGGTTTCGAGCGGCGCCTCGGGCATGGTGGCCGCCATTTGCGGCGCGCTTTTCCATACTTTTTGCAGCCGGTTGATTACGGTCATCGCCGATCCGCCGCCATGACTGAAGCCAAGCCGCAATTTCGGATTGGCCTGCATCACCTGCCCATTGATCAGCGAGGCCGCCGCAATGGCGCTGTCGAGCGGATAGCCGAGCAAGCCGCCCATCAGCGGATTGGCCCCCCAGCGTTCTTCCCCAACGGGTTGCAGGCCATGCACAAAAACCGCCATGCCCAGTTCCGCCGCTGCGGTGAAAAACACCTTGAAGCGTGGATCGCCCAGATCCTTGCCCATTACATGTGAGCCGATCTGCACCCCGTGCAGGCCGTAATCGCGTTTGAGAATTTCAAGTTCTTTCGCCGCACGATCCGGGTCCTGCAGGGGAACCATGCCCAGCCCATAAAAATGCGCGGGCGCCTTGTCGATCATGTTGCGCAGGGTTTGCGCGATGTGGCGGCCCATCACCACCGTTTCTTCGGCATTAAACCAGTAAGACAGCAATTCCGGCATCGGCGAGAGCACCTGAACATCCACTCCGTCTTCGGCCATAAAGCTCAGACGCCGATCCACATTCCAGCAGCGGTCATCCACCGGGCGGAACGGCTTGCCGCCGATCATCACCGTGGCTTTGGTGGGGTCTTTGGCGTCGCATTGCATGCAGGGCCAGCGGTCATTTTTGCCACCCGATGGATCAACGGGAAAATCCTGCGGCACAATATGGGCGTGGATGTCGATGGTTTTCATAAAAAGATTATCCTGTCTCATTTCTCCGGAATGATATTTTTGTCATTTTGAGCGAAGCGAAGAATCTCGCGCCAGCAATTCCTCCGATGGAGATCCTTCACTTCGTTCAGGATGACAATCCTGGTTTTCAGAGCATTGTGCTGCCGCCATTGACGCTGACCACCTGGCCCGTGACAAAGGATGCTTCTTCGGAGGCAAAATAGCTGACGGCGGAGGCGATTTCGCGCATATCGCCAGCGCGGCCCATAGGAATGACACCGATGAATTTTTCAATCAGCGGAATGCCTTTTCCCATAAAGGCTTCCAGTTGCGGCGTCGCCACCGCGCAGGGCGCAACCGTATTGACGGTAATACCATCGCCCGCAAATTCGCGCGCCAGACCGGAGGTTAATCCGTGCACCCCGCCCTTGGCCGCATTATAGGCCGCATGGTCCCACAGACCATTGCGCACGCTGTCCGCGCCGATGCTGACGATGCGGCCATAATGCGCCGCCTTCATAGCGGGAAGCACCGCACGGCAGCACCAGATGGCCGTCCACAGATTGCGGTCAATGGTCAGGCGCAGGGTTTCCGGCGTGTGTTCCAGAAACGGCTTGATCACACCACCGCCCGCATTATTGACCAGAATATCTATTTTTCCCCAGCGCTTCATGGTGGCGTCCACCATGGCGTTGACGACGGCTTCGTCAGCCATGTCACCGACATGGGTGATGATCTCCACCTTGCCTTTGCCCGCCACAATATCGACGGCCTTTTTCAGCCCATCCCCGTTGGAATCCGACAGCATCAGGTTCGCACCCTCCGCCGCCAGCCGTTCGGCGATGGCCCGGCCAATACCCTGCGCCGCGCCGGTAACGATGGCGACGCGCCCTGCATGTGCTCCGCTCATGGCTCTCTCCTATCCAACAGTTTCAATGACGCCCTTGGCGGCGAAGCGGGGGTCGGGAAAGCCGCCCCAATAATCGATGGTCTCCAGCCCGGCGGCCAGCATGCGCGGTGGGCGCGCATTATGTTCGGGAAACTCCTCCATGCCGAAGCTGAATTCGATAGTCGTCTCATCGGGATCAAGGAAATAGAGAAATATGCTGTCAGATGGCGGATGCCGCCCCGGCCCATACACAATCGGCACCTGCATATGGCGCGCGCGCACATTGCCCCGGCCGACATCATCAATATCCGTGACCATGAAATTCACATGGTTCAGCCGGTTTTCATTCGCCTTGCCGATGGCCAGACTGTGATGATAGGGGTTCGGGAAACAGCGGGTGAAAGCGATGATGCCGCTGATATAATCGGACACCCGGTAGTTCAACTGTTCGGTGAAGAATTTCAGTGTCTTGTCGAAATCCACCACGCTCAGCACCACATGGCCCAGCCGCGCGATCTTGGTGATTTTCTGCGAATAGTTTGGCACGAACTGGGTGATGGTGGCGTAATATTCAAATGTCGCGCCGGTGTTAGGCTCTATCATGCGGAAGGTGCGGCCCTGGCTCAGGGCGTTTGATTCCGCCGCATCAAGCCAGTGCGGCTTCAGGCCGATCTCGCTGAAATGCCCGAACGCCATGTCCAGATTGCGGTCATCCTCCATTTCCCAGCCAACACGCTTCAGCCCGCCAACCTTTCCGGGGTAGAGAATGATATTGTGATGGTCATTGCTGCACCGGAAAAACTTGCAGCCGTCCGCGCCATCGCCTGCGGGGTCAAGCCCCACCATGTTTTCGTAAAACGCCGCTGACTTGGCCATGTCGGTGACGTTCAGCGCCACATAGCCGAGTTTTTTGTACCTGAAATTCGGGGCCATCTTTTTCACCTCATATAATAATGCTGATCTTGCCCAGTGCGCGGATTGAATCCAGATCCAGCACCGAGCGTTTTTCGGCGATCTTCGGCCCGTCCGCGCCCACCACAATCTTGTATTCATGATGGCCGATATAGGTATTGGTGACATCGTTCTTGGTGCGGTAGGTGACAAAATTGCATGTCACCGCATAGACATTTCCTTCAACACTTCGTATACGGACATTATGCACCATGTGCCGGGTTTTGGAGCGCGGCCATTCCGCATGTGCGGTTTTTTTGTTCAGCCGCAACACCCGTTCGCCCAGACGGAAGCGGTCATCGGCAATGTAGAACAGTGAATCGGCGGGCGTCGAGGCATCGGTGCAATCGGTGGACGGCACCATATAGCGCGCATCATCGGTGAAAAGCGTCAGCCACTCGTTCAGCCGCCATTCATCGAGCAGGGCCGCCTCCATATACAGAAAATCTTCAAAATCGTGGCGGGTCATTTCCGGGGCATTGGCGCCCTTTGTCATTGTCTGGCTCATTCGGCCGCCTCCTTTGCCGTCATAAGTGTGTTCCATTGCCGCCAGAAGGCGCGCATCTGCAATTCGTCTGTTGTGCCGGGCTGCTCGCGGTTCATGCCCTTGGAAATATCGTTCCAGGCGACGGCATGCAGATTTTTATAGCCGCGCTGGCACATTTCCAGCGCCTCCACATCATCGGGCGTGGCGAAACCGCCCGGCCCCAGAAATTCCAGAAAGTTGAACAGGCGGCGTTCGCGCATTACCGGAGTTTCTTCCCTGGGGGCCAGCGCCCAGGCGTTGACATGCATGCGGTCTGGCGCAATCGGATAAAAGGTACGCAGGGTGATCGCCATGATATCGTTCAGCACCAGGTTCGGGAAAATCAGAATATTGCGGTTCATCAGCGCGATGCGCCTGGCGCGTTCCTCGCCAAAGTTCCGGGTCAGCCGGGCCATGATAGCCACAATATCCTGTTTGCCGTCTTCGCCCCAGGCCGGCACATGCTGCGCCACGGGGCGTCCCCAGGGGGCCGCATATTCAATAACCGCATGTCCGCCGCCAAGCTGACGCCCGCCGCCCCCCATGCCAGAATTGGTCATGCTGCCCACGGTATTGGCGAGATAATCCATATAGGTCGCATGGGTGACGCCGCCATGATAGCCATCAATGCTGTTTTCGCAGAGCAGCTTCCAGTTGGCGTCAATTGCATATTGTTGTGTGCCGCCCGCGATCTCCATGCCTGTTTCGGCCTGATCCATGACCAGATCGATATATTCCTTAACCCCGCCCAGATAGGCATCAAGCGGCGCCGCATTACGGTCAAAATTGACGAAATACAGGCCGCGATAATTTTCCAGCCGTTCCAGCCGCGCCAGATTACTGGATCCACTATCATTGAAGCCTTCGCAATAGGCCTCCTTTCCTGGCAGGTCGATCAGCTTGCCCTCATCGGAAAAGGCCCAGCCATGGTAGAAGCACTGAAAGACCTTGGAATTGCCCTTGGCCTCGCGGCACACCATGGCGCCGCGATGCGTGCAGGTGTTGTAGAAGGCGTTGATCGCGCCGCCCCTGTCGCGGTTAAAAATCAGATTGCGCCCGGAAATGACACGGGTGACAAAATCACCCGGTTTCGCCAATTCCGATTCATGGCCCAGATACAGCCAGCAACGCTCAAATATCCTTTGCCGCTCGTCCGCCAGCACTGCGTCATCGACAAAGGCCGTGCGCGCCACCTTGAACAGCCCCCTATCGCCATCATCGATGACATATTGGCTGCGGATATTGGTTGACTGTTTTTCCATCCGTGTAACGCTCCCTTGCTTATTCCGCCGCGGCTTCCATCGGCGCCGTGGTCATTAACAGGTTCCAGTGCCGCCAGAAGGCGCGCATCTGCAATTCATCATTGGTTCCGGGTTTTTCGCGCAGCATGCCCTTGGATATATCGTTCCAGCCTACTGCCTGAATGTTCTTATAACCGCGCTGGCACATTTCCAATGCCTCCACATCATCGGGGGTCGCGAATCCGCCGGGGCCGAGAAATTCGAGGAAGTTGAACAGGCGGCGCTCGCGCATCGCCGCATCTTCCTCGCGCGGCCCGAGCGCCCAGGCATTAACGGTCATGCGGTCCGGCGTCAGCGGATAAAAGGTGCGCACGGTGATTGCCATTACGTCATTAATGACGAGATTGGGAAAGATCAGCAGATTGCGGTTAAGGCTCGACATACGCTCGGCCTTTTCCTGCCCGGTGCGGGCAACCAGCCGCGCCTTGATATCGGCCACATCCTGTTTGGCGGCTTCGCCCCAGGTGGGCACCCATTGCGCAATCGGCCGGCCCCAGGGCGAGGAATATTCGATCACCGCATGGCCATTGCCCAGCGCATGCGCGCCGCCCGCCATGCCGACCCGCGCCAGTGCGCCACTATTGCCCAGATAGTCCATATAGGTCGCGTGCGTGGTCATGGCGTGATAGCCGTCCACGCTGTTTTCGGTCAGCAGCTTCCAGTTGGCGTCGATGGCGTATTGTTGCGTGCCGCCGATGATTTCCATGCCGGTTTCGGCCTGATCCACCACCAGATCGATGAAGGGCCGCGCATCGCCCAGATAGTTTTCGAGGCTGATTGCGTTTCTGTCGAAATTAATGAAATAAAAGCCGCGATAATTCTCCAGCCGTTCCAGCCGCGCCAGATTGCTCGACCCCTTATCATTGAAGCCTTCGCAATAGGCTTCCTTGCCCGGTTGGTCGATCAGTTTGCCGTCATCGGAAAAGGCCCAACCATGATAGAAGCACTGAAAGACTTTCGCATTGCCCTTGGTCTCACGGCATACAAATGCGCCCCGGTGGGTGCAGGTATTATAGAAAGCGTTGACCACGCCGCCCCGGTCGCGGTTAAAAATCAGATTGCGCCCGGCAATTGCGCGGGTGACAAAATCACCCGGTTTCGCCAATTCCGATTCATGGCCGAGATACAGCCAGCAGCGCTCAAAAATCCGCGCATGTTCCTCCGCCAGCACTTGCTGTGAAACAAAGGCGTTGCGCGACACCTTGAACAGACCGCGCGCACGATCCTCCGTTATATAAACATTTTGCGGCATGCTAAGCGCTGCCTCCCCTTTATATTTTTGCCTAGACTACACCTGAAAGCGGAGTATGCTAAAGCAATAAAACAATGAGACAATAGATATAGATCAGGGGAGGCGGCATGAGCGGCAAGGATGAACTGGTTTCCCTCCTGTCCGGCCCCACCGGCTGGACGCGGGCGGCCGTTTTGGACCTGGTGGATGAAACACGCGGCGCCCTGGACCCGCGCATATATACCGATGAACAGCTTTACCAGCTTGAACTGGAGCGGATTTTTGGCCGCGCCTGGATTTTTGTTGCACATGAGGCGCAAATTCAAAAGCCGGGTGATTTCTTCGCCACCTATATTGGCGAAGATCCGGTGCTGGTGGTGCGCCAGAAGGATATGTCGGTGCGCGTGTTCCTGAACCAGTGCCGTCATCGCGGCATGAAACTGTGCCGCGCCGATGGCGGCAATGCGCGCGCCTTCACCTGTTCCTATCATGGCTGGGCCTATGATACTTCCGGCGATCTGGTAAATGTGCCGTTTGAAGCTAATGCCTATTTTAACGAGATCGACAAAAAGGCCTGGGGCGCCAAACAGACCGCCAAGGTCGAAACCTATAAGGGGCTGATTTTCGCCACCTGGGACGCCAATGCGCCAAGCCTGGACGCCTATCTGGGCGAAGCGAAATTCTATATGGATGCGTTTCTGGATCGCATGGAGGGCGGCACCGAAGTGCTGGGCGGCGTCACCAAATGGGTGATCGGCTGCAACTGGAAATTCGCCGCCGAACAATTTTGCAGCGACATGTATCATGCGCCGGTGTCGCATGTGTCGCCGACTATCGCCGCCCTGCCCGATGGCGTGCCCGCGGAATTCGCCAAATGGCCGGATACAGGCCTGCAATTCCGCGCCACCACCGGCGGCCACGGCACCGGCTTTTTCAGCGGCCCGGAAAAATTCATTCCTGTGGAAGAACGTGAGGACCGGCTGCTGCTGGGTCTTATCGGCCCCACGGCGGGCAAATATTACGCAAGGGAATCGCGCGAGGCCTGCCGTGAGCGCCTTGGCGATGCGCGCGCCGATCGCATCAACGGCGCGCATATGACGATCTTCCCAAGCCTGTCATTTTTGCCCGGTGTGCAGACCCTGCGCGCCTGGCATCCGCGAGGACCGAACGAGATTGAGGTCTGGGCGGTAACCGTAGTGGATAAAAACGCGCCGCCAGAAGTGAAAGAAGAATATCGCCTGGGGGTTATGCGCACCTTCAGTGTCGGCGGCATTCTGGAACAGGATGACGGCGAAAACTGGGTGATGATCCAGAAAGGGCTGCGTGGTTTCAAATCGCGCCAGGCGCTGTTCAATACTGGCATGGGCAAAGGCCACACCAACGCCAATGATCCGATATGGCCCGGCGTCATCGGCAATGTCTATGGCGAGGAAGCGGCGCGCGGCTTTTACAGCCATTGGGGCAAGATGATCGCCACTGATGACTGGGCCTCGCTCTATCCCGCTGACGTCAAAACCAGAGCGGCGGAGTAGGCCATGTCCAGCGCCGCCAGTAAACCATCCGCCGCGCCCGCCGTCACCCCGCAACTGCAATGGGAACTGGAACAGTTTCTATATGCCGAAGCCGCCCTGCTGGATCAGCGCCGCTACCGCGACTGGTATGCGCATCTGGCCGAGACCTTGCGCTATCGCATGCCGCTGACCTTCAACCGGCAGGCGCGCGAACGCGATCACGAATATTCGCGCGATGATGAAAGCTTTCTGTTCGATGACACCAAAGCCAGCATCCATGTGCGGCTGAAACGGTTGGAAACCGGCATGGCCTGGGCGGAAGAACCGCCCTCGCGCACCCGCCACATGATCAGCAATGTGCGCGTGGAGGCAGGCGGCGCACCGGACAGTTACATCGTGCATTCCTATTTTCATCTCTACCGTTCTCGCCTTGAACGCCAGGTCGATCATCTGGTGGGCGGACGCACGGACCTGATCCGCCGCGCCGAAACTCCACTGGGCTGGGAAATCGTCACACGCGACATCACACTTGATCAGTCCACGGTTCTTTCCAACAATCTCAGCATGTTTTTTTAGCGCCTGAGAGCCAGAGAACAGGAGTTACGATGCGCAAGAAAAGTAAATATACGGCGAGCATTTGGCGTGAAGGCAAGTGGTACGTCGCCCAATGTCTCGAGGTTGATGTCGCAAGCCAGGGGACCAGCGAATCAGCGGCCCTGAAGAATTTAGCCGACGCGCTCGCGCTGCACTTCAGCCCGCCCGTCGCCTCGCTTTCGCCAATCCTGCGGCCCGTAGAAGTAAAGGTGAATGCCGCTTAAAAACCTGCCATATCGGGAAGTGCGGCGGCGATTGCTGGCCGCAGGCTGGATGGAGGCCGGAACGACAGGCAGTCACGTTAAGTTTTCAAAGCGCTCCGCCGCCGGTATTCGTACAGCTACCGTGCCAAAACATCGCGAGATCGCACTTGGAACTTTACGCAGCATTCTTCGTCAAGCCGGGATCAGCCCGGAGGAGTTTGAGAGGCTGTAAAAGGCTGCGGCTCATTTAAGGAAGGTTTATGAGACAAATAATTTTGGGCGTGATCTCGGCTGTTTTTATTACAGCGATGCCGGTTAGCACCGCAGCCGCCGCCGACACTGTGGTAACGTGCAAGGATCCGCAAGGATTCGCTAACTTTCATCACGCCGGTTTGCTCCCGAAGGAAAAGAGCGGATTTCGAGAAGACCAGATAACAGGCAGTCTAACTACGCTGGTGCGAACCGGTCAGGGAGATTACGATTTATTATACATTGATAGTCGGCAAGAAATCATCTCTAGCAGACATGCCGGAGGCGAAGTGAGATTGCTACGGAAAGGAAAAAACGATGCAACTTTTATGGTCTTTTACCCTGGGACGGTGATCGAACTCTACACGTTCTACAAAGACGCCAGTGGCAATGAAAAATTCGACACCGTAACAAGCAGGGGCGGAGATGAGATGCCAATTCATAAAAGCTCACTCATGACGGGAAATTGTTCAGGACTTGACTTAAAACTTCTGGATTAGTGCAAGGAAACACACATGGCGTTTGTAAAAGTATGCGCGGCGGCGGACGTGCCAACCGATATGGGACTACGCATCGATATGGGACCGGAGCCCATTGCCATCTTCAATCTGGACGGCGAGTTTTTCGCCATAGGCGACACCTGCACCCATAGCGACTGGCCGCTGTCCGAGGGCTATGTTGAAGACGGCACGGTGGAATGCACTCTGCACATGGCGCGTTTCTGCATCCGCACCGGCAAGGTGAAAATGTCGCCCGCCACCGAAGCGGTAAAATATTATCCCGTCAAGCGCGAAGGTGATAATGTGCTGGTCGATCTGGAAGGCGGCGCTTACGCGTGAAAAAAAAGCACAGAAAAAGGAAACATAAATGGGCTGGCTGGACGGACGGGTGGCGTTAATCACCGGCGGCGCATCGGGGCTGGGCGCGGCGGTGGCGGAGCGTTTTATCGCCGAGGGTGCGCAGATTGCCGTGCTGGATAAATCGCCGGATAAGATTTCCGAACTGACGGCGCATCTCGGCAAAGGCGTTTGCGCCACCCAGGGCGATGTGCGCGAGCTGAAAGATCATCAACGCGCGGTAGCGGCGGCAGTGGAAAAATTTGGCGCGCTGGATATTTTTATCGGCAATGCGGCGATCTGGGATTATGGCGCGAAACTGGTCGATCTGCCCGGAGACGCCATTTCGGCGGCGTTTGATGAACTGTTTGCGGTCAATGTGAAGGGCTATCTGCTGGGCGCCAAGGCGGCTCAGCGCGAACTCGTGAAAAGCCAGGGCTGCATGATATTCACGGTGTCCAATGCGGGCTTTTACCCCGATGGCGGCGGGCCGCTTTATACTGCGTCCAAACATGCGGTGGTGGGGCTGATACGGCAATTGGCGTTTGAATGCGCGCCCCATGTGCGGGTCAATGGCGTGGCGCCCGGCGCCATCCCCACGGATCTGCGCGGTCCGGCGGCGCTGGGCCTGGCGGAACGCTCGATCGCCAGCATCCCCTTGCAGGAGCTTACCAAGGGAAAAATGCCGATTGCAGATTTTCCCGCACCGGGCGACTATGCGGGGGCCTATGTGTTGCTGGCGTCCAAAGAAAATTCGCGCATGGCGACCGGGACTGTCATAAACTGCGATGGGGGCTTTGCCGCGCGCGGCGTCGCCACACCATCAGGGGGCATCAATCTGCTCCAGAAACTAGGGCTATAGGGAGACGAACATGGCACAGCAGGTAGAAGCAAAGGTCGGCAGCCTGGGATATCTGGGCATCGGCGTCAAAGACATGGCGGCGTGGCGGGATTTTGCCGCAAATGTGCTGGGCCTGATGGTGGCGGGCGAAGGCAGCGACGGAGCCACCCTGTTGCGCATGGACGAAATGAGCCGACGTTTTATGATTCATCCATCGGGCGAGGATGACGTCATCTTTGCGGGCTTTGAGGTCTCCGGCAAGGCGCAGATGGAAGCGCTGGAAGCGAAGCTGAACAAAGGCGGCGTCGAAACAACGCGCGCCACCGATGACGAGAAAAAAGCCCGCGCCGTGGTGGACATGATCCATTGCAAAGACCCGGCGGGCCTGCGCATTGAAATTTTCTACGGGCCGAAGGTGGTGTTTGATCAGCCGTTCCATTCCACCCGCCCGATTTCCGGTTTCCAGACCGGCGAACAGGGGCTTGGCCATATTGTTCTGACCGTGCCGGACATCAAAGCCGCCCGGCATTTTTATGAAGACCAGCTGGGTTTTCTGATCAGCGACTATATCACCATGGAACTGGCCCCGAAATTCAGCATCGATCTGGTGTTCCTGCATTGCAATCCGCGCCATCACACGCTGGCGCTTGCGCCCATCGGGCTGCCCAAGCGCCTGTTCCATTTCATGCTGCAACTCAACAGCCTGGACGATATCGGCGCCACCCATGATCTGGTGAAGGAGCGCGGCATCAAGCTGGGCATGGATCTGGGCAAGCACACCAACGACCATATGGTGTCATTCTACATGCAGTCGCCATCCGGCTTTGAAGTCGAATATGGCTGGGGTGCGCGGGTGATTGATGACGCCACCTGGCATGTCACGCAACACACATCGGGCAGCATCTGGGGCCATAAGCGCGCCGGATAAATTCAAACAACAAGAACCAAACAGCACGGAGAGGAAAAATGGCACACACAGAAGCAAGCACCAGCAAGTTCGTACAGGCGGGCAAGGTGCGCGTACATTACAATGAAGCCGGTTCCGGCGATCCGCTGGTGCTGATCCATGGCGGCGGGCCGGGCGCGACCGGCTGGTCGAACTATCAGCGCAATGTCGAAGAACTGTCCAAACATTTCCGCTGCATCATGATCGATCTTCCGGGCTTCGGCAAAACCGACAAGGTGCGCCCCGACACGGGACTGTTTGCCTTCTTTGCCGAAGTCATTCGCGACATGCTGAATGAATTGAAGATCGACAAGGCGCATTTCATCGGCAATTCGCTGGGTGGCGGCACGGCGCTGAAATTCGCGCTGGATTATCCTGATCGCGCCGGGCGTCTGGTGCTGATGGGGCCGGGCGGCTCGGTGCCGCTGTTCACCCCCTGGCCATCGGAGGGCATCAAGCATCTGTTCAGTTTCTATGAGGGCGAAGGCCCGACCATGGCGAAACTGAAGGCGTTCATCGATGTCATGGTGGTCGATAAATCGGAACTGACCGAGGAACTGTATCAGCAGCGCTTCAAATCGGCGACCGATCCCGAAACCGTCAAAAACCCGCCGCTGCGCATGCGCAAGGGCATGCCGCTGGAAGAATTGTGGAAAGAAAATCTGGCCGGCCTGAAGCATGACGTGCTGCTGATCTGGGGCCGCGAGGACCGGGTGATTCCGCTCGATATGTCACTGTTCCTGCTGAACCGGATTCAGAAGGCGCAACTGCATGTGTTCCCCAATTGCGGCCATTGGGCGCAATGGGAAAAGGCGCCCGAGTTCAACCGCATCGTCTCCGGCTTCATCAAGGGTTGATATGTCAGCAATAGAAGAAACGGCTGCAAAGTTGCGCTCGGCATATTTGCCGGGCGCACCCATTGCGCCCATCAGCGCCGCCTTCAGGGAAGGTGACATTGAATCCGCCTACGCGGTTCAGGCCGTCAATACGCGCTACTGGCTGGGCGAGAAACGCCGCATGGTGGGGCGCAAGATCGGCCTGACCTCAAAAGTGGTGCAGCAGCAGTTTGGCATTGATCAGCCCGATTACGGCATCCTGTTCGCCGACACCGATATGTCCGGGCGCGAAATAGACAGTACACGGCTGATCCAGCCGCGCATGGAGGCGGAAATTGCCCTGGTGCTGGGCCGCGATCTGACCTCACTGCAACTGACGCTGGCCGATGTCATGTCGGCTGTGGATTATGTGGTGGCGGCGCTGGAAGTGGTGGACAGCCGCATTGCGGACTGGAAAATCGGCATACTCGACACCATCGCCGATAATGGTTCCAACGGCATGTTCGTTCTGGGCGCCGCGCCGCGCAAGCTGACCGATATTGATCTGGCCGGGTGCGGCATGGCGATGATCAAAAATGGCGCGACCGTTTCGGTGGGCGTGGGCGCGGCCTGTCTTGGGCATCCGCTGTTCGCGGCAAAATGGCTGGCCGAAACCATGGCGAAAACCGATTATCCGCTGCGCGCGGGCGATATCATTCTGTCTGGCGCATTGGGACCAATGGTGGAGGCGCGCCCCGGCGATATGTTCGAGGCGCATATCACCGGGCTGGGTTCTGTGCGCGGCGTCATGAGCAGTAAGGGTTGATCGTGTGAGTGGAAAAGTAAACTGCGCCATTATCGGATCGGGCAATATTGGCACCGATCTGATGATCAAAATTCTCAACCGTTCCAGGATTTTGCAGGTAACGGCGGTGGCGGGCATTGATCCGCAGTCGGAAGGTCTGGCAATGGCGCGGGCGCGTGGCATCGCCACCACCGATAAGGGCATCGAAGGGCTGAGCGCCATGCCGGAATTCGCCGCCATTAAAATGGTGTTCGACGCCACTTCCGCAGGCGCGCACAAACAGCATGCGGCGGTGTGCCAGGCTGCGGGCAAGATCATGATTGATCTGACCCCCGCCGCCATCGGCCCCTATGTCATTCCGGTGGTGAACAGCGACGCGCATCTGGACGCGATGAATGTGAATATGGTGACCTGCGGCGGCCAGGCGACCATTCCGATGGTTTACGCCATCAGCCGCGTCGCCAAAGTCTATTATGGCGAAATCGTCGCATCTGTCGCCAGCAAATCGGCGGGCCCCGGCACCCGCGCCAATATTGACGAATTTACTGAGACCACCCGCCACGCCGTGGAAGTGCTGGGCGGTGCTGGGCGCGGCAAGGCCATTATTGTGCTTAACCCCGCCGAGCCGCCGCTGATCATGCGCGACACGATTTTCTGCCTGTCGGCGGACGCGGAACCCGAAGCCATCAGCGCGTCGGTCAAAGCCATGGTGGCCGAGGTGCAGGAATATGTGCCCGGCTACCGCCTGAAACAGGAAGTGCAGTTCGAACGCTTCGGCGCGAATA
>Ga0209893_1000059_pt1 | contig 21089 bp, 13 predicted proteins | sample GWRWT3_25Nov14_FD_187190 | JGI IMG/M metagenome (GOLD analysis project Ga0209893, IMG submission 187190) | Sand microcosm microbial communities from a hyporheic zone in Columbia River, Washington, USA - GW-RW T3_25-Nov-14 (SPAdes) (version 2) | ecosystem: Engineered > Artificial ecosystem > Sand... | reverse complement strand
CAAATGGGATTTGATCGAAGACCCGAAGGCGCAACTGGCCGCGTTGCGCCAGAAACTGGATTTGTCCTTGCCGCAGGTCGCGGGCGTGCCGCTGGTGACATTGTCGGCACTTAATGGCAGGGGGGTAGACAGGTTGTTACCCGCGGTGGAAAAAGTTTACGCATTGTGGAACCGCCGCATTCCCACTGCTGCGCTTAATCGCTGGCTGGCGGAAGCAACCGAGCGGCATCCGCCGCCGGCCGTGCAGGGGCGGCGTATTAAACTGCGCTACATGACCCAGGTCAGTATCCGGCCACCGGCATTTGCGGTGTTTACGGCGCGCGCGGCATCGTTGCCTGATTCTTATTCACGCTATCTGATCAATTCCCTGCGCAAGGATTTTGACATCCCAGGGGTGCCGATCCGGTTGCTGTTGCGCGCCCGCGAAAATCCCTATGTGACGGATAAATAGGCAGATTTTGCTGAAAGCGCGATTTTGAATATGTTTTTCGGGCATGTGTGCGTTGTTGCGCCTATGTCACGCAGTAGCACTGATTTTGTGTCGCTTCGGGAAAAGCACATAAAAATCTACAGAATCAGCCAATTTTTGGCGTTAAATGATATTCAGGAATTAATGATTCGATGTGACCAAATAACATCGCATTTTTAGTTCTTGTTAACTATGTAAAGGGCATAGTTATTGCACATAGTGTTATTGCACGGGGAGTCTTAGAGTGAGTCATGGACGGCTCATCATCGGGCAAGCAGAAACCTAATAAAAAAACAGTAGGGATCGGACGAGAGGACAGCGCGGGGCAAGTTTCGAGGCAACATTGAGGTGCGCCATGAACGACGTCTTTGACCTCTTTAATGAGGTGTATACTCGCGAAAAGCAGGAAGTTATGAGCCTGCAGGATTATCTGATGGGGTGCCGCGATCACCCGGAATATTTCGCGAGCGCCGCCGAGCGCCTGATATCCGCGATTGGTGAGCCTGAAGTGGTGGACACCAGTGCCGACCCGAGACTCGGGCGGATTTTTCAAAACCGCACCATCAAGCGCTATCCGGCATTCAAAGATTTTTATGGCATGGAAGAGACGGTCGAAAGGATCGTCGGCTATCTGCGCTATTCCGCGCAGGGGCTGGAGGAGCGCAAGCAAATCCTGTATCTGCTCGGCCCGGTGGGCGGCGGCAAATCCTCGCTGGCGGAACAGTTGAAACGCCTGATGGAAGATCGGCCGATCTATGTGTTGAAGGCCGGCAACCAGATCAGCCCGATATTTGAATCGCCCTTGGGCCTATTCAATCCCGAACGTATGGGCGATCTGCTTGAAAACAAATACGGCATCGCGCAGCGCAAGCTAAAGGGGATGATTTCACCCTGGGCGGTGAAGCGGCTGGATGAATTGAACGGCGATATTTCCAAATTCTCCGTGGTCAAGCTTACGCCATCCAAGCTGCGCCAGATCGGCGTGGCCAAGACGGAACCGGGGGATGAAAACAATCAGGATATTTCAGCCCTGGTCGGCAAGGTGGATATCCGCAAGCTGGAACATTTCAGCCAGAACGACCCGGACGCCTATAGCTATAGCGGCGGGCTTAACCTGACCACGCAGGGGTTGCTTGAATTTGTTGAAATGTTCAAGGCGCCGATCAAGGTTCTGCATCCGTTGCTGACCGCCACCCAGGAAGGTAATTATCTGGGTACCGAAAGCTTTGGCGCCTTCCCGTATGAAGGCGTTGTGCTGGCCCACTCGAATGAATCCGAATGGCAGCAGTTCAAGGCGAACAAAAACAATGAGGCGTTTCTGGATCGCATTTGCGTGATCAAGGTGCCCTATTGCCTGCGCAGCTCGGACGAGGCGCGCATCTATCAGAAGCTGTTGCGTGAAAGCGAGCTGGAAAGCGTATCCTGCGCGCCGGACACGCTTGAAATGCTGGCCCGGTTCAGTGTGCTGACGCGGTTGCGCAAGCATGAGAACTCGTCGCTATATTCCAAGATGCGGGTCTATGACGGTGAGAACCTGAAGGACACCGATCCAAAGGCCCGTTCGATGCAGGAATATCGTGATTCCGCCGGTGTGGATGAAGGCATGAATGGCATCAGCACGCGCTTTGCCTTCAAGGTGCTGTCGCAGACCTTCAACTATGACACGGATGAGGTTGCGGCTGATCCGGTGCATCTGATGTATGTGCTGGAACAGGCGGTGCGGCGCGAACAGTTTCCGGATGAAACCGAAAGCAGCTATCTGGAATTCATCAAATCCGAACTTGCGCCGCGTTATGCCGAATTTATCGGCAATGAGATTCAGAAAGCCTATCTCGAATCCTATTCTGATTATGGGCAAAACCTGTTCGACCGCTATATCACCTATGCCGATGCCTGGATCGAGGATGAAGATTACAAGGATCCGGACACCGGGCAGATATTCAACCGCACCGTGCTGGATACGGAACTATCCAAGATTGAAAAGCCTGCGGGCATTGCCAATCCCAAGGATTTCCGAAACGAAGTGGTCAAGTTTGCGTTGCGGGCGCGGGCCAATAATGACGGCAGAAACCCGGCCTGGACCTCTTACGAAAAACTGCGTGAAGTGATTGAGAAGCGCATGTTTGCCCAGGTCGAGGACTTGCTGCCGGTCATCAGCTTTGGTGCGAAAAAAGATCATGAGCTTGACGAAAAGCATTCGGAGTTCGTCAATCGCATGACCGGTCGCGGCTATACCGAGCGGCAGGTGCGCAGGCTGGTTGAGTGGTACATCCGGGTTAACAAGGCAGGGTAATAAATTATATCGGAGCAGGGTAATGCATCATCACTTCATTGACAGGCGCGCCAACCCAAAGGACAAAAGCCTTGGCAATCGCCAGCGGTTTTTGCGCAGGGCGCGCGCGCGGATCAAGGAAGTGGTGAATAAATCGGTGCAGGACCGCAATGTTACTGATATCGCCAGCGGTGAAACCATCACGATTCCGGCAAAAGGAATTGAAGAGCCGCAATTGCGCAATGCGCGCCAGGGTGGCAATCGCAGCCGCGTTTTTACCGGCAACAAGGAATATATGACGGGGGACCAGATCGACAAACCCGAGGGCGGTAGCGGCAAAGGTGGCAAGGAAGGCTCCGACGACGGCGACGGCGAAGAAGATTTCCGCTTCACCCTGAGCCGGGAAGAATTTCTGGATCTGTTTTTTGAAGATCTGGAACTGCCTGACCTGGTGAAAACCAGCCTTCAGGAGGTGCACAGCGTCAAACTGCACCGGGCCGGGCATTCGGCATCCGGTACGCCCACCAATCTGAATGTGTTGCGCACCATGCGAAATGCCCATGGGCGGCGCATTGCGCTTAGCCGTCCCTCACGCGCAACCATCGAACGTCTTGAGCAGGAAATTGCAGAGCTGCGTGCGAAGACCATGCTGGATGAAGCAGAGCAGGCGCGCCTTGCGGAACTGGAGCCAAAACTGGAGGCGATGCTGCGCAAGATGCGCATTGTGCCCTATATTGATCCGGTGGATATCCGGTATAACCGGTATGAGCAGCGGCCAAATCCCAATACCAAAGCGGTTATGTTTTGTCTGATGGATGTGTCCGGCTCGATGGGCGAGCGGGAAAAGGATCTGGCCAAGCGTTTTTTCATGCTGCTGCATCTGTTTCTGGAGCGGCGGTACAAGCGTATTGAGGTGGTGTTCATCCGTCATACCCATCATGCCGAAGAGGTTGACGAGCAGACTTTTTTCTACAGTCCCGAAACCGGCGGCACCGTGGTCAGCACAGCACTGGTGGAAATGCAGCGCATCGTCAAGGAACGGTTTCCCACGGGTGAATGGAACATTTATGCGGCCCAGGCATCCGACGGTGAAAACTTTTCCGGTGATTCCGATCGCTGCCATGACCTGATGGTAAAGGAAATTATGCCGCTGGTGCAGTATTACGCCTATATCGAAATACTCGATGAACGCGAATTTGACATTTTCCAGGACGCGCGTTCGGGCGCCGCCTTGTGGCGCGCCTATGGCGAAGTTGCGGATGGCTGGCGGAATTTCGCCATGAAACGCATCGCCAAACCCGGCGACATTTATCCCGTTTTCCGTGAGCTGTTTGCCCATAAAGCCAAAGAAGGCGCCAGGTAACGGGAAGATTTTTTGAAAACCATGTGGTGACAGGGGCATGATCAGTAAAGCCAGCAGCATTTTGCTCTATGATGGATCGGACTGGAATTTTCCAACCCTGGAAAAAACCTATAAGGCGATTGAACAGATCGCCCTTGAAGATCTGGGCCTTGACGTTTACCGCAACCAGATCGAAATCATTTCATCCGAACAGATGTTGGACGCCTATTCCTCTGTCGGCATGCCGCTGATGTATCAGCACTGGTCGTTCGGCAAACGTTTCGCGCGTGATGAAATGCTGTACCGCAAGGGTTATCAGGGGCTGGCCTATGAGATCGTCATCAATTCCAATCCCTGCATCAGTTATAACATGGAAGAAAACACCATGCCGATGCAGACGCTGGTGATGGCGCATGCGGCGTTTGGGCATAATCATTTTTTCAAAAACAACTATCTGTTCCGTCAATGGACGGATGCCGATGGCATTCTGGAATATCTGCAATTCGCCAAAAGCTATATTGCGAAATGCGAGGAAAAACACGGGGCGCAATCGGTGGAGGAAATTCTGGATGCCGCACATGCCCTGATGGATCATGGTGTGTTCCGCTATCGCCGTCCGCCGCCACTATCGACGCGTGAGGAAGAAAGCAAACGTCGCGCCCGCGAGGAATATGAAGCGCGGACCTTCAATGATCTGTGGCGCACCCTGCCTGCAAAAGGTAAGGACACAGCAATAAGCGAAAGTGCGGAAGAGCATGAGCAGCGCCGCAAAATTCTGAAGCTGCCGCAGGAAAATATTCTGTATTTTCTGGAAAAATACAGCCCGGCTCTGGAAACATGGCAACGTGAGCTTTTGCATATTGTACGCACCATCGCGCAATATTTTTACCCGCAAAAACAGACCAAGGTGATGAACGAAGGCTGCGCATCCTTTGTGCATTATTACATTGCCAACAAACTGTATGATCAGGGCCGCATAACCGAGGGCGCGCTGCTGGAAATTCTGCACAGCCATTCCAGTGTGGTGATGCAGCCCGCCTATGATGATCCGCGCTATAGCGGCCTCAACCCTTATGCGCTGGGCTTTGAGATGATGTGCGACATTCAGCGCATCTGCACCGAACCGACGGACGAAGACCGGGAATGGTTTCCAGATCTTGCGGGCAGAGGCGACTGGCGGGCGGCGCTGCGTTATGCCTGGGCGAATTACCGTGATGAATCTTTCATTCTGCAATATCTCAGCCCGCATCTGATGCGCAAATTCCGTATGTTTCTGATTACGGATAATGAAAATGAAAGTCAGTACAGGGTGTCGGGCATTCATGACGAGGCCGGTTTTCGCAAGGTGCGCGCAGCCCTTGCGCAGTCCTACGAAATTGGACGGCTTGACCCGGACATTCAGGTGGTTGACGCCGATCTGAAGGGCGACCGCTGCCTTACCTTGCGGCATCTGGCGCTGGACAGGATTCCGCTGGAAACCAAAGAGCGTGACCAGGCGCTGAAACATTTGCGGCGGTTATGGGGGTATGATGTCAGCATCGAAAGTGTTGATCGCGATACAGGGGCCCTGATTTCCGAAGCTCGGCTTACGGCGGACCGGCTGGAGGCAAGTATCCGATAAGATGGGCTTATACCAACGGCCTGATAAATAGCTCCATTGTCATTCTGGGCAAAGCCCATTGTCATTCTGAGCGAAGCGAAGAATCCCCACGATACGGGGCGAGATTCTTCGCTTCGCTCAGAATGACAGGTCTTGGCGTAGGACCGTTGGTATCAACACAAAGCCCGTCCAGTTCTGGCCGGGCTTTGTGTGCGCGGAGCCGTTTTATTTGCGTGACGCCAGGGGTACATATTTGCGTTCGTTGGCGCCCTGGTACAATTGCCGGGGGCGCCCGATTTTTCTGCCCGGATCGGTGATCATTTCGTTCCATTGCGCGACCCAGCCAACGGTGCGCGCGACAGCAAAGATAACCGTGAACATGGAGGGCGGGAAGCCCAGCGCACGCTCAATAATGCCGGAATAAAAATCAACATTCGGGTAAAGCTGGCGGTCGATGAAATATTTGTCATTCAGCGCAATTTTCTCAAGCTCCATGGCGATCTGCAGCAGCGGGTCATGCTTGATGCCCAGCACACCCAGCACTTCGTGACAGGTTTTGCGCATGACCGTGGCGCGCGGGTCATAGTTCTTGTACACCCGGTGGCCAAAGCCCATCAGCTTGCTGTGATCATTCTTGTCCTTGGCGCGGGCGATAAATTCGCCAATATTGTCCACAGAGCCGATGGATTGCAGCATGTTCAGCGCCGCTTCGTTCGCGCCGCCATGGCTTGGCCCCCACAGGCTGGCGATGCCGGCCGCGATACAGGCGAAAGGATTGGCCTCGGATGAACCCGCCAGCCGTACGGTTGAGGTCGATGCGTTCTGTTCATGATCCGCATGCAGAATAAAAATCCGGTCCATGGCGCGAGCCAGAATTGGATTTACCTTATATTCTTCGGCCGGCACGGAAAAACACATATGCAGAAAGTTTTCTGCATAGGAAAGTTCATTGCGCGGATAGACGAAGGGCTGACCCAGCGAATATTTATAGGCGAGCGCCGCAATCGTCGGCATTTTGGCGATCATGCGGTAACTGGCGACCATGCGCTGATGCGGGTCGTTGATATCGGTAGAATCGTGATAAAATGCAGACAGCGCACCAACCACACCGCACATCACAGCCATGGGATGGCTGTCGCGGCGGAACCCTCTGTACACATTCAGAATCTGTTCATGCAGCATGGTGTGCATGGTAATGTCATGCACAAATTTGGCCTTCTGCTTTTTATTCGGCAACTCGCCTTGCAACAGCAAGTAAGACGTTTCCATGAAGTCACTTTTGAAAGCGAGCTCATCAATGGAATAACCCCGATGGCGCAGGATGCCCGCATCGCCGTCAATATAGGTGATTTTTGAATCGCAGCTTGCGGTGGAGGTGAAGCCCGGATCATAGGTGAACATTCCGGTTTCGGCATACAGCTTGCGCACATCAATGACGCTGGGGCCTTCGCTGCCATGCATGACCGGCAGTTCCAGTGTTTTGCCACCATAGGTCAGTGTGACGGAGTTGATTTTCTTTGCCGCTGCAGGTGCAGCTTTTGCGGGTTTCGCTTTTGACTTTGCCGCCGTCACTTTCTTTGCCTTGATCATTCACAACTCCTTATTGCTACGGTTCCGGACGCCCGCCTGGCAAGTGTATCGCGGATATATTAATCATATACATGCTGCGCCGCACAAGAGATCATATTGAAAAACAGGATAATAGATCAAGTGCTCTGGTCCCGGATGCGCGCCACGCTTTCTTTCTGGCCAAGGGCGAACAGGACGTCAAAAATTCCCGGAGATGTCGTCGAACCCGTCAGCGCGGCGCGCAAAGGCTGCGCCACCTGGCCCAGTTTCATGGCGTTTGCCCCGGCAAATTCGCGTATGCAGGCCTCAATGGTTTCGATCGTCCAGATGTTCAGGTTTGCAAGCGCCACAGCCAGTCCCTTCAGGCGTCCACGCGCCTCCGGCGTTAGCAGTTTGGTGGCTGCTTCTTCTATTGCCAGTGGCCGCTGTGCGAACAAAAAGCCTGCATTTTTTGCAAGTTCCACCAGATTGGTCGCGCGTTCCTTTAACCCGGGCAGGGCGGTTTCAAGGCGCGCGCGCCCCGCTGCGTCCACTTCCTTCCCGTTCATCCGGGCAAGGGTTTTTAGAAGTTCAGGCAACAGGGCCTCGGGTGCCTTTTCGCGCATATAAATGCCATTGAGGTTTTCCAGCTTGGCAAAGTCAAACCGCGCGGCGGATTTTCCAATGCCCGCCAGATCAAACCATTCGATGGCCTGTTCCGTGGAAATGATTTCGTCATCCCCGTGCGCCCAGCCCAGGCGCAACAGATAATTGCGCATCGCATCGGGCAAATAGCCCATATCGCGATAGGCGTCCACGCCCAGCGCGCCATGACGTTTTGACAGCTTTGTCCCATCCGGCCCCAGAATCATGGGCAGATGTGCAAACACCGGTTCCGCCCAACCCATGGCGTGATAAATCTGTAATTGCCGCGCCGTATTGGTGAAATGATCATCGCCCCGGATCACATGGCTTACGCCCATGTCATGATCATCGACAACGACCGAAAGCATATAGGTGGGCGTGCCGTCGCTGCGCAGCAGAACGAAATCATCCAATTGCGTATTGCTGAAACTGACCTTTCCCAGCACCTGGTCATCAACCACAGTGTCGCCGGTTTGCGGAACCTTAATGCGCACCACCGGCGGCACACCGGCGGGCGCACTGGATGGATCCCGGTCGCGCCACATCCCGTTATAAACGGGCGGCTTGCCCTGGGCGCGGGCGGTTTCACGCATCGCTTCCAGTTCGTCCTGGGTGCAATAACAGTGATAGGCTTTGCCTGCCGCCAGTAATTGCCGCGCCACTTCGGCGTGGCGTTCACGAAGTGCAAATTGAAAAACGGGCGGCGCGTCTGCGTCCAGTCCCAGCCAATTCATGCCATCAATGATGGCGTCAATTGCCGCCTGGGTTGAACGTTCACGGTCTGTGTCTTCGATGCGCAGCAGAAATGTGCCGCCATGATGGCGCGCGAACAGCCAGTTGAACAATGCCGTGCGCGCACCGCCAATGTGCAGAAAGCCGGTGGGCGACGGGGCAAAGCGGGTAATGATGGGCCGGGTTTGGGGCATGGATAACAGCGATTCTCACAAGGGGTTGATTAATCCCGCCATGCTTAGCACACTTGCCGTCCAGGGGTTAAGCAGAGGTATTGCAGGTGGCGGTGGGAATAGTCGCGCCGGGGATGCGTGTACGCATGCGGCGGCTTGCGGAACTATCCGTTGCGTCCGTTTGGGCAGGTGTCCGCGAGAATTTTCTGGCGGACCGTCCGCGTTGGGCGCTTTGGCTGCCAGTATTTTTGTCGGTGGGCATCGGCATTTATTTTGCGTTGCCGTGGGAGCCATTAGCCTATGCGGGTATGGCCGCAGCGGCATTACTGGCGGCGTTGGTTTATGTTTTTCGCCACCGGCCGGGTTTGCAGCTTTTGCTGATAGGGCTGATGTTGATCGCAACAGGGTTCAGTGCGGTGCAATGGCGCAGCTTCACGCGGGATGCGCCGCTCATTGTGACGCGGCTGGGGCCGGTGAACATAACCGGCCAGTTGATGGCCCTGGAACGCCAGGATGATGGGGTGCGCTATCTTATCGCGCCGGATACAATTGACCGGCTTAGGCCCGGACAAATTCCGGCCCGCATCCGGTTGCGATTGAGCGGCAAGGCCCGCGCCGATGCGAACCTTGTTGCGGGTGACAGGGTGCAGCTTCGCGCGGTATTGATGCCGCCGCCGGGACCGGTGACGCCGGGCGGATTTGATTATGGCCGCATGCTGTGGTTTGAACGCATCGGCGCGGTTGGCTTTATTATTTCGCCGCCGCGTCTGGTGGCGGTCGCGGGAGCGGATAATTTTGTTCAACATACAGAATTTTTTCTGACCACCCTGCGCGACCGGCTGACGGCGCGGGTGATTGCGGGCATTCCCGGCGATGCGGGGGTGCTGGCCGCCGCCTTGATGACCGGCGACCGGGCGGCAATATCCGATGATGTTAACAGCGCCATGAAAAATTCCGGGCTGGCGCATCTGATTTCGATCTCCGGCCTGCATATGGGCATGGTGGCGGGCATTCTGTTTTTTTCGCTGCGCGCGGTGCTGGCGCTGATTGAACCGGTGGCGTTGCGCTATCCAATCAAGAAATGGTCGGCCGCTTTTGCCATGATCGGGGCGTTTCTGTATCTGCTGATTTCGGGATCATCGATCCCCACCCAGCGATCCTTTTTCATGACAGGGCTGGTGCTGATGGCGGTAATGCTGGACCGCACGGCAATTTCCATGCGCACGATCATGCTGGCCGCCAGTGTGATTTTAGTGATGGCGCCGGAAAGCCTGCTCAGCGCCAGTTTTCAGATGTCATTTGCCGCCGTGATTGCACTGGTGGCGCTGTATGAAAATTTCAGCGCGCAACTGTCTTACAGCATGGGTGAGGATGGATGGTTCCGGCGCAGTGCGAAATATGTGCTGGCCATGCTGGCGTCCAGCCTCGTCGCGGGTCTTGCTACCGCGCCGTTCGCGGCGTTTCACTTCAACCGCTTCACTGTGTACGGATTGCTTGCCAATATGCTGGCGGTGCCGTTGACGGGCGCTGTGATTATGCCCTGCGCCATTGCTGCATTCCTGTTGATGCCATTTGGTCTGGAGCGATTGGCGCTGTGGCCCATGGGTTGGGGCGTGCAATGGGTGATTAAGATCGCCAATTGGGTGGCGGGGCTGCCCGGCGCCGTCATGGCGGTGGGGCAGGCGCCGGACGCCATATTGCTGCTGATTGTTGGGGGCGGGCTGTGGCTTTGTCTGTGGGAACGGGGTTGGCGCTGGGCGGGCTTTGCGCCAATGGTGCTGGGACTTTTCGTGTGGTGGATTGGGGCGTCCTATCGCCCGGATATATTGGTGGAAGGGCAGGGGCGATTGATCGCGGTGCGTAATGGTGCGGGTGTTCTGGTCGTGAACAGTGCAATGGCGGCCCGCCATGCAGCCGGGGAATGGGCCAAGCAGGAAGGGCTGATAGAAAGACTTGTGACGGCGCGTGACGACCCGATGGCCGCGTGCGATGCGCAGGGCTGCATGTTTACTGCGGGCAACGGTGAAACGGTTGCATTCGTGCGCAACGCTACTGCGCTGGAAGAAGATTGCGCCCGCGCCAGCATCGTCATCGCCAGTGTCGCTGCATATCGCTGCGAGGGGCCGCGCCTGGCAATCGACGCGCGCGATTTATATTTTGGCGGCGGCCATGCCATCTGGTTCGAGGAAGACGGCGTCCGCATGGAAACCGTCGCGCAACGCCGCGGCCAGCGCCCGTGGGTATCGGCCAGGGAATAAGCGCCTATTCCTCCAGCAGCCGTCTTGTAATGACCTGGGCCTGAATTTCGCCTGCGCCTTCAAAAATATTCAGGATGCGCGCATCGCACAGGACGCGGCTGATGGGATATTCCAGGGCGAAGCCGTTGCCGCCATGGATCTGCAGCGCATTGTCGGCGCACATCCAGGCGATGCGGGCGCCCAGCAGTTTCGCCATGCCGGCTTCCAGATCGCAGCGCTGGCCGTCATCCTTGCGGCGTGCGGAATAATAGGTCAGCTGCCGGGCGATCATTATTTCCACTGCCATCCAGGCGATCTTGCCGCTGACGCGCGGAAAGCTGTAAATCGGTTTGCCGAATTGCAGGCGCTCCTGGCCATATTTCAGGCCCAGTTCCAGCGCGCATTGCGCCACACCAATGGCGCGGGCGGCGGTCTGGATGCGCGCGCTTTCAAAGGTTTTCATCAGCGATTTGAAACCTTCGCCCTCTTTCTCACCCAGCAGGTTTTTGGCGGGCACTTCAAATCCGTCAAACGCCAGTTCATATTCCTTCATGCCGCGATAGCCGAGCACTTCGATTTCGCCGCCGGTCATGCCTTTCGCCGGGAATAAATTATCATCCGTGCCACGCGGTTTTTCCGCCAGGAACATGGACAGGCCCTTATAGCCTGGCTCAAGCGGATCGGTGCGCACCAGCAGGGTCATCATATCGGTGCGCGACGCATGGGTGATCCAGGTCTTGTTGCCGGTGATCTTGTACACATCGCCGTCTTTCACCGCGCGGGTGCGCAATGTCGCCAGATCGGAGCCGGTATTGGGTTCGGTGAACACGGCGGTGGGAAGAATTTCCGCACTGGCGAGTTTTGGCAGGTAATAGGCTTTCTGCGCGTCGGTGCCGCTGCCCATGATCAGTTCGGCGGCGATTTCCGAGCGGGTGCCGAGCGAGCCGACACCAATATAACCCCGGCTTAATTCTTCCGACACCACGCACATGGCCATTTTGCCAAGGCCAAGGCCGCCCAATTGTTCCGGGATGGTCAGGCCGAACACGCCCAACTCGCCCATCTGGTTGACCACCTCGATGGGGATCAGGTCATTTTTCATGTGCCAGTCATGGGCGAAGGGCGCGACCCGTTCTTCGGCGAAGCGGTGAAACTGCTCGCGGATCATGGTGTGGGTTTCATCCAGACCAGTGTCGCCAAAAGTGATGGCGCCGCTATTGTTAGCAATCAGTTGCGCAATGCGTTCGCGCACGGCCGCCGTGTTGCCGGCGCGGATCAGGGTGTTCACCGTATCGGTTAAAAATGCCTTTTGCTGTGCTTCGGTTACGCCCATATCCTGCGGGCGCACAATCTCGCCCTGGTTCATGGCAATGCCGCCCGCCATCTGTGACAGATATTCGCCAAAGGCCGCTTGCAGGATCAGCGCTTCCAACTCGCCAAACCGGCCTTCAGATTGCAGGCGGGTGGCCCAGCCATGCATTTCGCGCAGGCTTTCCACATAGGTCGCCAGCCAGGCCAGCCCATGCGCCTGAAACTGGTTCTGTTCCAGCAGATCGGCGGAAACCACGCCTTTTACGCTTAATAATGCGCGCACCGCCTCGCGCGCCGCCAGCAACAGCGCCTCGGCGGCGGGCAAGGTGGCGGCGCAGGCGGCGATGGGGTTTTCAATCAGGGATGAGGCGGGTTTTGACATGAACAGTTTCCGTAAGTGGCAGCATGAATGATGGGGCACCTTATATCGGTAAAAATTGCTTTCAGCCAGCCGCGAAGGTGCTTTTCAGGGTGAATTAACCCTATATTCAAACAGGCGGGAGTTAGCTTGGGGGCGGGAGATGTCATCATGATCAGGCAGGCGATTTCGGCAAGCTATCTGGCGGACGAGGCGGCATGCGTGACCGCGCTGCTGGGGCTGGCCCGGCTGGATGCGGATGAAGCGGCGCGGGTGGCGGCGCTGGCCACCGGATTTGTGGAACATATCCGCGCCCATCGCCGCCCGGCGGGGGGGATTGATGTTTTTCTGCGTGAATATGCGCTGAGCAGCGAAGAGGGCGTGGCGCTGATGTGCCTGGCCGAAGCGCTGCTGCGCATTCCCGACAGCGCCACAGTCGATGCGCTGATCCGCGACAAGATCGCGCCCGCGAATTGGGGGCGTCATATTGGCCATTCCGATTCCTGGTTCGTGAACGCGTCGACATTGGGCCTGATGCTGACCGGGCGCATTGCGCGGCTGGAGGAAACTCCGGACGTGGGAAGTTTCTTTGGCCGCCTGATTGCGCGCAGCGGCGAGCCGGTGATCCGTCAGGCGTTGCTGCACGCCATGCGCATTCTGGGCCGCCAGTTTGTGCTGGGCCGCACGATGGATGAAGCGGTTGCACATGCAAAAGCGGATGCCGTACTGGGGTATCGTCATTCGTTCGACATGCTGGGCGAGGGGGCGCGCACGGCGCTGCAGGCAACGCATCATTTTGAGGCTTATGCGGGTGCAATCCATAGACTGAGCATTTCTGGCGGACTGAATGCACCCGGCATCTCGGTCAAGCTGTCGGCGCTGCATCCGCGTTTTGAACAGGCGCAGGCCGGACGGGTGATGGCGGAATTGACGCCGCGTCTGGCGCAACTGGCGGGCCAGGCGCGTGCGGCGAATATCGATCTGACGATTGATGCGGAAGAATCTGAGCGGCTGGACCTTACGCTGGATGTGTTTTCGGCCGTGCATACTGGTCTCAAGGGCTGGGAAGGTTTTGGTCTGGTGGTGCAGGCCTATCAAAAGCGCGCACCCGCCGTGCTGGACTGGTTGATTGCATTGGCGAAGCAAAGCGGCGCACGCATTCCGGTGCGTCTGGTCAAGGGCGCATACTGGGATAGCGAAATCAAACGCGCGCAGGAACGCGGGCTTGCGGCCTATCCGGTGTTTACGCGCAAAATGGCGACGGACGTTTCCTGGCTGGCCTGCGCGGCGCGCATGATCGCGGCTGGCGGCTGGCTGAAACCGCAATTCGCCACCCATAATGCGCAAAGCGTGGCGGCGGTTCTGGTGATGACCGGCGCGGACCGGGGCGCGCCGCAGATTGAATTTGAATTTCAGCGTCTGCACGGCATGGGCGCGCCGCTGCATGATTTCGTGATGCAGGCGCATGGGACTGCCTGCCGTATCTATGCCCCGGTGGGAAGCCATGAGGATCTGCTGGCCTATCTGGTGCGCCGATTGCTGGAAAATGGCGCGAACAGCTCCTTTGTCAACCGGCTAAGCGATGACGCCGCGCCCATCGCGGATATTGTGCGCGATCCCTGTGCGGTTATTGCAGAATTACAGCACATCCCCAATCCACATATTCCGTTGCCGGAACATCTGTATGGGGAAGAACGGCGCAATTCCGCTGGCGTTCTGCTGAGCGATCCGGCGGTGCTGACGCCGCTTTTGCAGGAGATTGAGGCGAGCCTCAAGGCGCCGCACCAGGCCGGGCCATTGGTGGACGCAATAAACCATAAAGGCCCGCGAGAAACCGTGTGCGACCCCGCCGATATCAGCAATGTGGTCGGGCATGTGGACATGGCCGATGGCGCGGCGATTGAGGCTGGACTGGCCAGCGCATACGCCGCGGCTCCGTCCTGGGATGCATTGGGCGGCATTGCGCGGGCGCAGCGCCTCAACCGCGCAGCAGATTTGTTTGAGGCGCATCGCGCCGAATTGATGGGCCTATGCATCCGTGAAGCAGGCAAGACGCTGCCCGATGCGCTTTCTGAAGTCCGCGAAGCGGTGGATTTTCTGCGTTATTATGCGGCGCGGGCGCGGGCCGAATTTGATGCGCCGCAGTCCTTGCCGGGGCCGGTGGGCGAGCGTAATGAAATTTCGCTGCATGGGCGCGGCGTGTTCTGCTGCATCAGCCCGTGGAATTTTCCGCTGGCGATTTTTACCGGGCAGGTGGCGGCGGCGCTGGCGGCAGGTAACGCGGTGCTGGCCAAACCGGCGGAACAGACCAGCCTGATCGCCTATCGCGCCGTGCAATTGTTGCATCAGGCGGGTGTGGCGCCACAGGTTTTGCATCTGCTGCCGGGGGAGGGCGAACTGGTCGGCGCCGCGCTGGTCAGCGATGCGCGCATTGCGGGCGTCGCCTTTACCGGATCAACCGAAGTCGCCCGCGCGATCAACCGGCGGCTGGCGGATCGCGCAGGACCGATCGTCCCGTTCATTGCCGAGACCGGCGGACAGAACGTCATGATTGCGGATTCATCTGCGCTGCCGGAACAATTGGTGGATGATTTGATCCGCTCCGCCTTTAACAGTGCGGGTCAGCGCTGTTCGGCGCTGCGGATATTATTCATTCAGGAAGAGTCCGCCCCACGGGTGCTGGAAATGCTGGCGGGTGCGATGCAGGAATTGCGGATGGGCGATCCGATGCAACCAGACACCGATATCAGCCCGCTGATCGATGCGCAGGCGTTGAATGCGCTCAATGCCCATGCGGCGCGTATGTCCGGCATCGGAAAACTGATTGCGGAAACGCCACTGCCGTCCGATCTTGCGCAAGGTTATTATTTTGCACCGCGCGCGTTTGAGATTGACAGTCTGGCGCATGTGACAGGCGAGGTTTTCGGTCCCATCCTGCATGTCATCCGCTACCGGGCGGATCAACTCGATAAAGTATGCGCGGCGATCAACGCGCTGGGCTATGGGCTGACTCTTGGGATTCACTCGCGTATAGAGGCCAGGGTAAAAGAGATTTGCGCCCGGATGCGGGTGGGCAATATTTATGTCAACCGTAACATGATAGGCGCGGTGGTTGGTTCTCAGCCCTTTGGCGGGGAGGGGCTTTCGGGAACCGGCCCAAAGGCGGGGGGGCCGCGCTATCTGCACCGTTTCGCCACAGAACGTACGCGCTCGACCGATACTACCGCTGCGGGCGGCAATGCAGCCTTGCTGTCTTTGGGAGAACAGTGACGCACTATCTATCGGTTGACCCCGAACCCGCCGCAAGGCACAATCAGGCCAGACCAATACCAATATTCAGATAGGGAGAGTCCGTATGAAAGCGGCAGTATTACGTGAAACCAAACAGCCACTGACCATCGAAGATGTGCAGATTTCCAAACCCGGCCCGCGCGAAGTGCTGATCCGCACTGTGGCGGCGGGTATTTGCCACAGCGATCTTCATATTGCTGATGGGCTTTATCCCTATCCGTTGCCTTGCGTGCTGGGCCATGAATCTGCGGGCGTCGTGGAAGCCGTGGGTTCGGATGTGCGTTATGTGGAGCCGGGCGATCATGTCATCACCTGCCTGTCGGCATTTTGCGGCCATTGCGAGCATTGTCTGACCGGGCATATGTCGCGCTGCACCGGTGCGGAAACGCAACGCGGTCCGAAAGAAGCGCCGCGTCTGACCATGGACGGCAAGCCGATGTTCCAGTTCATCAACCTGTCATCCTATGCTGAACAGTTACTGGTGCATGAACACACCATCGTAAAAATTCGCAAGGACATGCCGCTGGACCGCGCCGCGCTGATCGGCTGTGGCGTAATGACCGGCGTTGGCGCGGTGTTCCACACGGCAAGGGTCGAACCGGGCAGCACTGTTGCCGTTATCGGCTGTGGCGGCATCGGCCTTAGCGCGATTAACGGCGCAGCGCTTGCGGGCGCCGGGCGCATTATCGCCATTGATATGGTAGGGTCCAAGCTGAACCTGGCCAAACTTTTTGGCGCGACCGACGTCATCAACGCCAGTGAAGGCGATGTGGTGAAGATGGTGCGTGAACTGACCGGCGGCGGCGTGCATTATTCCTTCGAAGCCATCGGCCTGAAGAAAACCGCCGAGCAGGCCTTCAAGATGGTCCGCACCGGCGGCACAGCCACCGTGATTGGCATGATCCCGGTCGGCACCATGGTCGAAATTCATGGCGCGGAACTGCTGCAGGAAAAGAAACTGCAAGGTTCGATGATGGGATCTAACCGCTTCCGCGTCGATATGCCGCGTCTGGTGGATTTCTATCTTGCCGGCAAGCTGCACCTCGATGAAATGATCTCCAGCACGCTTGCGTTGAAGGATATCAATCAGGGCTTTGAAACCCTGCGCAAGGGCGAAGTGGCGCGCCAGGTCATCAAGTTTAGCTAACGCCATCAAAATATGCCGCCCCCCGATAAATGGGGGCGGCATATTTTAATCAGGAAGCAACGGGGGAAATCACATGCCGAATCTGAGCGGTAAGGTCGCCATCGTTACCGGCGCGGGGCAGGGCATCGGCAAGGGCATCGCTATGGTGCTGGCAAAAGCGGGCGCAGATATCGTCGTTGGCGAAATGGTCCAGGACCGCATCGCGGGTACCGTGGCCGAAGTTGAAAAACTGCAACGCAAGGCCATCGGCGTTCAGTTCGATGTGCGCAATCGGGGGCAGGTCGATAATCTGGTCGCCGAAGCCATGAAGAAATTCGGCAAGATCGATATTCTGGTCAACAATGCAGGTAATGATATTGTGCGCGATGTCGTAGACATGACTGACGAGGAATGGGATTTTCAGATCGATGTAAATCTGAAAGGTCCGTTCTATATGTGCCGTTCCGCGCTGCCCCACATGATCAAGGGCGGCAATGGCGGGGCCGTCGTCAATATCGCGTCTATCGCGGGCTATGTTTGTTATCCAAAAGGTGCGGCCTATGCCGCCGCAAAGGCGGGCGTTATGGGCTTTACCCGCGCGTTGGCCGGCGAAGTGGCGCAGCATAAAATCCGCGTCAACGCCGTGGCCCCCGGCCCGATCGACACGCCACTGGCGCATGCGGTGCTGGACGCCATGCCGCCCGCGCAAAAGGCAGGCCTGATCGGCGCAGTGACACTGGGCCGCTGGGGCAAACCCGAAGAAATCGCCAACGCCGTGGCGTTCCTCGCGTCAGAAGAAGCCAGTTACATCACGGGCGACACGCTTAGCGTCAGCGGCGGATTGTATATGCACTGAGGGATTTTTTTAGATTAAAGCCCCCTCCATCGTCATTGTGAGCGAAGCGACGCGGCAATGACGCCGTCTGGAGTCCGCCTGAAACGGAAAGACTCTAAATCTTCTGATCATATGGACTCGCATCACACACCCTCACTGTCATTGCCCGGTTTATCCGGGCAACCCAGACCCAAACACAGGCCCCTGAGCATGACGTGGATCACCCGGCCAAGCCGGGTGATGATAATGGGGGGGTGGAAAAGCGTAAATCAGATTAAAAAATGGTCTAAATCTTCTGATCATACTCCCCGATATCGGGGAACGTGCTGAGCCGCGCATCGATCTCGGCGAACATGTCGCGCATTTTTTGTTCGGACACCGGGCTTTCAACGACGACGACCAGTGAGGGTTTATTGCTGGAGGCGCGCACCAGGCCCCAGGTGCCGTCGTCAAGCACAACGCGCACGCCATTGACGGTGACGACTTCGCGAATGCTCTCACCCAGCAGTTTGCCGCCGTCTGCCGCCAGTTTCACATAATGCGCGGAGACTTTATCGACGACGCCATATTTGGTTTCGTCGGGGCAGAACGGGGCCATGGTGGGCGATCCCCAGGTCATGGGCAATGCGCGGCGCAGATCGGCCATTTTTTTGCCGGGATTGTTATCCAGGAAGCGGCACACGGCCAGCGCCGACACCAGCCCGTCATCATAACCATGGCCGAATGGCGGGTTGAAAAAATAATGTCCGCTTTTCTCAAACCCGGCCAGCGCATTTAATTCCTTGACGCGCCGCTTCATGTGCGAATGGCCGGTTTTCCAGTAATCGATCCTTGCGCCGTTGGCGCGCAACACATCATCGGTCTGGTACAGGCCGGTGGATTTTACATCGACAACAAAGGTTGAGTTTGGATGCTGCGCGGAAAAATCCCGCGCCAGAAACAGGCCGATTTTGTCGGCGAAAATTTCCTCGCCTTCGTTGTCCACCACGCCACAACGATCGCCATCGCCGTCAAAGGCCAGCCCGACATCCGCCTTCGCCGCCAGCACCGCATCGCGCAGCGCATGCAGCATTTTCATATCTTCCGGATTCGGATTATGATTGGGAAAGGTGAAATCAAGCCCGCAATCCAGCTCCACAACTTCCGCCCCAATGGCGCGCAGCGCATCTGGGGCAAACAGCCCGGCGGTGCCATTGCCGCAGGCCGCGACCACTTTCAATTTATGCTTCAGCCTGAAATTCCCGGCCATGTCGGCCAGATATTTCGCGCGCAAATCGGGAATGAATTTATACGCGCCGCGCCCTTCGATGAAATCGGCCGACAGCACAATTTCCTTTAACTGCGCCATCTGGTCCGGGCCGTGGGTCAGCGGGCGTTCCATGCCGATCTTTACCCCGGTCCAGCCATTGTCATTATGGCTGGCGGTCACCATGGCGACGGCGGGAACGTCCAGTGCGAACTGCGCGAAATAGGCCATCGGCGACAGCGCCAGACCAATATCGAACACCTCGCAGCCGGACGCCATCAGCCCGGTGATCAGCGCATATTTAATCGACTGGCTGTAGGAGCGGTAATCATGCCCGACCACCACCGCCGGGCGAACGCCCAGCCGGCTCATCTGCGTGGCGATGCCCATGCCCAGCGCCTGTATGCCCATCAGATTGACATCCTGTGGAAACAGCCAGCGCGCGTCATATTCACGAAAGCCGGTTGCCTTGGCCAGAGGCGTTACTTCGAATTCAGGTGTGTTGGACTTCAGATCTGCTTGCGGCTTGGGGAACATGGTTGCATCCTGTTGGGTGAGAATGAATTGTTTTTACGTGCAGGCATGAAAGATAGCAAAAGTTAATCGCGCAGGATAAGCACCCCGTCGCCCATTTCAAAGCTTCCGATGGATTTCAGAAACGACATGCCCAGCAGGGATTGCTCCAACTCACCATCGCGCGCCACAAGCGCCTGCACATTCTTTCGGCTGATCGATCCAATGCTGAGTTCTTTGAGGGTTACACGCGCAGCTTTCGTGTTCCCGTTTGCAGTGCTGACGGTCATATCGAAATTTAGTTTTTTCAGGTCAATGCCCAACCGTTGGGCGTCGAATGCGCTCAGGCCCACGACCGATGCGCCAGTGTCCACCAGAAAGCGCACATGGGTGCCATTCACTGCGGCGTCCGCCAGAAAATGCCCGCCTTCTATTGCACGCAAATAGACCGTGCCATTTGGTGTTTTGGTAACTGTGGGGGAATTGGACGTGGCTGACAATGGCAGGGTCGGGAAGGTTTCGCCAGCCACCCGAACCGCCATCCCCATAAATTCATTCCGGTAGGAAAACAGGGCGAGCAGCATGAATAGCGCGCCGACCCAGATCAGCGCCTGTTTTAACGCAAGGCTGGCGCCGCCATTCCAGCCCATAACGAAGCCGCTTCCCGCGAGGATTAACACCAGCACCCCTTGCACCAGGCGCGCCTGATCGCCCTCGCTGCCAATCGCGCCGGGGAATTGCTGGAACAGCAAAAACAGGCCACCGGCGATCGCGATCAGCATCATGGCGGCGAGGCCCAGCCGGTTTGACATAGCAGCACGCTCCAGAATCACCGTCTATTGTCCGAATATAGAGCGGCTATTCTGGAATAAGCGTTAAATTTTGGCTTATTCGTAGTCGAAAGGTGAGAAATTCATCTCCCCGCCATCGGCGTAAAAATCCGCCCGGCGTTTGCCCAGCCTGTTCAGCACCGCTTCGCGTTCTTCATCCGTATAGCGCAGCCAGCGGGCGATTTCTTCCTGGCTGCGAAAACAGCCAGCGCAAAAACCGGTCTGCTGGTTCATCTGACAGACCTGAATACAGGGGGATTGACGTTGTGGGGATAGGGCCATGGGACACTCGCTGAAATTTATTGGTTGAAATCTATGCTAATAGATTCTGGATTTCAAGAAGTTCCGGTGCGTTTCACGGATCATGGTCTGGGGTAAATTGACCAGGAGCGGTACCCTCTGCAACCAATAGACAACCCCTTTGGCCTGGGGGTGTCACCTATGTGTCCGGGTTGGACCCGTTGAGCGACCCGAGACATAGGTGACATTTTGTACCGGACACATGGGTTACACTTTTTGCTTGTTTTGACAAGCGGGAGGTGGAGATGCCGTGGAGTGAGA
>Ga0209893_1000056_pt1 | contig 21609 bp, 22 predicted proteins | sample GWRWT3_25Nov14_FD_187190 | JGI IMG/M metagenome (GOLD analysis project Ga0209893, IMG submission 187190) | Sand microcosm microbial communities from a hyporheic zone in Columbia River, Washington, USA - GW-RW T3_25-Nov-14 (SPAdes) (version 2) | ecosystem: Engineered > Artificial ecosystem > Sand... | reverse complement strand
GATAATCTGCTCTTCCGTAAAACGTGATCCCTTCATCGTCCGTCTCCCTGAGTTGACGGACTCTACTCATTTTTGGAGGGGTTTTAAGGGCTCAGGTCAGGAACACTTCTCACGCTTGATATCGAAACACTGCGCGAGCTGGAAAACCAGGCGGACAAAGCTGTCTATGATGCGGGCACCAAGCTGGAATGGATACGCGGCGTCATTGCGAAAAAAACCCATGACGAAGGCGCGGCCAATGAATCCGGCGCTTAGGACCATACATGTCCATAGAATGGTACAGGGTTTATCACGGCATGCCTGAGGACGCTAAACTCAAGGTGATCGCCAAACGCAGCAATCAGCTGATGACCCATGTCGTAACGGTATGGCTGTGCGTTCTCGACGCCGCCTCCCGCCATAACCCGCGCGGCGTTGTGAAAGTGGATTCCGAGCAGATAGCGGTGGTTCAGGAGATTGATCAGCCCATCGTTGAAGTCATCCTTCGCGCTTTTTACAAAAAGGGCATGATTGACCAGAACCATCGCTTAACCGGCTGGGACAAACGCCAATACGCCACTTCCACCGAGCGTTCGCAGCAACACCGCGCAACCCGGCAACAGGATGCAACGCCACGCAACACCGTGCAACGCGATGCAACGCAAGCAAACGGTCAGCAACGCAAAAACGGCAAAATCAGACCAGATACAGATACAGATACAGACTACAGATCAGATTCAGATAGCAGAACAGATTCAGACGCAGAAGCAGATCAAGAATCAAATTCAGATAAAAAAAACAGAACGAGAGCAGAAAAGAGAGGGTCCGGGAGAGAAAAACACCCAGCCTGTGGAAAACAGATTTTAGAGCAGATGCTCGACATCTGGAACGCAGAGGTGCAGAGCAAGCTGACGCCGGACCAGAACGCAAAGCTTACAGCCAAACGCCAGGAACAGATGGCGCGGCGATGGCTGGACGACTTCCAGCAGGACATGCGCGCCTGGAAGCACTATTGCGAAATCATCGGCGCATCGGAATTTTGCCTGGGCAGGATTCCAGGCAAGGGCTGGACCATTGATCTCTCCTGGGCGGTGGAATCCTCCGAGCACGCCGCCAGGATTTTGGAAGGCGGCTTCTCCGGCGGCAAACACCCGCCAAAACCACCAGGCTGTGAAGTGCCTGCGCTGCAACAGGCCTGGGATGGCGTGCTGGACGCCTTCCAGAAAAAACATGGCAAGGCGGCGTGCCGCAGCTGGCTTTCCCGCATCTCACTCATCCGGGTACTGAAGTATGGTGACGGCGCGGTGGTCACCCTGCGCTGCGCCAGTAAATTCATTCAGGATTGGATCACGCAGCATTACCTGGACGATCTGACCCGATGGTTTGCAGAAGCCACCAGGCACGACACGCAAGTCAGCCGCATCGAACTGATCACGGAGGCCAGCGCATGAAACCTTCCCTCAAAAATTACACCCTGGTGGAAATCGCGGATCGCTTCGAGGAGGCGGCTTACACGTTGCGCCGCCTGCCTTCCGTCAAGCTGCGCGGATATTTCAGCACCTGGCCGCCGATTGTCAGCAGCGTTACGGAAACGCTGCAAGCCGATCCGGGGCCGATGCGCCTCGGCCCGCCATCCGCTGGCGCAATCAGCCGCATGGAAGAAACCATTCAGTGGATTTTCCTGCTCGATGAAGAGGATGAACGGCGGCTGATATGGCTGCGCGCTTCCAAGGTGCGCTGGAAGCATATCTGCTGGCGGCTCGGCTGCGGCAGAACCACCGCCTACCACATGTGGCGCACCGCGCTTTTGAAGATCGCATTCCGCCTGAACGCCAAGCAAAGCGGGGAGCGAAATGTTCGAACAAAAAAACACTAAACACAGTGAACGGATTTCGCTATGTTTTGGTGAAGGATCGCGAGAGCTGCGCACACGCCGCCTGACAGCATCGCGAACTCTCCCCGCCATATCTTCCCGTTTCCATGCCGTTCAGCGTTTGCTCAAGCCACGGGCGGCCACTTGTTGCCTCAGGTTATCCGATGAACCGCAAAGAACGTAAAGCCGCTTTGAAAAATGACAAGCGCACCAAAGAAGAGATTTTCCAGGAGTTGGTGGGGCAAATGAAGCAGTTGTCGAAAGACGAAATCACCGATGGGGAGGCCGCACAGGCAGCCAGGGCTTTGATCGATTTTTGCAGCGCATTAGTTTACGCGAAACCCGCAAAGAATATTGATTCCACATGCAGCCTTGTTACCATCGGCAGTGGAGCCAATGATGGTTCTGAGGGATCGTAAATGACAAAAGCAAAATCCGCTGTGATCTTGACGCGGGTTTCGACCAGGGAGCAAGAAGAAGGCTACTCCATTGACGCCCAGGTCCATCGGCTGCGGGAATACTGCAAACGCAAGAACCTCAGAATTATTGAGACATTCAGAATTATTGAATCTTCGACGATCTGCCATCGCAGGCAGTTCATGGAGATCATCAAGTTTGCCAAAAAGCAAAAAGAACCGGTAGCGATAGTTGCCGACAAAGTGGATCGCATTCAAAGAAGCTTTCAGGAATACCCGATCCTTGATCCGTTGATTAAAGAGGGGAAAATCGAGCTTCATTTCAACACCGAGGGCTATGTCATCCACAAGGATTCCATCTCTCAGGAACGCCTGATGTGGAGCATCGGCGTGGTGATGGCGCAATCATACGTCGATAGCATGCGGGACAATATCAATCGCGCGATTGCCCAGAAACTGAGAAACGGCGAATGGATCAGCAAAGCGCCGATAGGTTATAAAAATATCCGCAAGGAAGGCGGCAGAGGTGACATTATCCTGGACCAGGATCGCGCGCCGCTGGTCAGGCGGCTCTTCGAGCATTATTCGACGGGCAATTGTTCTCTGCTCGAAATGACGCGCTTTGCCAAGTCCATCGGGTTGAGAAACAGCGCGGGAAAACAGAATGACCTGACGACATCGCATATTCACAAGATGCTGCAAAACCCCTTCTACCACGGCGTGATGCGTATCGAGAGCATGAAGCAAGAGTTGCCGCACCGGTACGAACCGATTATCGAGAAGAGCCTGTTTGACCGATGCCGGGAAGTCATGCATGGGAAAACGCGCAACCGGTCATGCTATCGCGGAAAAGATTTTGTGTTTCGCGGAATTTTACGCTGCGCTGTTACAGGGCGGGTGATCACCGCCGAAACGCACACCAAAAAATATGCGAACGGCGGCACCGGTCAATGGACCTATCTGGCCGCGTTTGACCCCGACAACCCTGCTAAGAAAATCTGGGTAAGGGAGGACGAAATTCTCAAAGAGGTGGAAGCCATTCTGGATACGCTGTCGATCACAGACGAGGCAACCCTGAACAATGTCATGCAATATATTCGCAAGTCGCATGAGGAAAAGAAGCTCTATCACCGGCATCAAACGGCGAATCTGAAAAAAGAGCACACCCAGATCGAGGATAAAATTGACAGCCTGGTCGATCTGCTGATTGAAAAGGTGATCGGCAAGGAAGAATTCGAGGTGAAGAAGAAGCGCCTCAAGGATCGCCAGTACGATATTGACGAGCTGATCCGCAGCTATGATGAAGCCGATGACGCTTTCAACGAAAAACTGCTGAACCTCGTAGAATTGGCCGCCAGAGCCACTTCTCACTTCAAAGGTTCAGACATCACCCGAAAACGCGAATTGTTGAATTTTATCTTTCAGAACCTATGCCTCAGGGGAAAAAAGCTAGAATATACAATGCGCTTACCCTTCAGTGAGTTCGCTGAAGCATCAAAAATTGAAGAATGGTCGGGGAGACTGGATTCGAACCAGCGACCCTCTGCTCCCAAAGCAGATGCGCTACCAGGCTGCGCTACTCCCCGTATGATTGTGGCTGTTCATTACCCTATGTAGGCACCGTGCGCACCTTCATTAATGCGATATGTCGGTATTTTTTGTCTCATGCAGAAAAAACATGCCAATTATGCAGGTCATTAACGCCACAATGACGGGGTACCACAACCCATTATATATGTTTCCGGTGGAGGCGACGATGGCCGTGGCCAGCAGGGGCAGCATGCCGCCAAACCAGCCATTGCCGATATGATAGGGTAGAGACATCGAGGTGTAGCGGATTTTGGCCGGGAACAGTTCCACCAGATAAGCCGCCATTGGTCCATACACCATGGTCACAAAAACCATCATGAGGATCAAAATCAGCTCGGCCACAACCCAGTTAACTTTGGCGGGGTCAGCATTGGCGGGAAGCCCGGCGGCGGTGAAAGCAGCCTGCCATTTGGCGGCGTCCCAGCCTTCAATCCTTGTATCGCCAATGCGCAGGCTGACTGGCTGCCCAGGCGTATCCTGCTGCTGGAATGAAACCCCCAGCTTGGTCACAAAATCCTGGGCGCGGTCACAGTCGGAAAATGTGGACCAGGGCCCAACAAAAATATGCAGATTACAGTTTGCGGCATCAGCCGTGACGATGATGTCATGGCGTTGCTGAAACGCCGCCAGATCCGGATTGATGGCATCGGTCAAGGCCATGAACAGCGGAAAAAATGTCAGGACGGAGATGGCGCAGCCCGCCATAATGATTTTTAGCCGCCCGATCCTGTCCGACAGCCAGCCAAAAAAGATAAACAATGGCGTGCCGGCCAGCAGGGCCAGCGCGATCAGCGCATAGGCCAGCAGAAAATCCAGTTTCAACGTGATCTGCATGAAAAACAGCGCATAGAACTGTCCCGTATACCATACCACGCCTTGACCAGCGGTGGCGCCAAGCAACGCCAGCAGGACAAATTTGTTGTTTGGATAGTGCAGGAAGCTTTCCGTTAACGGGCTTTGCGATCCCCGGCCTTCATCCTTCATTTTCTGGAACACCGGTGATTCATTCAATCGCAGGCGGATCACGACCGAAAATGCCAGAAGGATGATCGATCCCAGAAATGGCGCCCGCCAGCCCCATTCCGCAAAAGCCTCTGCTTCCATGTAGATGCGGCAGAGACCGATCACCAGCAGCGCCAGAAAGAAACCAATGGTGGCGGTGGTTTGAATAAAGCTGGTGGTAAAACCCCGCCTGTGATGTGCGGAATGTTCGGCAACATAGGTTGCCGCGCCGCCATATTCCCCGCCCAGCGCCAGGCCCTGCAACAGACGCAGGCTGACCAGCAATATGGGTGCCCACCAGCCGATAGTGGCGAATGTAGGCAGCAATCCAACCGCAAAGGTGGCGCTGCCCATTACAATGATGGTCACCAGAAACGCATATTTACGGCCCGTCAGATCGCCGACGCGACCGAACACCAGTGCGCCGAATGGACGCACCAGAAACCCTGCCGCATAGGTGGCGAAAGCGGACATCAGCGCCGCCATCTCATTGCCTGGTGGAAAGAACAATGTGGCGAAGAACGGCGCCAGCGTGGCGTACAGATAGAAATCATACCATTCAAACACAGTGCCAAGTGACGAGGAAAAGATGACAAATCTTTCCTCCTTGCCTATGCCCGCATCTTTCGATGTGTCCACCGCTTCGCGCGATACCGTCTGCATCAAAAACTATCCCCCTAACGCTGCGCGCACCCCGGCGAGCGCGGCGTTAAAGCGTCCCGCCTGATAGGCTTCGTCTTTTGCAGTGGCGGCGTAAACCGCATCCAGAGCTTTGGAAAGTTTTTGCAACCGGGCATCTGGAATGGACTTTTCCGTCCTCATTGCAGCAACCAGCGTATCTATTGCCATTGCTGCCTGCTCCGCATCGGCATAATCGCTATAGTTCCCATCAAGACCAGCCTGCACCAGCCCCTTGAGCATGGCCTGCATGACATCACCATCGAATGGGTTCGCGGCAAACTTCGTCACCATCTGATCGGTCAATCCACGCAGGCCGCTTGCAGCGGCTGCAAGCTGTCCCATGCCAGCCGACCCATCGCGGTGCAGGGCGCGGGTCTTTGCGGCCACTGCCTGCGCCAGCGCGGGGTCAATAACCCTGGTCAGAACTTGCAGCATGACCAGACTTGAATCATTCACATGCGGCATGCCGGGGGTTTGCATCCCGTTGCCGCGTGGCTGCCAGTTCTGGTTACTCATGGGGGTGTGGCAGGAGTGGCAATCGAACAGCACGAATTCAGGAAACAGCCCATCGCGATTGCGTTTGCTGTCCGCCAGCGCCGCCATATGCTCCCGCGCCATCATGGCCTGACCAATGGCCCATAATTTGACACCTGAAACAGCGCCTTTGCGTTTGCGGTAATCTTCATCGACCACAAAATGCGCGGGCTGTAACTGGGTGAATGTATCCAGCTCAAAGCTCATGCGCGGATGGCCCGCACCCATCATCCGGTGGGTGACGAATTTTTCCTGATTGCCAAAATGGCAGGACAGGCACAGGCCCGCGCGCACCGTGGGATCATCGGTGGCAGTCATGCCTTTGGCAACATTATCGCTGTGCGCAGGTGCAGCGGTGTGGCTGCTCAGCCAGTTTTGGGCGCCGCCATGACAGCCCTCGCAGCCTACGCCCTCGCTGATCTGAAAGCCGGGGCCGCGTTTGCTTGCTGGCGGATTATCCGCATGGCAGTCCAGACAGATTTTGGCGGTATGGGCCTCGCCAATTCCCAGATTGCGGGCAATGCGTTTTGAAGTATCGCTTAACAGCACCTCATAGGCCTTCGCGTGTTTGTCCCGGCGCACCCAGGTCACATATTCATTAAGTTGAACATTTGTATCTGCGGTTGGCGTGGTGGCGCCGTGGCAGGTGCTGCCTGCACAGGAGGCGACGCCCAGATGCTGCCCATCCGCCCCCTCCCCGGCAGCCTGAACAGGCGAGACGAGGCTAAACAGCAACAAGGCAAACATAGACAGCAGGCAGTAGTGCGCCAGTGTGCAATTTTTCATGTGCTGCCCCCTAAAAATGCTAAATATTTCAGTAACCGCGATATCCTTTATAGTCCGCGATGACCCCAGAACAATAGTCTAGCAACGTTAAAATGTGATTCGTATGGCGGCCAAGCTAAAAATTGACCCTAAAGTGTAATGCAGGAGCTTGTGTGTCAATAAAAGGACAGGCAGGAGATATTCCGGGACTGATCACCGAAGCCCTTATGGCGCGCGGGGTTCTGCGCCCGGAACAGCTTGCCCGTGCGGCCGGTGCGCAACGGTCCAATGGCGGGCGGCTTGATCTGGCGCTCACGCAACTGGGCCTGGTTGCCGAACGCGACATGGCGCTGGCCTATGCTCAGGTTCTGGGATTGCCGCTGGCCACAGCAGATGGGTTTCCGGCCTCTCCGGTTTGGCCCGGTCGGCTTTCGCAGGCATTCCTGCGCAAAGCGCGCATTCTTCCGCTTGCCGAGGAGGGGGGGCGGCTGGTTGTCGCCATGGCGGATCCGCTGGATGGGCAGGCCTGCGAGGCCCTGGTTCTGGCACTGGGTTCGGCCCCGGTCATTCAGGTTGGGGTTCCCAGCGACATTGACGCCGCATTGCTGCGGCTTTACGGGTCCGCCGGACCGGTAATCCAGCCGTCGGCGCCAGCGGAAAATCTTGCCGCGGATGTGCAGCATTTACGCGAACAGGGCAGTGACGCAGCGGCGGTGCGGCTGGTCAACCAGATGATCGCGGGGGCGGTCACCGCCCAGGCTTCGGACATTCATATTGAGCCATTTGATGGCAGCCTGATGGTGCGGTACCGGATTGACGGGATGCTGTCGGCGGTCACCGCGCCGGAGTTTGCGCATTACCCGGCAATCATTGGCCGCATCAAAGTGCTGGCGGGCCTTGATATGGCCGAACGGCGCAAACCCCAGGACGGGCGCTGCCTGATCAGTATTGAAGGCCGCCGCGTCGATCTGCGGGTATCCATTCTGCCAACCCTGCATGGCGAAGGTGTGGTGTTGCGGGTGCTGGATCAGACGCGCGCGCCGCTGAACCTTGGCCTGCTGGGCTTTGGGGGTGAATTACAGGCGCATATTGGCGGAGTGGTCAGCCAGCCCCATGGCATTATGCTGGTCTGCGGCCCCACTGGCAGCGGCAAGACGACAACGCTCTATGCCATCCTGCGCAGTTTGCAGAATGAGCAGGTCAAGATTGTCTCGGTGGAAGACCCTGTCGAATATCAGATAGATGGTGTCAACCAGATACAGGTGCGCACGCAAATTGGTCTGGGCTTTTCCGAAATATTGCGCGCGACGCTGCGCCACGATCCCGATGTGATCATGGTGGGCGAGGCGCGGGATTCTGAAACCGCCCATATCGCCATTCAGGCAGCGCTGACCGGCCATCTTGTTTTGTGTTCGCTGCATACGAATGATGCGGCGGGCGCAGTGGCGCGGCTTGCCGATATGGGGATCGAGCCCTATCTGCTTGCGTCAACCCTGCGCGGGGTGGTGGCGCAGCGTCTGGTGCGAAAATTGTGTCCGCATTGCCGGGTGGAGGATGTGCTTGCCGGACGGGCGGGACGCGATATTGGCCTGCCGCCGGGGACAAAAACATGGGGGCCTGGCGGCTGCCCCGCCTGTCGACACACAGGTTATTCCGGGCGGACTGTTGTGGCGGAATATATTCCGGCCAATGATATGCTGCAAAATCTGATTCTGGCGCGCGCGGATAGCGCAGAAATTCAGCGGGCTTTTGTGGCGGCGGGGATGCGAACCCTGCGCGTCGATGGTTTGGCGAAAGTGGCCGGGGGCGTTACGTCACTGGAAGAAGTCATGCGGGTGAGCGCGGCATGACCCCATGGTGGCGATTCGTTCCGGTGGTTGCAGTTTCGCGCCGCGATCTGGCGCTGTTTACCCGGTCTCTGGCGCGTCTGTTACAGGCGGGGTTGCCTCTGGCCGACGCGGTGCGGCTGGCGGCGGCGGCGCCCGGCGGCCATCTTTCCGCATTATCCAATGATCTGTGTACGGAAATACGGGCGGGGGCGGGTCTCGCACTGGCGCTGGAACGGCATGATCCCGCCGGACGGCCTGTCTTTGGCCCGGTATACCGGGCGCTGGTCAGCGCCGCAGAAGCAGGCGGAGTCCTTTGGCAAAGTCTTGACCGGTTGGCGGATTATACGGAACGGGCCGGGCAGTTGTCGCAGTCGGTGCGTTCGGCGCTGGTCTATCCGGCGTTGCTGCTGGGTGCGGCACTGGTGTCTCTGGTGGTGCTGCTGGTTTTTGTTGTGCCGCGTTTTGAATCGCTGTTTGCGGGATTTGGACATGATGTACCATTTCTGACCCGCATGATTATTGGCGGGGCTGGCCTGTTGCGCAGCTATGGCTGGTTGCTGTTGGCGGCTGGTGTTGCGGGCGTTTTTTATGGCCGGCATAAGTTGCAGGACGCATCTGTGCGCACGGCAATGGAGGTGCGTCTGGTGCGTATGCCACTGCTTGGCCCGATCCTTATGAAAATTATTCTGGAGCGGGTGGCGCGCAGCCTTTCCGAATTATTACTGAACGGGGTTAGCCTGCCGGATGCGCTGGCACTGTCTGCTGCTGTAGCGGGAAATCATCTGTACGGGGATGGCATACAGCGCGCTGGCCAACAGGTGCGCGAAGGCCAGTCCCTATCCGGCGCCCTGACACATCAGGATTTGTTCCCGGAATTGATGTTGCAACTGGTCCGGGTAGGTGAAGAAAGCAGTGCGCTGGCGCAGATGCTGGCGCATCTCGCGGATATTTACGCCATGGAGGTTGACGCCATTGCCAAACGTCTGCTCGCATTGCTGGAGCCGGTGCTGGTATTGCTGATCGGCGGTGTGATGGCGGTGGTGATTGTTGGGCTGATCGGGGCTATTTCGGGTATTAATGATCTGGTGGTAGGATAGGTTCGGGTGGCTGGCATGCATGAAATGAAAATAAACCGGCAGCACGGCTTCACACTGGTGGAACTGCTGGTGGTGCTGGTGGTGCTGGGATTGCTGACTGGCATCGTGGCGCCGCGCGCAATCGGCTATCTTGGCGGCGCGCGTTCGGATACGGCGCGCATCCAGATGGAAACTTTTGCCGCGGCGCTTGATCTGTACAGGCTGGATATGCGCAAATATCCTGCGGCAGAGGCTGGCCTCAATGCCCTGATCAGCGCCCCGGCAGGCGCCACGCGCTGGCGCGGGCCATATCTGAACAAGCCGGAACTGCCGCTGGATCCCTGGGATAATGCGTATGTATACCAATCTCCGGGGCCGGGTGGCGTACCTTACCGGATACTGTCCTATGGTGCAGATGGCAGGGAAGGTGGCGAAGACGAGAACGCGGACATCAGCGTGCCATGACCTGTTTATCAGCCTACAGACAAAATCATGGAATGAACGGTGGCTTCACTCTGATTGAATTGCTGGTGGTTCTGGTGATTCTTGCGCTGGCCATGAGTGTCGCTGTACCGGAATTGTTTGAGGCGAATGAGCGCGCGCGGCTGGAAGGCGCGACCATGCAGGTGTATGACGGTTTGCGCCGCGCCCGGTCTCAGGCTGTTACCAGTGGCGATCCGGTTACGCTTGATGTGCGCCAACTGGTAAAAGATCGCGCGATTAAAATTTCTTTGCCGGTTGACCCCCTGATATTCTATCCAGACGGCAGCGCCACCCGCGCACGATTTTCACTCCTGTTGGGTGAACAGCGCCGCAGCCTTTCCATCGACTGGCTGACCGGCCATGCCGCGCTTGTTGAATAGATCACATAATTCCGGCTTCGGCATGATCGAGGTGGCGGTTGCATTTTTAGTGCTGTCGCTTTCACTGGGTGTGTTGCTGGGCGGTTTGACGGTTGGCCTTCGCAATACCGACCGTGCCGCAAAAGCGGGGCTGGCTTTGCTTTATGCGGAATCTATTCTGGCGGAAACCGGGATCAGTGCGCCGCTTGAGGAAGGTGAAAGTACTGGCCGCACGGATGGCGGATTTATCTGGAAACGCCAGATCAGCCGCGCGCCAGACGCGGACAAGGCGGTTGTTGCGTCTTTCACAGTAAGTATTTCAATTGCCCCGCCGGATAATGGCGCGCCTGTGCACATCGTCACCCAGCGCCTTGCAGATGTTCCGGCTACGGATCACATGCGTCCATGACCAGGAGCGCTGCGCAGGCTGGTTTTACCCTGATTGAATTGCTGGTCAGTCTTGCATTGCTGGGGCTGATGATAACACTTATCGGCATGGCCTTGCCTCTGGCCATGACTTCGGCTGCGCGTACCAGCGCACTCAGTGACCAAATAGGCACCGTACAGGCCACGCACCATTTGCTGCGGCGGCAAATCGGTGAAATGCCAGCATTCGTGACCCAGGATGGGTATGATCGCCGGGTGATATTTTCCGGAAAACCCGGCGCCATGCGCTTTGTGGCAAACCCGATGGCCGCGCAGGGCGGTGGGGGGCCACGGATGATTGATCTGCATATTGCGCAAACCGGTCGGGGGGCGCGTCTGGTTTATTCATCAGGGGATGAAAAACGCGATCTTGTAGCGGACGCACAACGCATCAGCTTTTCATATTATGGTCCACATGCGCGCGGTAGTGATCCTGCCTGGCATGAAGACTGGAAAAATGCTGCACACTTGCCATCACTGGTGCGCATTCAGGTTCAGTCCAAAGCCGGAAAATTGCCATGGCCCGATCTTGTAATTGCAGTTTGGGCGGGACCACCCCCGCCATGATATCGCGCGAAAAGGGCATGGCGTTGATAATCGCCGTATGGGCAGTGATCCTGATTGGCGCGTTCGTTGCCGGCATGGTTACGATGGGTGGCGGCGATGCTGCCATTGCCGCCAACAGGATAGATGCAGCGCGGGCGCAACATCTGGCGGAAGCCGGCGTTTACCGTGCGATTGCAGCGTTGGTTGATCCCGTAACGCGCGAAAAGCTTCCATTGGCGCAGCCCTTTTCCGTTCAACTGGAGGACGAAGCCAGGATCATTGTCCAGGTGCGGGATTCCTGCGGGGCCATCGATCTCAATTGGGCGCCTTCTGGCCTGCTGCGCGCCTATGGGGTGACAATGGGGATGAAACCGGCGGCGGCGGAGCGTTTTTCTCAGGCCGTTGCGGCCCGTCAGCAAGCATCGCTTAATCCGGAAACGTCAGCGTTAGGCTCTGGTCCCTGGCAAAGCCTTGATCAATTGGCGGATCTGCCTGATATAGACAGCAGGCAACTGCAAGCCATGCGTTCAGACCTGACCATTAATTGCCGGGAGGCTGGGGCCGACCTTTGTTGCGCCCCCGATACGGTCAAACAGGCCCTTGGTCTGGCGGGGACAGGCGGCAGTCCGTCACACAAACTGGCCTATGATATTGCAGCGCAAGCCAGTCTTTCTTCAGGGGCTGAAGTCATGGTTCATGCCACAATCTGGCTGTCGCGGGCGCCAAGTCCACCATTTTATTATATTACGGGATGGCGCACACAGTAATATGGCGCACAGTTTGCGTGCATAAATTTACCTTCTGCTCATAATTTAACGTTAAATTCAGGATATTACTGCTGTGACGCATCAGGCGTTATGGTCATGCCATTTTGACTGAGGTTGCTTTGGTTAAATCATCTGCCGCCCCCCATAAAATTGCGCTTGCCGGTTGTGGCTACTGGGGCAGGAACCTTGCCCGCGTACTGGCTGAAAAAAATGTTCTGGGCGCAATCATCGATCCGGCCCCGGAGGCGGCGGCGCTCGCCGCGCAATATGGTGTCCTGCACATGAACGATATGGCTGCGATTCTGGCGCGCGATGATTTTACGGCCTGCGTCATCGCAACCCCCGCAGAAACACATTATGCACTGGCGCGTGACGCCCTGTGGGCCGGTAAAGATGTATTCGTGGAAAAACCGATCTCGCTGGAGACGGCGGACGCGGAGGAGCTTGCTGCGCTGGCGCTGGCGCGTGGCCGTGTGCTGATGGTTGGACATTTGCTGCACTATCACCCGGCGTTCCTGCGCCTGAAGCAGATGGTAGATGACGGCGATATCGGGCAATTGCGCTATGTCTATTCCAACCGCCTGAATATGGGCAAACTGCGGCGTGAAGAAAATGTGCTGTGGAGTTTTGCGCCCCATGATCTTTCCATGATTCTGGCGTTGGCAGGTGAAATGCCGGAAAAGGTCTGGGCGACAGGGCAGGCGTTCCTGAACAAGCGCATTGCGGATACGACCATGACGCATCTGGAATTTCGTTCAGGTCTGAACTGCCATATCTATGTATCCTGGCTGCACCCGATCAAGGAGCAGCGGCTGGTGGTGATTGGTGATCGCGGCATGCTGCTGTTTGATGACGCGCAGTCCTGGCAGGGAAAACTGGTGCATTACAGGCATGTGGTGGCGTGGAAGGATGGCATGCCGGTCGCCACAAAGGCGGATGGGGCGCCTGTCGCGCTTGATGAAACCGAACCATTGGGCGCAGAGATTGATCATTTTCTGCACAGCATGGCCACGCGCAAGGCCCCGCGCACCGATGCGAATGAGGCCATCCGTGTGCTGCGCGTTCTCAACGCCGCACAGTCTTCGATGGAAAGCGGTGAGGTCGTACAATTTGGTGTGAAATCGCATCGCCCGCCGGCAGGAAACTATTTTGTGCACGAGACAGCGGCCATTGACGACAATGTGACAATCGGTGCGGGAACCAAAATCTGGCATTTTTCTCACATTCTTGGAAATAGCCGCATTGGTGAGAACTGTGTGTTCGGGCAGAACTGTTCGGTCGGCCCGGATGTGGTGATCGGCAATGGCTGCAAGTTCCAGAACAATGTGTCCGTGTTCAAGGGCGTAACGCTTGAAGATGATGTGTTTTGCGGTCCCAGCATGGTGTTCACCAATGTCCTGACGCCACGCGCGCATATCGAGCGCAAGGATGAATTTTCACGAACGCTCGTGCGGCGCGGGGCCAGCATCGGCGCCAATGCGACAATCATTTGCGGCAACGAAATCGGCGCCTATGCCATGATTGGCGCGGGCGCCGTCGTGACCTGCGATGTGCCCGCGCAGGCCCTGATGATAGGCAGTCCGGCGCGGCGTGTTGGCTGGGTCAGCCGGTCCGGTGAACGGCTGGGCGATGATCTTGTATGCCCCCGTACGGGGGAACGGTATGTGGAAAGCCCTGGTGGTTTGCAATTGCTTGACGCACAGGGGACGCCGCGCAGTGCGGCGGCGCAATAATGGGCGCGCCCGTCCCCTTTATTGATCTGCAGGCGCAATATCATCGGCTGAAGCCGCAGATAGATGCGCGCATGCATGCGGTGCTGGATCACGGCCAGTTCATTCTGGGGCCGGAAGTGGCCGAGTTTGAACGCGCGCTCGGTGAATTTGCGGGTGGCACGCATGTAATCGGCGTCTCGAACGGCACGGATGCGCTGATGATGGCCCTGATGGTGCAGGATATTGGTCCCGGCGATGCCGTGTATGTGCCCAGCTTCACCTTTACGGCTACCGCAGAAGCAGTCCTGATGCTGGGGGCGACGCCGGTCTTTGTGGATGTTCTGGAAGATAGCTGCAATCTGGATGCGGATGATCTGCTGCGCGCCATTTCGCAGACAAGGGGATTGCGGCCAAAAGCGGTAATTGCGGTGGACCTGTTTGGTTTGCCTGCTGATTATCAGCGTATCGGGGCGGTTGCCGCAGCCCACGGGATGCAGGTCATCGCCGATGCGGCGCAAAGCATGTCGGGCGCGATTGACGGTGTGCGGGTTGGAAAGCTTGCGCCGCTGACTGCAACCAGCTTTTTCCCTGCCAAGCCTCTGGGCTGTTTTGGAGACGGCGGAGCACTGTTTACGTCTGATGCGGAAATGGCGGAGAAGCTGCGATCCATTCGCGGACACGGGACCGGAAAGGCGAAATATGATATTGTCCGTATCGGGATGAATGCCCGGCTGGATACCTTGCAGGCTGCTATATTGCTGGTAAAACTGACCGTCCTGGAACAGGAGCGCAGCAACCGTGAAAAGCTGAGCCTGTATTATGATTCCCGTCTGTCGAATATGGTCCCGGTTCCGGCCCGTCCAGCCGGCTATCAATCCGCCTGGGCGCAATATACGATCCAGCTTGACCATCGTGACAGGGTGCAGGCGGCATTGTCCAAATCCGGTATTCCCACACAAATCTATTATCCACGCCCGATGCACATGCAGCCCGCCTATGCGGTTTATGGCGGCGGCGCAGGATCCCTGCCGGTCAGTGAAAATTTATCTCGCAAAGTCTTGAGTTTGCCCATGCATCCCTATATGCCGGAAGAGATGGCGGCGCGTATCTGTGATGCGCTATGTGCGGCGGTCAGGGCGGGGGAATAGACGATGAATGGGCAGGAGGCCGGTCCCCATCAGGGTCTCGCCAGAAAAATCGAAACCCGCGGGGCACTTATAGGCATTATCGGGCTTGGATATGTTGGATTGCCATTGGCCCATGCGGTACACGGCGCCGGTTATCGCGTTCTTGGCTTTGACGTGGCGGCCGGTAAGGTGGCGATGTTCAACCAGGGCGTCTCCCCGATTGGCAGCGTTAGCAGCGAAGCCCTTGGCCATATGACCATGGATGGCCGCTTTCAGGCGACAGCAGATTTCACGCGGCTGAATGAACCCGATATCATTCTGATCTGTGTGCCGACACCGCTGAACACGCACCGCGAACCAGACATGACTTATATTGTGAACAGTGTCGAGGCGATTGCAAAATGCCTGCGGCCAGGGCAGCTTGTGGTGCTGGAATCCACGACTTATCCCGGCACGACGGACGAGGTCATGCGTCCCGTGCTGGAGCATGGGGGGCTGGTTTCCGGCAGGGATTTCTATCTGGCCTATTCACCGGAACGCGAAGACCCCGGAAATCCGGAATATAAAACTTCCGGCATTCCAAAAGTTGTTGGTGGCGATGGCGAGGTGGCGTTGCAGCTCGCCTGTGATTTTTATTCGGGCTTCGTGCCCAGCGTTGTGCCGGTTTCAAATACCGCAACAGCAGAAGCCGTAAAGCTGATGGAAAATATTTTCCGCTCGGTCAATATCGCACTGGTGAATGAGCTGAAGCATGTCTATGGCCGCATGGGTATCAATATCTGGGAAGTGATCGAGGCGGCAAAAACCAAACCGTTTGGTTTCATGCCGTTCTATCCGGGGCCGGGGCTTGGCGGCCACTGTATTCCAATTGACCCGTTTTACCTGACCTGGAAGGCGCGCGAATATGATGTGCCTACGCGGTTTATCGAGCTTGCAGGCGAAATCAACAGCCGTGCGCCCTATCAGGTCATTGACCGTCTGGTGCGCGAGCTAAGTGACCGCAAGGCAAAAAGTGCGCGTGACGCGCGCATTCTGATGCTGGGTGTGGCCTACAAAAAGAATGTCGAGGATATGCGTGAATCGCCCGCGCTCGTATTGATGCAGGAGCTTGAGGACCGGGGCGCCAGGGTCGATTATTATGATCCGTTCGTGCCCCAGCTTGCGCAAACCCGCGCGCATCCGCGCCTGGCCGGCCGCCCCAGTGTGGAATGGCATCTGGATAATTTCTGCGGTCGATATGATGTCGCGCTGATCTGCACCGACCATGATGGTATTGATTATGATGGCCTGGTTGGCGCGATTGATCTGGTGATTGACACCCGCAACGCCACCAAAGGCGTGAAGCTTGGCCGTAACCGCATCGTTCTGGCGTAAGCTATTACGTCAGCCAGTCTTTCAGACGCGCGGCCGCCTTTGCCATTACTTCCGTTGAACCGGCAAAAGAAAACCGTACAAACTGATGGCCCATCGCAGGGTCAAAATCCACCCCAGGGGTTGCCGCCACCCCGGTTTCGACCAGCATTCTCCGGCAGAATTCCTCGCTATCCTGTGTCAAATGTGAAACATCCGTATACAGATAAAATGCGCCATCGGCAGGTGCGAAGCGGCTGATACCGGCCTTCGGAAGTTCGCGCAGCAGCAATTCCCGATTGGCGGCATAGACCGCGACATTGCGTTTTAATTCATCGTGACAGTCAAACGCGGCCAATGCGGCGTGTTGCGACAGGGTGGGCGATGAGATGAACAGGTTCTGGCTGACCCGTTCTACTGCGCGCAGCATCGCCTCCGGCACGATCATCCAGCCAAGCCGCCATCCCGTCATAGAAAAATATTTCGAAAAACTGTTTATGATGATGGCGTTCCCGTCAAATTCCAGCGCCGTATGTGCTGCCTTGCCATAAGTAATGCCATGATAAATTTCATCAGATATCAGCGCCATGTTGCGCGCGCGGCAGTGGTCGGCCAGCGCGCGGAATTGCGCCTCATCAATCATCGAACCCGTTGGATTGGCGGGGCTGGCCACCAGAAGCCCATCGAGCGGCGCATCACGCGCCGCCAGAACAAGCTGTTCCGGCGTTGGCTGAAACTTGTTATCCGCCGTACACGGAACAAGCACCGGTTCGATATTCAAAACCTGCAAGATATTGCGGTAGGCGGGATAGCCGGGAGACGCAATCGCCACCCGGCTGCCGGGATCAAACAGCGCCAGAAACGACAGTAAAAAACCCGCCGATGATCCGGTCGTTATGACAATGCATTCCGGATTCACCACCTGCCGGTATTGCTCAAGATAGTGCCGCGCAATACGCTGGCGCAATTCCGGCAGTCCCAGCGCCAACGTATAGCCGATACGATCTTCGCGCAGTGCCCGCTGGGCGGCCTCTATCACCTCTCTGGGCGCGCCGGTGGAAGGCTGCCCCACCTCCAGATGCAGCACATCCCCACCCGCCGCCTCACGCGCGGCGGCAGCGGCCATGACTTCCATTACGATGAAGGGGCTAATATTGCTGCGGGTAGAGAGCTTCATATATGGTTCCCCGTGCTGTTGTAATTATGGCTCAAGTGTGACAATGGCCATATTGCGGCGCCCTTGCCAGTGTGATTATGTCTGATTTTACGAGAGTTTATCAGGAATTTGGTTATGGCTACTACAAGCGATCAGATTACCCAGCTTTATGTCGGTTATTTTGACCGCGCGCCCGATCCGGCGGGGCTGAACTTCTGGATTGACCAATTCAATGGCGGCATGTCGCTGCTGGATATCGCCCAGAGCTTTTCCGTACAGTCTGAAACCCGCTCCGTTCACAACTTTCTGGCAACGCCGAGTATCGGCACAGCGGATGGATTTCTTGATTCCGTCTATAAGAACCTGTTCAATCACGCGATTGATGGGCCGGGGTTGAACTACTGGATGGGCGAGCTGGCGTCGGGCAAACCGGTTGGCCGGGTAATTGTCGATATTATCAGTGGCGCCCAGGGCGCGGACAGGATGATTGTGGATAATAAAACCGCCGTCAGCCAGTTTTATGTCACGCGCCTGACCGATACGCCTGGAGAAACTTTCCGGCTGAGCGATGCGCGCCAGATACTGGACGGCGTCGATGCAGCCGCCGCATCCGTTACCAATGCCCAGACACTTGCGCTTTCCCTGATTGCCGATGATTTGACACTGGTCATCAACGACCCAACGGGCGTTCTTGCGCCCCTTGAAGCAGCGATCCGTAAAAGCATTCATGTCGCCTGGGATTTATGGGAGGTATATTTCACCCGCCATGCGCCGATTGAACTCGAAATTAATCTAATGCCGGGGGGCGACAGCACACTGGCGTCGGCGCGTTCGTTTGTCACGCAAAGTACAGGTGAGTTTGATCAGGGAAAGCGTATTCTTCAGGCAGGTGTGGGTTATGAAATAGCCACGGGCATTGATCCAAATGGCAGCGCGGCAGATGGCGAAATAAGCCTGGGCAGCAATCTTTCGCGCCTGGCGTTTCGTGCGTCACTGGATGATCCCCTGCCCCAGGACAAGTTTGATGCGATATCGGTCTTTGCCCATGAAATCGGTCATATTCTGGGTTTTAGTGCGGGATCGTCATTGTCCGGCAGTTTTATTGGCTCTTTTGAGCGTTATATCACCGGCGTCAGCAGCCCGGTATTTACCGGTCCCGCCGCCCTCGCTGCGAATGGCGGCGTCCCGGTGGCGCTGGACCCGGCCAGCCCATCGCATCTCGCGGATTCGACGGACCTGATGGCGGCCAGGATTATCAACGGGCAGGTCAGGCTGGTAGAGCCGCTGCACATCGCCATCCTGCAGGACACGGGCCTGCCGGTTTCCGTGCTTGCGGCGGGCGGACTGGTTTAGCAGACAGCTCTGTTCGATGAAGCGGGACGTGTCATACCCAGGATTGGGTATGCGGGTAAAAATTTACATTTTTTAATTTTTCAGCTCGCGGGACGGCCGCAGCAGCAGACGGGCATGGTAAATACAATGATTATATTTATAATTAATGCGTAATTTACTATGAATACTGTATTTACCAAGTAAAAACTTTCGCATTAATCCAATATAAATCTGAATACTACAATATATCCGCTCCCCGAAAAAATCGGAGGGAGTTGGTATATGACAGCCTCGAATGCGCTGATTACGCAGATATATATCGGTTATTTTAACCGCGCGCCGGATCCGGCCGGGCTGAACTACTGGGTGGAGAATCTTGCGAGCGGCATGTCTATCGCCACCATCGCCGAAAGTTTTTCACGGCAGAGTGAAGCCATTTCAAGCTATGCCTATCTGGCAAACCCGCTTGGTGGTTCCGTCGATGCGTTTTTGACCTCGGTTTACAATAATCTGTTCAACCACGCCCCGGATGCGGCCGGTCTTTCCTACTGGAAGGGTGAATTGGCGGCAGGCAAACCGGTTGGCGGGGTGATCATCGATATTATCAGTGGCGCCCAGGGCAGTGACAAAACAGTGATTGATAACAAGGTTGCGGTTGCCCAGAGCTATGTGGACCAGATTAGTGATGCTACGGGCGAAATCTTCCGCATCGGGGATGCGCGCCGCGTGGTGGCGGATATAGACACCTCCACCATATCCGTTACGCTGGCGCAGCAGACGTTGCACAATTTGGGGACCGGCAATGGACTGACCATAAAAATCGTGGACAGCACCGGAACGCTGGCGCCTTTTGATGCGGGCATTCGCGACAGTCTCGCCGCAGCGTGGGATATGTGGGCGGTTCATTTTACCCGTACGGCGCCCATTGAACTGGAAGTCACATTTCAGAGCGGCGCCCCGGGCGTGCTGGCCTCCGCAAGCTCTCTGATTGAGGTCTATACCGGCGAAATATTTGATGGGCGCCGCCTTACCCAGACCGGGGTGGGTGTGGAACTGGTAGTCGGACGCGATCCCAATGGCACTACGCCCGACGGGCGGATTACGATTGCAACCGATCCATCGCGTCTGGTTTTCCGAGACTCGGTTGATGACCCCATGCCGCGCGATAAATTCGACGCTCTTTCGATCTTTGCCCATGAATTGGGACATGTGCTCGGCTTTCGCAGCAATCTGGACAGTAGCGGAAGGCCCATACAGCCAGGCTTTCTTACCAATTATGATCAGTATGTAACAGGCATCTCCGCAAGCAATCTGAATTTCCTTGGGCCGAATGCGGTAGAGGCCAAAGGCGGCGCGGTTGGCCTGTCCAATTCAGGGCCAGCCCATCTGGGAACCGGCGGCGATCTGATGGCCAGTTCGCTTGGCGCGGGTCAAACCAAGGTGGTGGGCGTGCTGGATATTGCGGTTTTACAGGATCTGGGCCTGCCGGTTTCGCTGGCCGCATTTGACGGGGTCGCCTAACGGTTTTCTTGCGCCACGCACTCGCCGCGCTGGCGCTGGCGCAGCGGGTCGTGATAGGCTGCCCCGCTGGGTATACCGGCTAACGCCCAACGGGGGAAAAGCAGCAATGAGCAATATCGCAATCGTGAAGGATTTTATTGCCGCATGGGAGGCCCAGGATCTGGACCGAGTCATGGGCTTTTTTACGACAGACGCTGTGTATCACAATATCCCCATGCCAATTGTGAATGGCTTGGCGGATATTCGTAAAACCATCGCAGGCTTTATCGGAATGGGGGATAAGCTCGTCTTCGAAACGCATCATATCGCAGAGACCTCTGGCGGCGCAGTGATGACCGAGCGCACCGATAAATTCATGATGAGTGGCCAGTGGCTTGAACTGCCGGTGATGGGCGTGTTTGAAATAAAAGACGGCAAAATCACCAAATGGCGCGATTATTTCGATCTGGGCCAATTCCAGAGCCAGTTGGCGAAAATTAACAGCCAGAAAGTGGCTGAGTAAGCAATGTTCAGTACAGGGATTATGTGGTGATGCTGGCCAGAATCTATCAGCCGTCCAAAAACGCGATGCAATCAGGAAAATCGAACAGCCAGATATGGGTGGTTGAATTTGAATCTGAAGCGGCAAAGAAAATCGAACCCCTGATGGGCTGGACCAGCGCCTCTGATATGCGCAATACTGAGCTTCGTTTGCGTTTCGATAGCCGCGAGGCGGCGATTGCCTTTGCAGACAAGCATGGTTTGGCGTATCAGGTCATCGAGCCCCGCAAAACCAAACGGGTGCTCAAGGCCTATGCGGATAATTTCCGCGCAGACCGCACAGCGCCATGGACGCATTAACGGACACGTTACATTAACGTACACGTTAATTGTAACGCATTAAGCCGTTACGTTGTCACGGGTGCCCGTAGCTCAGCTGGATAGAGCACAAGCCTTCTAAGCTTGGGGTCGCAGGTTCGAATCCTGCCGGGCACGCCAGGTCCATACGTGTCCGGCCCGGACACATAGGTAACAGATTGTACTTAAGACATAGGTGACACCCCCGGGCCAAAAGGGTTGTCTATTGGTTGCAGGGTACGTTGCTC
>Ga0209893_1000053_pt1 | contig 22855 bp, 21 predicted proteins | sample GWRWT3_25Nov14_FD_187190 | JGI IMG/M metagenome (GOLD analysis project Ga0209893, IMG submission 187190) | Sand microcosm microbial communities from a hyporheic zone in Columbia River, Washington, USA - GW-RW T3_25-Nov-14 (SPAdes) (version 2) | ecosystem: Engineered > Artificial ecosystem > Sand... | reverse complement strand
CAGCGCCATCGAACAGCGCCTGCGCACCACTTATACCAGGGACACGCTGGCCGCCCTGCAGCGCCGCTGGCCAGGGGTGCAGTTTGTCTGGCTGATGGGGGCTGATAATCTGGCGCAACTGCCCCGCTGGCGCGACTGGAACCAGATCATGCGCCTGATGCCCATGGCGGTGCTGGACCGCCCAGGCAGCGGCATCAAGGCCTTGCACGGCAAGGCGGCGCAGCGCTACGCCGCCGCCCGGTTGCCGCTGGCCTACGCCACCCGTTTGGCTGGCAAGCCTGCCCCGGCCTGGATTTTCATCCCCTGCCGCCTGCACCCGGCCAGCTCCACCGCGATCCGGGCGGGGCGAAAATAAATTTACCATGTAATTATTTTGCAAAACCCCCCCGCTATCCTTATTCTATAAGGAATCCTTAACCAGGCCGAGAGGAACCCACTGACCCAAGATAGAGCCGTCGCGCACCGTACAGCCCATCCCGATCCGGAGGAGCTTAAGCGGCTTGTGCTGAATTCACTGGACGACGACAAGGCTGTGGATGTCGTTACCATTGCGCTGGAAGGAAAATCCAGCATTGCCGATTATCTGGTAATCGCCAGCGGCACGTCCTCGCGCCATGTCGGATCGATTGCGGGACATGTGGCAGAGAAAATCAAACAGGTCTATGGCGACAATTGCCGCGTGGAAGGTCTGCGCCAGGGCGACTGGGTCGTGGTCGATGCGGTGGATGTGATCATTCACATCTTCCGGCCGGAAGTGCGGGAATTTTACAATCTCGAAAAATTATGGTCGGTGACCATGCCGTCGCACATTGAGCCGGCAAATGGGTTCGGCCTGCGCGCCGTCTAGAATCATTCATGCGCATCACAATTGCTGCTGTTGGCCGCGGTCAAAAGACCGCTGCCGATGAAACGGCGGCTGCCAACACCTATCTGAAAAACGCGGAATTGATGGGCGCACGCCTGGGACTTGGCCCAATGGCGCTGCGCGAGGTTGAAGATCGCAGCAAACGCAGCGGTCAGGCCGATGCCGCCCAGCGCAAGGAGCGTGAAGGCGAACTGCTGTTGGCCCAGGCGCCGGAGGGGGCGACCCTGGTGGCGCTGGACAGCCGGGGGCGTGCGCTATCCAGCGAGAAATTTGCCGGATGGCTGGGACAACACAGGGATCAGGGCTGCCGCCACCTGGTCTTCGTGATTGGCGGCGCGGACGGCTTAAGCGATCAGGTGATCGCCCGCGCGCACCTGCAAATCTCGCTGGGGGCCATGACCTGGCCGCATATGCTGGTGCGCATGATGCTGGCGGAACAGATTTACCGGGCGGTAAGCATTCTGGCCAATCATCCCTATCATCGCGGCTAGCCAGGCCACCGGCGCGCAACAGGTCAGGCGGGTGTGGACTTGTTGCGGCGCAAACAGTATTTTATGAATAATCCCGCGTGAATCGTTCGCGGCAAAACAGGTTTTGATTTTTGCGCAATTTCTTGATCAGAATAATCCTGATGGTCGGCCTTTGCGGACCGTTATGGATTGCGCCGGTCATGGCGCAATCTGAAGCTGATAATGCAGACACGGAACTTACCGCAAAACTGGTGCAGACCGCCACGCTGATCCAGGCGCGCGAACAGGACGTTCTGGACAGTGAAACCCGGCTGGATGAAATGAAATTGCGGCGGCGCAGCCAACTTGCCCGGTTTGACGCGCAGCGCGGTGAATTGTCGCACCTGCTGGCGGCCATGCAAAGGCTGGGGCGTCAACCGCCCGCACTGCTGCTTACCCGCCCGGAAGCGGCGATCACGCATGTGCGCGGGGCCACGCTGCTGGGGACGGTGATCAAGGGGGTTGAGCAGGAGGCCGCAGTTCTGCGCGAGGATCTGGCTGAAATCGACCAGCTAGAAGCCGTGATGACAGAGGAACGCGATCAGCACCTGACACGGCTGGCGGAGCTTCAGGAAGAGCAAAAATCATTGGCCGATCTGCTGGTTGAACAGCGCGGCCAGCAAACAGCGCTGATAGAGATGGCCGCCGCCAAAGCTGACGCAATGGCTGCTTTGGCGAAAAATGCCAAGGATGCCGGCGATCTGCTGACGCGGCTGGAAAAAACAGCCAATGCCGAAACCAAACCGGGCGGCCAGCCGCGCCCCAGGCCGCCACTGGCCCCGCCGGGCGTTGCTCCTACAGAAGAAAAACAGGAAGCACAGGAATATGCGCTGCTTTCCCCCTCGCCGCCGCCCGTCCCTGAAACGGCGCGTCCCGTGCTTTTCAGTGCGGCCCGGGGCCTATTGGCGATGCCCGCCCGGGGCAAGATTGTCGCCAATTTTGGCGCCAGGGATAATACAGGCGCCACCCGCAGGGGAATGAGCATTCGCACCCGCGAAAGTGCGGAAGTTATTGCCCCATTCGACGGAAAAGTGGTGTTTGCAGGGCCTTTTCGCGCTTATGGTCAATTATTGATCCTGGAAGCGGGCGAAGGATACCATATATTACTCTCAGGCCTGTCATTGGTGCATAGCGTCGTAGGGCAGAATGTGACACAAGGACAACCGGTTGGACGCATGGGTACCGGCCCAAAGGGCGAGGCGTCAACGCAATCTGCATCCAGCGGTGGATCAGATTTGCGCGATCTATATGTCGAATTCCGCAAGGATGGGAAACCGTTTAATCCCATGCCCTGGTTGAAAGTCAGCGAAAAGAAGGTAAGTGGCTAATGTTCATGCACTCAAAAGGTAAAATGCGCCTGTTGGCAATGGGCGCAATGCTGGCTTTCATGGCGGCGCCCGCCAGTGCGGCGTTCGCCGCCAGTGCGGAAACCTATGAACAGCTTAATCTGTTCGGGGATGTTTTCGAACGGGTGCGCAACGATCATGTCGTCGAATCCAAGGACAATGAACTGGTCGAAGCGGCCATCAATGGCATGCTGTCGTCGCTGGACCCGCATTCCAGCTTTATGAATTCCGACGCCTATCGCGATATGCAGGTGCAGACGCGCGGTGAGTTTGGCGGGCTTGGCATCGAAGTCACCATGGAAAATGGCGTCGTCAAGGTGGTGACGCCTATTGATGACACCCCCGCCGCCAAAGCCGGAATTCAGTCCGGTGATTATATCACCCATCTGGATGGCAAGCAGGTCATGGGCATGAACCTGAAACAGGCTGTCGATCTGATGCGCGGCCCGGTCAATACAGCGATCAAACTGAGCATTGTACGTGAAGGCACAGCGGAACCTTTTGACGTGGTGCTGAAGCGTGCGGTGATCACGGTCCAATCGGTGCGCGCGCGCCGTGAAAAAGATGTCGCCTATATTCGCATCACCGCCTTTAACGAACATACCAATGACGGTGTGGTGGAAAACCTTGAGAAGCTGAAAAAAGAAATTGGCGCGAATTTTCAGGGCGTCGTGCTGGATTTGCGCAACAATCCCGGCGGTCTTCTGGATCAGGCGATTGCGGTCAGCGATACGTTTCTGGAACGCGGTGAAATCGTTTCCACCCGTGGGCGCCATGCCGACGACATTCAGCGTTTCAGCGCCAGCAAGGGCGATCTTACCGGCGGCAAGCCGGTGATTGTCATTATCAATGGCGGTTCGGCCAGCGCGTCTGAAATTGTCGCCGGCGCCCTGCAGGACCACCGTCGCGGCATCGTTCTGGGCACGACCAGTTTCGGCAAGGGATCGGTGCAAACAATTATTCCGCTGGCGGGCAAGGGCGCCTTGCGCATGACCACCGCGCGGTATTTCACGCCGTCCGGCCGTTCCATCCAGGCGACGGGCATTGAACCGGACATCAAGGTCGAGCAGGCAAAGCTTGAAGTGGTTGAACCCCAACGCCTGCGCAGCGAGGCTGATTTGCCAAGCCATCTGGATGGCGGAGCGAAAAAGCCCGCAGAGGAAAAGCCGCAAAGCAAGGATGCGCCAGCCACACCGGATAAAGCGCCCGCCAAAGGCGCGCCAGACGGCAAGCCCGAAGCGAATAAAGTGTCGGGCGAAGCGCCACCCGCAGATTATCAGCTAAGCTATGCGCTGGATCTGTTGCGCGGCATGTCCCTGATGGCGCAGCGGGCAGTGAATTAATGGGAAACAGTTGCTGATGGTCAAAATTGGCGCGTAAACCTGCCCCGCGTGGACGCGCTCGCCCGTCCCGAAATGTAAAACCCGAAGCGGACGATGAAGCGCCCCGTTCCGGGTTGAGCCCGTTGCTTATCGTTACATTTCTTCTGCTCGCTTTGCTGGGCGGGGTGATCGGATGGCTGGCGCTGGGTGATGGCGGCGGGGCCGTGCCCAGTGTTTCCCTGACGCTGGATGCAACGGCCAATGGCCAGGTCGAAGAACTGATGGCGTCATCCCCCAGGCCGATTCCCGTAACGCCGCCTGCCGCCACGCCAGCGGCAATTCCTGCTGAAGCTGTTAATCGCCGTACATTACCGGTTAGCCTTTCCGCAGACGGAAAAATCAGTCTTGCCCCGGTTCCTGATCCCATGCTGGTGGAACAGACCGTAATCGGGCCGTTGCCGCGCATCGCAGAGGATGGCGCGCGCGCATGGCATGTCTATGCGCACCCTGCCCCGCCCGCAAATGGACGGCCAAGGATTGCCGTGGTGATCAGCGGCATGGGCTTAAGCGAAGTGCCGACGCGGCTTGCTGTGCAGCGCCTGCCGGCGCCGGTTTCACTGGCCTTTACCCCTTATGGCGAGGCATTGCAGGAATGGGTGGCGCAGGCCCGTGCTTCGGGGCATGAGGTGCTGCTGGAACTGCCGATGGAGCCTTATGATTATCCGGAAAATGATCCCGGCCCGCATGCGCTGCTGACCAGCCTGTCGGCGGAAGAAAATACTGACCGGCTGGAATGGCTGCTGTCGCGGTTTTCCGGTTATGCAGGGGTTATTAATTTTTTTGGCGGAAAGTTCTCTACCGCTGAAACAGCCCTTGGCCCGGTTATGGCGGAACTGAAAGGACGGGGACTGATGATTGTCGATAATCAATCGGCGTCGCGCAGTAAAATTTCTGATATCGCCAAACAGATTGATCTGCCATTTGTTTCCGCGACATCACAACTGGATACGGATTTAACTGCCGCAGGCATCGATGCAAAATTGGCGGATCTGGAAAAAAAAGCCGTTGCAGAAGGTTTCGCTGCCGCCGTTGGATCGCCCTTTCCGCTGACGATTGAACGTATCAATCTGTGGACGGAACAGTTAAACGCAAAAGGAATAATTCTGGTGCCGGTTACAGCGTTAATTTCCAAGGACCGAAAATGAGCGGGTTAACCCAGTTCGTCAGTGACCGGTTGCCGGAAAAATATCGGCCCTGCGCCGGTATTTTTTTGCTGAACCGGCGCGGACAGGTGTTTGCCGGACGGCGCAATGATGTGGATGGAAATGATATGATCGGCCGTCTGATTGACAAGCCCTGGCAATTGCCACAGGGCGGCATTGACCCTGGCGAAACACCCGCCCAGGCCGTCATGCGCGAAATGCTGGAAGAGATTGGCACGGATAATGCGACCATACTGGCGCAAAGTCGGCAGTGGCATTGCTATGATCTGCCAAAGGAAATTGCGGATATGAAATGGGCCGGAAAATATCGCGGACAGGCCCAGAAATGGTTTGCCCTGCGCTTTGACGGCGCGGACAGCGAGATTAACATCGCCACAAAGCATCCGGAATTTGACGCCTGGAAATGGGTGGACATTGAAGATGTGTGCGATCTGGTGGTTGCCTTCAAGCGCGATGTCTATGCGCGCGTCGTTGACGAGTTTCGTCCGTACGCCACGGCCCTGCAACACATGGCGCGTGCATGAGTGTTAAAAAAGCTTTGGGCAAGCCAACAATCCTGATGGTGCATGGCGCGTTTGGCGGCGGCTGGGCGTTTGAAAAATTCCAGAGTTATTTCGAGGCGCGCGGCTATCACTGTGTTGCACCGGATTTGCGTCACCATGACGCTGCGCCGGATCGCCAGGTTTCCATGGAGCTTGCCCGCACCAGCCTGAAAGATTACAGGCGTGATCTTGAGGCGCTGATTGAAACGCTGGATGGCGAAATAATCCTGATGGGCCATTCGATGGGCGGGCTGTTGTGTCAGATGCTGGCGGCGCGCGGGCATGGCGCGCGCATGGTGTTGCTGGCCCCCTCGCCGCCAGCGGGCATCATTCCGGCATCCTCAATGGAAATGCTGACGTCTTTCGGTGTTTTCGCCAGCGGCATGGGCTGGGGACAGAACATTCTGGCGCCGGACAGGAGGACGGCGGCGGACCACGCGCTGGCGCACATGCCGGGCGATACCAAAAAAGCAATCCTGGACAGGCTGACATCGGAATCGGGTTATGCTTTATTTGAAATCATGTGCTGGATGATGGACCCGCAACAGGCCAGCCGCGTTGACCCGCGCAAGGTAATCTGTCCTGTGCTGGCGCTTGCAGGCAGCCATGACCCCATTAATCCGCCGGACACCGTGCGGCAAATCGCCCGGCGTTATGGCCCGCGCGCAGACTATTATAGTTTTGATAAAGTCAGCCATTGGCTGCTTGATGGGCCAAACTGGCGGAAAATTGCTGAACATTGCGCCGATTGGCTGGAACGGCCCCTGAAAAAAGAGCAGGGCAATGCAACAGCCGATGCAACCATCAGCGGATAAAGCGCGCCTTAAGCGAAGCCTGGGGCTGGGTTTGCTTGTCCTGTACGGGGTTGGCATCATTATTGGCGCTGGCATCTATGTGCTGACCGGGCAGGTCGCTGGCGCCGCCGGAATGGGGGCGCCGCTGTCATTTCTGCTGGCTGGGTTGCTGGCGGTGCCCACAGCCATCAGCTTTGCAGAACTTTCCGCGCGCCATCCCGAGGCATCGGGTCAGGCCGCCTATGCGGATAACGCTTTCAAAAACAGTTTATTATCGCGTTGCATCGGTTTTGCCATCGTTGCGGTGGGTATTCTGGCTGCGGCGTCCATCGCACGCGGCTGTGCCGCCTATCTGACGGGGCTGCTGCCAGTGATTCCCATTGCCGCTGGCAGCGCACTCATTGTGATTCTGTTCACTGCTGTTGCATGTCTGGCAGTAGCCAATAGTGTTGCGGCCGCCGCCATCATGACGGTGATCGAAATTGGCGGTCTTCTCTATGTGATCTCGGCGGGTCTGTATCAGACACATGACTATAGCCCACCCGCATTCGTGTTTGAGCCGGACGCGATTGCATCGGGCGCATTTATTGCCATGTTTGCTTTTCTGGGTTTCGAGGCGCTTGCCAATATGGCGGAAGAAACCCACGATCCCGGCAAGACGCTGCCCCGCGCCATTCTGCTGTCATTGGGGATTGCAACCACTTTGTATGTGATTGTGGCCTATGTTGCGGTGAACGTTGCGCCGCTTGATGTGTTGTCAAAATCTCCAACGCCGCTGCTGGATGTGGTGATAGGTTCGCCCTTCGGCAACGCCACATTGTTCAGCATCATTGCGCTTACCGCCACCGCCAACGGCGTGCTGATTGAAATTCTGATGGTGTCGCGCATGATGTATGGCATGGCCGATCGCGGCTGGCTGCCGCATCAGCTTGCCCATGTCTGGTTACGCACCCATGCGCCGGTGCGCGCCACGCTGATTACCGGCGTCATTCTGCTGGCGCTGGTTATACCGTTTGACGTGGCAGAGCTGGCCGCCGCCACCAGCAATGTGCTGCTCAGCGTTTTCATTGTGACCAATCTGGCATTGATGCGGCTGCACCACCGGGAACCGCGTCCGGACCTTGCGATCCACGCCCCGCGCTGGATTCCGCCGCTGGGCGCTATTGGGGCGGCGGGGCTGTTAGCGGCGCAGCTTTTTTAGAGCAGCCCGCATTTAAGTGCGGCCGCTCTATCCCTTCGGCGCGCACCCTGACGCGCTTTGCAAAAACGACCGGGACACGCTTGCAGATAAGTTTTCAGTCAGAAAAGAAGACATCCGCCAGCCGAAGATAGGGTGATTTAGCGATCACCCTATCCCAGACTTTATCGCATCACCGCGCAAAACTTCCGCCATCCACTGACATGGCGAGCCCCGTAACAAACGACGCGCGGTCAGAACATAGCCACATTGCGGCTTCGGCGATTTCGGAGGGTTTGCCAAGACGCCCGACCGGCTCCATCCGGCGCATTGCCTCATAGCCTTTTTCGGTGCCGCCCGCGATACGGTCCAGCATGGGCGTTTCGATCGCGCCGGGGCAGACGGCATTAACGCGGATATTTTTGCGGGCATATTCCAGCGCGCCGGTTTTGGTCAGGCCAATGACGCCGTGTTTAGCCGCCACATAGGCATTGCCGCGCGGCACACCAACGACACCCGCCAGCGAAGACGTGTTGACGATGGCGCCGGGGCTGTCCTGGCGCAAAAATTGCTCGATCTCATATTTCATGCACCACCACACGCCTTTCAGATTGACGGCGATGTTGAGATCGAAATTTTCCTCCGTACACGAAATGATGGTGGCGCGGGTGTCGCCCTCAACGCCGGCATTGTTGAACGCCGCATCCAGACGGCCGAACGTGTCAACAGTGGCCTTGACCATGGCCTCGACCTCGGGCCCCTTGGCGACATTGCAGCGCACGAAACTGGCTGTGCCGCCCATCTGTTTCACCAGGCCCACGGTTTCCTCGCCGCCTTTTTCATTGATGTCGGCCACCATCACCTTGGCGCCTTCGCGCGCGAACACCAGCGACGCTTCGCGGCCAATGCCGCTGCCCGCGCCGGTAATCAGCACGACTTTGTCTTCCATATCTCCTGCCATTTTCTTTTTCCTTATGTAGGTTTAATTATTCCGCTGCTGCGGGAATAGGTTCTGCATGCAGTACACCCGCATCCGTCAGCGCCCTGATCTTTTCATCGCTATAACCCAGATGTTTGCGCAGCACCTGGGCATTATGCTCGCCGATAAAAGGCGCCTGCAGTTCCAGCCGGTCCGGATATTTGGAAAAACGATGCGGGATATTGGGAATTTTCAGCTCGCCAAATCCGCGGTCCTGAATGGTGCGCACCACGCCGCGCGCGATCAGATGCGGTTCCGCCATCGCCTGCGGCACAGACAATATCGGCGCAACCGGCAAATGCGCGTCCTGGAATTTTTTGATGATGGCTTCGTCGCTGGGCTGTTTATCGCACCAGGCCTGGATTTCTTCCGCAAGTTTGAAACGGTTTTCAGCGCGCAACTGAACCGTGGCGTACATGGGATGTTCGATCAAGTCTTCACGTTCGATCACCTTGCAGAAGGTCGGCCAGGTGGCGGGCACGGCCAGCAGAAATATATATCCCGTGCGGCCCTTGAAAATCCCGATGGGGACAATCGAGGAATGCAGATTGCCAAAACGTGTCGGCACCATCGCGCCTTCGCTACCTGAATAATGCTGCACATTCACTTCATGCATTTGAAAATACGTATCCAGCAGCGAGATATCGAGATACTGACCCTCATTGCTGCGCGCGCGATCCAGCAGCGCCGCCATGACTGTGCCAAAGGCGTTCATGCCGGTGCTGACATCGCCAATCGCCATGCCGGTCAGCAGCGGCGGCCCGTCGGGATAGCCGATATTATCCAGAATGCCCGCATAGGCGGCGGCGATATAATCATACCCCGGCAACTGGCTGAGCGGCCCGGTCTGCCCGAGCGCGGAGATGGAACACATCACCACCCTGGGATTGATCGCATGCACCACATCCCAGCCCAACCCCATGCGGCCAATGGCGCCCGGCGAAAAGGATTCGATAAACACATCCGCATCCCTGATCAGTTCCTTGATGATATGCAGACCTTCGGGTGTCTTGGGGTTAAGGCACAGCGACTGCTTGCCCCGGTTCTGCTGAATGAAATAGCCGCTGCGGCCATTGCGTATCCAGGGCAGATTGCGGGTCATATCGCCGCCCGGCGCAATTTCCAGCTTGATGACTTCGGCCCCCAATTCCGCCATGGCGCGGGTGCAGCTTGGCCCGGCCAGCACCTGTGTGAAATCGACAATTTTGTAGCCATCAAGAATGTGCTTTTGCGCCATTATGCCCTCTCCCCTCGTTGTCACCCCTGCTATTCTTGCAGGATGTTATTGTGCTTCGTATCAGCATGCGACAGAGGGATGGGCGCGTCAAGAGCAGTGCTTGTTACGCCATCGTACCGATGGTGTTGCGGAAGCGCGCCAGGGCCAGGCTGAACAGAATGGCGCCGATCAGGGCGATTTTGATGAATTCCGGCCATACCACATCCAGCCCCGCGCCGCGATACAGGACGGCTTGCGACAGCATGACAAAATGCGTGTTGGGTGCGGCCTGCATCAGCAGTTTAATAAGTGCGGGCATGCTTTCGCGCGGCGTAACGCCGCCGGACAATATCTGCAGCGGCAGCAGCACCAGAAGCAGCAGCATGCCAAATTGCGGCATGGAGCGCGCGATGGTGCCCAGAAATATCCCCATGGATGTGGTGGCGAACAGCAGCAGCGCCGCCCCCGACAGAAATAATATCCGCGACCCTTCGATGGGTACCGCCAGCGCCCCTTCAATGACGAAAAATAACGATAATGCGCAGGCGATCAGCACCACCAGCGCCATGGCCCAGACCTTGCTGGTCATGATCTCAAACGGGGTGACGGGCATCACCAGCAAATGCTCCACCGTGCCATGCTCGCGCTCCCGGATCAGCGCCGCGCCGGTCAGCACTATCGACAGCATAGTGATATTGTTGATCAGCTCCATCACCGAGCCAAACCAGGCCTCCTGAAGCTGCGGATTGAAGCGCGCCCGCATGACCAGCTCGGCGGGCGGTACGGCGGCCCCGCGATAGCCCTGCACAAATTCGCGTACTTCGGCGGCTGCGATGGCCTGAACATATCCGCTGCCCGAAAATGCCTGGCTCATGCGGGTGGCGTCAACATTCAATTGCAGGGTGGGCGCGCGCCCGGCCAGAACATCGCGCTGAAAATCGGGGGGAATATTCAGTGCAAAGGTGGCCAGCCCGGCATCCATCTGCGCATCCATTCCGGTCTGATCGGTCATCACCGGCGCGACAAAATAGGGCGGATAGAATGCGCCGCTGATGCGCGCCGACAGCGGCGAGCGGTCCTCATCCACAATCACAATCGGCGCCTTGTTAAGGGTTTGCGGCAGCGCCTTGGCCGCCGCATAGATGGCGAATGAAAAGGCATAGATGATCAGCACCAGCATTACCGGATCGCGCACCAGGCTGCGCAGTTCCTTGACGCCCAGATACAGAATATTGGCGGCGCGCATGTTCAGGCCTCCTGCTTTTTCAACAGCGCCACGCCCAGGCCGATCAGCACCGGCACGGAAATCAGCAGGGGGATGAACGCGGCGTACAAATCCGCAAAGCCCAGGGCTTTTGAAAAAGTCCCGCGTGAAATGGTGATGAAATGCGTAGCCGGATAGATATTGCCGATCAGCCGGCCCGCGCCCTCCAGTGAGGACACCGGATCGATCATGCCGGAAAATGTCACGGCGGGCAGGATGGTCAGCACCGCCGTGCCAAAGATCGCGGCGATCTGGCTGCGCATAAAGCTGGAGATCAGCAGGCCTATGGCGGTGGCCGAAATCACATATAGCAATGCGCCTGCGGCCAAAGCCGGAAAACTGCCCTTCAGCGGCACGCCAAACACCGTAATTGCAAGTCCTGTAAGCAACAGAAAATTCAGCATCGCCAGCCCGGCATAAGGCAGTTGTTTGCCGAGCAGAAATTCCAGCCTGGTTACCGGCGTGACATAAAGATTGATGATGGAGCCAAGTTCTTTTTCACGCACCACGCTCAACGCCGCCAGCATCGCCGGAATCAGCAGCAGCAGCAGCGGTATGACTGCGGGAACCATCGCCACCAGACTTTTCACGTCGGGATTATAGCGAAACCGCGTCTCGATATTCATAAGATTGGTCAGCGGATATCTGCCCGCCAGCCATTGCTGATGCATGCCCTGCACATAGCCCTGCACGGTTTCGGCGCGCTGCGGCATGGCGCCGTCAATCCACGCCCCGATCTGCACAGGATCGCCGCGCGCCAGATCGCGGCCAAAGCCCGGTGGAATTTCAATCGCCAGGCTCAGTTCGCCTGCGCGCATGCGCCTGTCAAGCTCTTCATAGCTGGCAATCGGCGCCTGTTCGATGAAATAGCGCGAACCGGAAATGTTCAGCGCATAGTCCCGGCTGGCAACCGTATCGTCGCGGTCCAGCACCGCAAAACTTAAATCCTCCACATCCAGATTCACGCCATAACCCACGACAAACATCAAGATGACGCTGCCCAGCAGCGCCAGGGTCAGGCGGATCGGATCGCGGCGCAATTCCAGGGCCTCACGCCGTGCGTAACTGAACATGCGCCGTACATCGAACCAGCGCCGTTGCATGCTATGCGCGGCAGGAGATTGCGCCGACGCTGCTGGTTCCGGCTGCGCTTCTGGCGCCACATCCTGTGCTGCGTCTTCCAGATAGCCAATAAAGGCTTGTTCCAGACTTTGCGCGCCGCGCTGTTCGATCACCGCGGCTGGCGGATCGCTGACCAGAACCCGCCCTGCATGCATCAGCGCGATGCGGTCGCAGCGTTCGGCCTCATTCATGAAATGGGTTGAAATAAAGATTGTCACTCTGTCGCGGCGCGCCAGATCAATCATGATCTGCCAGAAGGCGTCGCGCGCCACTGGATCGACGCCCGATGTCGGTTCATCCAGAATCAGTATCTCCGGCGCATGGATCATGGCGACCGCCAGGGACAGCCGCTGACGCTGCCCCAGCGGCAATGCGGCGGGCAGCGCATCGCTGACGCCAATCAGATCGAATCGTCGCAGCATTTCGCTGACCCTTGCCGGGATCATATCCGGCGGCAGGCGGAACAGGCGGGCATGGAGATGCAGATTTTGCCGCACCGTCAGTTCGGAATAGAGTGAAAAGCTCTGCGACATATAGCCGATACGCCTGCGGGTTTCGATGTCGCGCGATTGCATCGGCTGTCCGAACAGATGCGCCGTACCCTCGCTTGCAGGCAGCAGGCCGGTCAGCATTTTCATGGTCGTCGTCTTGCCACAGCCATTGGAGCCGATAAAACCGAAAATCTCGCCGCGCAGGATACGGAAACTCACATGATCGACGGCGGTAAAATCACCAAAGCGCAGGGTCAGGTCTCTGGCTTCAATCGCAACATCATGATCAATTCCGGGATCGCGCGGCGGCACGGTCACGGGCCGGTAGCCGAGGCGTTTTTCTTCCGGTAACAATGCTATAAACGCCGCCTCCAGTGTGGCGGCGCCGGTATGCGCCAGCAAATCCTGCGGCGCCCCGCTGGCCAGTACACGCCCTGCATCCATCGCAGCCAGCCAGTCGAAACGCGCTGCCTCCTCCATATAGGCGGTGGCGATCAGCACACTCATGCCGGGCCGCCCCGCGCGGATGCGGTCAATCAGTTCCCAGAACTGATGGCGCGACAGCGGATCGACGCCGGTGGTGGGTTCATCCAGAATCAGCAGGTCTGGATCATGGATCAGCGCGCAGCACAGGCCCAGCTTCTGCTTCATGCCGCCTGACAGTTTGCCCGCCGGACGGTCCGCGAATGCGCCAAGCCCGGTCGCCTGCAACAATTGGGCAATGCGGCGGTGGCGTTCGGTTGCGTCATGGCCGAACAGGCGGCCAAAAAAATCCACATTCTCAAACACCGAAAGCCGCGCATAGAGATTTTTCCCCAGGCCTTGCGGCATATAGGCGATGCGCGGACAAATACGCCGCCGGTGCGCCGCCTTCGCCATATCCCCATCCAGCACAGCGATCTGTCCGGTCTGGATGGCGCGCGCCCCGGCAATCAGGGCCAGCAGGCTGGATTTGCCCACTCCGTCCGGGCCGATCAGCCCGGCCATGCAGCCCGCCGGAACGTCAAGGCTGATATTATCCAGCGCCGCCTTGCCAGCGTAACGCAAACTAACGCCACTCAGGCGCGCAACGATTTCTGCGCCTGCGGGAGGGCTACTCATTGTGGTAACTTGGTGCGAAGCTCGTCAGGCCATTCGGCCTTGGGGTCCACGCGCAGCCAGGCCATGCCGGACACCCCGGTTTTGACATGATGCAGATGCTGTTTCAGCAGTTCGGGATCGATCCGCGCCTTGACGCGGAACATCAGCTTCTGCCGTTCAATGGCGGTTTCAACCGTTTTGGGGGTGAACTGCGCCACATCGGCCACGAATGAAATCTGCGCGGGAATGACATATTGCGGCGCGGCGTCCAGCACCAGCCGCACCTCGCTGCCCAGCGCAAGACGCCCGGCATCCTCCGTAGGCAGAAAGAAAATCATATAGACATCCGCCAGATCAACCAGGTTCAGCACCTTGCCGCCCGCGCCAACCACTTCGCCCGGCTGCGCCACACGATATTGCACCCGGCCATCGCGCGGCGATTTCAGAATACTGTCGTCCAGATCCGCTTCAATGCGCTGCACCGTGGCGCGCACCGCATCCACCGATGATTGCGCGCCAATGACCTGGGATTTGCCGGTGGCGATGGCGGCGTTGGCTGCGGCAATCTGGGCTTGCGCCGCATTGACGCCGGCCTGCGCGCCCTGGAAGCGCGCCCGGTTATCATCAAGCTGCTGGCGTGAAATATTATCATCGCCCACCAGTTTTTCAGAACGGTCCAGGCGCTTTTTAGCGGCGTCAAGTTCTGCCTTGCGCTGCTCCAATATCGCTTCAGCAGCGGCCTTTTCGGCTTCGCGCTGGGTGACCTGAATTTTCGCCGTCTCAACGCCAATGATGGCGCGCTGCAACTGCGCCGCCGCCTCCCGGCGCTGGGCTTCCAGCGCCGCCGTGTCCATATTGGCCAGCACCTGCCCCGCCTGGACATATTCACCTTCGTTCACCAGTATGTCCCGGATCCTGCCTGGCGCCCTGGCGGCGATATCAATCTCGACCGCTTCAATGCGCCCATTGCTGCCTGTCACGCCATCGCCCATGGAGTTTGGCTGCAACACCCGCCATAGCAGCAACGCCGCCACAAGGATGACGACAGCCACGCCGCCGCGCATCGCCCAGCTTTTGCTGTCCTGCATGATCAGGCCTTCAGCAGATCATTATGCTCGCCCAGTTTGGGTGCGCGGTGCCGATAGGGCAGCCGCGCATGATCAAACTTCATAGGCAGGGTGACCTGCGCCACAGAACCATCGGCGGCCTTTTGCAACAGGCCGCTGGCCTGCGTTTGCGGATGATTAAACGCCTCGACCGGCGTATGCACCGGCGCATTGGGAACGCCAACTTTATCCAGTTCCGCCATCCAGTGGGCGCGGGGCTGTGTACGGATGACATCGCCGATCAGAGTGCTCATTTCCGTTTCATATTTGGAGCGCCCGCGCGGCGTGGTGAAGCGTTCATCGTCCGCCCATTCCGAATGGCCCAGCGCCGCGCACAGTTTGCGGAACTGGTAATTGGTGCCAGCCGTAATGATCATCACACCGTCGGACGCCTGATAGCCGCGATTGGGCGCCAGCCCGCCCGGCCCGCGCAAGCCATAGCGCCCCGGTGATTTACCCGTGGCCATCACACTCGCCATCGGCATCGACATCCAGGTCATGGCGGTTTCATACAGCGCCACATCCACCTGCCCGCCCGCGCCGCTGTCCTTGCGCGCCAGCAGCTTGGTAAGAATGCCCATCGCCGCCCACATGCCGGTGCCCATATCCACAACCGGAACGCCGACCCGGCACTGCTCGCCGCCTTCGGGCCCGGTCACATCACACATGCCGGTAAAGGCCTGCATCAGCGGATCATATCCCGGCAGCCGCGACATTTCGCCCGTACCGCCAAACGCGCCGAGATTGCAGTAAATCAGCGCCGCTTTTTCGGCCAGCAAGGATGGACCATCCAGTTTCAATTCCTCGACCACGCCGGGACGCAAATTCTGCAACACCACATCGGCGCGCGCCACGATCAAATGGCGCAACCGGTCAAGCTCGGCCTTATTGGTAAAATCAACGGTGACGGATTTTTTGTTGCGGTTGAACGTCTCGAACATCAGCGAAAAGCCATACGCCCCATTCGGCCCCCAGGTGCGCGCCGCATCGCCGCCTTCGGGATGCTCGACCTTGATCACCTCAGCCCCCATCTCGGCCAGTATCAGCGCCGCATAGGGCGCCGCCAGGCTGCTGCCCAGTTCAATCACGGTAATTCCCTCTAGGGGTAAAGCTTGGCTCATATCTGGCTCCGGTTCAATCTGACTGGATATTGCACGTATGCTGGCGTAAAACTAACCCATAAAACCATAAAAGGGGAAGCCAATGCCGGACATTCTGTTCGAAGTCAAAAACAAGATCGCCACCATTACCCTGAACCGGCCGGAAACCCGCAATGCGTTCAGCGATGAAATGCTGCTGGGCTGGGCCGCTGGCTTGCGAGAAAGCCAGGCGCGGGACGATGTCAATGTTGTGGTGCTTACCGGCGTTGGCAAGGCGTTCTGTTCCGGCGGTGATCTGTCCACCATGGGCAAGGATGAAACCCCCAACCAGTTCAAGGAATATCTGCTGACCCGGGTGCATCCGGTGGCGCGCGCGGTCAGTGCGCTGGACAAGCCCTATATCTGTGCGGTCAATGGCGCAGCGACAGGCGCCGGCATGGATATGACGCTTTATGCGGATATCCGCTTTGCCGCCGCCAGTGCGCGCTTTGCCGAATCCTATGTGAATGTCGGCCTGGCGCCGGGCGATGGCGGCGCGTTTTTGCTGCCGCGTCTGGTTGGCCTGACCAAGGCGCTGGAACTGCTGTGGACCGGCGATCTGTTCAGCGCCGAAGAAGCCGAGCGGCTCGGCATCGTCTCGAAAGTGCTGCCCGATGATCAATTAATGGCGCATACCTATGCTTTCGCCGAACGGATCGCCAACGGCCCGTCGCTGGCAATCCGCATGACTAAAAAAGCCGTCTATGACGGGCTGCGCAGCGATCTGTTCCAGGCGCTGGAAAGCGTGTCCTCGCATATGGGCGTCCTTTCCTTCACCCATGACCATATCGAAGCCGTGAAGGCCTTCCGGGAAAAACGCAAACCGGAATTTAAGGGGCGGTAGGCCCCCTCTGGCGTCTTTGCGAGGAGCGTGAGCTGCGCAGCAATCCAGGAGTCATAATCACAGACCTTTGCGTGGGACTCCTGGGTTGCTCTCGCCTGGGCGAAGCTGAAGCTTCGCTTCGGCGTAGCCTGGTCACTTCGCTCGCGATGACGACGTGGAGAACGCCGCTAGGGCGCTCCGCATTTAAGTCGAGGCGCTAACACTTTTTTCTTTCCCACCCCACCCCAACCCCTCCCCATAAAGGGGAGGGGCTTTTCCCGCAGAATTCTGGGCCTCTTCCCCCTCCCCCTCGTGGGGAGGGCCGGGGTGGGGGGCTGGAGAACGACCTGACTTAAACGCAGTATGCGCTAGAACCGGACGCTCACCCCGGCCGCCAGGGACCAATCCGCAGTTAACTGCACACCGTTGACATATTGGTACATCGGCAACTGAACAAAACCGTAAAGCTGCGCTTTCGGCGTAACAGCAAAGGTGGCGCCGGGGCTGAAATATACAAACTTGCCACCGGTATCTGCTGGCTCCGCCTCCAGGCCGCGGTCACGCGCGACAAACAGCGTGTTGATCTGCGCCAGTAATCCAACCTTGCTGCTGGCTTCATACCGGTACCCCAGATCAACTGATATCCGATGACCGGGTTCATAATTTTCATGTTTATTCAGCGGCTGCTGCCACAATCCCTGTATAAACCACGAGGAAACCGGATCACTCAGCATCTGATTGAAATAGGCGCCCAACAATAAATCTGACGTGCCCGTACCGGGTTGCAGGGTTCGTTCTGCGCGTTCACCGGCAGAATTATCGACGTGAATTTGACCCGTGGGCAGCTTCACCCCCAGATTGAGGCCGTAGTTACTCTGGCCCGGTTGCGCCTGATTTGCGGCGCTCCATTGATAGCGGGTTTGCAGGCGAACATCCCCCAGCCGCGTAAAATCCCAGCTTTCCGGAATTTTTGCGCCACGATGATTATGGATATGCGAATGGTCCCGATCAATAACCGGTACCGTCATTGAAAACCCCAGCCGGTCATTCACGGCATAATCAAGCGTCGCCAGCACATTGCGGTTGCGGGTTTCGACCTCGTCATCGTGCCGACGAATCTGGCCAAGCGCAATGTCGCCGCTGCCCGATCTGGGCTGGTCCTGATCGATATATTCGCCGCGCAGATCAAGCCGCCAGCCGGGTTCGACAGCGGCCCCCTGCATGTTCCAGTTGGTATTGATTGAACAGAACGAAGCCCCGCAGGAGGCCTGCGCCATCTGCAAGGCCGCCAGAGATAAAACGGCCCCCAGCAACAGGGGCATGGATGTACGCATAGTAAGAGAGGACATAGGTTGCATGATGTTTCTTCCTTAGTGAACATGAATATGTACGCCCGCGCAGGATTGCGCCGGATCGTTTGAAAACAATTCAGGTGAAGCTAAGCGAAGAGCGGTGGCGCGCGCGGAAGCGCAGGTCTGAAACCATTATGGTGCGGCCGCCAGACGCCGCCCCGGCGGGGCGAAACAAAACCAGGCAGCGGCGCCAGAATTAGGCCCAGTGCAATGGCCCAGGCCAGACCAAAAACAATCGTACAGATGCCGCAATGTTCGGAATCGGCCTGTGATGGCGTATCCGGATTGACCCGGTTCATGTCCTGATCCACAAGGATTGTCTCGACGCCATGCCCGCCACAAATGGTAAGTTCGGACAAGCCCAACGGCATCATCATGCTCATGGGAAGCACCGCGCGCACCAGCAGGACCGCCGCCGCAATCCATCCAGGAATGGGGCGCAATTTGTGCCGGGGTGATATGGCGTTGGCCATCGTGGATTATATCAGGTCCGCATATCCGGGATTTATGTTTTTCAGGCTGCGTATACAGGCTATGCTGCTCTAATACGGGGAACGGGCGCGATGCGCAACCTTTCCGGGATTGCTGGCAGGACACAATTTCGGCAAGCAACCGATGCAGATCAGCGATGATCCAGCACGTTAACAGAGGGAAAAAAATCATGACGCAAATGGCCGGTAGCAGCAACGCGGCCCAGGAAGAACTCTGGAATGGTGACCTGGGCCGGAAATGGGCCGAGGAGCAGGAGGATCTGGATAATATGCTGGCGCCGCTTGGACTAGGCGGCATTGCAAGGGCAAATTTTTCTGCTGGCGAGAATGTTATTGATGTCGGCTGCGGGTGCGGCGCGACAAGCCTTGCAATAGCGGCAAAACTGGGGCTTGGCGGTCATGTGCAGGGGATCGATATTTCTGCGCCAATGCTGGCAAAGGCGCGCCAGAAAGCAGAAAAAATCAGCAACGCATCCTTCACCCTTGCCGACGCCAGCACGCATAAATTTGCGCCAGCCACAGCCGACGTAATTTTTTCCCGTTTTGGCGTCATGTTTTTTGCCAACCTGGCGGCGGCCTTTGCCAATATTCGCACGGCGCTGAAACCGGGTGGCCGTCTTTGTCTGGTGGTGTGGCGGCCAGTGAAGGAAAATCCATGGGTTATGAAAAGCCTGATGATCGCTGCAAAACATGTGACGATGCCGGCGCCCCTTGGCCCCGAAGATCCCGGTCCGTTTTCATTTGGCGACCCCGCACGGGTAACGCGCATTCTTGAAGCCGCAGGCCTTAAGAATGTGAAACTGGAACCGCAGGACATACCGATTACCATCGGGGCGGGGCGTGATCTTGATGGCGCCGTGGATTTTTTGCTCGGGGTTGGCCCCATACGCACAATTCTGGCGGAACAGACGCCGGAATTACGTGAAAAAGTTCGCGCAGAAATCAAGGAGACGCTGGCTGCGGATTATGGCGCAGAAGGCTTGCGCATGGGATCGGCGACATGGATTGTAACGGCGCAAAATCCTAACTAGGGAGAAAAATTCATGACAGAAACAGAACGTGACGCGATTGAACGGGCCTGTGAAAAAATCAGCATTGCCTATGCCAGGCATATAGATTTTTTCGAGTATGACGCCTTTGTTGATCTGTTTGTGGAAGATGGGGAACTGGAGGTCCAGGGTGCGCTGCTAAAGGGCCACAAAGCAATCATGGGGTTTTTAACGGGCCGCCCCGCCAACCGGAAGTCACTGCACATCTTCACCAATATCTGGACCAATGTGCTGGATGCAAATACTGCTGAAGGCGTTACCTATCTGAGCCTGTTCCGCGCCGATCAGGATGGCAAGGGGCCTGTCAAGGTGCCGGGGCCCATGATGGCGGGCTATTATAACGATAAATTTGTGCGCACGGCCAGGGGCTGGCGCATTCAACGGCGTGAAGGGCATATCCTGTTCACCTGTCCGGCCTGAACAGCGCTGCGCGGACATCGACACGCTCCCGGCGCTAACCTGTAAAAAGCAGCGTATCGGCGGCACGCCAACTGCAATATACATTATCACCGGGCGTGACATTGCGCATACCATTCCGCTCGGCGTTCATGATGTCGGCCATTAACGGCTGCGCTGCGCCAATATCAATAAACACACCTGAATATCCGCCATAATAGGCAATATCGGTGATGCGGCCGCGCACCTGAATAATATCCAACAGTGTTTGCGGCTCGCGGGAAATCCGGATTTTTTCCGGCCGCACCGCCAGTGTGACCGCGCCCTGCGCGGTGCCGGTCAGTTCCACTTCGCCCAATATTGCGGAATTTATCCGTATGCGATCTTTTCCATGCACAACAGCAACGCCTTCAAACATATTGATTTTACCGATAAAATCCGCAACGAAACGGCAGTTGGGCGCTTCATACAATTCGCCTGGGCTTGCCACCTGACATATGGCGCCTTGATCCATCACCGCAATGCGGTCCGCCATGGAAAGGGCTTCTGATTGATCATGGGTGACAATCAGAAATGTGATCCCCACGGTTTTTTGCAGATGCACCAGTTCAAGCTGCATGGCTTCGCGCAGCTTGGCGTCCAGCGCCGACAGAGGTTCGTCCAGCAGCAGTACGGCAGGCCGCATGATCAATGCGCGGGCCAGCGCCACCCGCTGACGCTGGCCGCCTGACAATTGACCGGGGTGCTTTTTTTCCTGGCCGGTCAGTTTCACCAGCCGCAAGACCTCTTCGGTACGATCCATGATTTCATCGCGTGCGAGGCCGGCAATTTTCAGGCCATATCCCACATTTTCCGCAACGCTCATATGCGGAAAAATGGCATAGGACTGAAACACCAGATTAACAGGCCGCCTGTTCGCGCCCACGCCCGTCATGTCGCGGCCACCGATAAAAAGATTGCCTTTATCAGGCGTCTCGAACCCTGCCAACATGCGCAACAAGGTTGTTTTGCCACAGCCCGACGGGCCCACCAGCGCAAAAAACTCCCCGTGCATCACATCAAGAGAAACATTGTCAACCGCACAGACCGCGCCAAAAAATTTGGAAACGCCTTTCAGGCGGATGATAGGATCGTTTTGCGCCAGCATTATTTTATCTGCTCTGTCATTTGGCTGCGATATTGCAGACGCAGCGCAATGGCGGTAAGCGCAATTGTCAAAATGATCAAAACCGTTGAGGCCGCATTCACCTCTGGCGTCACAGAAAACCGCACCATGGAATAAATCTTTACGGGAAAGGTCACGCTGTTTGGACCAGACGTAAAAAATGTTATCACGAAATCATCCAGCGACAGGGTAAAGGACAGCAATCCGCCCGCAACAATGCCTGGGCGCATATGCGCAAGAATGATATCGCGAAACACCTGAAATTCACTGGCGCCCAGATCATGTGCGGCTTCCGCCAATTCCCGATTGAAACTTTGCAGCCGCGCCCGGATCACGATGGCGGCAAACGGAAAACAAAAAGCAATATGCGCAATGGTGATAGCGCCAAGATTGAGCGGCCACGGCATGTCCTGTGGCCAGCCAACGCGCGTGATGAACGCCATCATTGCCACCCCCATGCAAATTTCCGGGATAACAATTGGCAAAGCCATGACGCCTTCACAGGCGGCTTTCCCAGGAAAGCGGAAGCGCCATAATGTGTATGCCGCCAGCGCCCCCAGCACGATGCTGATCAGGGTGCTGAACAGTGCGATGGCCAGTGAATTGCCAAACGCCAGCATGAGTTCTGCATTGGCGAGGGCCTTCTCGTAATATTTCAGAGTGAACCCATGCCAGACAATATTGCGCTTGCTGTCATTGAAGCTGAACGCGATCAGGGTGAAAATTGGCGTATACATAAAAATCAGCATACAAATTAATATTGCACGCAAGGGCCAGCGGCGGTGATAATCAAGCGGCCCTGACGGTGATAGCACAAAGATTTTCCTGATGATGTTCATCCTGTGCCGCCTTCACCCCCGCGCCTGATGAAAATGCCGCGCATGGCCAGTCCAAAAAATGTCGCATACATCAAAAGAAAACTCAGCGCCGAACCAAACGGCCAGTCATTGGCCGCCTTGAACTGGCGTTCGATGACATTGGCGATCATCTGGCTATCGGCCCCACCCAGCAAATCCGGCGTCAGATAGGCGCCAAGGGCGGGTATAAAGGTGATGATCACACCAGAGACAATGCCAGGCAATGTCAGCGGAGCGATGATGCTGAAAAATGTCCGCACATGCCCCGCACCCAGATCAAGGCTCGCTTCAATCAGACTGCGGTCAAGCCGGTCAAATGCGGCATAAAGCGGCAGCACCATAAAAGGCAGGTGCACATAGACCAGCCCGGTCACCACCGCACCGTCATTATACAGTAACGCCAGCGGCGTGAACCCGGCCCCAAGCAGATCATAATCACCCAGGCCCGCCATCCCCAGAATGCCATCCCCAATATGCCATAGCCATTCAAGAACGGAATTCACATGTCCATTGCCGCGCAAAACCGCAATTAACGCATAAGTGCGGA